>Ga0335073_10013421_pt1 | contig 11482 bp, 8 predicted proteins | sample Lox_Sample_22_FD_207093 | JGI IMG/M metagenome (GOLD analysis project Ga0335073, IMG submission 207093) | Soil microbial communities from Loxahatchee National Wildlife Refuge, Florida, United States - Lox_Sample_2.2 | ecosystem: Environmental > Terrestrial > Soil > Wetlands | place: USA: Florida... | reverse complement strand
TGCCGGCGCTTTTACCACGGGCTTGAGCAGTCCGCGGAATTCGCGAATGACGAAGGGAGACTTTCACAAAAGATTCGGTGTCCCTCACGGCCTGGTCATCCTGTTCGCATGATGACCGTCCGCGAGCAACTGGAGAGCCTGGTGGCTCACAACGCTTATCACTTCGGGCGCATTGTCCTTCTTCGGCAACTTCTCCGCTCATGGCCGCCGGTGTCGGGCGGCTTCAGCTGGTAACCTGCGTCGTCGGAAAAGATTCACGCCCGATGCATCTGCCGGTATTCTGAAAGAGACTTAGATACTCTGCCTTGCCAGGAGCTTCGGATTGATGCGCTGCGACCGTCTGCTGATGGCCGTCCCCGTTTTCTTTTTAACCCTGGTTGCACTGTCACAGACGGCTCCTCCAACGAGAGCGCCTGATGCGGCAACCTACGATCCGCGGCTTACCTTCGCGCCTCTCACGCTGCCAGATCCGGTGAACGCCTATCGCTCCAGCAATGGCGCTCCGGGACCCGCCTATTGGCAGAATGAGGCGGATTACGAGATGCACGCGGCGTTGGATACGACGGCGAAGGTGGTGCACAACGACGAAGTCATCACCTACACCAACAATAGTCCTGACGCGCTGACCAGCCTGTGGATTCAGCTCGACCAAAATATCTATCGCTCTGATTCTCGAGCCCGCGTGGTGCACGAGGCGCTGCGGCAAAAGACTCCGAACGCGGACGATAACCCCAATAGCAACTCGACCGACGGGTTCGTGCTCGAGTCCGTCGAGCTCGAACACGGCAAAGAGACGCAGAAGGCCGATTACCTGGTAAACGATACCCGGATGCAGATCCGGCTACCGGAGTCAATGGCGCCCAAGGGCAGCAAGCTCAAGATTCACATCAAGTATCACTACCAGGTTCCTGGTGTTTGGGGCGACCGTACTTCCTGGGGGAAGTCGAAGACGGGCGACATCTACGATATCGCCCAGTGGTATCCGCGCATGTGTGTGTATGACGATCTTCGCGGGTGGGATACTCTTCCGTACCTCGGAAGTGAGTTCTACCTCGAGTATGGTCACTTTGATTATTACGTTACTGTGCCCAGCGAAATGCTTGTGGCTGGATCCGGCGAATTGGTCAACGAGAAAGATGTTCTCACCAGGGCGCAGATCGAGCGGCTGGAGCAGGCGCGCAACAGCGACAAGACGGTGATGATCCGCACCGCAGACGAGGTCAACGATCCTGCGAGCAGGCCCAAGGCCGGAGGAACGCTGACCTGGCACTTTCGCATGGACCAAACCCGGGATGTTGTCTGGAGCGCAAGCCCCGCATTTGTCTGGGATGCGGCCCGGATCAATCTTCCCGATGGCAAAAGAAGCCTCGCCGAAAGCTTCTACCCGGCGGAAAGCGGAGGCGACGGCGCCTGGGGTAGGTCAACGGAATATGTCAAAGATACGGTAGAGCGGTTTTCCCGCGAATGGTATCCCTACCCCTATCCTGCGGCGATTAATGTTGCGGGGTTCTCCGAGGGCATGGAATATCCCGGGATCGTCTTCGACGGCATCAACGACAAGGGCAAGACGTTGTTCTGGATTTCCGCCCACGAGATCGGCCACAGTTGGTTTCCCATGATCGTCGGATCAAACGAGAGGCGTAATGCCTTCATGGATGAAGGATTTAACACCTTTATTGATATCGATGAATCGGCCCAGTTCCAGGGAGGTATCTACGGACCCAAGCGGGATTCGGAATACTCAGCCGGCGGCGAGCCGGCGGAGACTATTCTGAAAGTGCTTGACGATCCCTTAGCGCCTGTACTGTTGATGCCGGCGGATGCCTACACCTGGCCTCTGACTCACCCTGTGAGCTACTTCAAGGGCGCGTATGGAATGGTGTTGCTCCGGGAGCAGATTCTGGGGAAGGAGCGCTTCGATTGGGCGTTCCGCAAATACATTCGCGATTGGGCGTTCAAGCATCCCGCCCCGTCGGATTTCTTTCGCGAGATGAGTAGTGAAGGCGGCGAAGACCTGGATTGGTTCTGGCGCGGTTGGTACATGCATAACTGGCGCTTCGATCTCGCCGTCACGAAAATCGATGGCGATCAGATGACGCTGGTAAACAAGGGACAGTTGGTTCTTCCGGCGACGGTGGAAGTACAGTACGCAGATGGGTCGACGACCCGCTTCCGCCTGGCGGTCGAAACCTGGGAAGCTAAAGGAGAATTTGTCTGGCAGGGTGATAAGGCAATCGCGTCGGTGAAGGTCGATCCCGATCACGTTTTGCCGGACGATAATCGCGCCGATAATTCGCTGTCGGCGCACCAATAATCCTCTGGCGTCTACGGATTCAGAATCCGGTGCATATCGAGTGACGGAGGCTTCACATCTGTTTGGCTGAGCATTACATGCACTTGGCCACGATGATGGGTCTGGTGATTGAAGAAATGCAGCACGGCTTGCGGCGCTGGTTCGGTTTTCTCGACACCGCGGCTGTTGGTGTAGTGGAGCGCGCGGCTTAGAAAACTGTCATTTGCTTGCTCGAAGAAGGCTTCGATTGCAGCATCCTCTTCTTTTCGTGCTGTTTGCAGATCAGGGAAAGTGTCAAACAAAATCGTGTTCAATGGCGGTGTCGTTTTGCCAGCGCCGGCAAATCGCGACATCCAGATCCGGTCTCCGAGCAGAATGTGGTTCAGCAGGTTGTGGATGCTGCCAAACGAGCCTCTGCGTTCGCGGCGATACTCGTCGAGGTTCAATTGGGCGCACTGCTCATAGAGAAGTTCATTCGCGATCCGGTTGTAACGGGCAAAAATTCTAAAGGCGTCAAGCATACGAGTTCCCTGAAAAACGCGCGAAGCGCGGTGCCCCACCTGTCCCGGCATGCCGTGGATTCAAGCCCGATTTTGGCTTGAGTGGGGTAGTTTGCTGGTTCCCAAATCGAGCAGCCCGGTCAATCGATCGACTGATACGCAATCGAGGTGAGAAAATCCGGCATCTCTTTCGCGGCAGTCATCTGCTCGAAAAGTTTTCCTGCTTCTGTGAACTTGCTTGCAGCGAAACGCTGCTCTCCCAGTTCCTGCTTGATTCGGTCCAGGATGACCGGAATCGTCGCCTGGACGACGGGAACATCGATCGTGATCCCATCGGTCATTTTTCCCGCATGGTGGGCCCACTGCCATAGCTGGGCACGAGAGATCTCTGCTGTTGCCGCATCCTCCATCAGGTTATAAATGGGAACGCACCCCAGCCCATCCAGCCAGGCGGCCAGATAACGCAGTCCGATGTCGATGTTCATTTCCAGACCTTTGCGGGTGATATCTCCGTCGGGCACGGCCAGCAAATCGGCGGCCTTGATTTGTATTCCGGGATTGCGGCGCGCAATCTGGTTGGGGCCGGGCATATATTCGTCGAATACGCTTTTTGCCACGGGGACGAGCCCGGGATGGGCAACCCAGGTCCCATCGTGCCCGGCTTTTACTTCGCGCAGCTTGTCCTGGCGCACACGCTCCATGGCCGCGTCGTTGGCGACAGGATCCTGTTTGATCGGAATCTGTGCTGCCATGCCGCCCATGGCGTGGATGCCGCGCCGATGACACGTCTCGATCAGCAGCTCGACGTAGGATTTGAGGAAGTGCCGGTCCATGGTGATGGTGGAGCGGTCGGGAAGCGCTAGGTCTTCGCGATAGCTGAACTTCTTGATGAAACTGAAAATGTAGTCCCAGCGGCCGCAGTTCAACCCGGCGGAGTGATCCTTCAATTCAAACAGAATTTCGTCCATCTCGAAGGCCGCGGGCAGAGTCTCGATGAGCACCGTAGCCCGAATCGTGCCGCGAGGAACTCCCAGCGCATCCTGGGCGAAGTTGAAGACACTGTTCCACAGGCGGGCTTCGCGATGGCTCTCCATTTTGGGCAGATAAAAGTATGGGCCCGTGCCACGCGACCTGAGCGCCTCCACGTTGTGAAAGAAATACAAGCCAAAATCAAACAACGAACCAGAAATCGGCTGGCCTTGCACCAGGAAATGTTTCTCCGGCAGATGCCACCCGCGCGGACGCACAAAAAGAACGGCGGTCTTGTCGTTCAGCCTGTACTGCTTGCCTTCCGGACTGGCGAAGCTGATCTCGCGTCGTACCGCATCGCGCAAATTTACCTGGCCATCGATTAGATTGCGCCAGGTAGGCGCCGTCGAATCCTCGAAATCCGCCATGTAAACGTTTGCGCCGGAGTTCAGCGCGTTGATCACCATCTTGCGGTCGACGGGGCCGGTGATTTCGGTCCGGCGGTCCTGAATATCGGACGGAATCGGGGCGACTCGCCAATCACCCTGGCGGACCGAAGCCGTTTCGGGCAGAAAATCGTAGAGCCTCCCCTGGCGTAGTGCTTGACCGCGCGCAATTCGCGCGGCCAACAACTGCTGCCGTTCGGCTTCAAATTGAGCAGAGAGTGACGCGAGAAACTCCACCGCTTGTGGAGTCAGGATTTTAGCTTCCGCAGCTCCCTGTTTGGCTTCGATCTTTACCGTGGGCGCCGTTACCGTCGAGTTGGGCATGATCCCTCCGCAAAATCGTATTCTACTGTTTGTTCTCCATGCCCGCGAGCGGGGCGTTGCGGATCGATGCATCCAGCAATTCCACCATGTGGAACGTGGGCATCGTAGCCAGGCCGCGCCGGCGCAGGCCACTCATCAATTGCAGCAGGCAACCGGGGTTTGCTGAGATCACCGCTTCCGCCTTGGTCGCAAGCAGATTCTCCACCTTGCGATCGCCGAGTTGATTCGCGGGCTCGGGGTGCAGCAGGTTGTAAACACCGGCAGAGCCGCAGCACAGCGTAGCCTCGTCGATTTCCGCTACTTCGAGTCCGGGAATCGACGCCAGCAGGCGCCGTGGCTCTGCATGAATACCTTGTGCGTGCCGCAAATGGCAGGCATCGTGGTAGGCCACTCTTAGCCGAAGAGCGTGGCGCGGCGCGCGCGGCGTCAGCTCGCACAGAATCTCCGAGATGTCCTTGCATTTTGCGCTGAAAGCTGCTGCGCGGGTGGCCCATGCCGGATCGTCGCGCAGGAGATGGCCGTACTCCTTCATGGTTGATCCGCAGCCTGCTGCATTGATGACGATGGTGTCCACATTCGCTGCTTCAAAGGTTGCGATCATCTGCCGCGCCAATGCAGAGGCTTGCTCGTCAAGTCCGGAGTGCAGCATCAGGGCGCCGCAACAGGGCTGCGATTGCGGAATCACTACCTCGCAGCCTTCAGCGGCTAACACTCGGGTCGTAGCTTCATTCACATGTTGAAAGAAGACCTGTTGTACGCAGCCTGAGAGCATACCGACACGCCGGCGCGGTTGAGAGGCTGGCGTTACCCGACCGGGCAATCCGCGCCAAAAGCCGGCGGGCACACGCGGTAAGAGCGACTCCATCTGCGCCAGCCGTTTGGGAAGGAGACGCAGCAGGCCAGCGGCTCGCAACAGTTTCTGCAGTCCCGTGCGTTGGTAGATCATCATCGGCAGCGCCAGCAAGCGCAGACGGTTCACAAAAGGGAACGTGGCAAAAAGAAGCCTGCGGAAGAAACTGTCGCCGGTACTCCGCGGGATGTTGCGCTCCACCTGGGCACGCGTATCTTCGATCAGCTTGTTGTATTGCACGCCTGAGGGGCAGGCCGTCATGCAGGCCATGCAACCCAGGCAGTTGTCCATGTGCAGCTGAAAACGCTGATCGAGCGGAGCCTCTCCGTGGGCCGACTTCTTCATCATGTAGATGCGGCCCCGGGGAGAGTCCATCTCCTCACCCCAGAGCAGGTAGGTGGGGCAGGCCGGCAGGCAGAACCCACAGTGAACGCAGTCCTCGATCAGCTCCATTTCAGGGGGCTTATGGGTGTCGAAATTCGATGGCTTTGCCGGGGCAAGCTGCGTAAGTTCAGCCATAGCGCGCTCCAGTAGATTACATCGTGGGGAGGAGTGAGAGCAGGTCCCGGCTCTGGCCGTCCCTGCGTAGGGTGAGGTCCAGGGCTGGTCTCAGCCGTCCCTGCGAGACTGGTAGTGCCGCTGATGGCGCCCTTCAACGGCGGCTCCGCTCACACCGGCTCAAATCCTCCCCAGAAACCGTCCAGGGTTCAGAATTCCTTCGGGATCGAAGCGGCGCTTGATCTCCCGCATCAGAGGGAGGCTGTCAGGCGGCGTACCCCAGGTGTCGATCTTCGCTTCCGGCGGTTGTTGCAGCACCATCAGCGATCCGCGCGCTATCTCTACTTCGCTGCGCAACTGGGGCAGAGAACCAACTCCGGCTGCAGGGAAGCCCGCATACATGATGCCGGTAGCTTGCGTAACCGATTCTCCGCCCGCGGCCCGAACTCGTTCCGCAAATCGCGCAACCTGCGATGGAAGCATGGTGCCCTTGCAGACGAAATCATTTTCCATCAACCCCTGTCGCGCTTTCCACACTTCCTCGGCCGCAGCCTCTGTGGAAAGACCTTCGCACTCCGCTAGTTTGCGGAGTGCAACGGCTTGTGTCTCCACCACCTCTTGGAGCGAAGAAAGCTGAACATCCAGAGAGAAACCCTGTCTCGTGCCTCGGAGTTGAATCGCCACCGTGCAAAGTTGCGCATGGAGCAGCTTCAGCATCATCTTGCCCAATGGTTCCGCTGCATTCGCAGGCACGCTGAAGCTGGACACGCACTGCGGCAACGCATGCAGGCGGAAGTTAACGGACGTAACGAGTCCCAGCGTGCCGAAGGCTCCGATCATCAACTTGTGAAGGTCATAGCCGGCGACATTTTTCACCACCTTGCCGCCTGTATGGGCAATGGTCCCATCGGCAAGCACGATGGTCATTCCGATGATTAGGTCCCGCAAACCTCCATAACGCAGCCGCAGAACACCGGAGTCGTTCGTAGCTACGATGCCTCCTACCGTCGCCCGCTCAGGCCAAAGTGGATCCAGGGCGACGTGCTGGCGATGCTGCGCCAGGCCGGACTGCATTACCGACCAGGTGCAGCCGGCTTCCACGGTGCACGTCATGTCCTGCCAGGTATGCTCGCGCAGCTGATTGAGGCGATGCATCTCGAGTATGAGCGTGGGTTTTACGGCGTAGCCCCAGTTCTGCTTCGTGCCGCCGCCGAAGCCTGCCACTGCCCAGCGATTCTCGTTGGCAACCCGGAGAATCCCAGCCACTTCTTCGCTGCTACCCGCAGCCACGGCGACGGCGTGATCTGCCGCGCGCACATGTTCTGCACCCGTAATGGCTGTCACCACAGCGCTGATGTCGTTCATAAGGAACCGTCTCAGAGACAGATCAGAAGAATTCTGCTACTCCTGCTGTCTCCAGCGGATGAGGTGTGTACTTTCCGGTCTTCTCTCCACATAGGCGGGGCCGCGGAAAAAGCTTATCAGGGTTGGCGATGTTTTCCGGGTCAAAACCACAGCGCACCCGCTGCATGGTGTCGAGGTCCGGCTCGGAATACATATAGCCCAGCGCCTGTTGCTTTTCCCGGCCTACTCCGTGTTCGCCGGTGATGGATCCACCCTGATCGACACACAAATAGAGAATGCGCATGGAGAGATCGACGGCGATCTCTTCCTGGCCGGGGATGGAGCGGTTATACAGCACCAGCGGGTGAAGATTTCCATCTCCCGCATGGAATACATTCGAGACCCGCAGCCCCACCTCGGCTGCCATTTCCGCGACCTTTTCCAGCACGACAGGCAGCTTGGTTCGTGGGATCACTCCGTCCTGCACGATGTAATCGGGCGAGAGCCGCCCGGTCGCAGCAAATGCGGCTTTGCGTCCTTTCCACACCAGCGTGCGTTCCTGTTCGCTCAGCGCTAGCCGGTCTTCCCATGCCCCATTCGCCCGGCAAAGCTTGCGCACTTCCTGCATGTGCAACTCCACCTCTGCGGCAGGACCATCCACTTCGACCAGCAGCAGCGCCTGGCATTCGGGATAATGCGCGTGCACCGCTGCTTCCGCGGCTTGGATGGCAAGGCGATCCATGATCTCCATGGCAGAGGGAAGAATGGACGCGGCAATGATGTCCGAGACCGTCTGCCCGGCCGCCGAAATGGAGTCGAACGCGGCAAGCAAAACCTGCACGGTTTCTGGCCGGCGCACGATGCGGAGCATCATGGAGGTGGCGACACCTAGTGTGCCCTCAGAACCAACAAACACGCCTGCAAGGTCGTAGCCGGGCGCATCGAGAGTGGGCGAGCCCAGGTGGACCAGGTCGCCGGTTGGGAGTACCACTTCCAACTCCAGCACATGATTGGTGGTGAAGCCGTACTTGAGGCAGTGCGCGCCGCCGGAGTTCTCTGCAATATTCCCGCCGATCGTGCAGACGGTCTGTGACGAGGGGTCGGGAGCATAGAAGTGGCCGGAGGAAGACACCCGCTGGGTAACGTAAGAATTAGTAACCCCGGCCTCTACCCTGACTCGCTGGTTGGGAATATCGATATCCAGCATCCGATTCATGCGGGCAAAACTGATGACGATACCCCGATCGTCCGGCAGGGCTCCGCCGGACAGCCCGGTGCCCGCGCCGCGGCCAACGAAAGGAATTTTGTGCCGGGCGCAAATGCCTATGACGGCGGCAACCTGTGCCGTAGTCCGCGGCAGAACCACCGCGGCAGGCAGCGTCCGCAGCATAGCCAAGGCATCGCATTCATAGGTTTGCAGCTGGTTGCGCTCGACGATCAGGCCGCCGGTGCCGACGGCTTCCCGTAACTCCGCAACGATGGCGGCAGTGAGCATTGTTATTATCCTAATCCAGTCTTGCCGTCGTAGAATTCGTACTGCTAAATCCGAGAGAGAGCCACCCCAAATGAGCCAAATTTGGTCCCAAAGCTACACCCTCTTCGGGCGTGGCCTCGCCTTTTCCGCGGTAATCGCTTCTTTACCTATTCTGACTCTCCTGTTTCTTCTGGGTGTTCTACGCAAGCCGGCGTGGATCGCCTCTTTGTTCGCACTGTTCGTAGCTCTGGTAGTTGCGCTTTTCGCCTACCAGCTACCACCCGCCCTCACCCTTAGCTCCGGCGCTTATGGCGCCGCGTTCGGTCTGTTCCCCATCTGCTGGATCGTGTTCTGGGCGATCGCCCTCTACCAGGTCACCGTCGATACCGGAAAATTCGAAATCATCAAAGCATCGATGGGCACGCTGACCAGTGATGCGCGGCTCCAGGCCCTGCTGATTGCCTTTGCCTTTGGCGCATTTGTGGAAGGCGCAGCAGGTTTTGGTACGCCGGTCGCTGTTGCGGCAGCCATGCTGGTCGGCTTGGGATTTTCTCCGTTTTACGCCTCGGCGCTCTGCCTGGTTGCGAATACCGCCCCGGTTGCCTTCGGTTCGATCGGAATTCCCGTGATCACGCTGGCGGGCATTACAGGCTTGCCGCTGGACAAGCTTAGCGGAGCGGTGGGGCGCCTGTGCGCTCCGCTGTCGCTGTTTGTTCCCTGTTACCTGGTCTGCATCATGGTTGGCTGGCGCGGCATGTTGGAGGTGTGGCCTGCCGTGGTGGTGGTGGGCGGCGTATTTGCTTCAGTGCAATTTTCCATGTCGAACTTTGTCGGCCCCCAGCTGACCGATATCAGTGCCTCTCTCGCTGCGATGGCTGCAATGTTGTTGCTTCTGCGGTTCTGGCGTCCCGCAAAGATCTGGGATAGGGAAATGGAGCCGGTGGTCCCTTCGGGAAAAGAGAGAAAATTTACGGCAATCGCACCGGGTTCCGACGAGCAACATTCCGCAGGCAAGATGTTTGCAGCGTGGGTTCCTTACGGCTTGCTGGTGATCCTGGTACTGTTGTGGGGATTCAAACCCTTTCAGGCTCTGCTGAACACGGTCACCATGAGTGTGGGATGGCCACTCCTGCACAATCACGTTCTGATGATGCCGCCGGTGGTCGCCAAGCCGACTCTTTATAAGGCGGTTTATCAGCTCAATTTTCTGTCGGCAGCCGGCACGGCCTGCATGTTTTCGACTTTGCTGGCCGCATTGTTTCTGCGCATGTCCCCGATGGCCTTTGGCCGCCTTCTCTTGTCGGTGTCCCGCCAGCTTTTTTTGCCGGTTTTGACGGTTGCTTCCGTTCTGGCGATGGCGTTCATCATGAATTACTGCGGCGCTACGGCCACCCTGGGGCTGGCGTTTGCCGCTTCGGGACGTATGTTTCCTTTCTTCAGCCCGTTACTTGGCTGGCTCGGGGTTTTTCTTACGGGTTCTGACACCTCAGCCAATGCGCTGTTCGGTAACCTGCAGGTGGTCACCGCAGGCCGTTTGGGCTTCGAGCCTACACTCATGGCGGCGGCTAACTCTGCCGGCGGTGTAGTCGGTAAGATGATCAGTGTGCAGAACATCGCGGTGGCTGCGGCTGCTACCGCGATGACGGTCGCCGACCAGGCGAGACTTTTCCGCTTTACCCTGCGGCACAGCATCGTGATGGCGACAGCCATCGGCATCGAAGTCATGCTGTATGCCTACCTCGTCCACGTTCGATAGCAAAATCCCAACCAGGAGCGATATTTCGTGGCAAAGCTTGGATTTTTAGGACTCGGCATCATGGGTGGCCCAATGGCTCGTCACCTCGTTATGGGCGGCCACAAGGTAGCCGTGTGGTCTCACAACCAAAAGAAGGCGAAAGAGCTCGCCGATTCTGCCGGAGCAACGTTCTGTGCCACTCCCACCGAAGTTGCCCAGAACAGCGACTGCGCTTTTCTTTGCGTGGGCGACACGGCAATGTCCAGAGAGGTGATTCTGGGAGAAAAGGGCCTGGTAAAAGGCGCGAAAAAAGGCTTCGTTGTTGTGGACTGCAGCACCGTCTCGCCGCTCGAGAGCACCAAAATCGGGGAGGAGCTCGAGAAGCTGGGTATGGAGTTCCTGGATGCGCCCTGTACGGGCTCCAAGGCGGGCGCAGAGGGCGGAACGTTGACCTTCATGATCGGCGGTAAGAAGGAAGTTTTCGAGCAGATTAAGCCCTACTTTGAAAATATGGGAAAGCTTCTCTATTACTGCGGCAAGGCAGGGACGGGGCTGCGCGCGAAGCTCACGCAGAATCTGATTCTGGGAAATTTGCTGCAGGCGTTCAACGAAGGCCTGGTGTTGAGCACGAAGGCAGGAGTGCCCCCTGAGCTCATGCTGGATATCCTTAACAACAGCGCGGCCCGCTCCGGGCTCATTTCGGTCAAGGCTCCGCAAGTCTTCAAACGCGACTTCTCCACCAACTTCTCCGTCAAATGGCTGGAGAAGGATATTGGCCTCGCGCTGGACCTCGGGTCCGAGATAGGTGTCCCGCTCGCGCTGACCGGGTTGACGCAGCAGCTCTTCCTAACCGCAATGGCCAAGGGCTACGGGGAAGAAGACATTTGCGGCTCCATCCGTGTGCTGGAAGAACTTGCGGGCTGTGAAGTCAAGGCCTGATTCAGCGCGGTGGCTTCCACCGGTTTCCTCCAGGAGCGGCGATGGCGAGCGATCGGAGAACTTTTCTCAAGCAGGCGGCGGGGGTCACCGCCGCCCAATTTTTTAAGGGC
>Ga0335073_10013418_pt1 | contig 11482 bp, 7 predicted proteins | sample Lox_Sample_22_FD_207093 | JGI IMG/M metagenome (GOLD analysis project Ga0335073, IMG submission 207093) | Soil microbial communities from Loxahatchee National Wildlife Refuge, Florida, United States - Lox_Sample_2.2 | ecosystem: Environmental > Terrestrial > Soil > Wetlands | place: USA: Florida... | reverse complement strand
TGCTGCTGCGCAATGCTGCCCGAAGGGATCAGCGCCGTGTACCGGTCAAGGTTCAGCTTCGCGTCCCGCAGCGTCGCTTCGTCCTTGAACAGCTGCGCCTGCATCTGTTCGAGCTGCACCTGGTAAGGCCGCGCGTCGATCTCGATCAGCAACGCTCCCTCGTTGACGTTCTGCCCCTCGGTGAAATTTACCTTCATGATCTGGCCGTCTACGCGGCTCTTGATGTTCGCCGTGTTGAATGCCGTCACCGCCCCCAGCCCCGTCAGGTAAACCGGAACGTCCTGTTTCAAGACCGGCGCTACCGCAACCGACACCGGGCGCAGAGCCGCCGCCTGCGCCTTCTGCTGCTTGAATGCCGATCCACCGCTGCAAGCCGCCATCACGGCGCTCACTCCCCCAACCGCGCAAATCGCCAAGGTTCGCGCCCGCAATCCTCGAAGCTTCCCGTAGAAGTTGTTCATAAAAGTTATTTATGTATATGCAAGTCTGCCAAAGGTCTCCCTTTGACTCAGGCATCTCCCAAAACGCCTCTTTTGATTAGACGTAGCAATTGTAGTCTCGGTCGCGGCAACCCCACCCCTGAAATCCGGAATCTGCGTGCCAGAGGGAGCGTTCCGTGGGAATAGAGCCGGAGGTGGAGTTCCTCTTGCAGGACCGCTTATTTAGCATCAACCGCCGCCCTCGGCCGGGTCAAGGACTGCAGGGTGGTTTTACAAATCTTTACTCCCGGCGAGCTCTTAGCTCGCGAGCGTCGTCGGAACCGGATGGCTCTTCTCGTATGCCACTATCTCGCTCTCGTGTTGCAGCGTGAGCCCGATGTCATCCAGCCCGTTCAGCAGGCAGTGCCGCACAAAGTCGTCCATGCGAAATTCCGCGCGGAATCCCTGTTCGTCGCGGACTTCACACTTCTCCAGATCGATCGTCACTTCGTAGCCGTCGATCCCCTGTGCCCGCCGCATCAGCTCTTCCACTTCGCCCTCGCTCAGCTGCACCGTCAGGAACCCGTTCTTCGTGCTGTTATTGGCGAAAATATCGGCAAACGACGACGAAATCACCGCCCGGAATCCAAAGTCCGCCAGCGCCCACACCGCGTGTTCCCGTGACGACCCGCACCCAAAATTTTTCCCCGCCACCAGCACGCTCGCGCCCTCGTACCGCGGCTCGTGCAATACGAAATCCGGATTCTTTTTCCCGTCCGCACCGAATCGCCAGTCGTAGAACACAAACTCCCCGAACCCCGTTTTCTCAATCCGCTTCAAAAACTGTTTGGGGATGATCTGGTCCGTATCCACGTTGACCCGATCCAGCGGCGCGACGCGCCCGCGATGCACTGTAAATGGTTTCATTGATGATTCCTTAGTCTTTCAGCGAAGGAAGATTTAGTCATTTCGAGCGCAGTCGAGAAATCTGCTTCTCCGTTCACCAACTGACTTACTGATACTTCCAATTCCTTATATCCGTGAAATGCCCGGCAATCGCCGCCGCTGCCGCCATCATCGGACTCACCAGGTGAGTCCGCCCTCCACGTCCCTGGCGTCCTTCAAAATTCCGGTTGCTGGTCGACGCGCACCGTTCTCCCGGCTGCAAAATGTCCGGATTCATTCCCAGGCACATCGAGCAGCCCGACTCTCTCCACTCAAACCCGGCTTCCTGAAAAATCCTGTGCAATCCTTCCTTCTCTGCGGCGCGCTTTACCGTCTGCGATCCCGGCACCACCATCGCCCGCACCTTCTCGCTCACCCGATGTCCCTTCGCTACCCGTGCCGCCGCCCGCAGATCTTCAATTCGCGAATTCGTGCACGACCCGATAAACACGCGGTCGATTCCAATATCTTCAATCCGCCGTCCCGGCTCCAGGGCCATATACTCGAGCGCCAGCTCCGCCGCCCGCCGCTCAGTCTCACTCAGCCCTTTGATTTCCGGTACCCGTCCCGTCACCGGAGCCACCATCCCCGGATTCGTTCCCCACGTCACAAACGGCGACAGTTGCGCCCCGTCGATCTCGACCACCTTGTCGAACGCCGCCTCCGGATCCGTCGGCAAACTCCGCCAGTGCGCAACCGCGTTTTCCCAATCGCTCCCCGTCGGAGCGAATTTCCGTCCCTTCACATACGCGATCGTCGTCTCGTCCGGCGCCACCATTCCAGCCCGCGCTCCGCCTTCAATGCTCATGTTGCACAGCGTCATCCGCCCTTCCACCGAAAGCGCCGTCACCGCCGGCCCGGCGTATTCGATCACATGCCCGGCTCCGCCGTCCGTTCCGATCTGCCCGATAATTCCCAGCGCCAGGTCTTTTGCCGTCACCCCATCCGCCAGCCGCCCGCGGACTTCTATCTTCATCGTCTTCGGCTTCTTCTGGCTCAGGCACTGCGTCGCCAGCACGTGCTCCACTTCCGATGTCCCAATCCCAAATGCCAGCGCTCCAAACGCCCCGTGTGTCGACGTGTGACTGTCCCCGCACACAATCGTCATTCCCGGCTGCGTGATCCCCAGCTCCGGACCGATCACGTGCACGATCCCCTGCTCCGGGGAATCCATGTCGAACAACCGCACTCCAAATTCCTTGCAGTTCCGCTGCAACGCCGCAATCTGGTTCGCCGCGATCAGATCCGTGATCGGAGTCCCTCGCGGCTCGGTCGGAATATTGTGGTCCACCGTCGCCACCGTCCGCCCCGGCTGCCGCACCTTGCGCCCCGCCGCCCGCAAGCCGTCAAACGCCTGCGGCGACGTCACCTCGTGGACCAGGTGCAGATCGATATACAGGAGTGGCGACCGCCCCGCGGGCGAAGCCACCAGATGGGCGTCCCAGATTTTTTCGAATAGTGTCTTCGCTGCCATGTCGAATGATGAATGATGAATAACGAATAACGAATGACGAATTTATGAATGACGAATGGAGAACTTCGTCGCGCCGGCCACTCGCAGCCCTATCGCTTAGGTCCGTACTCGCGCTGCCGGAACATCAGCGGCATCCCATTAGTTTTTCATACCCTTCCAAAGCTCGGCAAGGACTTAGGCCCTGCGGTAGTGGGGTGTTTTGAATTAATTCAAAACAGCCCACTACCGGCCCTGCAAGCGACTAGGGAAGCTGTGCCGGAACCAGCCCGGTGATGAAACTCGACCGCTGCGCCGCCATCGCGTCTGGCGGATGTTCTTCGATCAGCCCGCTTCCCGCGAAGCGTCGATAAGAAGTTACTGGACCGGCAGCCGTTACCTGCACGAACTCCACAGAGTACGGTGCGTCCGGTATGCGCGCTCCGAACCAATGTGGATCCTCTCGTTGTCCCCACGTTACCAGCGCTAACACCGATCCCGCCGCATACGATGGTGCCGCCGATGGCTCCTTGCGCGGTTGCACCGCCTGCATCGCGCCTTCGTTGCCATAGAGTGTCGCCGTTGTACGTGTTTTCGGATCGACGAACATCGTAATCGCGTTCCAGCCGAGCGGCTGATACGGCAGACTCGCCGGCAGGCTCGCTGCATTGTTATTCACAACTTCCGAGCCCCTGATCTTCGCCGTCGTAATCGGAAGCGTATAAACAAAGTCGTCCCCGCCCACCGGCATGTGGCAGCCCGTACATTCATTCACGAACCGCCCATCGTTGCCGTAAGGCTTCAGATCTAACCCGCGCCATCGACCCCATCCCCAACCCTCAGTGTTTTTGTAACGCTGCGCGTCCTTCGCCATGAATTCCACTTGCACGAACTTTCCAGGACGGATCAGGCCGTCCGCGCCCGTCTCCTGTTGCCACGCAATCTTTGCGAAGCGCGCGCCGTCGGGCCATGGCGAGATGCGGCCCGATGCCGCAGCCGCAATCGCGACATCATTGCCGAGGATGAACCGGAGAGTATTGTTGTCCCCCCGGTCCGTCGTGCTGATGACTTTCCAGTTCTCGAAGTTCGCTTCGAACGGCAACCCATTCAACTCCGCCGGCACAGCACCCAGTGAAACGGGCGCAAACTCCGCCTCGCTCTTGTTAGCCACCGGCGTAGCGTTGCCGGGCTGACCGGGCGCTGGTGTCCATGGTGCTAGATACGCTTTCAAAGTCTCAAGCTCTTCCGGTGTCACCTTCGCATCCGCATGCAGCGCCACAAACTGCGGCAGCGGCATCGCTCCAAGCTGAATCATGTTCACTGCCTCGTACAACTTTGCTTTCTGCGCGGCTGCCGGGCTGGAACCCATTCGCGAGAAGTTCAGATGCTCCCGCGCCGTCAGGATGTCGTGGCGCACCAGCCAGTACCCCGGCACGATCTCGTCGAACCAGGCCAGCCGCTTCTCATCGGAGTGGCAGCTGTAGCAGTCTTTTTCAAGAATGTGCTTCACTGCTGCAGGCGCCTGCAACTCGGCCTCTGCCGGCCTGACCGGAATGCTGGGACGCACCAACTGCATCGCCGCAAATACCACGATTCCCGCTACCAACAGCTTTCCCAACATCTTCATTTTTCGGTCCCTCCGATTCCGAGGGTGCCCCGTCCTTGTCGCGGTGTATGCTGCGGGGCGGGGATTTCGATCTCCATTGTTGCTGTTCCCCTAAATCTTTTTCCACAACCCGAGTGTGACATCTGACCTTGATCGCGCACCCAAGAAAGAAGATCATCGTCAAGGCGTGAGCGGTCTAAGTCGAAGCGCCAGGATGACCCGTAACGCCTTTGCTTTCAAGATTTTGAGATCTAACCCCTTGCGGCTCAGGATTTTCGCAAGGCGACTTTCCAAAACCCGCGCCAGTCGCGGAGTTCAGGGATACGGGGGGGAGGGGGGGTATCCCCAAAACTGCGCCCTTCCCCAAAACAAAACTCACTCTGGAAGCGACCAGACCGTGGGCTCTCAAACTATTTTTTCGCCCCCTTTTCCACGCCGCGAAACGTCCGCCCGCAAACCCGACTCGCCCCCTGATGTTCGCAACGACTTGCCAACCGATTCACGACGCCGTGGAAGAGCGGCGCTTTAGCGCCGCGTCAAGCGTCCACAAGAATCTGGGCTTTAGCCCCTGCGACTCACGTCCGCTGTTCTAGTGAATCGTCTGTTCGCCCTTGCGCACCGCGGGCGAACTCGTCGATCCCTCAAACTTCGCCGCGCCCAGCTTCGTGATCCAGAGTCCCGAATGAATATCATTGAAGTACATCAGGCTGTTCAGAAGCGGCGTGTCGCACGTCACCGAGCAAGGTTGTCCGCCCCACGTGAACGGCAGGTTCGGACGGAAGCCCTTCGAGTCGCCTGTCCAGAAGCGCGCAATCTCGCGTCCTTGCCGGTAAAGATCGCCGCGCAACTCGCCCGAAATGTCCAGCACTCGCGCTCCGCCGCTGTAATAGCCTTCATACAGCATGTCATTCGCGGCCCAGAAATTGTGCGACCCGCCTTCCGGCACTTCATACTGCGCCACTTCCTTCGGATGCTTGATGTCGCTCAGATCCATGACATGGCAGATCGCGCGCACCGGAATCCGGTCCCGATCCTCGAGATTGAAGATTCCCGGGAACACTTCGTCGCCCACGAATAGGTAGTTCTTGTAACGAAACACGCTGTGCGTTCCCGCAAGCCAGCCATCTCCGTAAAGCTCGTAGTGATTGAACTTGTATTGCGCAATCAGCTTCGGATTTTCCGGACTTCCTCCGCTCATTCCGTTCCCCACATCCAGAATGACAAGGCCATCTCTCCAATATGCGAGGTACGCGATTCCATCCTTCACCTGCAGGTCATGCAGATAGCGTCCGCTCGTCATCGATCCCATCTCGGTGCTGATGCTCACCGCCGTCGGATTCTCCGTCTGCCACCGCGCCACTTCCTTCGGATGTTTCACATCCTGAAAGTCGATGATGCGCAGCGAGCCGGTTGCATCGTCGGTCAGGTAAACGTAGTGCCCGTCGATGTATGCGCTGTGCACGCCGCCGGTAACCGTCGCCGTGTATTCGGAGAGCACTTTCAGGTGCGACGCATCCGATGTGTCGAGGAAGACGATTCCGTTCTTGCGGTTCGACGCTCCCTCTCGCGTGAACACTCCGATCTTCTCGTCCGGCGTCGTGCTGATGTCGTTGATCAGACGCGCATCCACCTTCAGCGTGTCAAGCAGCTTGGGATTCGCCGGATCGGCAATGTCATAGACGAACAGCTTGTCGGCCACCGTCGCCAGATACGCGTGATGCCCAATCACCCACTCTTCCGACATCTGCAGATCCGGCATCGGAACGTGGGCCACAACATCCACCTCGCGCTCGACATTCCGCGGGCGTACCACCACCGACGCCGACGCGCTGTGCTGCCCGCTGCTCGCCGTCACCACGTAAGCTCCTGCCTTCTCAGCCACGAACCCGCCATCCGGATATACCGAAGCTCCGCTCCCGCTGATCGACCAGCGCACCGCCACTTCCTTTCCTCCCACGGCGTCCGACGCCGTGAAGTGCACCACATCTCCCGTGCGCGCGTCAGAAGTCGCGGGCTTGATCACCAGTTTGCGCACGCTGTCGCGGACGACCAGCACTTTTGCACTCCCGCTCGCACCATCGGCCGTTGCGGAAATCGTCGCGCTGCCTGCGGCCACTCCAGTCACTAATCCCGCTGCGTCTACGCTCGCCACCGCTGGCTTGTCGGAAGTCCACTTGATGACCGCATCCGCTCGCGGATTGCCGTTCGACGTGCGAGCCGTGACCGACAACTTCTCCGCGCTGCCGGCGACGATCGCGTGCGACGGCTTCTCCACTTCCACGCTCGTGACCTTCGAATTCGCCACATTCACCGTCGCGTATCCGGTTTTGCCCGCCATGACGGCGCCCACCGTTACAACTCCGGGAGCGTGAAACGTTACCTCGCCCGACTCGTCTGCTCCCGCCAGATCGAACGGAGCCGCAAACCATACTGACACTTTCGCATCGATGGGATTTCCCGACGCATCTTTCGCCGTGGCGCTGAACTTCACCTTCTGCCCCACCTGCGCATCGATCGTCTTCGGCGTGATCTCCACGCTCGCCGGAGCAACGGACGTTGCTGTTGCTTCCTGTGGCTTCGACGCCGCATCCTGCGCCATCCCCACTCCCATCATCGTTACCAGTGCAAACACCACTGCTCTGTGTCTGAACATTCGTCCTCCGCGTCCGCGAATCTGTCGTTTATTGTTTGCTTAGCTCGGTCTTCCAGAAGTCAATGCCTGCGGCCTGCGCCCCCACATCCACAGTCGCCACAGTTTTCAACGTATCCAAATCGATCACTTCCACGGTGCCCGGCTCGCTGCCGACACCTTCCACCGATATAAATGCGTATCGATTGTCGGGCGATACGACCGCGCCGTGAACGATCTTGCGCTTGGTCGGAATTCTGGCGAGTTCGCGGCCGGTCAACGGATCGAACACCGAAACGGATTGTCCGCGCTTGTTGGTCGCAATCAGCCGCCCGTCTTTGGTCATGGCCAGGTTGTAAACGCCGGTGCCCGCGGGGAAGCGCCGCACCATCGTCCACGTATCGGCATTGATGGCGACGATGTCATTGGACTGGTTGCAGGCAACGTAGATCGTCGATCCGTCGTTCGAAGGCTGCGCCCACGTCGGCGTGCACGATGGTTTGTGGTCGGTCATCGCGTGTGCCGCCGGCGCTCCGGTCATTCCCATCTCTTTGCCTTGCGCGACCATGAAGTAGCGGTCGACCGCGAACTTCGCGGTATCGATCTCGACCAGCATGTCGTCCATCATGCAAACCGAGTAGTGTTTCGTTCCGGAATGGTTCAAGCGCGAGCCATGTGGCATGGTGCAAGTTGGAATGCGCTTGACTTCGATCATGGCGTCAGTCGCGACTACCGAAATTGAAGAGGGAACCATGTCGCCATGGAAGTTGGCGTTGGCGACGTACACAAAACTGCCGTCGGGAGAAATATCCGTTGTGGCAGGAAACATTCCGAGGCTCGTGTACTTGATCGCCTTGTTCGTGCCGGCGGTGAACTTCCACAGCGAGCCTTCAGGGCGTCCATGGCCTTGCGCTACGTAGACGAACTGCTTGTCGGGAGAGACTGCGACTCCGTGCGGTCCGTTGATATCCATCGGCATCAGGCCGATGCGCGCCTGACTCTCGATGCGCGCGCCCTTGGGCCCAAAGCGGATCAGCACGATCTGGTCGGCCGATTCGCAGACCACGTAAACCAGGTAATCCTGCGTTGGATTTTGAGCCGGCGGAGGAGTAGCTGGAGCCGCTGTCTGCGCAGCCGCCAGCGCAACAAGAACGCAAACCGCTGCGGCACAAAATGCGAACCGTTTGGCAGCGTCCACAAAGCTCCCAGATTTTCTGCGGAACACAGGGCTCCGGCTGGTCATGGTGTCAGGTTATGCTCTGCGTCTTCGTACCAAGACGCCCCACAGTCAAAGGCATCCAAATCTAACACAACGAGTCGAACGCCCGCGGCATCATTTCGGCCGTGTAATCGCTCCCTGTGACGCGGAGGAGACCAGCGCCGCATATTTTGCGAACACGCCGGTTGGATAGCGCGGCTTCGCGGGCTTCCACTGGGCCATCCGCTCGCGCAGCACGGCATCGCTGACTTCGACTTCCAGCAATTGCTTGTTCACGTCGAAGTGGATGATGTCTCCATCGCGCACGGCGGCGATGGGGCCGCCCAATGCAGCTTCTGGAGAAACATGTCCCGCCATCAAACCGCGCGTGGCGCCGCTGAAGCGGCCATCGGTCAACAGCGCGACGGATCCGCCCAGCCCTTCGCCGACTAGGGCGGCCGTTACGCCGAGCATCTCTCGCATTCCCGGACCGCCTTTGGGTCCTTCGTTGCGGATGACAACCACGTCGCCGGCCTGGATTTTTTTTGCCGTTACTGCGGCCATGGCATCTTCTTCGCAATCGAAAACGCGAGCCGGCCCGCGCTGTTCCAGCCGCTCGTGTCCGCTGATCTTGGCTACGCATCCTTCGGGAGCTATGTTCCCCTTCAAAATCACCAGACCACCCGTCGCCTTCAAGGGACGATCGAGCGGCGCAATCACTTCCTGTCCCGGAGTCTCGACGGCGCTTTCACTTTCGGAGTTGATGGTCAGGCCCGTTACAGTAGTGGCCTGAGGATGAAGATGCTTGCCGCGCAGAAGCCGCCGAGCCAGAAGGCGAACGCCTCCCGCCCGATGCATATCGGTTGCCACAAATCTTCCGGAAGGTTTGAGGTCGGCCAGAAAAGGAGTGCGGGCGCTGATGGTCTGGAAATCGTCAATCTCGAGCGGGACCTCGGCTTCGCGCGCGATCGCGAGCAGATGCAGGACGGCATTGGTCGATCCGCCGGTCGCAGCCACGGATGCAATCGCGTTCTCGAAAGCTTCCCGCGTCAGAATGTCGCGCGGCCGTATGCCTTGCTGCAGCACGTTCATGACGATCTTGCCGCAATCGAACGACACCTGATCTTTTTTTGCGTCCATCGCCGGAATGCTGTTGAAGCCCATCGGGGAGAGGCCGATCATCTCCATCACAGTGGACATTGTGTTGGCGGTGTATTGTCCGCCACACGCGCCGGCCCCGGGGCATGCGACATCTTCCAGTTCCTTCAGTTCGGCGTCACTCATCTTGCCGGCAAGATTTGCGCCAACCGCCTCGTAGACATCCTGAATGGTGACGTCTTTGCCGCGATAAGTCCCCGGGGCAATCGTACCGCCGTAGAGCACCATGCCGGGCAGGTTGGTGCGGGCCAGCGCCATGGCCGCCGCAGGAATCGTCTTATCGCAGCCGACCACGCAGACGACGGCGTCAAACATTTGCCCGCGACAGACGAGTTCGATGGAGTCGGCAATCACTTCGCGGCTCACCAGGGACGCACGCATGCCGTCGGTGCCCATGGTTTCGCCATCAGAGATCGCGATCGTGTTGAACTCCATCGGCGTTCCACCCGCCGCGCGAATCCCCTCTTTGACTTTCGCGGAGAGGCGGCGCAGATGGAAATTGCAGGGCATAGTTTCGATCCAGGTGTTGGCTACGCCGATCAGCGGCCGGCTCAAATCGGCATCGGTATACCCAACGGCCTTGAACATGGAACGCGCTCCTGCACGGGAGCGCCCTTCGGTAATTGTTCGGCTAATGTGTTTGAGATCCATAAAGTATTAAGCTCGGATAAAGCTTACAAGACGGATGAGCAAGGTTTCAAAGTTTTCAGTCGCATCGTCGTCTCAATGTCGAGTCGACGAACTCTGAAACTTTGCATCCGTGAAACTATGAAAACCTGATCCAGAAAAAATGGGGAACCCGCTCTGCAGGTTCCCCCAAATCGCATGACGCTGCCCAGGAGTCGTCATGCTTGCCCAGCTACAACTCGGGAAATCAGGCGCGGGCAGCAGCGCGGGATTCTTCCAGCGTGACACCGGCCGGGGGATGATGCGAGGTCCAGTCCGCGGTTTGCGCGGCGCCGGATCCGACGTGGATGACGTCCATGATGGAATACCACTCGCGGTAAAGCTGGCCGATCTGCTTCTGATTCACTTCGAGCACCAGGGAGACCTGATGGTCTCGTTCGCCGGCCTGGGCCTGCACGGAAGGCAGATCGAGCCCGCGGCGGGAAGCGGCATTCAGGATGCGCATCAAGGTTCCTTGCGTGTTGCGGTAGCGAATGTGAAATTGCATGTCTCCCCCTGGAGTGCTGTTGGCGGCTCGCGCCGCAAAATCATTACTGTGCCGGTTCTTCTTCCAGCAACATCTCGGAAAGCGCCGCGCCTGCCGGGACCATGGGAAAAACGTTGGCCTCGGGAGCGCAATCGAACACCAGCAATTCCGGCTCAGGAGACCCCAGGAAGCGGTCAATCTGATCTCCGGTCTGCGCGGAAACCGGGAACTCGCGCATGGCGTCTTCGCGCAGGCGCCAGCTGTGAATCTTGTAGGCCTTCGCGATCTCGACGAAATCCGGATTGTCGCTGAGATCGGTCTCGGCATAGTTGCGTTCGTAGAACAGTTGCTGCCACTGGCGAACCATGCCGAGATATTTGTTATCGATGATGACCATCTTGACGGGCAGGTTCAGGCGGTGAACCGTGGCCAGTTCCTGAATGTTCATCTGAAATCCGCCATCGCCTGAGACACAAAGGACGCAGGTGTCCGGCTTGGCGAGTTGCACGCCGACTGCTGCGGGCAAAGCAAAGCCCATGGCGCCCAATCCGCCGGAAGTGATAAATCCGCGGGGCGAGCCTGAGCGATAGCGCTGCGCAGCCCACATCTGGTGCTGGCCGACGTCGGCGATAATCACTCTGTCTTCGGGCAGGCGGCTGAAAAGTTCGTCGAGGAAACGGATGGTTGGCTGCGCGAGGCCGCGCGGATCAAGCTCCGCTCTGTCCGATCCGCAGGCGACAGCGCGCCACGCTGAAAAATCGGGGAGCGCATGACGCCGCAATTCAGCTTGAAACGCAGGAATCGTGTCGGCCAGATTTCCGATCACCGGCAAATCACAAGGCCGCACGCGATCGAGCTGTGCGGGATCAATCTCGAAGTGAACGATCTTCGCGTGAGGCGCAAAGCGCGTCGGCTCGCCGGTGA
>Ga0335073_10013417_pt1 | contig 11483 bp, 9 predicted proteins | sample Lox_Sample_22_FD_207093 | JGI IMG/M metagenome (GOLD analysis project Ga0335073, IMG submission 207093) | Soil microbial communities from Loxahatchee National Wildlife Refuge, Florida, United States - Lox_Sample_2.2 | ecosystem: Environmental > Terrestrial > Soil > Wetlands | place: USA: Florida... | reverse complement strand
TCGGGTGGAGCGAGCTGACGGTTCCACTTGGATCGCGCGAGCCTTCCCGACTTCCCGTCCTCTCGACGCCGTCAAAGGAGACGCCGCCCTCCTCGACTGGCTCACTGGGGCCGGGATCCCCGCCGAACGGATCGCCGCCCCGAACTCGGTCTCCGTCCATCAAGGACACGCTGTCCTGGTCACCGAGCTCGCCCCGGGACGTCAGCCGGCGGCCAGCCCGACGCTCTTCGAGCAGCTCGGTGCTCGTCTCGCCCAGATCCACCGACTGCCCACGGATGCGCCGCCGGCGACGCGACCCGGTGGGGCCTGGCATCATCTCCTGTCCGACGCAACGGTGTACGAGGAGTTGGACGCAGCGAGGAACCTGCTCGACGACGCCCGACACCGGGTACCGCCCCGGCGTGCGGCCGATTTCCACCGGCTCAGCGACGCCGTCGGCGGCTTGACGTTGCCGCCCGACCTGCCGACGAGTGTGGTGCACCCTGACTTCGTTCCGCGCAACGTCATCGGCGCCAGCGACGGAAGCCTTACCGTCGTGGACTGGTCCGGTGCGGGTGTGGGCCCCCGCGTCGTGTCCCTCGGGTGCCTCCTGTGGTCGGCCGCCGGGCACGGACCTTCGGTGGACGCCGCCGCCCGCGCGTACCGTGCCGGCGTCGCGATGGAACCAGTCGAGCTGGACCACCTCCGCACCGCCATGGCGGTCAGGCCCGCGGTCCTTGCCTGCTGGACCTTCGCCACCGGGCGGTCTTCTGTCACAGATTCAGCAGCATGGTGGGCAAATGAGGAACGGAAGATCACCAAGGCTGCTGGGCGGGCCCTTGATCACCTTCGCGATGAAGCGCATGACCCCACCGGGGCGGAGACGGGACGGGGGACGAAGGGGCCGCCACGGTCACGCCGGACCGATGTGGCCGTCACCGCGGTCGACGAGGAGCCACGCACGACGTCTTCGATCGAGGGCCAGCTCGTCACCGAGACATTCGACTACGACGGTGGGCGTCCGGTCACGGTGTACGTCCCTCGGGATCCACCCGAGGCCGTCGTGTTTGCCGGTGATGGTCAGTTGGTCTCGCAGTGGGCGGTGGCTCTCGAGACGGCCGATGTGCTGTCCACGATGCTCGTCGGTGCGCACCGGCTGGACGACGAGACGGAGCGGCTCCACGAGTACTCGCTGGGCTTCGACCCCGACCGGTTCGGGGCACACGAAACGTTCTTCGTTGACGATGTCCGCCGGTGGGTGCGGTCGCGCTTCGACATCGCGCTTCGCGCCGAGCGCACGGCGGTCCTCGGTGTTTCGGCTGGTGGCGAGCTCGCGTTGGCCATGGGGCTGCGCCACCCGGACATCTACGGAGCGGTCTTCTGCGCCTCTCCTGGCGGGGGGTACCGGCCGCCGGCCGTGATGCCGAGCCCGCTTCCCCGCGCCTACCTCGTCGCCGGCACACACGAACCGTTCTTCCTCAAGAACGCCACGCGGTGGGCAGAGGCATTGCGCACGGCGGGCGGGGACGTCGTCGTGCACGAGCGGGTCGGATCGCACGGCGACACGTTTTGGTTTCAAGAGTTCCCGCTGATGGTGACGTGGGCCTTCAGCCGATGATCGTGCGGTCCGGTTCCGGGCGAGCGAGACAAGCCTATGACTCGAAGGACTCTGGAATCGGGGCTCGCTCTCGATGGGCGACGAGCATTGAGAGGCGAAGAGAGCGGTCTTACCCGTCCTCCGGCAGGTCCAGGGTGGCCGTCACGACATGGTAGAGGCCCGATCCGCGGTCGCGCCGGCAGCGCGGCTCGAAGTAGCGGGCGCCCGCCTGCATCGCCGACAGGTCGTCGACGAGTCGAAAGCCCCGTTCGGCCAGGAAGTCGGGCGCGTCGGTGGGGGAGATCCCGAACACCCACGGTTCGCCGCGCTTGTCCACGCCCCGGAGCCATCTGCCGGCCTCGGGAAACGTCTCGAGCTCACCGCGTATCACCCGATCGTCGACGTAGGTGAACAGGAGGACGCTCCCGGCGGTGGCGAGATGCCGGATGACCGAGAGGGTGGCGTCGACGGCGTCGCCCGACAGGTACTGGGTGACGCCCTCCCAGAGGAACAAGGCCGGCTCGTCCGGCGAGTACCCGGCATCGAGCAGCGACTCGGCCAGGGCGTCCGTCTCGAAGTCCACCGGCACGAAGACGGTGCTCGTGGTCGCGGTCCGGGTCCGGCGGAGGACGGAGCGTTTGGCCGCTTGAGTGCTGGGAAGGTCGACCTCGAAGACGGTAACCGTGGAGAGACCGGCGAGCCGGTAGGGCCGGGTGTCGTAGCCGGCGCCGAGGATCACGACCTGGCCAACGGACGGGACCAGGTGTTCGACGAGGTCGTCGATCAGCTTGGTGCGGGCAACGGCCGAGGCTCGGGGGCCAGGCCCACCGACGAAGTCATAGACCGTCTCGATGGTCTGTCGGACAGGGGGGAAGCGAGCAGCGCGGAGCGCGATGCGCCACGGGAGCGAGACGAACGATCGGGCGAGCGCGTCCTCGAACAGTCGGGTATCGAGGGGCCTGACCGACTCGAGACCCCGTTGCACGGCCATCAACTCGGCCGTTCGGCTTCCTGCTCGGAGCCCTGGGCGACGGCCCCGCGCTGGTGCCGTCAGGCTCGGGCCGGATCGTTCGTTGCTGCCCTCGTGGGGCGGATCGGCCTCCAAGAGCTGCTCCCATCCTTCGCCGGTCAGGGCGTAGTTGGACACGCTTCCTGACGTAAACCAGGACCAGCTCCTCGGAGCGGCGATGGTAGCTGCGGCGGCCATGGCCAGAGGAACCAGCGTCTCGGGATCATGGGTGCCAGGCGTGAGCTCTTCGCGGCTGGTGAGGTAGTCGTCGTGTCTCCGCGCTGCGTGGAGGATCTCGGTGACGACACCGAGGCGACCACCGCCGTGCTGGGCGGCGCCGAGCACGGAGAGCAGGAGCTGGTGGGTGGCGACGCCCGGTCGGCCCTCGAGTTGTAGGGCCGGGTGGCCACCGGTGGCCAGCTCCACCATCGCTCGGACCAGGTCGACCCCGGAGAAGTAGGCGTTCTGCGGTTCCACCAAGCGAGGGTTCACGTCGATGAACACCAGGCCGTCGTCCCCGAGGATCAGATCGGCCGAGAGCGCTCCGTGCCAGCGGAGGTCCCCGCCGAGGATCTCGAACCACCGGCGGGCGTCAGGCCTCGACACACTCGTCTTGTGGCTGGCGCCGCCGCCCGCGCCCTCGGCGGTGCGCTCGTTGGCGTGGAAGGCCACGAGCGATCCATGGTCGAACACGGACTGGCACATGAGCAACGGGCCGTCGACGGCCGCCTGGACCAGTACCGGCCTTCCGGTCGCCGCGCCCTGCAGCTCCGCCGGGGTCCTGACCCGACGGACGCCCCCCGACGCGGTGCCAATCGGGTCCTTGACGAAGGCGGGGAACCGGTCCCAGCCTTCGATCTCAGTGGCTGATGGCGGTTGGGGAATCCCGAGGCGGCGGAGGGTGGCCGACGCCGCGATCTTGTCCTGGACGGTCGCCAGCGCAGCGAAGGAAGGCACGGCCGTGGCGACCCCGGCTCTCTCGAGACGGGTCTCGGCCCACGAGAGAACCGCCACCTGCTCCTGGGTGGGGAACAGCACGTCGTAGCAGCCGGACCGGTACACGTCGAGGGCGACGTCGAGCCACCTCACGGGGTCTGGGCCGTAGGGGGGAACCCGATGGACTCGATCGACGCAACGGGTGAACCGGCACAGGCACATCGGGTCTGGTGACAGCACGTCGACCACGTGACCGTCCGCCGATAGCCGGGTGGCGCACTGGCGGGCCGTGAGCCCCGAACCGTCGCTGAGCAGCACCCTCATATGTATATAGCATACACTAACGGCTGTGGGACGACCCAGGCGCATCGACCGGGGACAGGTCCTGGCAGAAGCCCTGGCGGTGGCCGACGAGCACGGGCTCGACGCTGTCACCATGGCGGGAGTTGCCGAACGCCTCGGTGTCACGCCCATGGCCCTTTACCGTCACGTGGCCAACAAGGCGGACCTGCTCGACGGAGTCGTTGAGCTCCTCCTCACCGAGTTCCCATTGCCCCCTTCCGAACTTCCCTGGCCTGAACGCCTCTCGGCCCTTGCCGCCAACATCCGGACAACGGCACGCCGTCACCCAAGTGTGTTTCCGCTCCTGCTCCAGCTTCCGGCCACGACGGTCGAGGCTCGTCGGACGCGGGAGGCCGTTTACGGAGCGCTCTCCGAGGCAGGTGTGCCCGAGGACCGAAGTGGCCAGGTGGAGCGTCTCGTCAGCACCGCCATATTGGGGTTCGCCGTCAGCGAAGTCGCCGGACGATTTCGCCGCCACTCTCGCCGGCAACTCGACGAAGACTTCGACGTGCTGCGAACCCTGCTCGCTGCGTTTATCCAGTCACAGCGAGCAAGCCCGGCGCCGTAGCCCGGCCGTGAGCAACGATCGGGCACCAGACCCGAAAGCGTCGTACTCCCGTCGGGGTGATCCAGCTAGGCCGCGCGGCGACGAAAGAGCGCTGCGGCCAGGATGCCGGAGGCGACGAGGAGGCCGGTGCACCAGATGGTTGCGACAAGGGGCGCGTGTCCGGTGGGGGTGTGAAGGAGGAGGCCTCGGAAGGTGTCGATGACGGGGGTGATCGGTTGGTGGCGGGCGAAGCCTTGGATCCAGGTGGGCATGGTGGAGATGGGGACGAAGGCGCTGCTCGGGTAGGGGAGGAAGACCATGGCGAACACGACGTTGCCGGCGCCTTCGGGGGATTTGGTGACGAGGCCGATGGCTGCGGCCATCCAGGAGAAGGCGAAGACGAACATCAGCAGGATGCCGGTCGCGGCCGCCCAGGCGAGGGGGGCGGCGTCGGGCCGGAAGCCGAGAGCGAAGCTGATGGCGAGGGCGATCAAGAGTGAGGCGATGTTTCGCAGCATGCCGGTAACGACGTGCCCGGCGAGCACGGCGGCACCGCTGACGTCCATCGATTTGAGTCGGTCGATCATGCCGCCGGTCATGTCCTGGTTGACGGTCACAGCGGTCTGGGCCGAGACGAAGCCGGCGGAGAGCAGGAGCACGCCGGGGACGACGTAGTTCACGTAAGCGATGCCAGTGTGGACAGCGCCGCCCAGGATCTCGACGAAGAGCAGCATGAGGATGACAGGCAGGACGAGGCCGGTGTAGAGGGCGTCCAGGTTCCTCCGGGCGAGGCGAAAGCCCCGCCCGACGAGCGTGACCGTGTCCCGGCCAGCGGAGCGAGGTCGGATCGTCGCGACGGCGGGTGTTCTGGCAATCGTGCTCATGGCTTCGGAGCGTTGACTGGCTTGGGTTCTTGTCGAGTGAACGCGAGAAACACATCGTCGAGGGACGGCTGGTGCACCTCGAAGTGCAAGATCTTGTCGCCGGCAGGGTCGATGGTGTCGAGCAGGACTCGTGCGGTCGCTGCCGTGCCGTCGGTATCGACGTCGATACTGAGATTGGTTTCGTCACCGACCGGTCTGTGTCTCTGGAGGAGCCGGAGGCTCTGCTCGTAGTCAGCGCGGTCGGCGAGCGAAACCCGGAGGCGTTCGGTGCCGACGCGGGCTTTGAGCTCGCTTGGGCTGCCGTCGGCGACGATGATGCCGCTGTCCATGACGGCCACTTGGTCGGCAAGGCGGTCCGCCTCTTCGAGGTACTGGGTGGTGACAAATACGGTCACACCGTGTCGGGCGAGACCCTCGATGACGTCCCACATGGTGTGGCGGCTGGGCAGGTCGAGGCCCGTCGTGGGCTCGTCGAGGAAGATGACGGAGGGCTCGGCCACGAGACTGGCGGCGAGGTCGAGACGGCGGCGCATCCCTTCCGAGTAGGTGCGAACGCGCCGGCCACCGGCATCAGCGACGGCGAAGCGCTCGAGCAGTTCGCCGGCACGTTCCCGGGACCGTTTCCGAGACAGCCCCCATAGGCGTCCCATCATGTACAGCGTTTCTTCGCCGGTCTGCAGCTCATCGACCTCCACCGACTGGCCCGTGAGGCTGACCGCCCGGCGCACGTCGTGCACCTGGGAGATCACGTCGAACCCGGCGACGGTGGCGGTCCCGGCGTCAGGGCGGACCAGGGTGGCGAGAATGCGCACGATGGTGGTCTTGCCGGCGCCGTTGCGCCCGAGGAGGCAGAACACGCTGCCGGTGGCCACGTCCAGGTCAACGCCGCGCAGCACCTCAAGGCTGGCGAAGGACTTGCGGAGCCCTCTTGCCGCGATCGCCGAACCGCTTCCCATCCGTGCGCCGTCCCTTCCTTCGTGTACGGTTCTGAGTACAGTGTACACCGTACTCCGTACATCGCATAGAGTAAATCCGTCAGGACGGGGCGGGTGACAACCCACGATCGACCAACGGGGCTCCCGGGAGGAATTGAGCGGGCCTGGGGTCGCCGGCCCCTCCCCCGCAAAGGCCCCAAGCCCGGCTTGGACCTGGGCACGATCCTCGCTGCGGCGGTGGCGCTGGCGCAGGCCGAGGGCCTGGGCGGGGTATCGATGAGCCGGGTCGCAGCCGCCCTCGGCGTGTCGACTATGGCCCTCTACGGCTACGTCGACGCGAAGGACGAGCTCCTAGCGCTCATGGTCGACCACGCCTGCGGCACGCCTCCCGAGCGGGTCACCGAGGAGGGCTGGCGAGGTGGGCTCGAGCAGTGGGCGTCCACCCTCTTCGATAGCTACCGTCGGCACCCCTGGGCGGTCCGCATTCCCATCAGCGGCGTGCCACCGACCCCTAATCAGGTGGCCTGGCTCGAAGCAGGCCTCCAATGCCTCGGCGTGACCGACCTTGACGAGCAGCAGCGGCTCTCGACCGTGCTCCTGTTGAGCGTCTTCGTCCGGAGCGAAGCAAGCCTCGCCGTCGACCTCGCCGAAGCCCGACAAGTTCCCGCCGCGAATGCAGACCGCAGCGCCGACTACGGGCAAATGATCCGGGAGCTCATCGACCCCCACCGATTCCCGGCCGTCTGGGCGGCCGCATCCACCGGGGCGTTCGATGACGATGCCGGCGTGGAGGGTGAGTTTCGCTTCGGTTTGGAACGGATCCTCGACGGCATCGAAGTCCTGCTTCACAGCCATGACGCCGGCACCCGCGGCGATGCGTCACTTCGCGAGAACCCGAACGTCTCAGGAGGTCGACAGCGGCAGCGATTTTCTCGGGACTTCAAGGCGAAGCCACAACATTGACAAGCGCAGCGCCTGGGCGGCTACATCGTGCAAGCCCTGTGACCAGCAGTAATGTCGGGGTTGTCGCCCGAAGGTGCGTGATGATCCTGTGCCCCGGGCACCAAGCATGGGCGCTTTCCGGGCTCTTCGGATCCTGAAGGGTCCAGGGGATCATCGGACGACGATCGAGCTCAGCATCCGCCGGTTCAGCTTGCCGGCGTCAGAGCAGGACCCGGGTCCGGTAGTTCTCGAAACTTGCGGGAACCCGAACCCGACCCCGACCCGGCCGGTGTCCAGCCGACGTGGCAGCCAAGGCCAGACGAGCTGCCGCAGCCAACGGGAAGGCCGACCCCCTAGGCGAGGCGATCGACGTCACGACTGGCGGCTGAACGGGGCAGTCGAGAACATTTGAACCGGGCGCTCGGCGCGACCGCAGCACCAACCGATGAGGAGCGCCCCCCATCCACTCGCCCGCCGAAAGCCGCCTGACCTGGCCGGATGGATTGCTGCAGCCACCGTGCCGACGGCGTGGACGCAGAGCGGCGCCGCAGGCGCAGTCTCGTTCGTTGCCAGCGCCACCGGTGGTACCATACGTTCGTGGAGAAGACGACCCTCTATCTGCCGGAGAACCTGAAGGTGGCGGTCAAGCGGGCTGCCGCCGAGCGCGGGGTTTCCGAGGCAGAGATCATCCGCGAGTCGATTCGTGCGTCCGTAGGCGGTGTTCGCCCGCGTCCTCGTGGCGCTCTGTACTCGAGTGGTCAGCCCATCGCCCGCCACGCCGAGGAATTGCTTGCCGGCTTCGGGGAGCGCTGAAGGTGCCGCCCGTCATCGTGGATACCAGCGCCCTGCTGGCGTTCTTCGATGCCTCCGAGCCTGACCACGACGGGGTGTCTGCGGTGCTCGCCGCCGCCGACGTCTTGGTCGTCTCTCCCTACGTGGTGGCAGAGCTCGACTACCTCGTGGCCACCCGACACGGTGTGGACGACGAGCTGGCCGTGCTCGATGAACTGGCCGGAGGGGCGTGGGACCTGGCAGCGTTCGACGAAGAGGGACTTCGCCGCGCCCACCGGATCATCGCCAGCTACCGTGACCAGGAGATCGGTGTGGCGGATGCATCGGTCGTGGTCCTCGCTGAGCGATACCGGACGCACCAGATTGCCAGCCTCGACCACCGGCACTTCGACGTCCTCCGGGCCCTCGACGGCGCCTACTTCGAGGTGCTCCCGCGGGCGGATTGACCGCACCGGGCATCATCTACAGGGACGAGGTGTGGTCGGCACGTCGGCGGTCGCGCTCCAGCGTTGACGAGTGAGGTGCCCAGGCACTGCATAAGCACAGCCCGTCTACCAGCACCCTCGCCTGGAGTGAGAGCGAGCCACTCGCTACCAGACAAAACCCTCGCCACCGGAGCCGTCCGTTCTTCGCGGCCGCCATCTTGTCTGCTATCCACATTTCGGCAATCAGGCTCCACAAGCTCGCGTCGGCCGATCGCCCCATTGAAGCAGGCCTGACCAACGGTGCGCCTCGCCATGGTGATCACTCGCTTCGGGCGACCTCGGGTCCCGTGATCCGATCGAGGATGGGAAACGTCGCGACGATGATCGCCATCGACGCGGCCAGCCCTCCGATCACCGTCGACCAGTAGGAGATTCCCGGAAGGCTGAAAGTGAGCCCGGTCTGTGAGTGCAGGTAGAGGGCGGCAGCGGACAGCCCGACGACGATGGAGACCGCAGCGACAATGAGCAGGGGCAACGCACTCTCCAGCGTCACGACCCTGTGCAGGAGCGTTCGTGGGACTCCCGTAAGTCTGAGCAGGCTGAACGGCCTCCTCCGCTCAGCGAGACCGGCCGCGAGGTTCACGACCAGGCTGCACGCAGCAATGACCAGGCTGGCCACGATGATGACGTCGGTCATGGCCTGGATCACGGCCATGAGGCGCGCCGTCGAAGGACCGAGGGCCTCCACGGTCACGGGTGTCCCCTGGAGCGGGAATGCGTGCTCGAGTTCCGTTCGGACCCGCTCGATCGCGCCCGAAGACCCAGTCGTGGCGACGACAACGGCGTTGACGGGGAGGGATGCGAGCTGTGTCGCCGACAGGTTCCACGAGGGCCAGGTCGTGGTCGACGCGTGCGCGGTGTGCCCCAGGACCTTCGAGAGGAAGTATCCGACGGACGCCGTGGTGGCTCGTGGAGCGCATCGGCCGATGGCCGGAGTCTCGGCGAGTTCGTCGCACGACACGACGCCGAGCGATCGTCCGCTCTGCGTCCGATTGGGGGTTTCGTGGACCACCGCCACCCCATGCACTCCTGGCGTCGCCCGGAGTTCGTCGAGGACGGAGGAAGGGACGGATGCCACCACGGACGCCGCGGGGCAGTTGGTGGTCGAATAGGTGCAGAACGCGTCCGCGAGGGTACCCAGACTGGGGTTGGGATTGCCTCCTGCCACGACCTGTGTCACCGAGCTGAGGGCACCGATCGCCGCGCTGGCGACGAAGAGGGCGATGACGAGGCCACTGACAAAGCGGAATGCCACCTTGGGGTTGTCGAGGAGGTGACGACCGGCGATCAGCGTGGCGGGGCGACTCGCTCTTTTGGCCATGATTCGCGACCCCGCCGTCGTGAACCACGGTCCGCTCAGGACCAGACCCACGATCAGGAGCGCGAATCCAATGAGGAGCTCGAGGAGCTGGCTCCCGATGGCGGCGGGCTTTCCGGCCGCATCGAAGTAGGCGAGGAATGCGATGCCTGCGCACAGGGGAACGAGCCGGACGATTCCCGGTGGGCGCTTCCTGACCCGTCGCGCCACTCCTAACGGCGAGATCTGTACCCGGCGCAGTGCGAGACGTGCGGAGGCGATGGCGGCGGTGGGGACTCCGACCACCGCGATGAGGATGTCAGCAGCATGCAGGGAGAGGTCACCCTGCGCCGACGGGGCTCCGGTGAACGGCACGTGGTACAGCAGTGGTCGGACTGCGAAGAAAAGTCCGAAACCGAGGACGACTCCGGCGAGGGCGGCGATTGCCGCTTCGACGGCCGAAATCGTGGAGATCTGGTGAGGCGTGGCGCCGACCAGTCGCATAGACGCGAAGCGCTCGTCGCGCCGGACGGCCGACAATCGGCTCGCCGTAGCAATCAGGATCAGAACCGGCAGCACGAGCGCCACAGCAGCGCTGACCAGGATGAAGTCCAGAACCGGCCCGCTCCCGACCCCACTCTGGCACCCATAGCAGTTCGCCAGGGCGTGGTGGATCGCTCCGATCTCGATGGCAGCCGCCTGCTTCGAGAGTTGGCTGACGCTGTGACCGATGACGATGATCAACGAGTTCGGCGACGGCAGTCCCGCGCTGCCGATGGTGCCCACCAGCCGGCCGGGGTAGCGATCACGCAGCTCGTCGGCGGGCTGGGAGCGCAGCAGGCTCACCAGGTCGGGCGAGGCGAAGTACTGACCCGGACCGGGCAGGCGGGACATTCCGGGAGGGATGGGCGCGCCCGGCCCGGCTGCCGCCACGTCGATCTGGTCGATGAGCTGACCCCCGAACGAGTCGGTGCTCGGCTCCCACCACAGACCCCTGGCGGGCGAGGTCGGCAGTGTCGGCTGCACCGCTGAGTTCAGCCAGGCACCCCGGTCGCCCTGGGCGTGGAGACCGTTGAGACCGGCCAATGCGGCCAGCAACAAGCCGACGCCGAGGGCGACCGCAGCAGCGGTGACGAGGGCCCGCAGGAGGGCTTCACGACCACTCCCCAAGGTCAGCCGGAGGCCAAGCCGGATCATGCGCCGACCGCCACCGGGCTGGCGACCCGGCCGTCGCGCACGATCACCTCGCGGTCGGCATAAGCGGCGACGCGCGGTTCATGGGTGACGAGGACGACCGTGATCCCGTCCTCGCGGGCCACGCCGGTCATCAGGTTCATGACGAGCTCACCGGTCAGGGAGTCGAGCGAGCCGGTGGGCTCGTCGGCAAACAGCACGTCGGGCTGGGCGACCATGCCCCGGGCGAGGGCGACCCGCTGGGCCTGGCCCCCCGACATCTCGCCTGCCCGGTGGCCCTCCAGCCCGTCGAGCTCGAGCCGGGCGAACCAGCTCCGCGCCTGGGCCAGGGCCTGGTGGCGACGCATCCCGCCCAGAAGGAGGGGGAGCGCGACGTTCTCTTCGGCGGTGAGCTCGGGGACGAGCTGGCCGAACTGGAAGACGAAGCCGAAGCGCTCTCGGCGGAGCCGGCTTCGCTTCTCCTCGCCCAGCGTGTCGATGCGCTGCCCGTCGAAGATCACTCGGCCCGAGGCGGGGACCAGGATGCCGGCGAGGCAGAAGAGCA
>Ga0335073_10013416_pt1 | contig 11483 bp, 12 predicted proteins | sample Lox_Sample_22_FD_207093 | JGI IMG/M metagenome (GOLD analysis project Ga0335073, IMG submission 207093) | Soil microbial communities from Loxahatchee National Wildlife Refuge, Florida, United States - Lox_Sample_2.2 | ecosystem: Environmental > Terrestrial > Soil > Wetlands | place: USA... | reverse complement strand
AGCCGCGCCCGGGCGTGATACTGCTGGAGAATGCCTCCCAGGCCCTCTTCGGGGAGGGGAGTTCGTACGCGAACCTCGATAATCGACTTCGCCGACGGGACAGGTCTTTCGGTACGCACCGAGCGACGGGGTGAGTCCATCGCGGCCTCCGTGCCAGCCCCAGGGGACCCGCGCCCCTATGAGGTCGCCGTCGGGGACGGAGGTTTCACGGGTCGTACCCAGGAGGAGATTTCCACGTCGCGCCGTCCGTGTACGACCCGAAACCCGGCGGACCGCTACCGGATCGGGGTCGCGAAGGTGGGCCGGTAGTCCGGGGCGAGACGGCCGACGATGGGGATCCGATGGCGGCAGGCCCGACACCGATTCTCGCCGTCCAGGTTCCAGCTCTGGATCGTGAACCCGTACCGCTCCACCGCGATCGCCCCGCACTTGGGGCAGTAGGTGTGCTCGAGCGGGTGACCCCACACGTTGCCGAGGTAGGCGTACTCGAGTCCTTCGGCCTTCGCGACCGCGTGCAGTCGCTCGAGCGTCGCGACCGGGGTATCGGGGAACTCCATCATCTGGTAGTCCGGATGAAAGCGTAGGAGATGGAACGGGGTCTCGGGACCCAGGCGATCGACGACGAACCGGGCGAGCTTGCGGGTCGCTTCTACCGAATCGCCGACCGTTGGGACGATGAGGTCGGTGACCTCGACGTGCACCCCCCGTTCTTTCAGGCGGACGGCGGAGTCGAAGATCGGCTCCGGCCCCTTGGCCGCCACGTATTTACGAAGGAATCCGGGCTCGCCGCTGCCCTTGAAGTCCACGCTCACCGCGTCCAGGTGGGGGCCGATCGCTTCCACCGCCTCCGGGGTCATGTAGCCGTTCGTGACGAAGTTTGCGAACAGGCCGGCGGACCGGGCCTCGCGCATCACGTCGAGCGCGTACTCGGCGAAGATCGTCGGTTCGTTATAGGTGAAGGTCACCCCCTGGCACCGGTAGCGTCGCGCCCCGGCGACCGCGGCTTTCGGGGAGAGTGGGCGGCCAACGATCTCGCGTTCCTGCGAGATCTCCGCGTTCTGGCAGTAGAGGCAGCGCCAGTTGCACCCGACGGTGCCGATCGAGAAGACGCGGCTCCCCGGGTGAAAGTGGGAGAGCGGTTTCTTCTCGACGGGGTCGACTTGCACCGCCGAGGCCTTCCCGTAGCTCAGAAGCACGAGTCGGCCCTCCTCGTTCTTGCGTACGAAGCAGAAGCCGTGGGACCCGGAGGGGATGGTGCAGTACCGGGCGCAGGCCGTGCAGCGGACCTTGCCGGCGTCGAGCGGCTCGTAGAGCGTCGCCGGGTGCCCGAGAACTGTCGCCATGGTCCTCCTCGTATCCTGAAGCGCCCCCGGGCGAATAAGGGCTGGCCCGGCGATACCGGCGGTTCCACGCGAAGGTTCATCTCTCGCGACACGTCCGTGAGCCTTCGATGACCGAGCCCCGGCCGTCGGGAGAAACCTCTCGAGAGGCCGACCGCGTGGAGGCGGCGGTCTCGGCGCGGATCTCGCCGACTCCGGAGTTCCTCGAACGGGTCGCCCAGGTGCGCGCCGAACTCGTCCGCCGGGTCGAGGCCGCGGCGCAGGGGCGTACGAGCCCGCTCGTCCGCGCGCTCGTCGCCGGCAGTGCGGCGCGCGGCACTTTCCTCTCGGACCGGCTCGACATCGACCTCTTCCTGCTCTTCCCTCCGGACCTCTCGCGGGACCGGCTGCGAGAAGAGGGCCTCGCGCTCGGCGCCGCGGTGCTCTCCGACACCGAGAAGCGCTACGCCGAGCATCCGTACCTCCGGGGGCGCTTCGAGGGGTTCGCGGTCGACGCGGTCCCGGGGTTCGCGATCTCGGACCCGTCCCACCCGCTCTCCCCGGTCGACCGGACGCCGTTCCACCAGGCGTACCTTGTTGCTCGGGAGACCCCGGTGCACCTACGAGAGATACGGCTCGCGAAGCAGTTCTTCCGACGCCTCGGGGTGTACGGCTCGGAGGCGCGGACCGAGGGGGTCTCGGGGTACCTGGTCGAGCTGCTGATCCTCCGGTTCGGCTCGTTGCGGGGCCTGCTCAGCGCCGCGCGACACTGGCGGGTGCCGGTCAAGCTCGCCGAACCCGGGCACGAGCCGCCGCGGCTCCCCGAGGAGGTCGCGCTGATCCTGGCCGACCCGGTCGACCCGAACCGGAACGTCGCGAGCGCGCTCTCTCGCCGTAACCTCGGGACCCTCATTCTCGCCGCGGGAACCTATCTCGACCGTCCGTCGGAGGAGTGGTTCGAAGTGCGCCCCCGGACCCGGTGGTCGCGCACGGAGTTGGAGCGGCGGCTCGCCTCCCGCGACAGCCACGTGACGGTGCTTTCGGTACCCCGCCCGGATCTGGTCGACGACACGCTCTATCCCCAGGTCCGCAAGGCCGAGCGCGCCGTCGCGCGGGAGCTCGGCCAATCGGGCTTCGAGGTGCTCGGCTCCGCGGCCGGGCTCGATCGGGAGCGGGTGCACGTCCTGGTCGAAGTGGCCCATCGCCACCGCGCCGCGGTCCGGCTCCAGGACGGTCCGCCGCCGGGCATCGACCGAGCTGGGGATTTCCTTGAAAAGTGGACGGCCCCGGACGCGCCCGTTCTTCAAGGGCCGTACATCCGGGACGACGGAAGTCTCGCGGTCGAGACCCTGCGAGCGGAGCGCGAGGTCGAAGAGGTGCTGCGGCACGCGGCAGCTCGACTTTCCTTAGGGAAGGACCTGACCCCCTCCGACCCGACCCGGACCGAGGTCCGAGCTCTTGCGGAGGTCCCCGACGCTCCGGCGGTCGAGGAAGCCCTTCGAGACCTCCTCGCGAAGCAGCTTCCCTGGGCGCCGCGCCGATAGCGCAGGCCCACCTCCGACGGGTCCTGCTCCACGTTCGGGACGGAGCGGTTCTCGACAGCCCTCCTCCTCGCGGGTCGCGCCTAAGCAAGGTTTTGACCCAGCCTGAGTCCGGTACTGCTCCCTATGGCGGTCGATCCCGCGGCGGCCTCCGGTCCCCCTTCCCCGGGCGTTCCGCCGCTCCGCCGGGCGATCCGGTTGCGCCATGCCGTCGCTCTGTACGTGAGCTCCGTCCTCGGCTCTGGGATCCTCGTTCTCCCGGGGCTCACCGCCCACCTCGCCGGCCCCGGGGCCCTGCTCGCCTGGGCGCTCCTCTCGGTCGCCGCCGTCCCGTTCGCGCTGACGTTCGCGACCCTTTCCGCACGGCATCCGGAGTCGGGAGGGATCTATGGGTTCGCGAAGGAGGGTCTCGGGCCGAAGACCGCGATCGCCTCGGGATGGCTCTTCGCGCTCTGGCAGGTAACCGGCGTCCCTGCCGTGGCCCTCATCACGGCCGCGTACGTCGGGTACGGCTTTCCGCTCGACCGGCCCGAAACGTTCGCGGTCGGCTTTGCCGTCGTAGCCGCCGCGTTCCTCGTGAACATTCGAGGGATCACGTTGAGCAGCAAGGTCCAGCTCGCGGTGATCGGTGCGATCGTCGCCCTCCTGGTCATCGTGGTCGCCGTCTCGGCCCATCGGGTGGCCCCCGGGAACTTCTCGCCGTTCCTGCCGTTCGGGCTCCTGCCGGTCGGGACCTCCGCGGCGCTCATCTTCTGGGCGATGCTCGGGTACGAGAACGTCTCGAACGTCGCCGAGGAGTTCGAGGACCCGAAACGGGACTTCCGCCGCAGCGTGCTCCTGAGCGTAGGGATCGTGGGGGTCCTCTACTTCGCGGTCGCGTTCGTCACCGTGGGCACGGGCGCCTACGCTTCGGGCGGAGGGCTCGCCCCGTTCGCCGCGATCCTCAGCGACACGTTCGGCCGTTACGCGGCCTCTGCGACCGCGCTCGTGGCGGTCTTCATCGTCTTCGGCGTGGTGAACGCCTACACGACCGGGATGTCCCGGGTCGCGCTCGCCGTGGCCCGCGACGGCGGCTACCCCGCCGGGCTCGCCCATGTGAGCCCCCGCTCCCAGGTCCCCGACCGGGCGATGCTCACGCTCTTCTCGCTCTCGGCCGTGGTCCTCGTCGGCTACTACCTCGCCGACGTCAGCCTGACCGAGGCCCTCCTCGTCGCGAGCGGGGCGGCCATCCTTGTGTACGTCATCGGGTGCGCCGCCGGCGCCCGCATCTTTGCGCGGTCGGGGCCGTCGTCGCGTCGCGCCCTCGTACTCGCCGTCGTCTCGCTCGCGATCACCCTCGTCGTGCTCCCCTTCATCGGCTGGCCCCTGGTCGTGAGCGCGGCGGTCGTCCTGGCCGCCTTTCTGTTCGGTCGACTCGTCCCGATCCGTCCACTAGCGCCCACGCGGGCGGCGTAGTCCCCCGGGCTACCCCGGGGCTCGGAAAGGGCCCGTCCGGCGCTCGCGGCCCGTCTACAACGAATGGGGCGAGACGTTCTGGAGGACGAACCAGAGCGCGAGCCAGCCGAAGAACTGGAGCGCGAGGAGGCCGGCCCAGTCCCCTTTGGTGTAGAGCTTGGAGCGGACGCGCATGCGACGGATGAGGAACGGGCTCGCGATGATCCCGAGGAGCCCGAGCCCGAACGGAACGCCCCAGGGGAGCGCCAGCACGGTGAGCGCCCAGCAGAGGATCCCGAGCAGGGCCGCGATGCTGCTTGCCATGACCATCGCGCCCATGAGCTCGAACTCCTTGGTCACGTAGGCGACGTCGTCGAAGACCGGGAACTCGAACGCGGGCGCCTGCTCCTCCTCGAGCTTGCGCCGAACCTTCTTCGCCATCGGCTAGACTCCCCGGACCGCGTAGGCCCGGCGGTACAGCTCCTCGGCGTGGTAGGAGCTGCGGACGAGCGGCCCGGCCTCGACCCCGGCAAAGCCCATCCCGAGCGCCCGCTCCCGCAGCCGGTCGAAGTCCTCGGGGAGGACATATCGCGCTACCGGAACATGGGCGTCGCTCGGACGCAGGTACTGGCCGAGCGTCAGGAGGTCGACCCCGGCCCGGCGCAGGTCGGCGAAGGCGGTGGTGAGCCCGGCGTCGTCCTCGCCGAGCCCGAGCATGATCGAGCTCTTGGTCACGAGCCGCGGGGGACCGGAACGGCGGGCGGCCGCGAGGACCCCGAGCGAGCGGTCGTAGCCCGCCCTCGGGTCGCGAACGCCCGTGGAGATCTCGCGGACCGTTTCCAGGTTGTGCGCGAGGACGTCGGGCGGGGAGGACCAGAGGGCGGAGAGCGCTTCCTCGCTTCCGGCGAGGTCGCCGATGAGCAGCTCGACGAGCGTGCCGGGCGACGCATCGCGGATCCGCCGGACGGTCTCGGCGAGCAGTGCGGCCCCCCCGTCGGGAAGGTCGTCCCGACAGACCTGCGTCAGAACGACGTAGTGGAGGCCCCAGCGTCGAACCGCCTCGGCGACGCGGGCCGGTTCCGTCCGGTCGACCACACCGCGCGGCCAGTGCGTCGTGACGGCGCAGAAGCCGCAGCGGCGGGTGCAGTCCGTGCCGAGCAGCATCAGGGTCGCGGTGCCGGCCGACCAGCACTCGGAGAGATTCGGGCACCGAGCCTCCCGACATACCGTCCCGAGCTCGAGGCCATTCAGCAGGTCGCGCACTTCGGGGTACGCCGCCCCGCGCGGCGGTCGGATACGGATCCAGGGGGGCAGTCGAGGGCTCCCCGGAGTGTCGGGAGTCGCGGTCGCCACGGCGGTCGGACGAGTGTCGGCGGCTTATCCTTTACTCGCCCGGCCGCGTCCCAGTCGCTCCTCGAGGAGCGTCGCAAGGAAGCTCGCGGGCAGCTCGTCCATCGCGACCTGGCTCGACTCGCCGGACCCGCCCGTCTCGAGCGTGACGAGACCGTCGCGCTCGAGCTCCTTCAGCGTGCGCCAGAACGTCGTGCGGCTCATCGCCGGGGCGTGGAGCTCCTCGAGCAGCGCGGTGTGGTTCGCCCGGAGCTTCTGGCTCGCGGTGGAGCTCCCGCGGCCCTTGAGCATCCGGGAGAGGGAGAGGAGGACCCCGAGCTGGTTCGTCGAAAGGGCCTCGAGCTGGTTCTCGGTCACGGTCGGCATGATCGAGCCCTTCGCCCGCCGGACGTGCTCGGACGAGATCGACCCCGTGCCCTCGTCCTCGGCAGCGTGGGCAGCGCCCGCGAGGAGCTCGAGGGCGAACCGCGCGTCCCCGTTCGGCGCAGCGATCCGGGCGACCTGGTCGAGGATGTCCCGGTCGAAGCTGCCGGGGCGCAGGGCGAGCTCCGCGCGCGAAGCGAGGATGTCGACCAGCGCCGCGCGGTCGTATGGGGCGAGGGAGAGGCGTCGCGTGACGCCGAAGCTCGACCGGCTCGCCGGGTCGAGGAACGGGAAGAGGTCCTCGACGGCGATGAGGACGAGCGAGATCGAGCCGAGCTCGACCTCGTGCGAGCGGGAGAGGAGGTAGACGAGCTTCGTTTCCTGGCGGACGAGGCTCGAGGCTTCGTCCAACAGAACGAGGAGGTGCTGGGGATTCTTTCGGATCCCCTGCTCGAAGACGTCCAGCATCTCCGAGAGGCTGTAGCCCCGGTCCGGCAACGAGACGTGGACGGACCGCAGGAGGTCCAGCATCACCGTCCGGTCGCTCGCGCGCCGCCAGCAGTTCACGTACGCGGTCTTCACCGGGAGGCCGGCGAGTCGTCCCCCTCGTTCGAGGTCGGCCCCGAGGCGCCGGGCGAGGGCCGTCTTCCCGCTCCCGACTCCTCCCGTGAGCAGCAGGTGGGAGGGGAGACCTTTGGAGAGGGCGTCGTGGAACCGGCGGAAGGTCAGCGCGAGCTCCTTTTCGCGGTGGACGAGCCGGGCCGGCAGGTACGACGCATCCAGCGTCTCTTCCTTGAGGAGCACCTGCGCCATCGAGCTCACCGTGCGTCCGCCCTGACCGGGGCCGTCCATAAGATGTTCGCTATCGGGGACGGCCGGACGCGCTTCGCCGCCGCTGTAGACCCAGCCGCTCGATGGTCTCGGCTACGAGCTCGCGGGTAGGACGACGCGCGTCCAGGGTGACCCAGCGCCGTCGCCGGGCGAGCGAGCGATACTCTCGGGCCACGCGCGCGAGGATCCGCCGCTCTTCGAGCGGCCCGCGTGCGCCGGCACGACCTCCGACCCGTCGCACCGCATCGCGCAGCGGGATCTCGAGGAGGATGACCCGGTCCGGCGCGACGGTCGCCACGTGTTCGAGCTGCGCGAGGCGCCGACGTTCGCGAGGTGGGAGCGCACTTCCTTGGTAGGCGAGGGTCGAAAAGAACGACCGGTCGCTCACGACCACGTCGAACCGGGCGAGCGCCCGCTCGAGGTCGGGCCGCGCGAGGTAACGGTCGACCGTGAAGTAGACCGCGCCGGTCCACGGGTCGTCGCGGCCCACGGACTGGGCCAACGCCCCCAGTCGCGCGTCCGAGGGTTCGCGCCACTGCGCCACGGAGTGCCCGCGCCGCCGCAGGGCGGAGGTCAGAGCACGGCTCAGGGTCGACTTCCCGGCCCCGTCGATCCCCTCGAGCGCGATCAACAGGCCCCGTCGCCGAGGGTTCATCTGCGGCCCCCCGCTCCGAGTTCCGGTCGCCAGCCGTACACGGTCTCCACCGACTCGACGAACGGAACCCAGAGCAGGTCCGACTCAGCGCTGGGTCCTGCGGCGATCGACGCGGCTCGGCGGGGGACCGTAGCGAGGTCGAGCACCGCCCCCGGGCGCGTCGGGTCGTCGAGAAAGTCGGTCTCAAGAAACCAGGGTCCGCGGTCGTGCAGTACCTCGCGGAACAGGTCCCGACGGGCCAGATAGGAGGGGGTCACGGAGCTTCGGTCCGGCGGCGCGAGGCGCTGGCGCGCATAATGCTTGACCACGCGTTCGGGGCGTAGACCGGCCTCCGCCGCCCGCGCGGCGAGCTCCGCAAACCCCGCCACGTCGAGGTCGGCCGAATGGACCACCAGCGGACAATCCGACTCCCGGGCGACCGCGAACGCGTGCCGGAACGCCGTGTCGACCGCCGTACCGACCGCGGGCTCGACCTCGAAGTGGGGTCGGCCGACCTCCCCGAGGGCGACCGCGCGCCGCTCGCGAACCCACTTCCCGGCGAGGTCGAGGGCGCCGAGGTGGACTTCGAGCGCTTTGGCCACACCGAGCTCGGGGGCTATCTCGACGAGGTCCACGGGGTACGGGGCCACCACCGGATACACGACGAGACCCACGTCCTCCCGGATCCGGCGGGCGAGCGACTCGGTGGCGTCGAATTGCGCACGGTACTCGTCGACCGTTCGGGGCGCGGCCTTAGCGTAGTTCTGGGTCGTGAGGAACAGGTGCGTACCGCCCGCCGCGGCAAACCGACGCGCGGCGCCGACCCCTTCCCCGTTCGGAGAGAGGTGGCAGTGGTGGTCGACGACCGGTAGGCCGGGCGGTAGCGTCACGCCCCAGACCCGGGCGCGGCTCAGCGCAGGAGGCCCGCGCCCTGCAGTTCCTTCGTGATCTTCTTGACCGCTACCTCGACGTCCGACGGCTTGCGAGCGCCGGTGCACACGAGCTTGCCGCTGCCGAAGAGGAGGACGACGACCCGGGGCTCGTCGATGCGGCAGACGAGGCCGGGGAACTGCTCGGGCTCGTACTCGACACGGTCGAGCCCGAGGGTGACGGCGATCGCGTTGAGGTTGATCTCGCTCTCGAGGTCCGAGCTCGCGACGATGTTCTGGACCTCGATCTTCGGCTTCATGTTGATCTTCTGACCGCCCTTCTTGATCTGGGCGGCCACGGTGCTGATCGAGGCCTCGACCTCGTGCATGCTCTTCGCGCCGGTGCAGACGACCTTGCCCGACCGGAAGAGGAGGATCGCCGTCTTGGGCTGCTTCAGTCGGTAAATGAGCCCCGGGAACTGCTCGGGCTCGTACTCCGCCCCGTCGAGGCCGAGGGCGATCGACTGGAGGTCGAGTTCGTCTCCCAAGGAGGTCGACGCGACGACATTTTCGATGCGAATCTTGACCAAGGAAACCCCTCGGGGGGCACTATTTAAGGAGGTATTTAAACACTGGCTCGCGAAGAATCGGTTCTACCTCGAGAGGCGCGAGCCGCGGGCGTTTCCGTCCGGCAGAACCCCCGACGTGAACGGCAGTTCACCTACTCGATGACTACCTGGGACGCGGAGCAGGACACCATGGATGTTGGAACGATCGGCCTGTTCTACGTAGCCCCGCTTGTCCTCTGGCTGATCTTCCTCGCCGTAGTGGCGCGGGTGTTCACCGGCGGAACGCTAGAAGACAGCTTTGCCTATCTGGTGATCCTGAAGCGGCGGAGGGTCGAATTCGTCGTGTTTCTCGTCGTGCTCGGTGCCTCCCAGATCGCAAAGGACAGCGTGCAGGTCGCCTGGGCCCTAGGGTCGCTCGGCGAAGGGGCGATGCTGGTCTCCGCTATCGTGTTCAACATCGTCAGCGCGGGCGCCATCGTCGGGCTCGCGTACACTCTCCTTCGCAAAGCCTCTCTGACCCCCGCCGAGGACCGGGTGCTGTCCCGCGCGGCCGAGGCGATGTACGCCGTGGGCCGGCCGCCGGAGCACGCGAACGTTCGCCCTACGGGCGAGGTCTGGGAGTCGACCTCGGACACAACTCTTCCGAGTCCCTACCCGGAGATCGGCCGCCAGCCTCGGGATTAGCGACTCCCATTGTCACCAGTACGTGGAAACGACGCGCCTCGCGGGGTCGGGGAAGGGAACCGCTCGATCGTGTTCTGACTCGGCCGCCGCCCGGGAGTTCGCACCTTCCCGGAGGCAGAGTCCCCGGAGCGCCCCGACTCGTTCCCGGCATGACGGGGATCGTGCGCTCGGCCACGCCGTGTCAGTCCGAGGGTGGGGATGCGTGCGCAAAGGCCGGTCCGAACCGCTCGTCTTCGGTGGGAAGCTCGAAGAACTGTCGAAGCACACGCCGAGTGAATCCCCAGAGGACGTGGCCGTCCTGGACCGTGGCATGGACCTCGATCGTCCCGCGGGGAGTATCGCGGGCCACGGTACGGGAGGCCCCGAGCGCGGACCGCGGCAGCCAGAAGACGTGCGCCACCTCCTCGGGGCTCCGGGCACTCGGCGGCTGGGCAACGGGGGCGAGCGCCGCGGCAAAGACCCCGACCCGCAGCCCGAATCGCGGGGCCATCTCGGTGCTCACATACCGTAGGGGGCCGGCGAGGTCGGACTCCTTCAGGCCCACCTCTTCGTCCAGTTCCCGCAGGGCGGTGGACGCGAGCGAACCATCGGAGTCGGAAACATGACCGCCCGGGAACGCGACATCGCCCGAAGCGGGGTCTTGGGGATTCTCCGCGCGAACGATGAGGAGGGTCTCCACCTCCCGCGCCCCCTCCCTCAGGACGATCGTGACCGCCGCCCCCGCCGTGGAGACGGGCGGTGCCAACGCCTCGAAGCGACCGAGGAGCTCGTGGATGGTCGGGGGGGCCTCCCCGACCCTCGAGGCCGGCGCGGCCACGACGTTCAGGCCTGCCAGTCGTAGGCGACCTTCTTGCGCACCGTCGCCTCGTCCGTGGGGTGCTCGGACCCCGCGCCCATCAAGCGCTCGAGCCCTGCGACCCGCAGCCGCAGTTCGTTGAGCTGGCGCTCAAGATTCGCAAGGCGGTCGACCAGGGGGGCGTTCTCATCGTTGGCCATCGGCTCCGAAAGGCGACCTCGGCAGATAAATCCGCGGGGAGCGCTCGGATCCTTAGGCGCCCTCGATCGACGGGGGATGCGACTCGGTGTCCTTCACGTGCTTCACGATCGCCTCCGCGGTCTCCTCGGGCCGCTCGATGGGGACCATATGGCCGGTCTGAGCGAGGATGCGGATCTGGGCCCCCGGGATCGATTGGCGCAGGATCCGACCGTGCGATGCGTCCACCACCGCATCGTCCATCGCCTGGACGATCAGCGTCGGGCGGCGGACTGTGGCAATCCGCGGACGCTCGTCAAATGTGCCCGCCGCCTGGGCCCAGCGGATCGCGGGAGCATAGTCCTGATGCTTCACCTGTTCCCGCAATTGGTCGGCGAAGTCGAGATGCTGCTCGATCCAGTCCGGGTAGTAGAGGTCCTTCAGCAGGCGCAGCGCGAACGGGTCCGGACCCTCCTTCGCGTAGACCTCCGCCCATCGCTTCGCGATGGCGCGGGTGTGATTATCCGTGTACACCGCGCCGCCGATCATCACCAGGCTCCGCGTACGCTCCGGGTGGTCGAGCGTAAAACGCAGCGCCAAGAGGGCGCCGCCGCTCAACCCGACGACGTGCGCCTCGGTGATCCCGCGTTGGTCGAGTAGGTGTTCGAGGTCGCCGGCGTACTCGAGGAACGTATACTTCGATCCCGCGGGTGCCGCCGACCGGCCGTGGCCCCGGAGGTCGGGGGCGATCACGTGGAATTCGGAGCTCAACCGCGGGATGACGGCGTTCCAGACCGTATGGTTCCCAGCGACCCCGTGCAGCAGCACTACGGCCGGGCCGCGGCCTTCGTCCCGGGCATAGAGGTCGATCGGGGGCGCCGCATCCTCGGCCATCCCGCGAACGACCCGCATCGTC
>Ga0335073_10013415_pt1 | contig 11484 bp, 10 predicted proteins | sample Lox_Sample_22_FD_207093 | JGI IMG/M metagenome (GOLD analysis project Ga0335073, IMG submission 207093) | Soil microbial communities from Loxahatchee National Wildlife Refuge, Florida, United States - Lox_Sample_2.2 | ecosystem: Environmental > Terrestrial > Soil > Wetlands | place: USA... | reverse complement strand
GCCGACGTCGAGCCAGTAGGCCGACTCGAGATAGCCCATCACCGTGGCCCCGGCCTCGATCAGGCCGGGGAACGTCTCCCGCTCCACCGACACCCGGCGCCCGGCCGGGATCTGCTCGATGACGTCGCGGCGGAACACGTAGCAGCCGGCGTTGATCTGGCTGGTCACCGGGTCAGGCGTCTTCTCCAGGAACGCGGTCACCCGGCCGCACTCGTCGGTCGGCACGCAGCCGAACCGGGACGGGTCGGGCACCTCGACCAGGTGCAGCGTCGCGGCGGCATCGCTCTTGACGTGCAGGTCGACCTGGGCGCTGAGGTCGTGTCCGGACAGGATGTCGGAGTTCAGGATCACCACCGGGTCGGCCGGGCCGGTCCCGCGCAGCGCGCCGGCCGCGTTGCGGATACCGCCCGCGGTGTCCAGCGGCTGCTCCTCCTGGACGTAGTCGATGGAGAGCCCGAACTGACCGCCGTCGCCCAGCACCGAGGCGAACATATCCGCCTTGTAGCAGGTCGCAAGGACCACGTGGGTGACGCCGCTGGACGCGGCTCGGGTCAGCAGGTGCGCCAGGAACGGCACGCCCGCGGTGGGCAGCAACGGCTTGGGCGCGGACAGGGTCAAAGGCCTGAGCCGAGTGCCCTGCCCCCCGACGAGGACGATCGCCTCTAGTGGTTCACGCGGCATGACAGACGAGATTACACTGCGTTGACGTCGGCGGCGGTCTGTTCGGCGGCACGCCGGTAACACGCCATGTGCGCTTCGGCCGAGGCGGCCCAGGTGAACTCCTGAGCACGGGCGTAGCCCGCCGAGCCCAGCGACTCCCGCCTGGCCGCGTCGCCCAGCAGGGCGCGCAGGGCGTCGCGGATGCTGTCGGAGTCGGGCTCGGTGTAGGCGACGGCCTCACCGCCGACCTCGGGCAGCGAGGTGCAGTGCGTGGTCAGCACCGGCGCCCCGCACGCCATCGCCTCGAGCACCGGCAGCCCGAACCCCTCGCCGCGGCTCGGGAACGCCACCACCGTGGCTCCGCCGAGGAAGCCCGGCAGGTCGGAGAAGCGCAGGTAGCCGGGACGGATCAGGCGCAGGTGAGGCGGGATGGAGGCCACCGCGGCGTCCACCTCATCGCTCCAGCCCCCGCCGCCGCCGAGCACCAGCGCGGGCGGGTTCTCCAGCTCGGCCACCGCCCCGGCCCAGCCGCTGATCAGCGAGGCGACGTTCTTGCGCGGCTCGAGCAGGCCGAGGAACGCCACGTACGGCTTGCCGTGCAGGCCGAGCCGGTTGGATACCTGCTGGACCTGCTGCGGGTCGGGCCGGTGGAAGAGCCGGTGGTCCACGCCGTGGTAGGCGACGTCGATCTTGGTCGGGTCGGCGCCGAGCACCCGCTCGAGCTCGTCCCTGGTCGCCTTGGACGGCACGATCAGCCGGGCCGCCCGGCGGGCCGCGGTCCTGATGGCCGACTTGAAGAACATCGCGCCGACCGGGCTGTACAGCTCGGGCTCGGTGAAGAACGTGACGTCGTGCACGGTCACCACGGTGGGCCGGCCGGGCCGCAGCGGCATCGAGTAGTAGGGGACGTGGATGACGTCGGCGTTGACCTGCTGGGCCACCACCGGAAGGCCGCTCTGCTCCCAGGCCAGCCGGGCGGACCGGTGGGAGAGCGCCGTCGGTCCGGCGACCACGCGTGCCCCCGGGGCGAGCCGCTCGTAACGTTCTTCGTCGGCCCGCTGGCAGACCACGGCGAGGTCGGCGCCGGCGGCGTCGAGCGCGCCGATCAGACCATCAACGTACCGGCCGAGCGCCCCCCGGTCGGCTGGCACGTCGGTCGCATCAACTAGTACGCGAGGTGCCACGACCGCACTTGCTCCTTCCATGGGCCACCCGGGCAGGCAGGCAACGCAGAGCTCGCGTCGACCGCACGGCCCCGGCACGCCTTCGTGGATGTCCCGTCAACTATGAAGCCTACGCCCTGCGCCAAGTCACCGGTTAGCACTTCCCCCCTGGTTGGCCGCCATGCCAGCGCGGGGCTGGCCATGGCGATCCGGCCCGCCCGCGCCGCGCCGGGCGCGCATCAGCACGATCGCTCCCCCGTCGCCGCGCGTACCCCGGTCCGCCGCGGCGACCAGCGGCATCGCCGGCGCCGCCGCGTTGAATCCGAACTTACCCCCGTAGGCCGACAGCCCGAGGTACATTCGCTGCGCCCAGCGGCTCCGGAACTGGTACTGGTACTCGATGACCTGGAGCCCGCGCGCGGCGAGCAGCGCCGCCAGGTCGGCGTGGGAGTAGGTCCGCTGCACGTGATAGCGCTGGCAGTGCGCCTGGTACAGCTTCGGCCAGCGCGCCGCCAGGGTCAGCGCGTCGGCCGACATGACCAGCTCGCCGCCGGGGGCCAGCACCCGGGCCATCTCGTCCAGCGCGCGGGCGCCGTCGTCGAAGTGCTCGATCGCGCAGATGGACATCACCCGGTCGAAGCTGCCGTCGGCGAACGGCAGCCCGAGCGCGTCCCCCATGATCAGCGCGGGCGGATCGGTGAGCCGGCCGCCGTACCTCAGCTTCGCCCCGGCCAGGTCGAGGGCGACCGCGCGGGCGCCGCGGCCGCGGGCCCGGCCCGCCCAGTACCCGTCGCCGCCGGCCACGTCCAGCACCCGCAGGCCCTCCAGGTCCTCGCCCAGCCACCGGAGCAGCGTGCGCGCCTCACGGTAGCGGCACACGTGTACCTCGTGTCCCGCCAGCGCCACCGCGTCCGCCATCTTCATGTCACAGAATCTATGCGCACGAACGGGCTGGGGTGCGCGCCTCGCCCCCGCGCTCACCTGTCCGCCCGGAAACCGTCATGATCATGTAAGGACGCGGTCAGCAGGACGGGACCGAGCCGCCGGCCTTGATGGCCTGCAGGTAGCTCACGGCCTGGGCCAGCGTGCTCACCTTGACCAGGCGCAGCCCGGCGGGCACCGCGCCCTTGGTGTCCGCGCAGTTGGACGCGGGGGTCAGGAAGACCGTGGCGCCGGCGTTGCGCGCGCCGACCATCTTCTGCTGGATGCCGCCGATGGCATCCACCTTGCCGCTGGCCTCGATCTCTCCGGTCCCGGCGATGAACTTGCCCCCGGTCAGGTCGAGCTTGGTGAGCTTGTCGATGATGCCGAGGGCGAACATCAGGCCGGCGCTCGGGCCGCCGATGTCACCCACGCTGATCGCCACGTTGAACGGGAACTTGTACCGGCCGGTGATCTCCACCCCCATCACCGGATGGCCGCCCGATTCCCTGGTCGCGACCCGGACCTGCTTGCTCTGGCCGTTCCTGGTGACGGTCACGGTCAGCGTGCTGCCCGCCGGGTGCGCGCCGATCAGGCCGGTCAGCCCGGTCTGGCTGGTCACCGGGTGCCCGTCGACCGCGGTGATCACGTCTCCGGCCTCGAGCACGCCGTAGGCGGGCAGGCCCTTTTCCGTCTGGACGACGACCACCTGGGTGGAGTAGGCGATGTGCAGCTGGCTCAGGGCGGCGGCGGTCGCGCTCTGCTGCGAGCCGGTCATCTCCTGGGTGTCCTGCTGCTGGGTCTGCTGCTGGGTCTGCCCGGCCGGGCAGATCTCGCTCTCCGGCACGACCGCCTGGTGCGGGTTCAGCCAGGCCACCAGCGCGGTGAAGATGTTGAAGCGGTCGCCCTGGCAGCCCTGGTAGCTCACCGTCACCATGTTCAGGTGCCCGCTGACCGGATAGGTCGCCCGGCCGGAGATGGAGATCAGCGGCCGCCCCGACGAGTCCTTGCCCAGCGTGTTCAGCGTCGGGCCGGGCCCGAGGATGACGTAGGGAACCGGCACCAGCACGCTGACCGCGATCGCCACCGCGGTGCCGATGGAGGCAATCAGCAGGGTCAGGGAACGTCGGGACATGAACTGCACACTACTGGCGGAAGCTGAAGGTTTCCCCGGTCAAGGCGTGCCGACCCACTCGGCGCTGCCGTCGTCGAAACGCTGGTGCTTCCAGATCGGTACGGAGGCCTTGAGCATGTCGATCAGCTCCCGGCAGGCGTTGAACGCCTCGGTCCGGTGCGGGCAGGATACGGCCAGGACCACGGCCAGGTCACCGATGGCCAGGTCACCGACCCGGTGCACGGCCGCGATGCCGACGACGGCGGGGAACTTCTCGGCGACCACCTCGGCCACCCGCCTGAGCTCGTCCAGCGCCGACGGGTGGGCACTGTAGGCCAGCCCGCTGACCCCCCGGTCGTGGTCGGAGTCACGGACCGCGCCGGCGAAGAGCGCGATGCCGCCGGCCGCGGGATCCGCGACCGCCGCCCGGACCTCGTCGACCGACAATTCGGACTCACGCACGTCAATCAGGCGCAGTATTGCTTGTTCGCTCGCCTCCGGGCGCCCTTTAGGCACTGCCTTCCCTCGTCGCTCGTCGCAAGCTCCTCGCTCCTCAGTCCAGGCAGTGCCGGCGCCCTTTGGCTCGCTCACGGGACGGTCCGCGCCCTTTGGCTCGCTCACGGGAACAACGATATCAATCGCCGGCTAATCGCCACGGTGGCGGCGGCGGGCCCGGCGGACGATGGCGGCGGTGCCGATCACGGCCACCGTCGCCCCGGCCGCGGTGATCGTGGCCTCCTTGCGCGCGATCCGGCGGCCGGCCACGGCGTGCCGGCCCTTGCGCTGGTCGAGCAGGACCCGCAGGGCCTCCTCGTTGCCGTACGCGGGGCGCCAGCCGGCCGCGCGGAGCGCGGCGCCGTCCACCACCCACGGGTACACCACGTACCGCAGGTCGATGGCCGGGGAGGGGGTGACCCCGACCCGGTGCAGCCGCTGGGCGGCGCCGAAGGTCAGCCGGGCGGGCAGCTCGATGCTCTTCAGCCCGCTGATCCGCTCCACCTCGTCCTGCTCCAGCCAGCCGTCGCTGCCGACCGCGAAGTCGCCCGTGATGCCGCCGGTCACGGTGAACTCGAGCGCGGAGACGAGGTCGTCGACGTGGCAGAACTGCCAGCGCGGAGCGCAGCCGGAGACGGTGAGCAGCCGCGGCGCCTCGAAGTGCCGGGTGACGAGGGTGTCGATGCCCTCCCCGACCAGCGCCGCGGGCCGCACCACGGTGACCGCCACGCCCGGGTTGGCCCGCGGCGAGCGGCGCGCGATCTGCTCGATCTCGACCAGGTCACCCGCCACGCTGCTGTCGGCGTCGGCGGCGAGCGGCGCGTCCTCGGCCAGCGGGACCGGGTTGTCCGGCTGCGCGCCGTAGACCATGGCGCTGGTCACCAGCACCACCCGGCCGACCCGGCCGGCGGCGGCCGCGGTGAGCACCGTCTGCGCCCCGCGTACGTTGAAGGCCCGCCGCGGACGGGCGTCGGAGTCGGGGGCCAGGTCGTGGTCGGCGTGCACCACGACGTCGGCGCCGGCCAGCCGCCCGGCCAGCGCCGGGTCGCGCACGTCGGCCACCCGCCAGGTCACGCCCGCGATGTCACCCCGGTCGCTGTCGATCGCGATGACCTTCCTGACGTCCGGCGAGGCGGCCAGCCGGACGGTCAGGGCGCGCCCGATCCCGTGAGCCGCTCCGGTCACCGCCACCACGGGCATAGGCTGGCCCTGTGCGGTGCCGCTGCGCTCCTGGCGAACCGGGCGCCGGGCGTTTGTCACAGTGTGCTTCTCCCGAGATAACGTGACGGTCATGACCCTTCCATCCTGCCGCAGAGCCAACGATGGCTGATCGCCCGTTCGGCTTCGGCCCGCCCGAGAAGCCGGAAGACCAGGGCGGCCAGGGTTCCGGCGGCGCCGGCGGCGGTCCCGGGGGTTTCCCCGGCTCCGGCGGCCCGATGGGCGGCCCGTTCGGCGGGATGGGCAACCCGCAGCAGTTCGCCGACGCGCTGCGCCAGTTCGCCGACATGCTGTCCTGGCAAGGCGGCCCGGTCAACTGGGACCTGGCCAAGAACGTGGCCAGGCACGCGATCGTGGCGGCCGGCGACCCGAGCGTGCTCGACGCGCAGCGCCGCGACATCACCGAGGCGGTCCGGCTGGCCGACCTGTGGCTGGACGAGGCCACGTCGTTCCCCTCCGGCATCCGCAAGATCGAGGCCTGGAGCCGCTCGGAGTGGCTGGAGGCGACGTTCGGAGTCTGGGCCAAGCTCTTCGACCCGATCGCGGCCAAGGGCGTCGAGGCGATGAGCGGCATGTTCAACACCGACCTCTCGCAGCTCGGCGACGACGTCCCCGAGGAGATGAAGCAGGCCCTCGGTGCTCTCGGCGGGGCCGGCGGCCTCGGTGGCCTCGGGCCGATGATGCGCCAGATGGGCGGGGCGATGATCGGCAGCCAGACCGGGACCGCGCTGGGCGAGCTCGCCCGCGAGGTGATCGGCTCGGCCGACATCGGGCTGCCGCTCGGCCCGGAGGGCACGGCGGCGCTGCTGCCTGCGGGCGTGGCCGACTTCAGCCAGGGGCTTTCCGTCGACGCGGGCGAGGTCCGGCTCTTCCTGGCCCTGCGCGAGGCTGCCCATCAGCGGCTGTTCGCGCACGTCCCGTGGCTGCGGGCGCACCTGCTGGGCGCGGTCGAGCAGTACGCCAGCGGCATCACCGTGGACATGGCGCGGCTCCAGCAGGCCAGCCAGGATGTCGACATCACCAACCCGGACGCGCTGCGCGAGGCGCTGGCGGGCGAGGGGATGTTCCGGCCCGAGGACACGCCCGCCCAGAAGGCCGCGCTGAGCCGCCTCGAGACCGCGCTCGCGCTGGTCGAAGGGTGGGTCGCGACCGTGGTCAGCGCGGTCGCGCGGGAGCGCCTCTCGCACGCCGACGCGCTGGCCGAGGCGGTCAGGCGGCGCCGGGCGACCGGCGGACCCGCCGAGCGCACCTTCGCCACCCTGGTCGGCCTGGAACTGCGGCCGCGGCGGCTGCGCGAGGCCGCCGCCATCTGGCAGGGCCTGACCGACGCCCGGGGCATCGACGGCCGGGACGCGATCTGGGCGCACCCGGACCTGCTGCCGGTCGCCGACGACCTGGAGAACCCGGACACGTTCGTGCACGGGCAGCCGGAACTCGATATCTCCGATCTGGAAGCCGACGACAACGGCGCCGGCCCTGACAGTGCCAACCCAGACAACGCCGGCCCGGACAACGGGCATAGCGACCAGGAATTATCACTGCGCGAAACTTCCTGCCGGTTTTAGAAGGGCCCGTTCGGTAAAGGCCGGCCGCCCGCCATCGCGGCGCGGCCGATTTGCCGCGAAAAGGTATGCCTGACCGGCCCGTGGCCGCATGATGAGAAGCCACACAGGGCAGGAGTCCGGCATGGGCGAACCAGAGCACACGGATGTGGTGGTGATCGGCCTGGGGCCCGGCGGCGAATACGCGGCCGGGACCCTGGCCGAAGCGGGCCTGCACGTGACCGGGGTCGAATCCCGCCTGGTCGGCGGGGAATGCCCTTATTTCGGATGCGTGCCATCCAAGATGATGATCCGCGCCGCCAATCTGATCGCCGAGACCCGGCGGGTGCCGGGCCTGGCGGGCGAATCGTCGGTCACCCCCGACTGGGCTCCGGTCGCCCGGCGGATCAGGGACGAGGCCACCGACGACTGGAACGACCAGGTCGCGGCCGACCGGTTCACCGGCAAGGGCGGCCACCTGGTCCGCGGCCGCGGGAAGATCACCGCGGCGGGCCAGGTGACGGTGACCGGCCCCGCGGGCACCCGGGTCTTCCAGGCCCGCACCGGCATCCTGATCAATACCGGCACCGATCCGGCGATCCCGCCCATCGACGGCCTCGACGCCGTCCCGTTCTGGACGAACAGGGAAATAGTCCGGGCCGAACGGGTCCCCGAATCGCTGATCGTGCTGGGCGGCGGGGCGATCGGCGCGGAACTGGCCCAGGTCTTCGCCCGCTTCGGCGCCGCCGTCACCGTGATCGAGGCGCTGCCGCGGCTGATCGCCTACGAGGAACCCGAGGCCAGCGAGCTGCTCGAGCGGATCTTCAAGGCCGAGGGCATCACCGTCCGCACCGGCGCCAGGGCCGACCGGGTCAGCCACGACGGCCGCCGGTTCACCGTGCACGTGGGCCACGAGGCCTATACCGCCGAGCGGCTGCTGGTCAGCACCGGGCGCCGGACCGACCTGGCCGCCCTCGGGGTCGCCGCGGCCGGGCTGGATCCCGGCGCCCGGGTCATCGCGACCGACGGACGGATGCGGGCCGCGACCGGCCTGTGGGCCATCGGCGACATCACCGGGAAGGGCGCCTTCACCCACATGTCCATGTACCAGGCCGCTATCGCCGTCCGGGACATCCTGGGCCAGGCCGGGGAGCCCGCCGACTACCGGGCGGTGCCGGGGGTGACCTTCACCGACCCGGAGATCGGCCGCGTGGGCCTGACCGAGGACCAGGCCCGCGCGGCCGGCCTGCGGGTGAGCACCGGGATCACCCAGGTCCCGGCCTCGGCGCGAGGCTGGATCCACCAGGCGGGCAACGACGGGTTCATCAAGGTCGTCGCGGACGCCGACCGCTCCGTGCTGGTCGGCGCCAGCTCGGCCGGACCCTGCGGCGGCGAGGTCCTGTCGGCCCTGGCGGTCGCGGTCAGGGCCGAGGTGCCGCTGGCCACGTTGCGCAACATGCCCTACGCGTACCCGACGTTCTACCGGGCCATCGAGGCCGCGCTGGCCGACCTGGCCGAGGACCGGGCGGCATGAGCCGCCGGCCGGCCGTGGTGGCCTTCGACGTAATCGACACGCTGATGTCGCTCGAGCCGCTGCGCGAGCGGCTCACCGCCATCGGCCAGCCGCCGCACCTGCTCGAGGCGTGGTACACCCGGACGCTGCGGGACGGCATGGCGCTGTCCGCGACCGGCGACTACGTGCCGTTCGCCGACGTCGCCGAGGCCGCGCTGCGCGCGCTCACCGGCTACACCATCGGCCACGAGCAGGTGGCGCAGGTCATGGCGGGGTTCGCCGAGCTGCCCGCGTTCGGTGACGCGCTGCCCGCCATCACCGCGCTGACCGACGCGGGCGTCCGGGTGGCCTGCCTGACGAACGGGTCGGCCGAGCTCGTCTCCTCGTTCGCCGAGCGGGCCGGGTTCGGGCCGCGGCTCGACCGGGTGATCTCGGTCGCCGAGGTGTTCCGGTGGAAGCCGGCCGGGATGGTGTACCGGTACGCGGCCGAGATCCTCGACGTCCCGCCGCAGTGGCTGGCGCTGGTCGCGGCGCACGACTGGGACTGCCACGGGGCCAAGCGGGCGGGCCTGACGGCGGGCTGGGTGAGCCGTAAGTCCGGCGGCTACAACCCGCTGTTCGAGCCGGCCGACGTGACCGGGGAGGACCTGACCGAGGTGGCCGCCAAGCTGCTCGGGCTGTCTTCCTGACGGCCCCCGCGCGGCGCCCCGGTCAGGCCGGCGCGCCCAGCGTGACGAGCAGGTCGAAGCCCCCGGTGTCGGTCGGGGCGGCGCTGAGGTGGCCGCCGAGCAGCTCGGCCCGCTCGCGCAGCCCGATGAGCCCGTGCCCGCCGTACGGGAGCCGGTCCCTGGACTGGCCGCCTGGTCCGTGCGCGGAGGCCGGGGGCGGGTCGTTGCTGACCCGGACCAGCAGCGTGCGCCCCTGCGCCCGGAGCTCGATCGTGATCGGGGCGCCGGGGGCGTGCTTGCGCGCGTTGGTCAGGCCCTCCTGGACGCTGCGGTAGGCGGCCCGCTGCACGGCGTCGGGCCAGTGCGGCTCGGGCGGCAGGTCGCTGTCGAGGCGGGCGGGCAGGCCGCTGTCGGCCACCAGCGCGGGGATGTCGGCCAGCCGGGGCTGCGGGGCCAGCTCGGCCGCCTGCCCGCTGCGGAGCACGCCGATCATGACGCGGAGCTCGTCGAGGGTGCGGGTGGCCAGCGTGCGGATGGTGGCGGCGATCTCCCGGGTGGCCGGGGCGGTGGCGGTGACGCGCAGCGCGCCGGCCTGGAGCGCGATGAGGCTGACCTGATGGGAGACCACGTCGTGCATCTCGCGGGCCAGCCGGGTGCGTTCCTCGGCCAGGATCGAGCCGGTGAGCAGGACGCGCTCGCTGAGCTGGGCCTCGGTCAGCTGGTCGAGCTGGGCGGTGAGCTGGCGGCGGGCGGCGAACAGCAGCCCGAACGCGGCCGGGGCGCCGGCGAACATGGCCGCGTAGACCAGGCCCTGCAGGAACGCGACGTTGCCGCTGCCGGTCAGCCCGCCGACCTGGATGGCGGCCACCTGCACGCCGAACGACGCGATCACCACCACGGCCAGCACCCAGCGCTGCCGGACCCGGTCCGCCACCGAGAAGATCGCGACCAGCGGGGCGACGAGCACGGTGCCCCACAAGATGCCGGGCAGGCACAGCAGCCAGCTGACCACGCTGTACCGCCGGCGCAGCAGCAGCCCGGCCACGGCGACGGCCGACGCGGTCCAGTCCCGGTCCCAGGCCGGCGGCCCGGACCAGGTCGGGATGGCGTCGATCGCGGCCACGGCCAGGATCGCCGCCTCGGTCCCGGCGATCAGCCACCAGCGGCCGCGCAGCTCCTGCCACCGGCTCGCCAGCGCCCCGGTCCGCGGTGAGGATCCGGCGCTCATGGGCGGGGGATCATCCCGGCCTGGTGGGCGACCACCGCGGCCTGCACCCGGTTCTCCGCCCCGAGCTTGAGCAGGACGGCACTGACATGCTCCTTCACGGTCGGGACGGACAGGAACAGCCGCTCGGCGATCGCCACGTTGGACAGGCCCTGCCCGATCAGGGTGAGCACGTCACGCTCCCGCTCGCTCAGCGCGGACACCCTGGCCTGGGTGTCGACACTGGCGTGGGAGGCCACGAACCCGGCGATCACCGCCCCGGTGACCGGGGGCGAGAGCACCGAGCTGCCCGCGGCCAGGGCCCGCACCGCGGCCACCAGGTCGTCGGGCTCGCTGTCCTTGAGCAGGAAGCCGGCCGCGCCGTCGCGCAGGGCCGTCGCCACCTGCGCGTCCGCGCTGAAGGTGGTCAGCATGGCCACGGCCGGCGGGTCATGCTGGCCGCGCAGCTGCCGCAGCACGGTCAGCCCGTCGACCACCGGCATCCGGATGTCGAGCAGCACCACCCCCGGCCGGTGGGCCAGGAAGCTCCCCACCGCGTCGGGCCCCGAGCAGGTGGCGACGACCTCGATGCCGTCGGCGGCCTCGAGGATCATCGACACCCCGGAACGCACCAGGGCCTCGTCGTCGACGACCATCACCCGGACCGGAGCCACGCCCATCCCCTCCGCGGCACGCACGCCGTACCACTCAGCACGCCAGCCTACGAGCCCGGACCCGGCCGCGGCACCCACCGGCTGGCCGGGTTGCACCCGCCGGTCGTAGGGCTCCGCCCGGGACGGGGAGACGACGGGGACGGGGCAGGGATGGGGACATAACCGACTGTCGGCGGCCGATCCCCTGCCGAAGTAGCATGCCGCCGGCCCCGCTGACGCCAGAGGATGGCCGGATGCTCAGCCCCACCGTGCCTCCGGTCGCGTCCCCGGCTCCCCGCGAACGCGCACCAGGACAGCGTGCACCCGGCCCGGG
>Ga0335073_10013414_pt1 | contig 11485 bp, 4 predicted proteins | sample Lox_Sample_22_FD_207093 | JGI IMG/M metagenome (GOLD analysis project Ga0335073, IMG submission 207093) | Soil microbial communities from Loxahatchee National Wildlife Refuge, Florida, United States - Lox_Sample_2.2 | ecosystem: Environmental > Terrestrial > Soil > Wetlands | place: USA: Florida... | reverse complement strand
TGATTCCGCTTCTTCTGCTGCTTGCTCCCCCCGATGTGATGCTGAATCTCGCCGTCCACATCGGCAAGCCTGTGCTGCTTCTCCTTGTCGCGCTCGCGACGTTGTGCGCGTTGCTTTGCGGTGTGGCTCCGGCCTGGCAGCTAGCGCGGGGAAATTGGTTTCACGCCCTGCAAGAAGGTGGCCGATCGGATGCGTCGAGCCGCGGCCGACAGCGGCTTCGCTCCGGATTGGTGATCGCAGAGATCGCCATGGCGATGGTTCTCTTGCTTGCCTCGGGACTGTTGGTCCGCAGCTTGAGAAAACTGGAGGAAGTAAAGACGGGATTCGATCCGAGTGGTGTAATGTCGGCCGAATTGAGCTTGCCCGCGGCCACGTATCAGAAGGATGAACAGCAGGCCGCCTTTTATCGAAGCTTAGAAGAGCAACTGAATCATATTCCCGGCTTGACGCATGCGGCGCTGACCAACGCCTTGCCGTTTACCAACATGGGCGGATCGGCGTCATTCCGCATTGAAGGACAAACGCTCGCGCCTGACGATCCCGGGCCACACGGCAATCATCGCAGCGTCTCTCCCGACTACTTCGCGACGCTGCGAATTCCGCTCCTTCGAGGGCGCGTTTTCACAGAGCAAGACCGCCTGACTACCGAGCACGTATGCGTGATCGATGACACGCTTGCACGCCGCTACTGGCCCGGAGCGGATCCCATCGGCCAGCACATACAGTTCTCATTTCGCCCCCACTCGCCGTGGGTGACGATTGTCGGAATTGTAGGCCACGCGAAAGCTTCCTCATTGAAAGCGGACACCACAGAAGGCTTCTACTACATGCCGCTAGCGCAAGAGACGAGTTCGTCGGTCGGGGTCCTGGTTCGGACCAACGGCAATCCCGAAAGCATGGCGGACGGTATGCGGGCGGCGGCGCGAGCCATCGATCCGAATCTCCCTCTTTATGACTTCAAGACGATGCAGGAACGAGTGGAGGCATCACTCACCGGGCAGCGGTTCCTCGTGGTTCTGCTTTCAATCTTCGCGGGTCTCGCACTCGCCCTAGCAGCGTTAGGACTCTACGGGATCATCAGCTACACCGTTCGCCTCCGCAACCGCGAGCTTGGCGTGCGCATTGCGCTCGGCGCCACCCGCCAGGATGTTCTGCGGCTGGTGCTTCGCTATGGTGTTCGGCTCGCATGTGTTGGATTTGCGATTGGCATAGCCATGACGCTTGTACTTGGACGCATGCTTGCCAGCCTGCTTTATCACGTCAGCTTGTTGAACTCTTTAGCGTTGATCACGTCATCGTTCGTGCTGGCGATCACGATTTTACTCGCCTGTTACATTCCAGCCCGCCGCGCGGCGAATGTGGATCCCATGGTGGCGCTGAGGTACGAGTGAGGAAATATGAAATTTCGCAGCACGGCTGAACTATCGCGAAGGAATTGGCGATGACAGGAATAGTTCAAGACCTGCGTCACACTCTGCGTTTGCTGCGGAAATCGCCGGCGTTCACCATCATCGCCGTGCTCACATTGGCAATCGGCATCGGCACGAACACCGCCGTGTTCAGCGTCATCAATGGCGTACTCCTGCGCCCCCTGCCTTATCCCCAAGCGGATCGCCTTGTCGCTCTCTGGCTCAACGCTCCGGGCGCCGGTGGGCTCGCCAGTTTTTCGAGTGGCCTACAGCTCTCACCGTCGATGTACTTTACCTTTCTCGCGCACAATCGCACTTTCCAATCCCTCGGCATCTCGACCACTGGGATGGCAAACGTTACCGGCGTTGCTCGTCCTGAGCAGGTGCGCACCGCACTCCTAAGCGGGGGTGTGCTGGAAACGCTCGATGTACCCGCTATGGTTGGCCGCTGGTTCTCAGCCGTCGACCAGGATCCCCGGGGATCGAAAACCGTCATGCTGAGCTACGGCTATTGGCAGAGTCACTTCGGCGGTGATTCCTCGGTCATCGGTCGTGTCCTCCAGGTTGATTCGCAGCCGCACACCATCGTCGGCATCATGCCTCGGAACTTCCGGATCGCGGACCACGATTTCGATCTCCTCATCCCGCTTGCCCTCGACCCTGTCAACCAGAAGCTTGCACCGTTCGGATACGACGGCATCGGCCGACTCAAGCCTGGTGTGTCGATCAATCAGGCGGACGCCGACATCGCCCGCCTCATTCCTGTCTGGATGGATTCATGGTCCAACGGGCCCGGCACCAACCCGCACTACTACCGGATATGGCGCATCACACCGAATTTTCATTCGCTCAAGCAGCAGGTCATCGGCAATGTCGCGAGTGTCCTGTGGGTCGTCATGGCGACTGTGGGACTCGTAATGCTCATCGCCTGCGCGAATCTTGCGAACCTTTTGCTGGTTCGCGCGGAATCTCGCCAGCAGCAGCACTCCGTCCGCGCCGCTCTCGGTGCCGGCCGCCTCCGCATCGCGCAGGAAATGCTCCTCGAAAGCCTTGCGCTTAGCTTCATCGGCGGCGCGCTCGCCATCGGCATTGCCCGTGCCGGATTACGCCTGCTCGTTGCGCTCAGTCCCGCAAACCTTCCGCGCCTCGCCGAAATCACAATCGACGGCCGCTCACTCATCTTTATCTTCCTGCTTACTATCTTCTGCGGCGTCTTCTTCGGAGCTATCCCCGCTTGGCGCTCAGCTTGTTCTCCATCGCTGACCATGAGCCTGTCTGGCCGCGCCGCCACTACCGACCGTGCTCGCCATCGCTCCCGCGACATCCTTGTTATTGCGCAAACCACCATCGCTCTCGTGCTCCTCGTCAGCGCGGTGCTCATAATCCGGACCTTCGCTGCGCTGCGCAATGTGGATCCCGGCTTCTCGGACCCTGCCCACATCCAGACCATCAGCGTCTCCATCCCCGAGTCCTTCATCCCCGATCCGCTCGTGGTTACGCGCACGCAAAACAGCATTGCCGACCAGATCGCCGCCATCCCCGGCGTCACCTCGGTTGGTTTTGCAGCCGGTGTGCCCATGCAGGAGTTCGATCCCAATTGGGATCAGATTCGTGTGGAGGGTAAAACTTACGACGGTGGCGAGCCTCCGATTCGCCTCTACAACTATGTGTCGCCCGGATTCTTTGGCACTATGGGCACGCGTTTGATCGCCGGCCGCGACTTCAACTGGGCCGACATCTACGGTTTTCATCAGTACGTCATCGTTTCCGAAAGCTTCGTTCGCGACAGCTGGGGTTCGGCCGCTGCTGCCATCGGCAAACGCGTCCGCCAATTCGACAATAAGCCATGGCAGGAAGTGATCGGTGTGGTCGAAGATGTCCGTCAGCACGGCGTCCAGGATGTGGCGTCCCCCACCATCTACTGGCCGGCCATGCTCAACGATCCATATACGCAACAACCCACCATTGACGCGCCGCGTTCCGTCACGTTTGTCATTCGCTCCAGTCGCGCTGGCACTTCAAGCTTCATCAGCCAGGTGCAGCAGGCGGTCTGGGCAGTCAACGGCAACCTGCCCGTTGCAGCAGTGCGAACGATGGGCGAGATCTACACACAGTCGATGGCCCGTACTGCTTTCACTCTGGTCATGCTCGCCATCGCTGGATCCATGGCGCTCACCCTCAGCATCATCGGCATCTACGGGGTAATTTCATATACGGTCTCGCAGCGCACTCGTGAAATCGGCATCCGGCTGGCTCTCGGCTCGCAACGCAGCAGACTAAAGTGGATGTTCGTCCGTTCCGCCCTTTTCCTGACCGCATCCGGCATGGCCATCGGTCTCTGCGTCGCCATCGTCGTCACCCAGTCGCTGCGCTCGTTGCTCTTTGGCATTACGCCACTGGATCCTGTGTCTTATGGAACTGTCGCGTTCATCCTTGCTGCGACAGCGCTACTCGCCAGCTACCTGCCCGCCCGCCGCGCCACGAAGGTCGATCCCATAGTGGCGCTGAGGTACGAGTGAGGGACATATGAATGGACTCCTTCAGGATTTTCGTTACGCGTTGCGGCAGCTGGCTAAGAACAAGGGATTCACGGCCGTCGCCGTTTTGACCTTGGCGCTCGGCATTGGCGCAAATACAGCGATTTTTTCCGTCGTTAATGGAGTCTTGCTCAACCCATTGCCCTTCCCGAACGCGGACCGCATGGTTTCGATGTTTCAAGATAAGCCGGACTTCAATAAGGGCTCGATCTCTTACCCGAACCTCCTTGATTGGCAGCGCGAGAATCGTTCCTTTGAAGCGATTGCTGGATACCGCTGGGCGGATGGCACCATAACCGGAGTGGGCCAGGCAGAGGATGTGCCAGCGCAGCACGTTTCTGCCGAATTTTTCCCGGTTCTCGGCGTGACACCGATGCTGGGACGCAATTTCAGTCCCAATGAAGACCGGCGCGGTGCAAATCCCACCATCCTGATCTCTGAAGGTTTGTGGAAGCGAAAATTTGGCTCGGATAAGAACGTAATTGGCAAGCGCGTCATTGTTGGCGGCGAGGGACGGACAATCGTCGGGGTTATCCCATCGTCGTTTCATCTGGTTATTCAAAACTTCAGAACCGCTGATGTCTACGAACCGATTGGAGAGGAAACCGACCCCGCGTTTTACAAGCGAGATTCCTTCTGGGGCACTGACGCGATTGGCTTTTTGAAACCCGGCGTCACGCTGCAGCAAGCTCGCGAGGATATGAAGAGAGTGAATGCCGGGCTTGCCGCCGCCTATCCCGATATCAACTCGAACATCAAGTCCACAATCATCAGCTTGAAAGATGAAATGGTTGGCGACGTTCGGCCTGTGTTATTGCTGCTGCTCGGCGCGGTTGGTTTCGTATTGCTGATTGCATGTGTGAACGTGGCGAACCTGCTGCTGGCCCGTTCGACGGCAAGGCAGCGAGAGTTTTCTATCCGTGCCGCACTCGGCGCAGGATCTGGTCGCATTTTGCGGCAACTGCTCACCGAGAGCGTATTACTGGCTGTGTTGGGAGGCGTGCTGGGCTTAGTTGTAGCGAAATGGGGCACAGCCGCGGCCCTTGCCGCGGCGCCGAGGAGCAGTTTCGCGCCAACTATACCGCGAGCGGAAGATATTGGACTGGACGTGCGAGTTCTGCTGTTCGCGTTAATCATCTCGATGCTTACGGGAATAGCTTTTGGTATGGTGCCGGGGCTTCGGGCTTCTCGCAAAAATGTTAGTGACACATTAAAAGATGCTGGGCGCGCCATCTCCGGCGCTCATTCGCGGGCGCAGGCGGTGTTCGTTATGGGTGAGATGGCGATGGCGCTGGTGCTGCTCGTAGGCGCGGGATTGATGCTCCGCACTCTGATGCAGCTGTGGGCCGTCGATCCTGGCATTGACCCGCACAACGTCATCAACTTTGGTGTTTACCCGCCGCCTTCGCTGGCCAGCAAATCTCCGGAGGCGATCCGCGCCGCTTATCGGCGTATCGATTCAATAATCCACGCTGTGCCGGGTATCGAATCGGCGTCCCTGAGTTGGGGAACCCACGTGATGGAAGGAGATGAGGAGGAAAGCTTCCTGGTTGAAGGCCAACAGCCGCCGGCGCGACAAGCTGATCTGCCATGGGCTCTCTCCTACACGGTTGAGCCCGAATATTTGAAAACGATGCGAATCCCGCTGCTGCGCGGTCGTTTCATCAACGATGCCGATAACGAGCACACCGCTCGCGTCGCAGTCATCGACAATAGTTTCGCTCGGCAATATTTTCCCGGGCAAGACCCCGTCGGGAAACACCTCAGCATTCTCGACTTCGATACTGATCCAACGCAACGAACCTGGATTCCGCTCACGATCGTCGGCGTGGTTGCTCACGTCAGCCAATTTGGACTGGCAGACGATCCGATACGGCCGCTGCACGCTCAACTCTACCTATCCGCGATGCAAGGCTCCGACCTGTTCCTGAAAGGTGCTGCCCAAGGAGGAGCAACCGTGTACGTGCGGTTCCGATCGCCGCTGGGAACGGAAGCAGCATTCCAGAGCATTCGCAAGCAGCTCACGGCTGACAACGATCAGACGATCGTGTCGGGAAACGAGTCCGAAGAAGACCTCGTCGCGCGCTCCATCGCCAGCCAGCACTTGGCGTTTGTTCTGCTGGGCGCATTCGCAGCGCTGGCTTTGCTGTTGGCAAGCATAGGAATTTACGGAGTGTTGTCGTATTTGACGGGACAGCGCACGCGGGAAATTGGCGTTCGCATGGCACTAGGAGCACAACGGTTTGACGTGCTGCGTCTGATGCTCAGTGACGGCATCACCATGACCTTGGCGGGAGTTGCGATCGGAGTTGTGGCAGCGCTGGGGTTAACGCAATTAATGAACACCCTGCTGTTTGCGATTAAACCGACCGATCCCGTCACATTTGGAGCAGTGGCCATTTCGTTGTGTCTCGTCGCGCTGCTCGCCTGCTTCATCCCTGCCCGCCGCGCGGCGAAGGTCGATCCCATGGTGGCGCTGAGGTACGAGTGAGGAAATTATGACCGGCTTGCTGCAAGATTTTCGCTATGCAGTGCGGCAATTTCGCAAGAGCCCAGGCTTTGCCGCAGTCGCCGTGATCACGCTTGCGCTCGGCATCGGAGCGAACACGGCAATCTTTTCCGTCGTGGATGGCGTTTTGCTCCGTCCGCTCGCGTTCAAAAATCCCGGTCGGCTGATGCGAATCTGGCACACGCCTCCGCAATCCAGTTTTCCGGGTATGACGACATTTTCGGTCTCTCCCGCGAATTTTCTCGATTGGCAAAAACAGAACCACGTCTTCGAGCATATGGCGATCTACGGTTATCGCACGATGACGCTCACCGGCGGCAACCAGGCCGAGCAAGTCGATGCCAATTCTGTTTCCGCAGATTTCTTTGACACAGTCGGAGTTGAACCCATACTGGGTCGGCTTTTTTCTGCCGCAGAACAGCAGCCGGGAAATTCGCACGTGGTTCTTCTCAGCTATCGCTTCTGGCAGGAGCACTTCGGAGCGAAACCCGAAATCGTCGGCCACAACATAACCCTCGATGGCACGAACTATCTGGTTGCGGGAGTCATGCCGGCCAGCTTCCGCTTCCCGGATTTCGCGCAGATGTGGGTCCCGATGGCGTGGACCGACCAGGAGAAGCTAGTTCGTGCCAACCACAACTACTTGGTAATCGCCCGCCTCAAGCCCGGTATTGATGTGCAACAGGCGCAGGCGGAGATGAGCACAATTTCCAGCCGTCTGGCACAAGAGTATCCGCAGGACGACAAAGGCTGGGGCGCGATTGTACTGCCACTGCAGGCGGATCTGGTCGGCAGTGTTCGACCGGCGCTGCTGGTGCTGCTGGGCGCAGTCGGGTTCATTCTGCTGATCGCGTGCGTCAACGTCGCGAACCTTTCGCTGGCAAGAATTTTCAGCCGCCAAAAAGAAGTGGCGATTCGCACCGCACTGGGAGCGAGTTCAGCCCGCGTGCTGCGGCAGATTCTGACCGAGAGCGTGCTGCTGGCGTTGCTCGGGGGCGCGCTCGGGTTGAGCTATGCGCACTTCGGCATTCGCTTGATTATGGCGTTCCTCGCCGATCGCGTCCCGCATTCCGCCAACGCCAGTATTGACGCCAAGGTGCTTGCCTTCACCGCCGCTATAGCCCTTCTGACGGGCATCTTCTCGGGAATTTTCCCGGCGCTGCTTTTGACCCGAACAAATACGAATCAGGCCCTCAAACAAGGCTTAGGAAGGACTGACTCCGATTCGGGCGGAAATCGCACGCGCAGCGCACTGGTGGTAGTTGAAGTCGCACTCTCGCTCGTCCTGCTGATCGGCGCCGGGTTGATGATCCGCAGCTTTCAGAATTTGCGCGAGGTCAATCCCGGATTTCAATCACACGGTGTTCTTACTGCAACCGTTGCCACGTCTCGTACCACCTTCGCCCAGCCGGAACTCGAGGTGAATTTCTTCGACCGCGTGCTCGAACGAGTGCGTGGTTTGCACGGCGTGATCTCTGCAGGCGCGATTGACGATCTCCCGCTCGGCCCAAATGGTTCGCACCAGCCGATCACGGTTGAAGGGCGTCCGGTTGTGCCCATGTCAGAGCAGCCCGAAGTCGACGTGGCCGTCATCACGCCCGGATACACCAGCGCGCTTCGCATTCCCATCCTGAGGGGCCGCGACTTCGACAGCGGTGACGTGGCGGGGCGGCCGGCGGTAATTCTCATCAGCCAGTCGCTCGCCCGGCAACTTTGGCCACACGAAGATCCCATCGGGAGGCACATCACGCTTACGTTTTTCCCCGGCGTCGCGCGTGAAATTATCGGAGTGATCGGCGATGTCAAAACCGACGGCCTGAACCAGACTCGTCCGGCAGCCGCGCTTTACCTGCCTCTCGCCCAAATTACCGCTCCTGCCGGCGAGGCATGGGGTTCGTACCCGATGACCCTGGTCGCACGGACCAATTCAAATCCGACCAGCATCGCTCCGGCTGTGATTGACGTGCTGCATGAAATCGATCGCGATATTCCCGTGAGCGACGTCCGCACTATGGATGACTGGGTCTCCGATTCGCTCTCGCCAAGCCGCTTCGATCTGCTGCTTCTGGCTGCATTCGCCGCACTCGCGCTCATTCTAGCGGCAATCGGAATTTATAGCGTTTTGTCCTACAGCGTGAAACGGCGCGTGCAGGAGATCGGAATTCGCTTGGCGCTGGGCGCAACGTTGCGGGACGTGCTTCGCATGATCGTGCTCGAAGGTCTGCGCCCGACGTTTGTAGGTGTTGCGCTCGGCGCGCTAGGAGCGCTGGCGCTCGCGCGCGTGATGTCGGGCCTTGTGTACGGAATCAAACCAACGGATCCGATCACGTTTCTTGCCGTGGCTGTCGTGCTCGCAATCGTGGCGCTCTGCGCAAGCATCATCCCGGCTTATCGCGCTGCGAAGGTCGATCCCATGGTGGCGCTGAGGTACGAATGAGGGAAGAACAATGACTGGATGGATGCAAGATGTGCGTTTCGCTTTCAGGCAGTTAAGAAAGACGCCGGGTTTTACGGCGACTGCCCTGCTCACGCTAGCGTTCGGCATCGGCGCCAATGCGGCGATCTTCACGCTCGTGAATGCAGTCCTGATGAAGAATTTGCCAGTCGCCGATCCGAAAACCCTCCTCAGACTGGGCGATAACAACAACTGCTGCGTGGGATATGGCACTCCCAGCGATGGCGACTACACACTTTTTTCGCTCGAAACGTATCAGCAAATAAAGAAAAACGCTCCGGAATTCCAGGAACTCGCGGCGATACAGGCGGGATTCGAGTACCGGCCGATCATTGTTCGCCGTGGAGGAACTCTGGAGAGTGCGAGATCGGTCATGGGCGAATTCGTCTCCGGAAATTACTTTCGAACTTTTGGACTGAAGCCCACGGTCGGAAGGCTGCTCTCCGACGCCGACGCTAATCAAGGCGCGCCGGCCACAGCAGTGATGAGCTATGAAACCTGGAAGCAGCGCTACACGTCCGATCCAGCAGTTGTGGGTAGCACGTTTTATGTGAATACCAAACCGGTGATTATCACGGGAATCGCTCCCGAGGGCTTTTACGGTGACCGCCTTTCAAGCACGCCTCCCGATTTTTATTTGCCAATCGAATCGATGCCGGCGCTCGCAAACGCACCGTACGTGCACGATGCGGATGCGCTTTGGCTTTACATCGTGGGCCGGGTAGAACCCGGTGTCTCACTGGCACAGCTCCAGGAAAAACTTAGCGGACTGTTGCGGCAGTCGCTGGCAACAACTCGCACGTATTCATCGGAGAAGAACAAGGCAACCTTGCCGAAAGTTCACATTGTGCTGACGCCCGCCGGCGCCGGAATCCAGAACATCCAGGATCAATATGCCTCGCATTTGCGGCTGCTGATGTGGACGTCCGCATTGGTCTTACTCATTGCCTGTGCCAATATCGCCAACCTGCTTCTCGCTCGGGGCATGGCTCGGAAGGCGGAGATGGCTGTACGAACGGCGCTCGGAGCGATGCGTGTGCGGATCGTTCGCCAGTTGCTTACCGAGAGTGTGCTGCTCGCAACTCTGGGGGGACTTGCAGGTCTTACCGTTGCGTATGCAGGAACACGAATGCTGCTGGCACTTGCGTTTCCCGGTGCGCGGGAATTGCCACTCAACGCTAGCCCTTCACCCGCAACTCTGGCTTTTGACTGCGGGTTATCGTTGCTCACCGGTGTCTTGTTCGGCATCGCACCGGCATGGATAACGGCGAAGACGGAGCCCGCGGACGCACTGCGCAGCGGTGCCAGGACCACGACCGGCGGAGCGACTTTATTACAGCGTGGGCTGGTGATCGTGCAGGCGGCTCTCTCGCTTGTGTTGCTGGTGGGCGCGGGATTGTTTGCGCAAAGCTTGGCCAAACTCCAAAACACGGATCTCAAGCTCGACTCACGAAATCGCTACATTGTGCACTTTAATCCGCAGGCCGCCGGATATTCGCAGCGGCAGGTCGGCGAGCTTTATCGGCTGATCGAGGAGCGATTCCATGCCATCCCGGGGGTGGAGAAGGTTGGAATTTCCTCCTATACGCCAATGGAAGACAACAACGACAGCTGGAGTGTTCAGATACAGGGTCAACCCGACTTGAACGTCAACGCGTCGTTCGTGAAAGCAAATGCGGAATATTTCGATTCCGTCGGCACACGCGTGCTTATGGGGCGCGGGATTGGAGTCCAGGATACTGCGGCTTCCCCGACTGTGGCCGTGGTCAATGAAACTTTTGTAAGGAAGTTGTTCAAGCCTGGGGAAAATCCTATCGGACATCACTTCGGCTCGCCGAGTCAGACCCAAGACCTGACCGGCGATTACGAGATCGTTGGCGTGGTCGAAGACACGGTCTACACCGATGTGCGCTGGAAGGACCATGCCATGTACTTCGTTCCGATGTTGCAGAGGCCGGCCAGCGCCAAAGGCCCGATTGAGAACGATGAAATGCTGTACGCCGGCGCGATCGTGCTTAAAACTCACCGCCCCATGAACAACATGGAAGCATTGGTACGAAGAACGCTTGCCAGTATCAATCCCAATCTGGCGGTTGTGAAATTTCAAACCTTTAATGAGCAGATCGCCGACCGCTTCACCGATGACCGAATGCTTGCGCGATTGACGGGGCTTTTCGGTGTATTAGCGCTGTTGCTCGCAACCTTGGGATTGTATGGCGTCACAGCATACAACGTTGCGCGGCGAACTTCGGAAATCGGCATTCGCATGGCACTCGGAGCGGAACGGGTCTCGGTGACGGCAATGGTGATGCGCGCTGCCTTGGTCCAAGCCGGCATCGGGCTCGCGATCGGAGTCCCGGCCGCCGTCCTGTGCGTACACTTTTTTGAATCGCAGCTATACGAAATCAAAGGCGCTCATGCGAGCGTGCTCAGCGGGTCAATTTTAGTGCTGCTCATTTCTGCATCGTTAGCGGGGCTTATTCCCGCGCGGCGCGCGGCGAAAGTCGATCCCATGGTGGCGCTGAGGTACGAGTAAGGAACCTACTGAGGAGTTATGGAAACCCTGTTTCAAGAC
>Ga0335073_10013412_pt1 | contig 11486 bp, 5 predicted proteins | sample Lox_Sample_22_FD_207093 | JGI IMG/M metagenome (GOLD analysis project Ga0335073, IMG submission 207093) | Soil microbial communities from Loxahatchee National Wildlife Refuge, Florida, United States - Lox_Sample_2.2 | ecosystem: Environmental > Terrestrial > Soil > Wetlands | place: USA: Florida... | reverse complement strand
AAAGGCCGCCTGATTCGATCTGCGCCCCACTGCGGCTACCCGACTACGATGTCCGCAATTCGCTTGAGTGCCGACCATTGATAAATCGCAAGCAAAGTCGCAGAAGTGCCATGAGCCGACGTCGGCACATCGTTGAGAAGGGCGTCGGAGCGTCCCGCTCAGCTGGCTCGTTTCTTCCCTTTTGCTTTTCTCTTTAGCGCTTGTGGCGCGGTATCGCCGCCGCGCCCGACGACGGCCGACGCCATCATCATCATCTTCATCATCGGCACGCCGGCGATGACCTGTCCAAAAAGCAGATCGTCGTTGCCGCTCCGCGGCCGAACTCCGCGGGCCGACTGGACGCGCCGAGAGCGTGGTGTCAATCGCCCAAAAACACCTTCAGCACGGCGAGCAGCGCCTTGGGATCGCACTGGCCTTGATAAACGGGCGGCGGCGGGGGACCGCGCTTGAGCAGGAGGTGGATCGCCTCCCACGCCGTGCGGGCGGAGTATTCGATGGTGAACGCAATATCTTGCGGTACCTCCACGTACTGGCCGATGAGTCCGAGATTGGTCGCCCCTGTCGGAACCGGGTGGGGCCTGTCGGCGCGCCTGCGCGGCATCCAGATGTTGTTCGCGTAGGGCAAGCTGCAGGGGATGCATTTCGATGACGCCACGATCGCGTCCGGGTCGAACCGCAGCTGCCGTAGCACCTCCGTCAGGATCTCCCTGCCTGTGCATTCATCCATGCGCTTGGCTACAAAGTCGCCATTGCGCTCAGGGTGCAAGCCGTAGCCCCAGCAGAGGTACGCGCCGCGCGGCTGGCCAATGACTTCCGGCTGGTGGAAGATCGACAGCGACACCAGCCAGCCCGAGTCTCTCAAAGTCACGAGGCCGCCGCTTCCCGGCGCGCTACCGGTCAGCGCGGTCATCCGGTCGATGAAATCAGTCCCTTTCGTGGTGATCGTGAAGGTCACCCAGCGCGAGTTGGGCACCGCGGCGGCGCCAAAGAACAGGTCGGGATTGCCGAAAGCCGTGCGCTGCTGCGCTAGTCTCCTCCACAGCGCCCAGGACTGTCCGTTGCTCCGCGGCCGTGGCGCAGCGTCCATCCCTCCGATCGAAAGGTCGCCGGCCTGCGATCCGAGAGTCACCAGCACGATATCCTTCCGACCGACCGCAACCTCGGTCGCCGTACCGGCCCCGTGGTAGTCGAGCCGGTTGACCGTTATGCGGTCGCGTGACGGCGCCAAGCCGATGTCACGGACGAAGGTGCTGGTCCGGAAGTTCACGCCGCGCGGGCGCAGCCAAGCAATCATCGGTTTGATCAACGCTTCGTATTGGTCGAGGGGCGTGCGCAGGATGTGCGCCATGTCATACAGCTCTGGGAAGAGGGCCAGGGTGCGATACATGTAGCGTCGAAACTCCATCGCGCTGTGCTGCCGCAGCGACCCCATGATTGTCGAGAAGAGCACCCAGAATTCGGTTGAGAAGAACTGCGGGGAAAAGAACTCCTTGATGCGCCGCCCGTCCAGCATCGCTTCAGGCGTCAGCGACAGCCGCAAAAGGGCGAGGCCGTCGCACAGGCTCAGGCCGAAACGCGGGGCGTGCGCGATGATATTGCCTTTGCGATCGATGATGTGCGCCCGGTCATGGAACGGGTGGCTCTCATTGAACGCAAAGAATTCCTTTTTGACGGAAATGGACGGATCGCTTGCAGAGGGGATCGTCTCAAGCAGGTCGAATGTACAGCGGAACTCCGCGTCAAAAAGGGAACTGGATGGCAGGATGTAGCCGCTCCTCGCATTGCCACCCAGCGAGAACGCGCCACCCACCTGCGCATTCGCCTCGTAGATCGTGACGTCCTCGCCAGACACTCCCGCGTTTCGGATGAGATACGCGGCCGCCGCCAGCCCGCCAAACCCACCACCGACGATGTGCGCCTTCATCCGCCTCCTCCCTGACTCGTCGCGCCGGCGGCCAGCGCAGGTAGTTCCGCTTCGCGCCGGCTTGATCTAGGCTAGTTCCCAGGAAGCCCTGCTGGCTAACGCCCACATGGCGAACTTGGCTGAACTGCCCGAGCGAAGCATTGTCACCGTACTCGCGGTGGACACGGTCGATTCAACGGGCCACATCGCCGACGAGGATCCTGATGACGCCCAGGAGCTGCTCGACCGGATCTTCGATCATCTGGATGGAATCATAGGCGGTGCTGGCGGCCTGTTCGTCAGCTACGCGGGCGATGGTGGCATTGCCGTTTTCGGGTGGCCCCAGTCGATGGAGGATCACGCCGACCGCGCCTGCACAGCAGCCTGGCAGCTGCAAAATCCGGGCACCGACCATCTTCTTGGCGATCACTCGGGCCGGCCGATCCGTTTTCGGGTCGGCTTGCACTCGGGCTTGGTCGGGTTGAGGCGCATGAGCCGGGGCGCGGAAACACGCCTCGACACTGTGGGCGGCACTGTCCATCTGGCCGCGGTGTTGCAGAAAAATGCCAGGCCGGGCGGAATTCTCATCAGTTCCAAGACGCTTGACCTCTGCCATTCGGAATTGGAACTGGAGCCTCATTCCGACCTGCCGCTGTTCCAGCGCATCAACGCAAAGGTCTACCGGCTGGAGGGTAGGCCCCTGCGCTCGGCGACGTGGCGTAACCGCCGCGGATATCGCGCTCCCCTCATGGGGAGGACCTCCGAGCGTCAGGTTCTGCGCAACACCCTCGTGCATCGCAAGAGCGAGAAGCGCTCCACTGCCGTCATCGGAGAACCCGGAATCGGCAAGAGCCGTCTCGCCGATGCGGCGATCCGCGACGCGCACACGAACGACATGCGCGTGGTTGTGTTCTACGGCGACTCGCAAAAGCGCACCACGCCCTTTTTTGCCATACGCGCCCTGATGCTCGATCTGCTCTCGCTCGGTGAAGGCGCCGAGGACAACGAGATCGTCGAGGCGCTGGCCGAGGGTGGGATCACGGACCTCGCCGACGATCCTCTGGCCACCGTTCTCCTCGCCAACCGGCCCAAAACCGGGCCGGCAGCGACCCATCGGGCGCAGACGCAGACGCCGATGCAGGCGGCGCGGGCGCTCGCCCAAGGCTTCAACAAGCTGAGTAGCTCGCGGGCCGGGCTGATCGTGATCGAGGATCTTCACCTCGTCGATCTCGAGAGCATGCTCTGTCTTCGCTCTCTGGCCGAGGAGAAATCCGGACCGTGGTCGCTTCTCATAACGGGGCGGCCCGAAGCCGCGAAGGACGCCTCGAACATTGCGGATATAGTGCTCCGTCTCGACGCCCTGCCGCGCGACGAGATGAGACGGCTTGCCGCCGCTTTGTGGCCCGAGGGCTCGCCGCCGGGACCGCTTCTGGAAAAGATCCTCGATCGCGCCGACGGCGTGCCGTTCACACTCGAGCAGATCATCCTATCGGCAAACGCCGGGATCGACCTGGCGCCCCAGAGCGTCCAATCCATCATCCATGCCCGCCTCAACCAGCTTCCGCCGTCGGCCAAGGCGTGTGCACAGACGCTGAGCGTTCTCGGCGAGGAAGTGGAAACCGAGATCGCCCTCAAGGTTCTCGAGGTCGGCCGACAGAAGATGGACACAGATCTACGCGAATTGCAGCTGCTGGAAATCATTCAGCCGGCGGATGGACCTGTCATTCGCTTCCGACATGCCATCGTGGCCGAGGCTTGCGCCGAGACGCTGCCTGGGGCGCGCCGGCGGGACCTGCATCGTGCAGCGATGGATGCGGTCGTTTCGAGCTATGCCGATCTCGAACCGCAATATGAGCGTCTGGCCTTCCACGCCGAGGGCGCGCGTGACGATGAGCGCGCCCTGGAGTACCTGTGGCAGGGCGCGATTCGTGCGAATCGCAGCTGCGCCGCGGGATCGCTTTTCCTGATCTTCCAGCGGGCGATGCGGCACATAGAGCGCGTCGGCGAACCAGCAGACGAACGCTTCGTCGATTTCGTCATGATGGCCTTCGGGCAACTCCTGCAGATCGGCGAATTCGCAGAGCTGAAGCCGTATCTGCCGCGAGCCCTGGAACTCGCGCAGCGCCAGAACCGAAAGGACAAAGTGTGCGCCGCGCTGTGCCACATGTCGCTGGTGGCGTGGTTCGAGGGCGCATACCTCGAAGGCCGGCAGTCGGCCGAGCGGGCCTTGGCGCTCGCTGAAGAGTTGCGCAGCCTGCCGCTCACCTTCGCCGCAAAGTTCCGCCTCGCAAGCGCGCTCTATGGACTGGGCGACGTCGAGGCGGCCATCAAAGTTCAACGCGAACTGTTGGAAGTTTTCCGCGGCGACCTCGAAAGCGCCCGACTTGGGCCGGTCGCCATGCCCAGCTCGACGATTCGCAGCTACCTCAGCTGGTTCATGATGGAGGTCGGCCGCTACAAGGAGGGCTTGCCTTATGTCGAAGAGGGGCTTGCGATAGCCCTGCGCTATAGAGATCCGTATGCCGAACTATTGTCGCGCCTGGGATTGGGTCGGAACCTCATAAAACTGAAGCGCTATCAGGAGGCCGCCGATTGCCTGAAGATCGCCGTGTCCCTGATCAGGCAGTACGGCTACGATGCGGTCCTCCCCCATATATTGGGTCTGTTCGCTAGCGCCCTCGCCGGCATCGGCCAGGCTGAGCAGGCCGTCAGAGTCGTGGAAGAGTGGTTGCATCGTGGCCTGGAAGAGCGCACGGGACGGCTCGAACTCTATTACCTCAATGCCGGCTACGCCGAAGCTTTGTTCAGTCTGGGCAGGAGGAAGGACGCACTGGCCGCCGTCGATCGCGGCCTCGCCGTCGCTCGCAGCATCACCAACCCCTGCCTGATCGTCCAGGGTCTCGGCCTGCGCGCTCACCTGCTAGCGGCCATCGAACCCGGATCGCCGCCGATCGCCGCCGATCTTTCGGAACAAGCCGAGCTTTGCACGCGGCATGGGCTTGTCGCCGAAAGATTCGACTAAGCTGCCGGCTTCTAGAGCCAATCCGGCAGCACCGACACGAAGCGCGCGCGCAGCCCGATATTGACTTGGGCGATCTTTTGCAGGCTCCCCGTCGGCCCCGCGACGTTCTTGAGCCCCTGCAAGCGCGCCGCCGCCTTGAGGCATTCCTTGAGGAGATAGAGCGCCAGACGATCCCTGCCCCAGCAGGTCTTGTTCGGCACGCCGAACAGCAAATAGTTGGCTATGTCCCGGGGCGGCCCCGGCAGGAACGGCGCGAGCGAAAAGTTCTTGGGACTTGGGAAAGCCAGAGGGTCCATGCTCGCCGCGGCGATCAACGCGGCGACGCGGTCACCTCTGGAAATCGTCGGCCCACCGCCGATCGTCGTGTCTTGCAGGCAAAGACGCATGAGCAACTTGACCGACGGATTGACCCGCCAGGTTTCGTAGACAAGGCGTTCGATCGCCTCGTCGAATCTTTGCTTGCTTGGGCTCGTCACGCTGTAAAGCAACTGAACGAGCGAGGTCAGGTCCATGCCATAGCGGAGCGCCGTATCGACAATCGATCCCAGTGTCGCCGGAATGACGATCGCCGAACTGGTCATCTCGAGCAGCAACATGCGTACGATCCCATAGTATCGCGTCTCGGTCAGGGGCTGCGGCACGAACGAAGACTCTATCGCTATGAGGGCAGAAAGCAGGTTCTTCGAACCCACGAATGAACGTCCCGCCACTGCCGCCTCACCCCGAGCCTCCGCGATCTGAAGGTCGATGTTGGTAAGGAATTCCCGTCCCGCCTGCAGACCGAGCGCCTTTACCTCAGCCTGCTGCAAATAGTTCGCGACGATGTCGACAAACATCAGGATCGACCAGAGCTGCCAGTTTGCGAGGCCGGGATCATCGGGTTTGCCGCCTCGCGCCGCCTGCAGCCAATCCGGCTCGACCTCGCCCACATGTTCCCGTCCGAAGGGCAGCGCCATAGCGAGCTCCGTCAGGTAATTGGGACACGGCGTACCGAACAGCTCGCTGGCGACGTTGTAGGCAGTGACGGCGCCGAGGTCGTGGACGATGTCGACCCGCCCGCTGGGCCCCGTGCGGCGCAGCGTCATTTCGATGTTTCGCCTAGTGAGTTCAGCCAGGCGAACGTAAACAGATGGAGTGGCCGTCTCCAACAGCCTCCAGGCCGCGTCGAGGATCGCGAACATCAGCTCGCGCTCGCGGGAGCTGTCCGAGTTCTTTCCAGACTCGGTGCCAACGATCATGTCGCCGCCACCACTGATGTTTCTGATTTCGTTCTGATACGGAGCGATGGAAAAAACGACACTGCCGCTCGGCGGCCCGTTGGCCAGGACCTGCTTGATGTCGGCAACACGCGCGACAAACGCTACCGGAGTCGCGCCTGGATCGGGCGACACGCCGCTTGGCGGCATCGCCATACGCACGACGCTGTCCTCTCCGCTCAAGATTCTGCCCGCAACCTCCTTCATGCGTGCGTCGCTGAGCAGCGTAGGAGTCGTCGTATCGCCCATGCTGAAGCCGCCGAAAGGCACGTCGTCGGGCTTGAAGGTCTCGCCTTTGGCGAGGGCTTGCATGGCCTTGATGCCCGGCGCGAAGAAATAGTCGCCGCCGCGTGTCATGACGAAGCGCGGCAAACCCGTTACGGGCGCCACGGCGCCCGCTTCCAGAAAGGCGTCGGCCCCCCCGCCGTTGTTGGCGCCCGTCACCGGGCATCGGTTCAGGCCTGCCTGGCCAAGGATTTCCCCGCTGTTGAGCCAAACCGACTGAATCAGTTCGAATTGAAGGTCGATCCGCGAATTCGCGGCAATGAAGAGCAGCCCCCGCTTGGTACCATCGCCCAGCTGGTTCGGCGGCAGGAGTGCGCCGCCATATGAGATGGAGCGGCGCAGGATACGGTGCCGGCGAACGTCGTTGTTGCCTCCGATGTCACGCGGATTTGCGCGACGGACATGCGCGCTCAGCGGGCAATTGCGGCCCATTGGATCGTCGGCGGCGTAGAGGAAGTTGTTGATCAGATTGGTCGGGTCGGTGCCCAGGTCGAGTGGGGCGTCCGGCGCCTGCACGAGGGAGGTGCCGTTGCGCCAGCGGCCGACGAATTCGGCGGCGAGCTTGTTTTGCGCCGGCAAATCTCTCGGCCGCTGCTTGCCGAGAAAAGTGCGGAACTTCGCGACATCCTGCTCGAGCTTGCGGAACACCAGGAAGGTACTGCCGTCGCGCAACAGCGCGTTGATCGGGTACCGGTGCTCGTTGTCATCTTCGTCCCTGGCGCTGAGATAGATCTCCCCCTGTGCCACGGGCGTCCAGGTGCGATCGCGGCCCGGGGTGCCGCCGCCCGGCGGCGGGTCGCCCAGCCCCATATCGACGAACGGCTGGCTGATGCCGTCGCGAAAACCGAAATGCTCCTCGCGGTACGGTAGGCGCTGCGCCTTGCCATCCTTCGTCTCATACGGATCCTCCCCCAGCTCGATTTGGAGGATTTCGAGCCCGAGCGGAATGGTGAATCCCTTCAGGATCGCTCTGAGCAACTGGCCGAAGGCGCCGAGGCGATCGTTGTACTGGCGAATCTCCTCGCGCAGCTGCCGTCGCCATTCTTCCAACACCGGCAATCCATCGCCGCTCACCAGGTAACCGCCGGTAAAGTAGCCGTGGACGCAGTCCAGCCCGAGGACTCCTTCCCAATGGTCCGGCGCACTTGGTCCCGAGTCGCCAAGCTGGTCGGCGCGCGCCGCCATGCCTTCCTTGAACACGTCGGGAAAGGACGCGAGGGTGATCGGGTCGATGTTCAGCGCCTGCAGCCCGGAATAGGTGAAGGTGAAGGTGATCGGAACCGAGTCCCACTTCTTTTCGAGACGCGCGCTGTTGCGTACGAGATTGAGTTCAGCGGCCTCGCTCCTCAGGATCGCCGGGCTCAACGTCCCCTGTGATCCCGTCTCCGTGGTTGGGGCGAATTGGCGAAGCAGCTCATAGAGGACGGTCGTCAGGAGACCCTGGGAGAACGCCTTGTTTCCCGCTGCGGCGGGCGTCGGACCGAACCGGGAGAAGAGGGCGTTGAAGCTCGCTGGCTTCAAGAGCATCGATACCGCAGTCTGCACGGCGATCGTTACGAGGCTCTTCTTAATGTCCAGGCCCTTGTCGCTGGCCATCTCGCGCGAACCCAGAATGGATCGCGCACCGCCGGCTAATCTGCGGAGGCTGTCGCCCGAAAGGCGATCGAAGACGTCACCGGTCGGAGCTTCCTCAAGTGCCTGATCAAATATCTCGGCCGGGAACCCCGCCTTCAGGCATTTGTCTTGAAACGTGTGCGCCAAATCGGCAGCGGCCGGCACCGTTAGCACTTTGAGCCAATCGAGAAAAAGCCTGCTCGACTCAACGTTCTTTCCGTCAGCCGTCTGGATTTGCTCCCCGATGCCGGCATTTATTGCTGACGGATTGGCAAGAGCGGCAATTAATCGCTCCAGCGGCGCGATCGCTTCCGCGTCCGTTTGCGGCTTCAGTACGGCGGCAAGCCGCCCGAGATCTGCCTGAGTTTCTGTCTCGGGAACAATGCGGAAGAAAAAGAACAACGTCCAGTCGCGCACCTTCCCATCGGCGAAGCGCGAGGCCTTGCCGAGATGGGCCTGCACGGAGGAGGCGAGTTTCGATGCCGCAAGGTAGGACTCTTCCGCTGCTGCTTTGTCGCCCGCCATCACTGCCCCCCGCCGTCGTCGTCTCCGACCTTGTAGAGTCCGCTCGGGGAAGGGAAACCGCTCGCATACTGTTGTGTGCTCCTCAAGAACTCGTCGAAGAGTTCGTCCATCGACCTGACGCGCGGCCCGGTCGGCGAGCGTACCTTGGCGACGAACGCGTCGAAACGGCGCTTGAAGTCCTCGAGTTGCTTGATACGCACAACCGACAGCTCGGGATAGCGCGGCGCAAAAAGGTTGCTCTCGATTTGGTAGCGTTTGATCCAAGCCCAGAAGAGTTCGAAGCGCTTGGTCGACGGGAAGTCTTCGCAATTCCGGAAAATCACGTCGAAGTTGACGAGGAATTCGGCGACGTCCCTGAAGTACACCCGTATATCGCCGTCGAACTCGACCAGAGTCAGCAGCCAGGAGCGAAACTTGGGGGTCTCGGGAGCGGGCTCCCTGGCTACATAATGGTAGTCGTCGATCGGCTCCGGGATCATCTGATGTGGCGCGCCATAGTAGTGGAGACCCGGTATCCTCGAACCGATGAGATATTGCTCAGGACGAATGATGATCATCCGCCCGAAATGAATGGTGGTAATCGGATCGAGTTCCGTGGGCAGGCCTTGCTGGACGCGGCCCTCGAGATTGGCAATCGCCGACCGCAACCTTTCCTCATAGGTACGGCGCTCACCGGGAACGCGCCCTTTCTTGATGGGCGCCAGCACCGCGATCTCGGAGACTTGGCCGACGCGCTTCGATTGCAGCCAATCGAGCTGCGCCGGCACCGCCGTGTAGGTGAATTCGGTCCTTCTGGGCATGGCGCACCTGCCTAACCGGGGGCTGCCTGCGCGAGTTCAAACTCGCGTCCCCCTACCCTCGATAGCCACTCTCATCGGTCGAGTGGCCGCGATCCGAGACTCAGGCCTTCGTGCAATTTTCCTGTCGCGCAGGATTGGGTCAACGACTTTCCGAAAATTTAGCCTTGCGCTCCGAATGGCGGGTTCGGGTTTTGGCTCTGTGAAAACTGATTCTGCGTCGTTCGGGCGCACGATTGGTTCGAATGGGGCGTCCCGCACCCGTCAAAGAGTCGCCAAAGTCGCAAGCGAGAATCTTCGTTGGCCCAGACCAATGTGCCTAGCGTTTTTAGACGGCCAGGGAGTCGTCGAGCTCCTGCAAGGAGACCATGACCGCGGTTGAAGCAGCTGCATGCCAAGCCGAAAGCCCTGGATAGCGACCGTAAGGCGTCATACGGTGTGGCTACAACCATTCGGAGAGAACCAATGAGCGCCGGTGGTCACGACGAACCATCCCAAAATCGGGTACATGCCAGCGTGATTTTGCGGGCAAAATCTAGAAAATCGGCTCACCAAGCCGGCACTCCCGTCACGCCACAAAACGTCAAATCCTACATGCCGGACGACGACACTCGGCACAACGCGGTCGCCGAGTTGCAGAAGCTCGGGTTTGGCGTCGACCACGTCGCGCCCACGCACCTGAGCATCTCCGGCGAGGCGTCGCTTTTCGAACAGGTGTTCGGGGCAAGGCTTGCCGCGAAATCGCATCCTGTCTTCAGCGGACAGCGGCCTGAGGCTTACCATGTTTACTTCGAATCCGATCAACCGCTATCCGTGCCGGAGTCCTTGTCGAGGCTGATCGAAGCTATCGAGTTGGCGAAGCCCGCCACATTTTTCACTAGCCCCACCCCGCCAAAGGTTCCATACAAACACATCTGTGCCCCGGTCGATATCGCGCGCGGCATGGATGCGGCTGTAGCGCATAGGATAGGTGTAACGGGGGCAGGCGTCACGCTGGCGATGGTCGACAGCGGATTTATGACGCCCTTCCATCCGTATTACCTCGCCCGCGACTATGACATCAGGCCAGTGAAGTCCTACCCGGACGATAAGTCTCCGGGCGATGACGGCGTTGGCCACGGCACTGGAGCCTCAGCCTGTGCTCTCGCGGTGGCTCCTCACGTTCGCCTAACAGTCTACAAAGCCACTCCAGATTCGAGCTCGTTGACGGCGGCATTTTCTCGCGCGGCGCTGGCTAAGCCGGATATCATATCCAACAGTTGGGGGATTATGGACGGTTTTGGGAATCCCGAGGCGAGTACCGCGCTACGGCTTGCCATCAACCATGCCGTCGCGGATGGGATCGTCGTGCTGTTCGCGACGGGCAACAACGAGGGCCCGGTGAGTTGGCCGGCGAGCGAGCCGGCAGTGATATCGGTGGGGGGCGCGTTTTGGAGCGGCGACGATCGCGTAACGGCATCGAGTTTTTGTCGCAGCGGCACGAACTACATTAACAAAAGCCGAGAATGCCCGGACGTCTGCGGGCTTTCTGGCATGGCGCCACAGGGCGTTTACATAGCCCTGCCAACCCAGCCTGCTTCGGCAATCGATCAAGCGTATGCTGGAAGAACTTTCCCCGATGGCGACGAGACGCCGCCGGACGATGGTTGGGTTGTTGCCAGCGGCACATCGGTCGCGACGCCAATGGTTGCGGGTGTTTGCGCTCTACTGATGCAGCATGACCCGGCTCTTCGCGGAAAACCTGCAGACGTTCGCGAGGCGCTGGAGAGGTCGTGCTTGGACGTCGTATGCGGCTCGAGCGCCTCCTGCCGGCCGGCCGGCCCAGGCAGGGACGATGCGACCGGCTTCGGCCTCGCTCAAGCGTACAACGCCATTCGTGCGATAGACGCGCGCAAGAAGCGCCAAGGCGGACTCCGCCGGGGCCGACCTCCCGTCGAACGTCGTCGCCAACCGGGACGTGCGGCGTCTCTTGGTTAGGAGGCGAAGGTCCCGGTTCTGGCACCGAGCTGCCGAAAGCTGGCGCTGCTTTGAAGGTCTGCTACCGCGCGCCTAGCCGACCCACCGCGTGAACCATCGCCAAGGCG
>Ga0335073_10013411_pt1 | contig 11486 bp, 11 predicted proteins | sample Lox_Sample_22_FD_207093 | JGI IMG/M metagenome (GOLD analysis project Ga0335073, IMG submission 207093) | Soil microbial communities from Loxahatchee National Wildlife Refuge, Florida, United States - Lox_Sample_2.2 | ecosystem: Environmental > Terrestrial > Soil > Wetlands | place: USA... | reverse complement strand
GGCCGAACATTGAGCATGACCGCCGTTTCGCCGCCTTGCAGGTGAAGGTCGAGCAAGGCCACCTTCGCCTTGGTCGTCTCGGCGAGCTGCAAGGCCAGATTGACGGCAATGCTGGTGGCGCCGGCACCGCCCTGGGCGCCGCAGATCGACACCACATGTCCGCCGCGGTTCGACTCGGCGCCATCACCGATAAGTTTCGGACGCAGCACGGTCAGCACCGCGTCGCGCGTCAGCGGCTTGGGCAGATACTCCAGCACCCCCATGTCGATCAGCGTGCGATACAGCGCGAGATCGGACCTGTCGCCGACCAACGCGACACGGACGTCGGCGGGGCAGACCCGTGCCAGGCTCTCCAGCGCCGCCACGTGATCAGCAACGCCGGAGATATCGGCAATCACCGAATGGAGCTCGGTGTCGTTCTCCAACAGGCGAGTCGCGTTATCAATATCGCCGCGCTTCAGTTCCAGCGTTTGTGCGATATCCTCGAGGCCGGTGCGCAGGGCCGAGGCGGTGATGTCATCCTTTACGAAGGCGGCGATGCGATTTCTGCTCAGTAATGAAGATCGCCTCGGCGGATCGGCCGCACTGGGTTTGGCAAGGGCGAGGCTCATTTGAAGGTCACCTCCTTGCCTTCGCCGCCGTTATAGACCGTCACCTTTGCGCCGACCGGCTGCTGCAAGGCGGGCGATACGTCCGCGCCAAAGGTCGGGGCTGTCTCGGGCGTCGGTGCGGTTCCGGCGGCTGATCGGATCGAGAGCGAAAGTTTGCCCATCGTGGCTGCGACGGCGATTTTCTGCGCCTGCAACGGATCAACCTCGAGGGTTACCGTCCGCACCAGCTTTCCCGGGGAGACGCTGGCACCTGCGGCGGCCTGCACCATGTCCTGATCGATCGCGATCACCCGCACGTCGGTGATGACCGTCTCTGCCAGGGCACGTTCGGCGAGCGGCTGGCTGTCGCCGATCGTCTGGGTGAGCAGCAGGTCGACATGGTCGCCTGGCCAAATCAGGCCGCCGACGCCGGTCACGGGGTCGACGCCAACCGCGACGGCGCGATAGCCCTCCCGCAGCACACTGGCGATGAAGCCGCGGTCACGCGGCCGCAGGACATCGGCGACGGTGACCGGCGTGCCGGCCTCGATGTAGTTGCGAATCAGCGACCCTCGCAGGCTTGCTCTGGCCTCCCGGGTGTCAGCGATGGTGTCGGGCAGCGACACACCGTTCGGCGCGGTCTTGGCGACAAAGTCTTCGTCGCGCGCCAGAGTGCCCGCGGCGAGTGTGTGGGCCGCCACCAGATAGGGCGGCGCGGGCGCAGGCGGTGCCGCTATTGCCGCCGGTGCTGACGTCCGGTGCGGACTCATCGCGCTGAAAATGGTCATGCCCAACGCCGCCGCGGCGGTGAGCAATACCGCAATTACACTGAAACGTAGCGTCGAAGACATGAGATTAGGCTCCAATGGCCGGCAGCATCACCCAGATGCCGCCGCAGGCGATGGCGACGCCGTAGGGCAACGGCGCATGGCGGAGGATGCGCCAGCGCTCCACCGCGCAGACGCGGCGCAGCGCCGATGCATTGTTGGTTGAGGCGCTGGGCCGCGGCAGATGGCGCATTGCCAGATGCAGCATCGCCAGCAGCCCGCCGGCCAGCAGTGTGACGGAAAGTGAATGCATGAGAGTGAGCGGCGACAGGCCGGCAGCCAATGCCGCCCATAGTTTGACGTCGCCGCCGCCCACGACTCCGAAAAAGAAAAGCATCGACAGGCTGAAAAAGACTCCAGCGGCCAGGCCCAGCGAAATTGCGAGGTCGAGCGGGCCGAGGAGCAAGCGGTTGGCAATCCCGAACAAGGCGAGGATGAGGCAGATGCGGTTGGGGATCAACCGAACTGCCACATCCCGCCAGGCCGCTGAAATGAGCAAAGAGATTTCGGCAATGACGATGACTGAAGAGGCAATCTTAAATGCGTCGACCATCATACAATACCTGAGACCATCGGCGCGCCGGATTTCTTCCAGCGCGCTGCTGTCGGCTGGTGAATTATTATGCGCTGCCGGCAGCGCTCGCCAACTGGGTCTTGATGCCAGTCCAAACCGTTTCCAGACTGCCGCCCACCGCGACGATCGACGCGCCGACGGCGGCCACCGTGAACGCGGCGATGATGCCGTATTCCATCGCGGTCACGCCCTTGCAGTTGTCCTTCAACTGCTCGACCTTGCACTGGGCCCAAACGAGATACTTCAGCATGCTATATTCCTTTCAAAGGACCTTCGGTTTGAATGTGGAGGTAATTGGCCTCGACACAATTATTGTGTAGCATTTCCTTAAGAACACGTCAAGAAAATTATTAGAATACTTTCTAATCTGAAAAGCCAATGGAGGGTCAATGTTGCAGAGTGATTAGTCAAAGCCACGAACTCATGGCGCAATTGCCGCGCCGTCGCGGAGCGACGTACGCGACGCCAGGCTATCGGATGGTTACGCGGTTTCGAGCCTGCCAGCTTCACGGACATCCGCGCAGAGGCCAGTCGGCAGGATGATGATCAGTTGGTGTTGTCCGGCAGCAGGCGCGGCCCCACCAGCGACGACGCGATGGATTTGAATGCCACCAACAAATCGGTAAATGATTGGGCGTTGGCACAGGAATCGGCATAGAACTGCGCCGATGAAGACGCAATGTTTTGCATCGTGTAGCACGATGAGCTGTACGGCGAAGTATCCGTCGTGCAGCCGCTGGACGATGCCCCGTAGGCGACGGCATATACCCAGGTGCCGGCCGCGGTCGCGCTCTGGGCGGCGGTGACGGCCTGTTTGCACTGGTTGGATGCGGCGCCCTTCGGCACATTCGACGCACTCGCGTTGGCCTGACCATCGCTCAGCAGAATGATGACATTCTGCGCATTCGGTTGTCCCAGGCTTTGCAAGGTCTGCTGCGCCTGGGTGATCGCGGCGGCATAGTACGTGCCCACGCCACCGATCGCGTAGACCCCGTTGCACCCGCTGGTGCCGCTGGCCTGCGCCAGTGCGCCGCCACTCAGCGCGCCCTTGGTGAGCTGGTAATTGTTCAGGCTCGGCGAGGTTATCTGATAGTTTGGCGACGCGGAGTAGGCAGCAATGATGCTCCTGGACGGTGTCGTGGCGCTGCAATAGTCCTGGGTATCCGGATTGGTCGCGGAGGTCAGGCCCGGAAACACCATCATCCCGACATAGTCCACCGCCGGAGACAGGCTGGTAAGAATCTCCTGGGCTCCGGCTCTGGCGCACGCGATTCTGGTGGCAGTGCCATTATCCAATGAGCAATTGGGATCGGTCGTGTTCATCGAGGCGGTGGTGTCGAGGATCAACTCCACCGCGAGCGGTTGCGGCACCCCGCCGGCAACACCGGCGGTCGCGGTCGCTCCGATCGAGATGGAGGTGATGCCGGCGAAGGCAGCGAACCAGGTCGTCACGGTGGTCTGCTGCCTGACCACGATGCCATTGGCGCCGCTCACGCCGCTGCATGACACGCCGGTGGACTGGAAGCACTTCAGTACCGGATAGCCGCTGACCATGGTCACGGTCTGGCCAGGCAACTGATTCATGCCGCCGGCGACGGCGCTGTAGGTGGTCGCGGTGGTGATCGCCTGATTGGGGGCGCCTGTGCAGCAGTTGATCTGTCGGGCACCCGCGAGCGCCGCGGCGTCGGTGGAGGCCTGCAGGGCGCGCTGCACCGCCAGCACGTTGCCGAGATCGACCACCAGGCCGGTGATGAGCAATAAGGCCGTCGACGCCACGCTGACCAGCAGTGTGGACACGCCACGTTCATGCCGGATGATGGACGCCAGCAGGTCGATGATGCGCGGGCGCGGGCTCATTCCACCACCTCCGTCGTGACCGCACTCAGCGTGCAGCCGGGCCAGTAGTTGATCCCCATGATGGTGAGGTTGCAGGGATAGCTTGCGGTGATGCTCGCCGTGCCGCCGGCGGCGCCGGTCAATGCCGTCTGGCACGCACCGTCGCTGGCGCATGCGGTGCCGTTCACGGAGAGGGCGAGGGTCACGCTCGCGGTAGGCAGCGTCGGGGTCGCCTGACCGAATGCCAGTGTTGCGTTGGTCCACGGCGTCGTGCTGCCGCGACTGATCGCGAGCACGCGGGCGCCGACCCGTACACCGTCGCTGAGCGCGATGTAGTTGCTGAAGGTGAGGCCGAACTGCACCAGCCCGAACAGGAGGCCGAGCAATACCGGGCCGACCAAGGCGAACTCGAGGGCCTCGACGCCAAGCTGATTGTGCCAGAGCGACGCCGGACTGCGGCGTGCTTGCTGCGGATGGGCGTTTGGTTCGATAACGCGGTTGCGTGTAGAGCCAAGCGAAACAGGATGCGTAGGCATCGGCAATTCGTCTCAATTAATGTTCTAAACTCATATTCCACCATTAATCGGTAGTCAAGTGTCCAAATATCGTGCATGGGTGGTATGTTTTCTTGACAACATACAATCTTAGGTTTATATAGACGCACGAATTCGATTTTTCAGAGCACATTCGTATGTTAGGGACTCTGTTCGGCCGGGCCGTCGTGCCCTGCCTGACCCGTTCTCCGCATCGTCGGCCCACAAACACCGGCGATCGGAGGTCGGCGAGGGTACCGTTCCGCGGGGCGTCGCTGGTTGCGGCTCGAACCACGTCCCGGACACCTCCGAGCATCAATCAGCCATGCCGTAAGGAAGCGATCTCATGCGTCTCAGTCTGATTCCGCTTGCGCTCGTCCTGCTGTTGGCGGCGGGATCGCAAGGGAACGCCACCGCCGCAGCCACGCCCGCGGCACCGACGACCCCACCCGCAGCAAGTTCAACTCCAACCAGGAGCGTGCCGCTCACCCTGACCGCCGGCCGCGGTGTCCTGCTGGCACTACCGCAGCCGGCGGCGACCATCATGTCGGCCGACCCTTCCGTCGCGCGGGCGCAGCCGGCTTCGCCTGACAGTGTGTTCCTGATGGCTGTCGCACCCGGCGTGACCACGGTGATCGCCACCAACAGCGCCGGCGCGGCGATCGTGCAATACGACGTCCTGGTCAACGGGGCAGCCCATCCCGAGGCAACCGGCGCCGCACCCGGCCCCGCCGCGAGCGGCACTCCCAGCGGAATCACCGCCGGGACTGCCGCCGCGGCGCAGGCGGCGATCGCGCAGAGTGTACAGGGTGCTCAGGACGTACGCGTGCGTGCGGCGGGCACCGAGCTCGTGCTCTCCGGCACCGTGCCGACCGCGTATGCCGGCCAGCAGGCCAACGCCATTGCGCGGGGCTATGCCGGCGAAAAGGGCGGCGTGGTCGATAATCTCACCGTGCTCGGTTCGATCCAGGTCAACGTCCGGGTACGCATTGCCGAAATCAGCCGCCAGATCACGCGCCAGCTTGGCTTCAACTGGCAAGCGCTCGGAGCCGGCAACGGCTGGCAGTTCGGCCTGCACACCGGCCAGGCGGCAGTGGGGCTCACCAATCCGCTCATCCCTCTGGGACTGGCGGCGTTGAGCGGGGCACCCACCCCCAGTCAACTCGGTGCGGGCTTCTTCAACAAGAACTGGGATGTGAACAACATCGTCGATGCGCTCGCCGCCGATTCACTCATCACCATGTTGGCGGAACCCAACCTGACCGCGCTCTCCGGCGAGACCGCCAGCTTCCTGGCGGGCGGCGAGTTTCCCGTCCCGGTTGCCGGCAACGGCAGCAACGGCACGATCCAGATCAGTGTCGATTTCAAGCAGTTCGGTGTCAGCCTGGCGCTGGTGCCCACCGTGCTGTCGCCGGATCGCCTCAACCTGCGGATCCGTCCGGAGGTCAGCCAGCTCTCCAGCAATGGCGCCGTGAGCGTTCCGGTTGGCAGCGGGACACTGACCATACCGGCGCTGACGGTACGGCGCGCCGAGACAACCGTCGAGCTTGGCAGTGGTCAGAGCTTCGCCATCGCGGGGCTGCTGCAGCATACGTCAAGCGACGCCACCAACGCATTGCCGGGCTTCGGCGAAGTGCCGGTGATCGGCGCATTGTTCAAGTCGAATGACTTCCAGCGTGGCGAAAGCGAGCTGGTGATCATTGTCACTCCATATATCGTGCAGCCGACATCGTCTCCCGCGGCGCTGCATCTGCCAACTGACGGGTTCAGGCCTGCGACCGATCTCGATCGCATATTGTTCGGCCGGCAAATGGCGCCGGGTGTCGCGTCAGGACTTGACGCCGGGTTCGTTCTGAAGTGAGGACGCATAAGATGCGCAAGCTTTATCTTCTTGCCGTGGTCGCAGCGGTGGCTGCGTGCACACCGGACTACCCGTTTGACAAGCCAGGCACCTGGAGTTTGGAGAGCAGACCCAGCAGCAATGATGAGAATTTGCATGCGATGCTGGTCGATCCGCACGATCTGATCGAGGGTCGCAGCGCGTCGGTCAGCCTGAGCGCGCAGGCAGCGCCGGCGGTCGCACGACTGCTGGTCGGTCAGCCCGCTTCCGCCCAGGGGACCGGTAACCTCACGACCGGCGCAAATAGTCCGCCGGTGCAGCCGACATCGCAGCAACCGGCGACCGCGCAGTAATCCCGGCGGAACTCGAATTAGCTCTGGAGATTCGGTTCATGAAGATACGCATGTTTGCCAGCCTGGCGGTTGCCGCATTGCTCACCGCCTGCGGAACGCCATCCACAACGCAAAATCTCGGCCGGGAGAATGACGAATCGCACTTGCGGGTGGCCCAGGCAGCGGCGGCGTCCGGCGATCTGCAGTTGGCAGAATCAGTGTATGCCAATGCCTCGACGGCAGCCCCCTCCGACACGACTGTACAGCTCGGCTACGCCGATACCCTGCTTCGGCTCAACCAGATCAGCCAGGCTCGCGACGTGCTGGTCAGCCATTTGCAGACTGTGCGGGAGCCACAGCGCCTGCGCGGCCCACTCGGGGCGATCGACGTGTTGCAGGGCAACGCGACACAAGCGGTCAAAGAACTGGACTCGGCGATTGCGGGAGATCCGGGCAGCATGCGTTGGGTTGTCGATAAGGCGATAGCGCTTGACATGCTGGGGCAGCATAGTGCGGCGCAGGTGCTTTACCGTAAGGCGCTTGCCGATCAACCCGACGATATCATTACTATCAACGATTTCGCGTTGTCGCTGGCTTTGTCGGGTCAAAAGAGCGAAGCATTACGGATCGCCGCGCCGCTGGATGAGCATACGGATCTGCCGCATCGCGTTGCCGTAACCTATGACGTTCTGCGCGCCGTTGGCGGCGGCGACGTGTCCGGCGGCCGAGATTCCCTGGACCCGAGCGATCACGACAAAGTACTTCGGCTTGCCAAGGCGATGGAGGATGCCGGTCATTGAATTGCAATGCGCGGCCGGCCGATGGCACCACACACAGCTTCGCCTCGCCGAGACAGCCGCGTAAGGCGGCAGATGGTCACCTCCATCTTTTTGCCTGCCAGGTTGCGAGCCTGCGACCTCGGCGCCAGGACCACCAGCCGATCGTCTTGCGCTGAATCCACTGCCAATTGATCTGCATCAAGGACTTTGGCGCGACGCAGGGTTACCAACCCATATTCGGTCGCGGCACCGCCGGCGTGTGGCGGAAGCCGGGGACCGACTCGCAGGGAGACATCATGGGAAACTTCCGAACCTTCGCGGCTGCCCTGCTGTCGATCGGCACAGCGCTGTGCGGCCAGCCCGCGGTTGCCGCCGACCCCGCTGCGTCACCGGTCACTATTGAGATGTGGTGGCATGAGTATGGTCCCTACACCGCCTATGTGAAGCAGTTGATTGCAGCTTATGAAAAGCTGCATCCAAACGTGACGATCCAGCCCACCGTCACGTCCTCGGCCGACATCAACCAGAAGATCAGCGTCGCGCTGGCCACCGGCACCGGGCCGGACATCATGGACAACGACGCATCCTTCTATTCACTGTATTACAACAAGGGCGTGCTGGAACCGCTGAATCTCAAGTCCTTCGGCGCCACGAGTTACGCCGAGTTCATTGACCGCTACACGCCCGGCGGACTGAGTGCCTCAACATTCAATGGCGTGGTCTATGCCCTGCCCTATCAGGGCAACTCCATGAGCCTGTTCATCAACAACAAGGAATTCCGCGCCGCCGGCCTCGATCCAACAAAGGACGCGCCAAAGACCTGGGCTGATATGGTCGCGCTCGGCCCCAAGCTGAAGATTGTCCAGGGCACCCGCACGGTGCAGAAGGCATTCGACTTTCCCTATCACAGCGCGCGCTGGGAAGTGCAGGACTTCCAACCGCTCACCGAGCAATTCGGCGGCAAGCTGCTGTCCGACGATGGCAAGACCGCATATCTCAACAGTCCCGCCGCGGTACAGGCACTGACACTGTGGGTACAGGTCACCAAGGCGGGCGGCGACCCCCGCACCACCATGAACACGCCCAGCAACCCGAACCAGGATTTCGTGGACGGCCGCGTTGCGATGTGGATCACCGGCCCCTGGGCGACCCCACAGGTAGAGCAATCGCCGATCGGCAAGGACTTCACCGTGGTGTCATTGCCACAGCTCGCCCCGGCGCATCCGCACACGCTGGTCTATGGCTGGATGTGGGGTGTGAACAAGGCCAAGCCCGCGGCGGAGAAAGCGGCGGCCTGGGACTTCATCCACTTCATGCTGTCGAAGCCGGATGAGTGGCTGGGCAAGGTCGGCTTCGTTCAGCCAGTGAAGGGTGTCGAGCAAAGCGAAACCGCGAAGAACTTCCCGTATTTTGTCGTGCATATGCGCGACGTCTCGACCGGCTCATGGTACCTGCGTTCGGAATACACCAACGAGATCACCCAGGCCCTGGGACGCGCGATCGAGCGCGTGGTGTATGACGGTGCCGATCCCAAGGCGTCGCTCGATCAGGCACAGGCCGAGGCGGAGAAGGTTCTGAACCAGTAGCGCATCACCGCCACGCCCTCCTGTCATGGCACGGCGCGCCGCGGCCAACCACTCACCCGGTCTGCGGCAAGCCTCGCCGCCGAATGGAGGATGGCTGCGCCGGCTCCGGCCCGCACACCGCGCCCGCTCCTCGCAATGATCGGATGGGCCGGCACGCCAAAGGACGCCGCACGTGTCTTCTGCCGCTCATGCCGAGCCCATCTCGCACCCGCGCCGCTGGCACCTGGGCACGACACGCAAGCAGACCCTCTTCGCCTATACCATCCTGCTGCCGACGCTGCTGATCCTGCTCACCTTCCGCTTCCTGCCGATGATCGACGCCTTCATCATCGCCTTCACCAAATTTGATCTGATCCATCCGCCGCGCTTCGTCGGCTTCAGTAACTTCATCGACCTCATCCACGACCCGCTGTTCCGCAATTCGGCGCGCGTGTCGCTGACCTATGTAGTGTTCAGCGTACTCCCGGTCTGGCCACTGTCGCTCGCCCTGGCGGTATTGTTCAACCGCAGTCTATGGTTGAAGAATGTGATGCGGTCCGCCGTATTCATGCCGGTGGTGATGCCGGCGGTGGTCATGGCCGTGGTCTGGACGTTCATGTACCACCAGGACGGCGTCATCAACACCTTCCTGGGCTGGGCCGGCATCGATCCCGTGCCATGGCTACGCAGCAGCAAGACGGCACTGTGGGCGGTGATCCTGATCGGCATCTGGCGCGCGACGCCTTACTACATGGTGATCTTCCTCGCCGGATTGCAGGCGATCCCCACCGAGTACTACGAAGCCGCGGAGATCGACGGCGCCAGCCGCTGGTCCGCGTTCTGGAACATCACCCTGCCCTTGCTGAAGCCGACCACGCTGCTGGTCATGGTCATGACGGTGATCGTCGCGATGAAGGTGTTCGCGGTCCCGATGATCATGACCGGCGGCGGCCCAGCGGATTCCACCCGCGTGCTGCCATTGTTCATTTACCAGACGGCATTCGAATTCTTCGACATGGGCCGCGCCGCGGCCATGAGCGTCTTTCTGTTCGTTGCCGTCATGCTGTTCTCGGTGGCGCAGATTCGTATCTTCACCTCGGGCGAGGACTGAGATGGCAGAGCCGGTTCCATCACCCCGACCGACCAGGCACGTCATACTGGGTGGAGCAGGCCCCGAAGAACGGGCCGCGGCCCCGCCATCCACGACCTTCGTCGGCTCTGGCGGCAAGGTCATGGACGATGGGCCTTCCCCCGCCACGACGCGATGGGCCGCGCGGGATGCAGCCTCGCGATCAGCGATTCATCCGCCTCGGTACAAGCCACCGCCCAGCCTCCTTCACCGCATGCTCGCCGGTCGCGGCGCGGTCATCTCCCAGGTTCTGGTCCTGCTGGCAGCGCTGATCGGCGTGGTGCCCTATCTCTGGATGCTGTCGTCGTCATTACGGACGATGAACAACATGTTCGCGATTCCGATCCAGTGGATTCCCCACCCGGTCAACTGGCGCTCTTATGTCATCGCCTGGCATGCACAGGACTTCACGCGCTACTTCGTCAACAGCGGCGTTGTCGCTGTGGCCATCACGCTCGGCAACCTGCTGCTATGCTCTCTCGCCGGTTATAGCCTGGCGAAATTCCGCTATTTCGGCCGCGGCGTACTGTTCTTGCTGATCCTCAGCACCATGATGCTGCCGCTGGAAGTCACCATGGTGCCCCTGTTCCTCATCATCAAACGGCTTGACTGGGCGAACAGTTACCAAGGGCTTATCGTGCCGTTTTTGGTCGATGGATTCGGCGTGTTCCTGATGCGCCAGTACATGCTCGGCATCCCCAAGGACCTGATCGATTCAGCCCGCATCGATGGCGCCTCGGAGTTCCGAATCTTCTGGCAGATCGTGCTGCCGCTATGCAAACCCGCGCTGGTCGCGCTCGGGGTGTTCACGTTCCGTGAAGCCTGGGACATGTATATCTGGCCACTGATCATCGTCAGCAAGGATTCCCTGCGCACGCTGCCGCTGGCGATTTCCCTGTTCATGAGCAGTTACGGCACCGCATGGGACCAGTTGATGGCAATTGCGGTGCTGGGCACGCTGCCCATGATCGTACTGTTCTTCTTCCTGCAGCGCGCCTTCATCCAGGGCATCGCCGTCACGGGGCTGAAGGAGTAGCGCATGTCCGACACGATGCGTGCCGTGGTGATCACTCGTTACGGTGGCAGCCTGGAAGCGACGCACCGCCCGATCCCGCAACCGAACCACGGCGAGGTTTTGCTGCACGTGCGCGCCAGTGGCCTGTGCAGCACCGATTTGCATCTGCTGTCGGGGCGTCAGCCGCTCGGCGAACTGCCGCGCATCATCGGCCACGAGATCGCCGGTGACGTGGTCGCGTTAGGCGATGGCGTGGCGCAGTGCTGCCTCGGCGACCGGGTCACGGTCGCGATCGACGTCACCTGCGGCCACTGCCGCCATTGCATGGATGGCGAGACCCAGCGTTGCCCGGCGATGCAGCGGATCGGTTTCGAACGCGATGGTGGCCACGCCGATTACGTCGCGGTGCCCACCGCCAACCTCGTCACGCTGCCGCCGGAGATTTCCTATGAGGCCGCGGCGATCC
>Ga0335073_10013410_pt1 | contig 11486 bp, 10 predicted proteins | sample Lox_Sample_22_FD_207093 | JGI IMG/M metagenome (GOLD analysis project Ga0335073, IMG submission 207093) | Soil microbial communities from Loxahatchee National Wildlife Refuge, Florida, United States - Lox_Sample_2.2 | ecosystem: Environmental > Terrestrial > Soil > Wetlands | place: USA... | reverse complement strand
GTCGAGCGGACGCACGTGGCCGTTCTCGAGAATCTTGCCCTTACCCACCGCAATCACCTTGCCGAGGATCGGTTTCTCGGCGGCGGTATCCGGAATCACGATCCCGCCGGGAGATTTGCGCTCCTCGGCTTCGCGCTTGACGATGACACGGTCGTGCAATGGATGAATGTTCACGGTTCCTCCTTTGAAGTCAGATCGCCTTGTGCAGCGCAAATAAAGACTTGGCACTCGGCCTGCGCGAGTGCCAATCATATTCAAGGCGATGGAAACTTCAAGATTCCGGCGTTGAACCCCCCCCCGGCGGTGCCGGGCCATCACTCTCCATTCACGGCCCTGATCAGCGCAAGGCCGAGTGCCACCGCCGCTCCACAGACGCCGGGCGTTGTCGTCTGCAGAGCACCAGCCACGGCCTCGGGCGCGAAAGCGCACAATGACAAGGCCATCCCGATCCAAAGCGCCGCGGCGCGACCTCGCCCGAAATGGCTCATGCGCATGGCCGCAACTGAAGCGCCCGTGTTTGAGCCCGCTGAGCTGGCGGCGAAGGAGGGTCGCTCGATGTTCGCCCGCTGAACGTCCATCGCGTCGGACGCTCGGGGGTGATTCGAGGTCCAGGGCGGCCGCGCGCTGTTTCGACGGCGAAGGATACTTCTGCATTCGCAGGACCCGAGGGGATGCTCGCGACACGTGCTCGTGGATGCGGTGCCCGCCAACCCTGCGCCGGCAACCCCGCGACCGCAAAGATGAGCTCCCGCCCGCAGCGATAGTGCCGGCCCGAGGGGCCAACCACGCCGTACGGCCATCCGCGTGCCTCGGTGTGGGCGCGCAAATCATAGACGTAGGCGTCGCAGGGCAGGGTCGTGAGCCAACCCCGGATCGCTCGATCCAGACGATGGGCTTGATGCGGGCGTATCGCAAGTACATGGCGCCGCGACCAGACGGTCCGCGCTTGGGCGGCCAAGTCCCGTAGCCAGGCCCCTACCTCACCGCCACAGGTCCGCTCGCGCAGCACCCGTAAGAATCCAGCCAGATCGTCACTGACATACACCGCCACTTCGGGATGGGGAAACACGCACCAGATCGGACCGGGTAAGTCCTGATTGCCGATCTCGGCAATCCAGCGCCGCTCGGCATCGTCAACGGCAAGGGTGAGGGCGGGTCGGAACACGGGGGAAGGCTCCTCGAGAAACCAGCAGCCCGTGAAATCGATGCTGCCAAGCTCGGTTCCGGCGAGCCCGCAGCAGCGGCTGAGCAGATCCTTAGCGCAAGAATTGCATTTTTCAAGAGGCCTGTGACCTGATCCGCGGCCGCTCGGGCACCGGTATGCGAGAATTGCGGCCGCTCAAGAGGGTGTCATGAGGACGGCATCAGCCATCGCCGGGTTCGTGTTGACGCTTTGTACGGCAGCAGCCCCGGCCAGGGATTGCAAAGGCATCGATTTCCCCGATCACGCGCTCGTTGAAGGCACCGATCTGACGCTCAACGGCGTCGGCTTGCACAAGGCCACATTCTTGAGGGTTGATGTGTACGTCGGCGCGCTCTACGTGGCCGCAGCCTCGCGAGATCCCCATACGCTGATCGACTCGGACCGCCCCCAGGAGTTGATCCTGCAATTCCTGCGCAGCGTGAGTGTCAGGGATGTGCGCGATCAGTGGACGAAAGATTTCGTGCACGTCGTTCCGGATCGCCCCGCCTCGCTCATGCGGCGCGTCGCGACGCTGAATGCCTGGCTGTCCGACATGAAGAGCGGTCAGCGCCTGACATTCGTTCGCCGACCGGGCGAAGGCATCAAGGTGGTGGTCGGCGGCGTTCTCAAGGGAACGGTTCCGGGCGATGACTTTGCACGGGTTTTCATGTCGATATGGCTGGGTGCCGCGCCCCCGAGCGCGGCTCTGCGCGCCGGGCTCCTCGGCGGCTCGTGCGACTAGGTTGATCGTGGAGGAAGCACCCAGGATCGCTTGCGGACCAGATGCACCGCCCAGCGCCGCGATTGCAGCAGCCAATCGCGATTCTGCGCGCGATTCCAGGCGCTGCACTTGACCGGTGTGGCCGCCAATCGATCGAGCACGATCGCGGCGATCTTGCGCGCACGCTCGCTCCACCAGTAATTGCGGCTGTCGGCGAGCGATCGCTCGCCGAGACGTTGCGCGAGCGAGGGGTCGCTGGTCAGCGCGCAGATCCCCGCAACGAGGGCATCGACGGAGTCTGGTTGACACAGCAGCGCGTTTCTGCCGTCCTCCAGGATCTCGCGGATGTCGGCCGTATCACCGGCGAGAATGGGTCGGCCCGAGCCCATGTAGAGGTAGAGCTTCAGCGGCACGACGGTGGAGCCGAACTCGGCGAGCGGCTTCACCGAAGGCGGAATCAGCAGCAGATCCGCGGCGAAGAGGTATCGGGCCAGCGCGTCGGACTCCTGCCAGGAGACGATCCGCACGTTCTTCGCGCCGCTCGCGAGAGTCTCGATCGTGCCGGGGTCGCCCGCGCCAACGAGAATGAACAGATGGTCCGTGAGCTGCTGCGCCGCCTGCAGCACGAGCTCGAGTCCCTTCTTGTGGTTGATGCGCCCTGTATAGACAACCGTCTTCGTGCCGTCTTCGACGCCGATTTGCCGCTTCGCGGTCTCGACGGTCAGGGGGTCGCCCAGGCGCTGCGGATCGAAGCCGTTGTGAACGGAGTGCAGCTTCTCGGCAGCAATTCCCAGCTCCAGATACTTCGCGCGCGTATATCGGGAGTGGCTGATGTTGGCGAGCAGGCGCGCATTGCAGAAGATGGAGTGAATCCAGCGGCGCAGGGGTGGTACCTGGTCGGGCCAGGGCCGATAGTGATCGAAGATGACCCGCTGCCCGAACAGCAGCGCGACCCAGGCGACCCACAGATTGCGCGTGTACACGAGATCCGCTTCGCGAAAGACACGCCGAAACGGGAGACTTGCACCACAGCAGAAGTGTCGCAGCACCGCGGGGCGAAGCGGCGCGAGCGCCCGAACGACGGGCATGCCCGTCGCGGCGCAAGTAGCCGCGCAGTTGGCGGCGTCCGGCGCCGGGACGTGCAGCCAGGCCTTGGAGGCGAGCGCGGCCAGGTGCTTGGATGTCGCTACGAATACCTCGGCATCCGCCTGGGGATTCGGCAGTGGATTTTCGAAAGTGAATAGGATCTTCACGGCAAGATCGGCGTCGCAGCCGAGTCAGTTCGATCTCGAGAGTCCTTGACTGGGCTGTTGACAGCCGGACGAGAAATGCAGTGTGATTGATGCCAGGCAATACGGATGTGAGCGTAAAATGTACAAGAAGGCGCAGCAATAGCCAAGCTAAAATGAAGGATTCGGAAGGCCCCAAGGGAGTGGCCAAATCCGCGATCGGGGTCAGTCTGAGGAGGGCAATTGGGGTGACGTCAGAGTTGCAGCCGACGGATGTGGCAGGGCGCCGGATTCGTCGAGCCGAATTTTCGACATTGACCGAGGCGCTGGATTACGCCGCCACCGGCCGGGCCGGCTTCAATTTCTATTCCGGCCGTGGCGAGCTGCTGGCGGTGTTGCCGTACCGGGACCTGAAGGAGCGGGCGCAGTCGCTGGCGCGGCGTATGATCCGAGCGGGCCTGCGGCGGGGCGAGCGGGTGGCGATCATCGCCGAATCGACCGCCGACTTCGTACGCACTTTTTGGGCCAGCCAGTATGCGGGCCTGATTCCGGTCCCGCTGCCGACGCCCGCGGCATTCGCAGGACGGGGCAACTACATCGACCACATTCATCCCATGATGGAGGCGGCACGGCCCCTCGCCGTGATCGCGCCTGGAGTCTTCTTGGAGTCTGCCCGCCAGGCGGCAGCACGTGTGCAGGTCGAGCTGGTGGCGACAGTCGAGGATCTGACCCGGATGCCGGAAGCCGATGCGGACCTTGCGGCGGCTGAACCGGAAGATGTGTGCTACCTGCAATTCTCCTCCGGCAGTACGCGGGCACCCACCGGGGTGGCGGTCACGCATCGGGCGCTGCTCGCCAATGCGCGCGGCATCTCGCGCGACGCACTGCGAGTGACGGAAACGGATCGCTGTACATCCTGGCTCCCGTTCTATCACGACATGGGACTGGTGGGATTCTTCCTCATGCCGCTCACCAGCCAGATCTCGACGGATTACCTCGCACCCGATGAGTTCGCGCGGCGCCCGCTCATCTGGCCGACGCTCATCTCCCGCAACGGCGGCACCATTTCCTTCAGTCCCTCTTTCGGCTACGACCTGTCCGCTCGACGGGCGATGAATGCCGATCTCTCGCATCTCGATCTGTCGCGCTGGCGTGTCGCCGGCATCGGCGGGGACCAGATTCGCCCGGGCATTCTCGCGCGATTTGCCGATACCTTCGGCCGCTGCGGCTTCCGCAAGGAGGCTTTCGTGGCGAGCTATGGAATGGCGGAAGCCACCCTCGGCATGAGCTTTGCGCCGCTCGATCGCGGCATAGAGGTCGATCGCGTCGACCTGGGTCGCTTGCGGCGGGAGGGCCGCGCCGTGCCCACCGACGGCGAGAACGTACGCGATCTGGTGATCTGTGGTAAGCCGCTCCCCGACCACGAGTTGCAGGTGCGCGATGCCGAGGGCTCGGTTCTCGCGCAGCGTCAGGTGGGCCACATCCTGTTTCGCGGTCCGAGCGTCATGACTGAATACTTTCGCCGCAGCGAGGAAACCGCGCGCGTGCTCTCGGGCGAGGGCTGGCTCGACACCGGTGACATGGGTTATCTCGTCGGCGACTCCATCGTCGTCGCCGGACGCAGCAAGGATCTGATCATCGTCAACGGCCGCAACGTGTGGCCTGAGGACCTCGAGATGGCGCTCGAGGACCATATCGAGGGTGTGCGCCGCGGCGACGTCGTCGCCTTCTCGGTCGACGGAGGGGACGCCGAGCGCGTCGTCATTCTCGTGCAATCTCGAACCTCGGATCCGGTGCTGCGCGAGGCGCAGCGCAAATCGGTGGCTTCGGTGATCCTGTCGGCCGCGGGCCTGAATTGCTCGGTGGTGCTGGTCTCGCACAACGCCCTGCCGCGAACGTCCTCGGGCAAGTTGAGCCGGACGAAGGCCCGCGACATGTACCTCGATTCATTGCTCGGGGAGCCCGAACAGGGAGGGGCTGGCGCGGCCGCCGAGTCGAAGCCGATCGCGGACATCCACGCGCCGCGATCATCATGACCAGGTTGGCTGCAATCACGGGCGCTACCGGCTTTCTCGGCCGCTACATCGTCACGGCGCTCGCCGGGCGCGGCTGGCGAGTCAGGGTGCTCGCACGGCAGCCGATCGATCATCCGCAATTCGCCGGGTTGCAGCTCGATGCCGTGCCGGGTGATCTGTCGAATGGCGAGGCCTTGCGCGCTCTGGTGGACGGCGCCGATGTGATCATTCATGCCGCTGGTCTCATCAAGGCGCGCAGTGCTGCGGCCTTTGAGGCCGTGAACGTTGCGGGAACTGCGAACCTCGCGCAGGCGATCGAGCAAAGTGGAGCGAGCCCGCGGGTTCTGCTCGTGTCCTCGATGGCGGCACGCGAGCCGGCACTGTCGAGCTATGCGAGAACCAAACGTGCCGCAGAGGAGCTTCTGACGGCGACGTTGAGCGCCCGGGCGAAATTGATCATCCTCAGGCCATCCGCCATCTACGGGCCGTGGGATCGCGAGACGCTCGCGATCTTCCGGGCCATTGCTCGGCGCATTTTCCTGCGCCCGCGAAGCGCGCACGGCCGGATCGCGGTCATTCACGCGGCGGACGCCGCGGCTGCCATCGCCGTGCTGTGCGAGCAGGGCTCGCACCCGGGGCTGTTCGAGCTGACGGATGAGCGCATCGAGGGCTATTCCTGGGACGAGATCGTGGCAGCCGCCGAGACTGCCCTGCAGAGGCGCGCGCTCGTGATTCCCTTGCCGGGAGCGGCCGTGAAGGCGGCCGCGGCGTTGAGCCTGGTGGCGGGCAAGCTGCGGCGGCGCACGCCCCTGTTCTCGCCCGAAAAGGCCCGTGAGATTCTTCATGCCGACTGGGGCTCGAGCCCCAAGTCCCAGCCGCCTCGCAGTCTCTGGCGTCCCGAGATCGGCCTGGCGCGGGGTTTTCGGGACACGGTGAACTGGTACCGCGATCGGCACTGGCTCACGGTGCGCTGAGCATCGCATGAGGGTGAGCCATTGACCGATCATGCCGACAGTATCGAGGCGAGCGTCATCGAGCTGCTCGCTCACCGTGTGCCCGCCGACACCCGGGTAACGGCCGAAACGCGCATTGTCGGCGATCTGGGGCTCGATTCCGTGGCGGTCCTCGATTTCATCCAGGACGTCGAGGACCGCTTTGATCTTTCGATCCCGCTCGAGCGAGTGGCTGAGGTTCAGACGATCGGCGAGCTGAGCGCTGCCATTCAGACCCTCAAGGGAGCTCCCCGCTGATGGCGCTGCTTTCCAAATTGGATGACATGCGCGCCGCACTGCAGGCGCTCGCGGCGGGCGGCCGCAATCCCTTCGATGTGCGCTTCGAACGGATCCTATCGGCCACGGAGGCCGTGCTCGAGGGTCGGCCGTGCCTGCTCTTCGGGACCAACAACTATCTGGGCCTGACCTTTGACGAGAGTTGCATCGCGGCGAGCGTGAGCTCGGTGCTCGCAGCAGGCACCGGCACCACGGGATCGCGCATTGCAAACGGGACCTATGGCGACCACGTGCTCCTTGAGCAGAGGATTGCCGAGTTCTACGGCAAGCGTGCCGCCATGATTTTCACGACCGGCTATCAGGCGAATCTGGGCCTGATATCGGCCCTCGCGGGACGCGACGACCATCTGCTGATCGACGCCGACAGCCACGCTTCGATATACGACGCGTGCAAGCTCAGCGCCGCGCAGGTGATCCGCTTCCGTCACAACGATGCAGAGGACCTGGCGAGGCGGCTGCGCCGGCTGCAAGGTGGCCCCGGCAGCTGCATCATCGTCACCGAGGGCATCTTCAGCATGCTGGGTGATAGCGCTAAGCTCCGGGAGATCGCCGGTGTGAAGCGCGAAATGGGCGCCACGCTCATTGTCGACGAAGCTCATTCGCTCGGGACTCGCGGTGAGCATGGGCGCGGCGTCTGTGAGGACTTGGGCGTCGAGAGCGAGGTCGATTTCGTGGTGGGCACTTTCAGCAAGAGCCTCGGAGCGATCGGCGGCTTCGCGGTATCCGATCTGCCCGATTTTGACCTGTTGCGCGTCGCTTGCCGTCCCTACATGTTCACCGCCTCCCTGCCGCCCGCCGTGGTCGCTTCCGTGACCGCCGCGCTCGCGCGCATTTCGACCGACGCCTCTCTGGGAGAGCGCGTGCGGCACAACGGCGGCAAACTCTATCGCGCGCTGGCGCAGGAGGGATTTGCGGTCGGACCTGAACCCAATGCGATCGTGGCGCTGAAGATGCCGGACAAGGAAACCGCGGTGCGATTCTGGAACCGCCTCATCGACCAGGGTGTCTACGCCAACCTGGCGCTGCCGCCTGCGACGCCGGGCAGCTTGTCGCTCATTCGCTGCAGCGTCAGCGCGGCGCATACGCAAGCTCAGATCGACACTGCCCTGTCCGTCATGCTGGCGGTCGGACGCGAACTGGGCATTCTCGACCAGGAAGCGAAGAAGACGCCCGCTCAGGCGGCCGAGCGGGTGCCTGCATGACCCTCGAGATCCTTCCGGTCGGCGATAGGGCCATGCTTCGGCGCTTTATCCGGGTTCCCTCGGAAGTGCACAAGCACGACCAGGCGTGGATCACGCCGCTGACGATGGAGCGCGAGGAGGCCTTCTCACCGAAGGACAATGAGTTTCTGCGCCGCGCCGAGGTGCGCTTCTGGATCGCCCGGCGCGATGGGCGCGATGTCGGAAGAATCAGCGCGCAGATCGATCCGTTGGCCCAGCAGGGCGCCGCGGAGCGCATCGGTCATTTCGGCTGCCTCAGTGCCGAGAATGACCCGGCTGTCTTCGCCGCGCTCGTGGGGACCGCCGAGGATTTTCTCAGGAGCCGCCACGTCACCCGCGTCCGCGGGCCGTTCTCGCTGTCGATCAACGAGGAGATTGGCCTGCTGGTCGACGGTTTCAGCACCCCGCCGATGATGCTCATGGGGCACGACCCCGACTACGCGGCTGGGCAACTCGAGGCGCTGGGATATCGAAAGGAGAAGGACACCTTCGCGTACCTGCTCGACATGCAGGCACCGCTCCCTCAGTCGGCGCGCAGGATGCTCGATCGCCCGCTGCCTGCCCGCGTCAAGATGCGCCGCCTGAACTTCAAGGACTATGCGAACGACATCCGCAAAATGGTCGATATCTTCAACGACGCCTGGAGCAATAACTGGGGCTTCGTACCGCTCACCGGCGAGGAGGCCGGTGAGCTCGCGAAACGCATGCGGCTGCTGCTCGATGACCGGCTCGTTTGGTTTGCCGAGGTGGACGGCGAGGCCGTCGCATTCATGGTGACGTTGCCCAATCTCAACGAAGCCATCCGCGACCTCGACGGGCGGCTGTGGCCCTTCGGCTGGGCGAAGCTGCTGTGGCGTCTGAAACTGCACCGCATAAGAACCGCACGGGTGCCCCTCTTTGGCATGCGGCGCAAGTTCTCGGGCACCTTGCTCGGCAGCGCGATCCCCTTGCAGTTGATTGGCGCCATGCTGCCCGCCAATGCGACCTTCGGATTTCGCTCGATCGAGCTGTCCTGGATTCTCGAGGACAATTTTCCGATGCGCCGCATTCTCGAGCTGCTCGGCGCCCGTGCCTACAAGACCTATCGAATCTACGGCAAGAAGCTCGCCGCGGCCGGGGGCGCGCGGGCCCCTGGGGACTTGGACAACCCGATCAGACTCGCAACACAGGTTTTAGCATGAACAACAGAAACTCCATCCGCATTGCCATCGCCGGCGTCGGCAACTGCGCGAGCTCGCTGATTCAAGGCATCCACTACTACACGAAGGAGCGTTGCCGCCAGGGCGTTTCAGGCTTGATGCACACCCAGATCGGCGATTATCTGCCGTGCGACATCGAGGTGGTCGCGGCTTTCGACATTGATGCCCGCAAGGTCGGCACCGACGTGAATCGGGCCATCTTCGCAAAGCCCAACTGCACCAAGGTTTTCCAGGCCGACCTGCCGGACAGCGGCGTCACCGTGCGCATGGGGCGGGTTCTCGACGGCATCTCCGAGCATATGTTGGCGTGCGCCGAGGACCGTACATTCGTCCGGTCGGCTGCGCCGGAGCTCAGCAAGGAGCAGATCGTGCGGGAGCTGAAGCGCGCCGCAGCCGAGATTCTCGTCAGCTACGTGCCGGTCGGCTCGGAGCAGGCCGCGCGCTTCTACGCGGAGTGTGCGCTCGAAGCGGGCGTGGCACTGATCAATAACATGCCCGTGTTCATCGCCAGCGACAAGGAATTCGCCGAGCGCTTCCGGGCGCGGAACTTGCCGATCATCGGCGATGACATCAAATCCCAGCTCGGCGCCACCATCGTTCATCGCGTCCTCACGGACCTGTTTGCCAAGCGCGGCGTCAAGCTGCTTCGCACCTACCAATTGAACACCGGCGGCAACACGGATTTTCTCAACATGAAGAATCAGGCGCGCCTGGTCTCCAAGAAGACCTCGAAGACCGAGGCGGTACAGGCTGTGGCCGCCAAGCGTCTGGAGGAGGAGAACATTCACGTTGGACCGAGCGACTACGTTCCGTGGCAGAAGGACAACAAGATTTGCTTCATCCGCATGGAAGGCCAGTTGTTCGGCGACGTTCCCATGGACGTCGAATTGAGGCTGTCGGTGGAGGATTCGCCCAACTCCGCCGGCGTCGCCATCGACATGATTCGATGTTGCAAGCTCGCTCTGTTGAACGGCGTCGGCGGACCGCTCGAGGGGCCGAGCGCGTATTTCTGCAAGCACCCGCCGAAGCAGCACACGGACGATGAAGCCTACGATATGGTCGAGACCTTCATACGCAACAACACCGCCAAGCTGAGGGTAGTCGCCCCTTGAACTGCCTCATCGTGGCCGCCGGCACAGGCGGGCGCCTGCGGGAGCGGGGCCAGAGCAAGCCCTTGGTTGCGGTGAACGGGGTGGGCTTGCTCGAGCGGGTCATCACGCGCGCCAAGAGCGCCGGCGTGCAGCACTTCCTGGTGGTGAGCGGCTACCGGGGGGATGCCGTGCGGGCGGCGCTCGACGGCATTGCCGACCGGGAAGGCATTTCGATCCGGCATGTCGAGAACGACGAGTGGCAGCGTGGGAACGGGGTGTCCGTATCCAAGGCCAGGCCGTACCTGGACGGCCCTTTTGTGCTGAGCATGTGCGACCACCTGCTCGATCCGGGCATTCTTCGGGAGTTGATGGCCTTGCCGGTAGAGCCCGATACCGTAACGCTCGCCGTGGATTTCAACATCGCGGGCTCGATCAATGACCCGGACGATGTCACGCGGGTCAAGTGTGCCAATGGCCTGATTCTGAACATCGGCAAGGTCATCCGCGACTTCAATGCCATCGATACGGGCGTGTTCCTCTGTACGCCCGTCATCTTCGATGCGCTCGAGTCGAGCCAGGCGGCAGGAGATGAGAGCATCTCCGGAGCCATGAATGTCCTTGCACGTCAGGGCAAGGCTCGCGTATTCGACATCCAGGGCCGTCTATGGCTCGACGTGGATGACCCCGCGAGCCTGGAGAAGGCCGAGGCCCTGTTGAAATCTGGACGCCTCTAGGGGGGTGTACCCGCCTGCGCTACCCCGTGGCTTCACCGCGTATGGAGGGTCATCAGCAGCATCTGCGTCGCGGCTTCAACTGGCTGGGCGGCGCGACGATCGTCGCCAAACTCACGGACTTCGCCACGATCCTGCTGGTGCTGCGCTTCCTGACCAAGGAGCAGGTGGGCACGGCGTCGCTGGTGGTGGCCTTCGGGGCGGTCATCGAGGCGCTCGACGGGCTGGGCACCAGCACGGCACTGGTGCAGGCCCCCTCGCTGTCGCGCCTGCAGCTCGATTCCCTGTTTTGGCTCATCCTCTTGGCGGCCTGCGTCGTGGCCGGCGGCGTGCTGCTCGCTGCCCCGTGGGTCGGCTCTCTGTACGGGATTGCCGGTGTTGCGGCTTACGCTCTCGCGATCGCCGTCAAGCAGCCCCTGGTGGGCGCTGCCGTCATTCCGCTGGCGATGCTGCAGCGGGGGCTCAAGTACGAGCGCATCGCGCTCGTCAACGTAGGCTCGACCTTTGCCGCCGCGCTGACCCGGCTGGGGTTGGCGATGGCGGGAGCCGGCGCCTGGGCGATCGTCATCGCCTTTGCAGCCAGCGGGCTGTTCACCCTCCTGGGAGCGACGCTGGCAAGCCCGTTCCGGCCGCGCGTCAGGATCAGTCTGTCGGCCGCCTGGCCGCTGCTGCGCTTCGGACTGCGCGCGACCCTGTCGGGGCTGTGCGAGCAGATGATCAACAATGTTCACCACGTGCTGGTCGGCTGGTTCTACGGTGCCGCAGCCCTGGCGGAGTTTCGCGTGGGCTTTGACCTTGCGATGCAGCC
>Ga0335073_10013408_pt1 | contig 11488 bp, 9 predicted proteins | sample Lox_Sample_22_FD_207093 | JGI IMG/M metagenome (GOLD analysis project Ga0335073, IMG submission 207093) | Soil microbial communities from Loxahatchee National Wildlife Refuge, Florida, United States - Lox_Sample_2.2 | ecosystem: Environmental > Terrestrial > Soil > Wetlands | place: USA: Florida... | reverse complement strand
CATCCCGGAATGTAAGTGCAGGGAACAAGGGAACGAGGGAATGAGGGACGTGAGCGACAGTGCAGCGCTCCCGGACATCCAAACACCGAAGAGGACGGGCATGGGCATTCAGATTGGCGCCAAACCGGACAGCGGATTCGACGACCCGATCGGCATGTTGAAAGACTGCCATCGACGGATTGAGCAGTTCCTGCGAATGCTCTGTCTTGTTGCAGAACGCGCTGCCGGGCGCGGCCTCAACGAAGAAGAGGCTTCGGCGGTGAAGGCATCGCTGCACTACTTCTGTACAGGTGGACCGCGGCACACAGCCGATGAGGAACAATCGCTGTTCCCACGGATGCGCGCGGAGTCAGGTGCTGACGATCTTGTTCGACTCGAAGACGACCACCAGACTGCGGATACGCTGCACGCAAAGGTCGAGGCGCTGTACAGCATGTGGCTGAGCGACGGTGCGCTGAAGCCCGCGGATCAGCAGGCGTTGCTGCATGCAACGGGCAAGCTGGCGGAGCTCTACGCCGCGCACATCGACGTGGAAGAGTCTGTCGTCTTTCCTCATGCGGCGAAGACGCTTTCGCCTGCGGCGCTCGCCGCAATGGGCGAGGAGTTCCGGGCCCGCCGGAGCTAGAGCACTTCCTGGATTGAGAGCTAACCGCGCCTGGGTCCGCGATTGCCACCGCCGGGACGCTTGCCATCGGCGGGACGCTTGCCACCGCGCGAGGGACCGGAGCGGTTGTTGCGGGGTGGTCCCCCTTTGCCTTTGAATGGCGGACGCGAAGGGCGGCTCTCCTGAGAACTTGATCCGTAGGCGGGCTTGGGACGGCCGCCGAAACCGGGCTTGCCTGATGGGGCGGAGCCGGATTTCGGTTTCCAGCCGGACTTTGCCGGCGGACGAGGTCCTCCGGTCCGGGATGGACGCGGTGCGTCGGAATCTACGGGTTCGATATGCAGACGGGGTGGACGCCTGCTGCTGAACTCCGGTGAGGGAGGGCGGCTGGGCGCAGGGCGGAACGGCTTGCCCTGCGGGCCATTGGAGCGGGCGTCGCGTTTGTCGCGCCTGTCAAAAGACGGACGCGAGGGACGGGGACCGGACTGAGGCGGACGTGATTCGGGCGGACGCGATGGACGCGTTCCAGATTGGTCTGACCGACCGAAGCCACCGGCTGGTGGGCGGCCGGGTGCGCGCTCTGCGGCGGGCCGCTGGCCGAAGGGACGGGATGGTCTGCCAGGCTGCATTTCGCCGCGGGAAGCTGCATTGTCGCGGGGCGGCCGGCGATCGAATCGGGGCCTGGCGGAAAAGCCCGGACGGTCTCCGCGGAATTTCGCGTCAGTGCGCGGACGCCCGCCGGATGCGGGCTTCGGAGTGAAGCGCGCGCCGCCACCGCCCGACGAGGGGCGCTCGCCTTGGCGCGCCGGTGGGCGGCGATCCCTTCTGCGATCATCTCTGAGGTCATTTTTGCGGTCGGGGGCACGTTCTGCGCCGCGTTCGGAGGTGCGCTCAGTGGGCTGCCAGCCGGAGCTGTCGCGCTGGTTGGCGCGAGGGTAGGGACGCTGGAATTTTCTGTCGCGCTTTGCGGCGGCTTTGGCCATGCGCTGCTCAGTGGACTGGCCGGCCTCTTTGGGCAGCATGTAGGTCGATTTGAGGCGGCGGGGTTTGAGCTTGCCGGCAGCGGTGAGGCGCAGAGCTTCGACTTCTTCGGGAGCCAGTTCGCGAAACTTGCCGGGCTCGATATCGAGAACAAGCGGGCCGTAGCCGACGCGGCGAATCTTCTCGACGTGGTGACCGATCTCTTCGAACATCTTGCGCAGTTCGCGGTTGCGGCCTTCGACGAGGACGACTTCGTACCAGGGATTTTCGCCGGCGCGCAGCTGCTGGACGCGGGCGGGCGCTGTGCGGACTTTGCCCTGCCCCGGCTTGCCGCGCTCGATGGCGACTCCGTCGCGGAGGCGCTGGATCATCTCGTCGCTGGGCTGCCCGGAGACTTTGACGAGATAAGTTTTTTCGACGCCGTGCGCAGCCTTGGTGAGGGCGTTGGCGAGTTCGCCGTCGTTGGTGACGAGGAGCAGACCTTCGCTCTGGAAGTCGAGTCGGCCGACGGGATAGAGGCGCTCACCGAGCTTGGAGAAGAGCTGCATGACGGTGGGGCGGCCTTCGGGGTCGGCAACCGTGGTGACGTAGCCGCGCGGCTTGTTGAGCAGAAAGTAGCGATGGCGCTCGGCGCCGTGGAGAAGCTTGCCATCGACGCGGATGTGATCGCGCGTGGGGTCGGCTTTGGAGCCGAGGACCGTGACAACCTGGCCATTGACCTGGACGCGGCCCTCGGTGATGAGCTCTTCGGCGTGGCGGCGGCTGGCGATGCCGGCCTGGGCGAGGATCTTCTGGAGGCGATCGAGGTGGGGCGGAGGCACCGGCTCGGGTGCGAATTCGGGCTCGGCGTCGGAGGCGTCTTCGATTGCGGCTTCGGGTTCTTCGGATGAAGCAGGCGGCTCGGGGGCAACAGCTTCAGGAGCGGCAGCGGCCTTCTTCTTGCGCGGCTTCTTTGGCTTGGGAGCAGGCTCCGCGGGCGAGACAGGTTCGGCAGCGGACTGGGCGGCAGCGGTCTTTTCGACGATGTCTGCCGCGTCTGAGGTGATTTCCTGTTCAGGGGCGTCTGCCTCGTGATGGCGACCCTTAGTCATGGGAAGGTGTCTCGGTTTCTGGCTCTGCAGACTCAGGCGTTATTTCTTCGCCGGCCGCGCCAGGTTCCGCGGGCTCGAACTGTGATGCCTGATCCTCAGGGGCCGCGGTGGTGCTGCTTTCAACTACGATGCCGGGTTTGCCGGAGGGTGTTCTCCCGGTGAGGCCGGCGGCTTCTGCTGCGGGGGTTGCAGTTGTCTCTTCTTCAGACGCATTTTCGTCAAGTTCGGGACCACCGCCGGGGCCGGGACCACCCACATCTTCGGTTTCTTCGCCCGACTCGCTCAGTTCGACGGCCGCGATCTTTTCGAACTCTTCCATGGAAGGCAGCTCGGAGACGTCTTTGAGTCCGAAGCGAAGGAGGAACTCTTTGGTGGTTTTGTAGAGAATGGGTCGGCCGATGACCTGCTTGCGGCCCGCGGTGGTGATGAGCTTGCGGCTGATGAGCGAGCCGAAGACGCCGGAGGAGTCGACGCCGCGGATCTCGTTGACCTCGGGGGCGGTGACAGGCTGCTTGTAGGCGATCACGGCGAGGGTTTCAAGCGCGGGGAGCGAGAGCTTCAGAGCGGGCTTGAGGCTCTTGATGAAGAGCCGGACCGCGTCGTGGCACTCGGGTTTGGTGGCCATGCGGTAGCCGCCTGCAATCTCGCGGATCTCGATGCCGCGGCTGTCGGCGGCGTACTCGGCAATGAGCTCGTCGAGGATCTGGCGGAGGATGGCCTTCACTTCCCTGTCGCGCTGGCGGGCAAGGCGCTTGGCCTCCGATTCGCCGTCGGTGGGAGCAGCGTCGGAAGATTCTGCGGGGGCCGGCTCAGCGGTGGGCTCGGCGGCCGAGGTGGTTTCGGCGTCAGCGGAGGCCGAGGCTTCAGACTGAGCTTCGGGCGAGGCGTAGACAGCGGGTGTGTCTTCAAGTCCGAGATAGGAAAGGCCTTCATCGATCAGAGGCTGGGGCTCGGCGGAGGCAGCTTGCTCCGCCGCGGCTTTCGCGGCAGCCGCAGCGGCGTCTTGCTCGGCCTTCCACTCGAAGGCGTCGGAGGCAAAGAGGACGGCGAGCTGGGCAAGTGTGACCGGCTCTTCGGCGGCGTAGATTACGGCTTCCAGCTTGGATTTCAGGCTCATTCGGCAATCAGTACCTCGTTTATGGTACCGGATGAAAAAGAGCCGTGCGGCACGCGCCGGATGAGGAAAAGAGGCACGGATTGATGTGGACGCTAGGACGGCTTCGTTGCCCTGGTGTGGACGATGACGATCCTGGTCTTGCCGTCGGCCTCTGCCTGCCTGGCCGAGATGGTGACCATGACGGATTCCTCCTCGCCCCGTTTCGCTGTGAGGACAGCGGCGTCGTCTGACTCAAAGACGGAAGTGTCGGAGCCGAGCTTGCCCTTGTAGAAGTCGCGCACTGCCTCTTTGGAGTCGGAGGTGACGAAGACGCCGGTAGTCATGAATCCGGTGGGCAGGTTCATCCTCATGCCGCCCTTGATGCTCTTCGCGCCGGGGTAGATGTCGGTGCCGAGTTCTTCAGCGGTGAAGCTGGTGGCAGGGCCGGTTGTGATGGCGCCTGCGGGCGTGTTCATGGTGACAGAGCCGGAAGCGCCATCGGGGGCGCTGGATGAGACAGCGGCGGCGCGGATGGCGTGCGAGACGCGCCAGACCATATAGCCGAAGGCGCCTGCGCCGACAATTCCCAGACCAACAAAGATGGCAAGGACGATCAGAACGATCTTGAGCGCGCTGCCGCCGCCGGACTGCGCAGGAGGCGGTGGCATGGAAGGCACAGGAGCGCCGGCTGCGGCGTAGGGAGGCGCGGAAGGCGGAGGCGGCGGAGCCTGGCCGGAAGCATGGACCTGGGTGTATCCGGGGAGGGGCGGCGTCGCGGCAGCGGGCGGCGGAGGCGGGGCCGTGCCCGGCGCGGTCTGAGGGGGCAGGTTGACCGGTGTGTAGCCCGAGGACGGCTGTGAAGACTGGGAGCCGACGGGCGCGCCGCAAGAGCCGCAGAATTGCGCTCCTTCAGGAACCGCTGCATTGCATTTGGGACACAGAACAGACATGACGTTCACCTGCCCGATGTTTTGAGATGGGATCGAAGAGACTCCCTGTACGTCGATACAACGTGAGCAGCTGGCCGCGGACGGGAGGCTGGGATACGCGAGGACGACTGCGAGTTGCGAGCCTCTGGCAGACTGTGCAGAACAAAGCAGCAGGGCACAGCGTGCGGCCTGGATGTCGCAGCAACTATATCCCAGATATCGCGAGGATTGGCGAATTATTGGCCGGGAGGGGCAAAAGAAAGGCGGGGACAGGAAGAAACTGTCCCCGCGCAGGCGAAAATGCTAGCTGGCAAACTGGCGGAAGAGGTAGAAGAGTCCGCCAGAGAGGAGCGCAGCGGCAGGCAACGTGAAGACCCAGGCTGCGGCGATGTTGCGGATGGTGGAGACCTGGAGGCCGCTCTTGTTGGCGGCCATGGTGCCCGCCACGCCGGAGCTGAGCACATGGGTGGTGCTCACGGGCAGGCCGAAGTTGTCGGCAAGGGAGATGGTGGCCATGGCGACGAGTTCGGCGCAGGCGCCCTGTGCGTAGGTGAGGTGCTCTTTGCCGATCTTTTCTCCGACTGTGACGACGATGCGCTTCCAACCGACCATGGTGCCCATGCCGAGAGCGAGTGCGACGGCAACCTTGACCCAGACGGGAATGAACTTGGTAGCCTTGTCGACCTTGTTCTTATAGTTGGTAAGGGCGGCCGTTTCATCTGCGGTGAAGGCCGGGTCCTTGCTCTTCTCCATCAGGCGAATGGCTTCACTGGCGACGTACATGTCGTTGCGGACGTTGGTCTGCTGGCTGGCGGGAACAGCCTTGTACTCCTTGTAGAGTGCAACTTCGTGGTTGACGTCCTCGACCAGCTCGCGGAGAGCGAGAATTGTATCGGGCTGCAGTTGCTTGGTGCGGATGTAGTCGGTGACTTCAGCGCGCGCATCGGGACCGAGGATGCCTTTGGGGTCGACGTGCCGGTCGAGGATGCGGCCGGCCTGCTCAGAGGCGGCGATGAAGTCCTGCACATCGCGCGCGCCGACGGCGTGATTGAGCGCATAGGCAGTGGGTACGGTGCCGATGAGAATGAGCATGATGAGGCCCATGCCCTTCTGGCCGTCGTTGGAGCCATGCGAGAAGCTCACGCCGGTGCAGGTGAGCACGAGGAGCAGGCGGATAGGCCACGGCGGAGGCGTATTGCCTTTTGGCGCCTCGTAGAGCGCAGGATACTTGACGAACAGTTTGGCGACGAAGAAGAGCAGCGCGGCGGCGCCGAAGCCGACGATGGGCGAGATGAGCAGAACTTTGAAGACCTTGGCGGCCTGATCCCAGTCGACACCGGACGTGCCGTTGTGGACGTTCATGAGCTGGTTGGCGACGCCAACGCCAATAATGGAGCCGACCATCGTGTGGGAACTGGAAGCGGGCAAACCGAACCACCATGTGCTGAGGTTCCAGATGATGGCCGCGATGAGCAAAGCGAAGACCATGGCGAAACCGGCGCCGGCACTGACCTGGAGGATCAACTCGACGGGAAGCAGGGTGATGACGGCGTAGGCGACTGCGCCGGAAGAGACCAGTACGCCGGCAAGATTGCACAGGCCCGACCAGACGACGGCAACGTTGGGCTCGAGCGAGTGAGTGTAGATGACGGTGGCGACAGCGTTCGCAGTGTCGTGGAAGCCGTTGACGAACTCGAAGCCGAGCGCGATGAGAAGCGCAACGATCAGCAGGAGGTAGGGCCAGATGCTGCCCAGACGAACATTGTTGAAGTCCTCAGAGATGTGGAGGCCGATGTAGCCCAGACCCACTACGAGGGCGATAAGGACAACGCCGCCGCTCACGAGGGCATGGGACTTCTTCATTTTCTTGTCGAGAAGTTCTGCGGCGGGCGGCCGGGAAGGTAGAGCTGCAGCCAGATCGGACATGGGGACGCTCCAGGGAATGTGGGATGGGTGCAGTCCGGTGAGGCTGGGGTAGCGCGGCGCCAGACTCAGACAGGGTTAATCAATGACGATGAACGGCAGATGAACGCTGCGTGAGAATTCTGCTGCAAACGGAGCTGCGGGCAGGAGGTCTGTGACAGACTGCGCGAGCACGCTAGGCGATGGAGCGGAAAAGGCAGTAGAGAAGGCCGGAGAGCAGGGCAGCCGCAGGCAGGGTAAAGACCCATCCGGCAGCGATGTTGCGGATGGTGGAGAAGTGGAGGCCGCTTCCGTTCGCGGCCATGGTGCCGGCAACTCCCGAACTGAGGATGTGTGTGGTGCTGACGGGCAGGCCGAAGGTATCTGCCGCGAAGATGGTGCCCATGGCCACGAGGCCGGCGCTGGCTCCCTGCGCGTAGGTAAGGTGCTGTTTGCCGATGCGTTCGCCGACGGTGACGACGATGCGCTTCCAGCCGACCATGGTGCCGAGGCCGAGCGCGAGCGCGACCGCGACTTTGACCCAGTCGGGAATGAACTTGGTGGCCTTGTCCGCCTTGGCTTTGTAGTTCATCAGCGCAGCGCGCTCGTCGGGCGTGAAGGCCGGATTATGGGCCTTGTCCATGAGGCGGAGAGCCTCGCTCGCAACGTAGAGATCGTTGCGGACGTTGGCCTGATCCTGCGGCGGGACGGACTTGAATTCTTTATAGAGGACGACTTCGTGGTTGATGTCCTCGACGAGTTCGCGGAGAGCGAGGAGCGTATCGGGCTGGAGCTGCTTCGTGCGGACGTAGGCAGTGAGTTCCGCGCGGGCGTCGGCGGCGAGGACAGCGTGAGGATCGACGTGCTGATCGAGAATGCGGCCGGCGCGCTCGGAGGCGGCGATGAAGTCCTGAATCTCAGCGGGACTGATGGCGTGGTTGAGCGCGTAGGCGGTGGGCACGGTGCCAATAAGGATGAGCATGATGAGGCCCATACCCTTCTGGCCGTCGTTGGAGCCGTGGAAGAAGCTGACGCCGGTGCAGGTGAGCACCATCAGCAGGCGGATGGGAAACGGCGGCGGCTCTTCGCCTTTGGGCGACTCGTAGAGCTCAGGGATCTTCACGAGGGCTTTGGAGATGACGATGAGGAGGCCGGCGAGGATGAAACCGATGGCGGGCGAGATGAGAAGGGCCTTGAGAACCTTGATGGCCTGATCCCAATCGACGCCGGAAGTACTGGTGTGAGGATTGAGGAACTGATTGGCCAAACCGACGCCAATGATAGAGCCGACAAGCGTGTGCGAGCTGGAAGCGGGCAGACCGAACCACCATGTGCCGAGGTTCCAGAGAATGGCGGCGATGAGCAGCGCGAACACCATGGAGAAGCCCGCGCCGGAGCTGACCTGAAGGATGAGCTCGACGGGCAGCAGCGTGATGACGGCGAAGGCGACCGTTCCCGTGGAGAAGAGAACGCCCGCGAGGTTGCAGATGCCGGAGAGGACGACGGCGACAGTGGGCTCAAGCGAGTGTGTGTAGATGACCGTAGCGACGGCGTTGGCCGTGTCGTGAAAGCCGTTGACGAACTCGAAGCCGAGCGCGATGGCGAGCGCAAGAGCGAGAAGCAGGAATGGCGAATAGCTGCGCACAGAGGCGGCGTCGAGATCGCGGGTAACGTGAACGATGATGTAGGCGAGGCTGGCGACGAGCGCCGAGAGGAAGACAACGGCGCCGGTACGGCTGGGAGAGCGCTTGAGTTTGCGGTCGAGGAGCGTGGATCGCCTTGAGGGGACCTCAAGGGTTGCGAGATCGGCCATCAGAGCGCTCCCTCTGCGACGAGATCAGAAGATGAGCGCGCAACGCGGCCGCGAGCAAGAAGAAGCTGGAATGAATGAGGATTTAAGTCTGAATGCAGACGGGCAGATCGAACACCGCAGATGGAGGAAAACATAAAACCCCGGCAATCGCCTGGGACACGATTGCAACTCCAACGAACCTGGGGGAATGAGGTGTTGTTAGCACCATGGTACTACGGCGGGGCGGGGGTACCGGCGCGGATGGAGGTTGGAAAACCGCAGCGGAAGCAAGGTGCAGGAGAAAAAAGAGCGGGAAGGAGCTGACTCTCCCTCCCGCGTGCGAACTGGCTGAGGACTGGACCGGAATCTACATGCCGGTGGGCGCCGTAGGTGTAACACCTTGCACGGGTTGGTCCTGGGTAAGGAGAAGCGAAAAGGCCGTACCCGGGGGTGTGCTGCTGGGGTTGGGGTCGAGGGCGACGGCGGTGTAGATGTCACCTGCCATCAGGGGAACTCCCGTGGCGCCTGTATCGATGGCAACCGCCGAAGGATCGCCGGTGACGGTGACACGGACTTCATAGGAACCAGCCGGCACCTGAAGGTACTTGGTGACGGTGCCGAAGGTGAAGTTGGTGAGGACGGGCGTGACTGGATTTTTAGGATCTGTCAGGCTGACACCCGGGGCTGTTACGTAGACGTCAACCGGACCGGCACTCGGAGACCCGTGGACCACGCGAATTTTGCAGTTGCCGCTGGACGGAGGGGTGAGGTCATCGTTCTCAATGGCGGCCTGCAGATTGGCGGGCGTATTAAGCGCGAGGACGGTGTAGTACTGGTTTTTGGTGAAGGTGGCATTGGCGCTGAGGACCGCGGTGGCGTCTTTGCCGGCGGCGAAGACCTGCACCTTCTCATTGGTGCCTGCCTTGACCCGGGCATAGCTGCTGGTAGCGGAGCCATAGGCCGCGTTCTGGGCTGCAAACGCGCCGGCGACCTGGACGTCGACGTTGGGAGCACCAGGGGAAGCGTGGATGAATTTCACGTAGGCGTAGTCGCTGCTGCCGCCACAACCAGCCAGAGCAAGGACTCCGGCGATGGTGCCGAGAGACAGTATTTTCGTGATATGGGGAAGCATGTTTTGTTTACCTCATTGGAGGGCGTTTTGACCCTGCGAATTCCGAAGATATCGATCGGATGAAGACAAGGCCAGAGCCGATTGAGGTAAGTGACAGCTGGATTTCAGCTTACGGAGAAAACGGGAGTATTTTTTCATTTGCCGGTAAAGGCGGGGATGCCTGGAGGATCAGGGCTGCCAAGGAGGCGCCAGGACAGAGGATCGGCTTGCGCTGTGTCTGGGACGAGGATGGTTCAGCGCCAGTCGTCACGGGCCTGGAGGAGGCCGGAGTTCACGACGGAGTCGAATCCCGAGTGCTTTTTGATGAAGATCTCACTGAAGGCGCGGTCCTGGCGGAGGAGGATGGCCTGGAGGCGCACCAATTCCAATAAAGCGAGGAACATGGCGACGAGGGCGCGCTCGGAGCGGGTATGGCTCAGGATGCGGCGCAGGGCGACCGGCTTATCTTCGAGCGTGAGCCGGCGGGTGAGGAACTGGATCATCTGGCCGACTGTGACCGTGTCTTCACTGACGTTGAGAATGGGACGGCTGCGGGCGCGCTCGAGGATGTCGCGGAAGATGCGGACCAGGTCGACCGTGTCGGCGGCGATCTCGGGCTCAGCGGCAACGTCGTCTTTGAAGTCGCGGACGCCGGGATTGGACCAGGTGGCGGCTTCGAGCATCTGCTTCTGCTGCAGCATCTGGGCGGCGTTCTTGAAGCGCTCGTGCTCGAGCAGGCGCTCGACGAGTTCGCGGCGGGGATCTTCGGCTGCATCGTCGGGGCCCGCGGGGTTGCGCGGCAGCAGCATCTTGCTCTTGATATGGATGAGCAGGGATGCGGTGTAGATGAATTCGCCGGCTACATCGACATCGCCGGCCTTGAGCTGATTGACGTAGGCGAGGAACTGCGCCGTGATCTTCGCGATGGGGATGTCGTAGATGTCGATGTCCTGCTTGCGAATGAGGTCGAGCAGGAGGTCGAGCGGGCCGTCGTAGACCTGGCCGACGGTGACGGAAAAGGGCGACTCCTCGGACTCGTTTCTGGAGGGCTCGCTTTTGGACGGGTTGTCCTTTCTGGACCTGGAAGCCTTGTCAGCAGCAGGCTGGGGCGAGGTGAGGACGAGCTCAGGCGCCGATGCGTCCGCATGCTCGGGAACTTCACGCGTGGGAACGGCGTGCTCAGCAGGCGTTGCTTCGGAGCCTTCGAGGGGTTCGGTCTTCGGATTGGGGGAGTCGTCTGTCACTGCAATCTCGGGGTTGTCAATTTAGCGGATCGTAATTGCCTTCCAGCTCACTGATTCTCGCATCGTTGGCGAGGCCGATCTTGAGGAAAAACTCGTTGTTCTCAGGATCACGCAAGATACGAACCTGAATCTTCTGATCTTTCCCGACAGATTTTTTCGCGAGCGCGAACGGCTGCGCGTAGAACTTCTGCGGAATCACAAAGTCGTGGAGCTTTCTGCTCTCCTGTGCCCAGCAAAGCAGCGTCCAGACCTCATAGGAGCGGTTCGGGACCTCGAAGTGCCAAGTGTTTGGTTCAGATGAGCCTTCGCGCGCAGTTGAGACAAACACACGCTTCCTTTTCGTTGTGAGGAACGGCTCTTCCAATTCGCGATCAAGTGTTGTAAAGACTCGATTACTTTCCTGACTCAGCTGGGAGTCGCGCGGAACAAGGTTGGAACGCCAGTAATCGCGGAGTTGCTTTGCTCTCAGTTCTTGAGGCAAGTCCCACCAATCTGCATGTTGGCTTAAGTCGCGAAGATCATGCCCGGCTTCAGCAGGGTTGTAGAAATATCGCCGAACAGCGCCCAGATCATGGGAAAGATCCAATACCGAACGAACGGCAGACATCGTCTGTTCAGCACGTTTGGCCGCTTTAACAAGGGACTGCTTGCGAAGCATTTCCCAGGTGTCCTCGATCCGCGATTCCAGCTCCATGCGTCGAAGGTGAATTGGAGTTGTCACACTGCACACCGATTCCA
>Ga0335073_10013406_pt1 | contig 11491 bp, 7 predicted proteins | sample Lox_Sample_22_FD_207093 | JGI IMG/M metagenome (GOLD analysis project Ga0335073, IMG submission 207093) | Soil microbial communities from Loxahatchee National Wildlife Refuge, Florida, United States - Lox_Sample_2.2 | ecosystem: Environmental > Terrestrial > Soil > Wetlands | place: USA: Florida... | reverse complement strand
CTGCGGTGGTGTGGGCCCGACGATTCCGTGAGGTATCGCCGCTGCAAGTCGAGCCCGTGGTGAGGGTATTGCGCCGCGAAGTACTGGTGGCATGATTACTTCCTTTCTACGAAGATTTTCGCTTTCTCGGCCTTAAGGTCATCGGACCATTGATTGTCTGATCCCATGGCTGTCTGACAAGAACGAACTTCTGGGGCCAATCCCTTTGCCTCGCCAGATAACATACCGCTCAAGTCAATTGACTTCATATTGATGTAGAATTTGCTCAACTAGGAGGCCCGAGCTAGGTGGACTATGCCGCAATCACTCCGGAAGCGCTGATCTCGGCCTGCCTTGAAACGGGCGACGCAGCAGCTTGGGCCGAGTTTGTCCGTCGGTTTCATCCTTTGATCGCGGGAATCACCATTCGAGTTGCGCGCAAGTGGGGTGAGTTCTCGCGTGACCTGGTCGATGATCTTGTCCAGGACGTGTATCTGAAACTTTGCGCAGAGGGTCTCGTCCGTCTGCGGGGCTTCACGCCCGAGCATCGCAACGCCATGTACGGGTTTATTAAAACTTTTACCGCTAACTTGGTTCACGATCATTTTAAAGCTCGAGAGTCTTTGAAGCGGGGAGGCGGAACGCAGACTGTGCCGTTGGAACAGGCGGAGTGTCTTGGCCGTTCCGTAGCTCGAAGGAACGCGGACGATTCGATCCAACGGAATATTCTGATCGGTGAGATCGACGCATGTCTGCGGCTTGCCGAGCTGGGGCCGAATGCGGAGCGAGATCGACAGATCTTCTGGATGTACTATCGGTCGGGCCTCCCCGCGAGTCAAATCGCCTCAATCCCAACCGTTGGGTTGAGCACTAAGGGGGTCGAGAGCACCATTCTGCGACTGACGCGTTTGTTACGTCTGCGTCTGCTCGAACAGCGTTCGCAACAGCGACGGACCGGCGGGGTCGACGAAGGAATTCTGCCTGCGGAATCGTTGTAGATGAGGTAGCACCGGTGGATCGAGACGAACAGCATCTGAGTGCCGAACAAATCGACCTCCTGCAGAGCGTGGATCTCGGTGCGGGCGGGACTGGTGCGTCTGATGCAAAGATCGAAGAGCTGCGCGCACATTTGGCAGTTTGCGAACGTTGCCGAAGACTTGTTTCGATGGACAAGGAAGTCCTGCAATTTTTGGGCACCTTAAAGCAAGATATATCGGCACGTGAATCGCCCAACTGTATTGACAGGGGCACAATTTACGAGGTAGCAGCTGGAATTGCCGATCCGGAACTGGAGCGAGGGGTCATCCGACACATTGCCGCGTGTGACAGCTGTGGCGTTTTTCTGCGCGAAGCGATGGAAGAGCTCTCCGGGGAATTAAATGCACCCGAATCCGTACTGCTTGATTCCCTGAAAAGCTCCCAGTCGGGGTGGCAAAAGGAATTGGCAGCGAAACTGGCAGCGACAGGAAAGGCGGGTGCCCGGGGTGCCGAGTTCACTCGGATTCATACGGCATGGAATGCGAGTGTTGACTGGCGCTGGAGTTTTGTGGGAATCGCAGCGGTCCTTCTCTTGGCGATCCTCGGAGGGATGAGAATCTGGCATCAGCGTCCTGCATACGCCGACCGACTCCTGGCCGAAGCGTACACTTCCAGGAGAACGCTGGAATACAGAATTCCGGGTGCACGATACGCTCCAGTGCGGTTGTCGCGCGGGCAGGAGGCCGATTCGAATCTCCTCAAGCCTTCGTCGCTGCTCGAAGCCGAATCTCTGATCGGCCGCTCTCTCGAAAGAAATCCCAATGATGTGGACTGGCTTCGCGCCGAAGCCAGAGCCGAACTGTTGGAAGGCAACTACTCGTCGGCCATCAGTATTCTCAACAGGGCTTTGGAACTGAAACCGGAGGATCCTATTCTTTCTGTAGACCTAGCTTCGGCCTACGCGCAGAGAGCTAGTCAACAAGATGACCCTGGCGGTTGGGCGAAGGCGGTGGAAATTCTTGGTAATGTTCTCGCATCACAGCCGCATAACCTGATCGCTCTCTACAACAGAGCTCTGGCATTGGAGCACATCTTCCTATATTCGGAAGCTATTTCCGATTGGACGAAGTACCTAGAGCTTGACCCGAACAGCGATTGGGCAGATGACGTTCGCCAGCGCTTAGAGGCGGCGCGACAAAAAGAAAGAGAGCGCGATAGAAAATCTTCAGAACAATTGCTGCAGCCAGAGGCTCTGGTTCAGCTTGCACGTTCCTCACCCGAGATGGCGACATCTGCGGTTGAACGAAGTCCCGAGCAGTACGTCGAACAGAGTTTTCGAACTTGGTTCCCAAAGGCCTTTGCTGCGCCCGGAGAGGTGCAGAGCGGGGCTCCGACCGAAATGGAAGCGATGCGCTTTGTGGCCGAGACCTTGGAGAAGAATCACAAAGACGCCTGGCTGGCGGAGCTTTCCGGAAGTGTTCGATCCTTCCGGTTTCGGGAGGCTTTAGCCGACCTCGACGATTCGATCGCTTCCAGGGATACCGGCGATTACTCGAGGGAACTCCGACTCGCTAAGCAGTCTGCACAACGATTTCGAGCCATCGGTAATGTGGCAGGCGAGGCGAGGGCCCGAGAGGAAGCTGTATTTGCATTGCATCTTTCGCATAACGGGTCCGAATGCCTCAAGGAGGGAGCGGAATTGCGCGATGTTTTGGGGCGAAAGCGGTTTCGCTGGCTGAAAGCGCAATCCGATCTCGAAGAAGGGGTTTGTGAAATGATGATGGGCGACTTTGCCCAAGCGCGAAAATCGATCGAGCGTTCCGTGGTTCTGTCGGCGGCGGCAGAGTTTGAAACCCTTCACCTCCGGGCATTGGGAATATCGTCCGACTTCGCTTCGACGGTGGGTAACACGCGCGATGGTTGGCAACGCGTCTGCCTTGGATTGGCCGAGTATTGGGCGGGTGCCGGCCCGCCGATGATCGGTTACAACTTCTACACTGACATGGACACCGCCGCTGAGATTGAGAACGAGCCGCATGTCCAGGTTGCCGTCTGGAAAGAGGCTCTTGGGATCATCGAATCCGATCCCGATGTCCTGTTGCGCGCGATGGCTCACTTCTGGATGGGTAAAGCTGCATTCACGGCAGGAATTTCCGACTTGGCGGAGACCGAGTTCACGAGTGCTAGTATTCTCTTCGCGTCCGCGCCTCAGTCCCGAAGTACCCGCAACGACCGACTCGAAGCAGAGGTGGCATTGGCGCGCGTCGAAGCGCTGCAGGGCCAATCGGACCGTGCTCTCGATCGTCTCGAGAAGCTGCAATCGGAAATGAGTGACCTGTCGAACCAGTATGTTTTGATTCGCTATTACGCCGTCAAAGGCGCAGTGGAACTCGAAGCGGGCAGGGTGCTCGAGGCCGAGCGTTCGCTTCGCTCTGGGGTCGCGCTTGCCGAGACGGGTTTACAGTCGTTCGATTCCGTCCGGGAGGCCATCTCCTGGAGAAAGGAGGTCAAGGAAGCATATAGAAATCTCGCAGAGCTGGAACTCCAGCGGGGTGATGCGCAATCTGCACTGGAACTTTGGGAATGGTACAGGGGAGGTCCATTGCGATGGGGCATGGTTCACGAAAAGAACGCGCTAGAGCTTTCCCCTTCGTCTCTGGCGGATGGTCCCGAGCTTCCCACTCTGCACAAAGTTACTGCTCTCGTCGCGCAGTTCAGAGAGTCCACGATCATCTCCTTCATGGCGCTCCGCGAGCACTTGGTAATCTGGGTATTCGACGATCGAGGTATATTCGTGCGATCGACGAAGGTGCCCGAGAGAGATTTGGAAAGACTAGCGCAAAGATTCGGCGAAGCGTGTCGTGACCGGAGTTCGGACCAGGCTGCGATCGAGAGGGATGGACGACGGCTCTACGATCTTTTGATTGCTCCGATCGAGTCCCTTTTGGAACCGGGGCGATCGCTCGTTTTCGAACTCGACGAACCGCTCGAGCGGATTCCTACTGAGGCGCTCGTCGACGAAGGAGGACATTTCCTGCTGGATCGAGCGGCTGTTTCAAGCTCGCCCGGAGTCTACTATCGAGAGATTGCTCATGAGAGGAAAGGGATTTCGTCGAAGATGTCGTCATTAGTAGTTGGCGTAGGGGCGAGCCCGTTGGCCGCAGAAATGGGACTTCTTCCACTTCCCGACGTGGGATTGGAGGCGGAGAGGGTTGCGAGTCATTTGGAATCACCGCGACTTCTGGTCGACTCTGCGGCTACACTGACTGCGGTGCGCGAGTGGTTACCCACGACAGAGATATTTCACTTCGCGGGACATGCGGTCCATTTACCAGTGCAGGGACTGGTACTCGGCGCAATTCCGGGCAACAGAGGTGACCTTCTGACCGCGGATGTGCTGGACGCGCGGAATTTGGGGTCGATGCAACTGGCGGTGTTGTCGGCTTGTCGCACCGACTCGGAGCTTGACGGTGGTGGTGCGCCGGACTCTTTGGAATTTGCACTTATTCTGGGGGGAGTGCCGCGGATCGTCGACAGCCGTTGGAGCGTCGATACGGAGAGTGCGGTTTCGTTAATGGGATCATTTTACGATGCAGTGAACTCGGGCCAGGATGTTGCAAGGGCGATGCGTTCCGCACAGCGCGACATCCGGAGCCGGCCCCAGTGGAGCCACCCGTACTTTTGGGCTTCTTTCAGAGTGATGCAAACGGGTTAGTTGAAACAACAAGGAGACAACATGAAAAGACCAGCCGCGCTAGGATTGTTTGTTCTGGCACTCACGCTTGGCGCATGTTCGAGAGTCGACAATACAGGGCAAGCGGAGAAAGCAGGAAACAATAACGCAAAAGCGGTTACGTCAAGAAGAGTAGAACTTGTCTTCGGTGGACCTTGGTCGTTTGCGATGGACTCGGCGAATAACAGAATAGTGGCGATCGCGCCGGACGTTCTTGGCCACTCTTCACTTTACCTACGTGCCGCCGGATCTCTGATCGAGGCGGGCGGTGTCTATGATGTGAAGCTTACGAACGGATCCTCCGGCCCGGCTGGCGCGATCCCCAATCTGGTCCCTGAAAATATAACGAGCTCGACTCTCACGAATCTGGAGACGGGTTACAGTGGTGCTCCTTACATCATCAATCTCCCGCCGACGAATTCCATTCATGTTTTTTATTCGGATCCCCTGAGCCACAGCGATCATTTTCCAGTTCCAAAACCGGCGGTGTCACCTATGTTCGTGACCAAAGTCGTGTTCGAATACACGGCGTATAACGCCGACATCGAACTGGTTCGTCATACGGATGCGAGCAACACGACGAGCGAGTCCTTGTCAAGCGACGGCATAATCGACGTGGCAATTGACGACGATCCCGACTACCTCGACTGTGACTACGAGGCGAAGGGCACATTTGCGGAGATGGCCAAACTGATCGGTGTGAAGCGTTACGTGGATTATCCTGACTACGACCCGAGTTGCTATGCAAACGATCCGCAGAAACCGAACCACATTGGCGGTATGCGGCATCCCACGTCCGCCATCAGTAAAGGAATTCAGGCTGACATGCAGCGGATCCTACAGAACCTAACCTCTTATTTGGACAAGCTGAAGTCGGGTCCGAACCGAGAGAACGAGCAAATTTTGAAAATTCAAGGATCGGTGACACAAATCAAGCATACGATTCAAAGCTGGCCCTTGACGAGTGAGCAAAAACGCGATTTTGTAGCGGAATTGAAGGACCTTGTCTCAACAACATCGAAATCTTCGCTTCCCGACGACGTACGCTCTCATATCCTGGTTTTGGCCGACAACCTAAAGCCGTACAGCGTCTCGGGTAAAAACTGCAAAGCCGCGTTGATGCTTCTGACCGTTACACCGTAACAATGCGATGCGAATTGACGCGCATGGTGGCCAGTGGCGTGGAAAATCCTGACGGCGATTTTCGACCAGTTCTGCCCTGATGGCAGCTTCGAGCACGACCTCGCCAAACTTCGCTAGAGCGTTTCCTTATCGTCGGGATTCTCTCCGTGGGCGTGAGACTATTAGTGGAGCTGCCAGCACTCGGAAGTCTCCGAACTCCCGGTCCACTGAATTTCGCTAGCTCTCGTCGCCTGGCTATCCTTTTTCTTGCTGGAAAAAGTCTTCCCACAACTTTCGCACTGTCGACGTCGGAAGCGGTCCACAGATCGACGCCTTCATCCTGTGAGGTTGAATCGCGCCCTAGTCAGTTCCACCGTAGAACCTTTTTTCTTTTCAATGTGTGTCAAACCCAGTGGCAGCTTGCCTTCTTTGAGACGACCCGATTCCCCACGAGTTTGAACGTCGCTCACGAATTTCTGAGCCGCTTTTGAGACCGGGGTCTGGGAAGAAAGCAGTTTTGCGCCGTTCTTCAATGCACGCGAAGTCCCTCGCATACGGCGAGTCGATTTCGTCTTTCTTTTGGCTTTGGTGTACTTCTTCCTCATAACAGGAATTTCAGACTACTGCACCGCACGCCAGCCGTCAATTAACTATGTTGTGTCTACTAACTGCTGGCCGATCTTCCTGTTAGCTCGCACTTCGAGCGATTCAAAGCAGTTGGTTTGCAGTTCCAAAACCGCAATCGAACGTTCGGCGCCGCAAAAGTAGCTCGCCGTTCTTTTCCTCGATGATGTGGGTCTTGAAGCTAAACTGGTGTAAGACTCCAAGTTCTGGGTGACCGTGCTTGCCTATGTCCACATGGCCCCGCCTAAAAATGTCCTCTGTGTAGATCTCCGCAGCACTCTGAGCGGACCGCGGTTCGAGCGGACCAGCAACGGAAGAGGACGCCGTGACGCCAAGACGCTTGGGCTCAGCGGCGGCGTGCACGCCGAGTGTGGTCTTCGTCAGGCCAAACTGCGTTGCGGGGATCGTAGCCACCCCTAAGTCTCCCGTGCGCGTTGTTGCGCTTTGGAATACCATCATGCCGAGGCGACGGGTTTCCCGCTTTTTCAAACTGCCGATGGTGGTCGTCGCCTGCAAGGAGAGAATCCCCTTCTTGATGAAAGCACTCTTGAGTACATCTCGGTACTTTCCGCTATAAGGAGAAGCTTCACCAGCTTGCACCATATGAGCCGCCACCTGACTGTAATAGTCCGGGACCACCGGTGATGCCTCGATGCCGTCGACCAGAATGTGCGCCATATCCTGAGACGCAGGAACCATCGCGTCAGCTGTTGGCGACTTCCCCTGCAATGTAAAGATGCCCGCAAGAGCCTCTAGGAACGCTCCTGTAAATACCCTCGAAAAGGAATGTGGTTCAGAAGAAAGCTGAGACGCCGGCGCCGTTGGAGGTAGGCCTTGCGGATCCTTATAGAAAAACGAATTGCACGCGTTGCGCAGGCAGTCGGGTTCAACGGCATCCGGATGATTTACACGAATGGCCGATCCTAGTTGCTCAGCAAGGCGTGATAGTCTCGAAGCACGATTGAGCTTCATACCTGTTTCAGCCAGCAAAATGTGTCGAAACGACGGCACTTGCAATGCCGACAAAAGGGCACTCATATCGCCAAACGATTCATGAAATGCAGCGGCTTCGATAAATTGCGCATTGAACAACTCCGGCCGAAGTGCATCGAGAACCGCGTGCCCCATCTCATGACAGACAACATCCGGACTTTCCCCTGAATAATAAATGCGTCCTCGGACCGACTCGTGAAAGAAATGCAAACCTGGAGAATCTCCCCCAAATCCGCGGGTGTAGAAGGCGTTCAGGTCTGTGCCACTGTTGAGATCGACTGGAAGAACTTTTCCGATTTGCCACCTCTTCCCCGAGCCGATAATCCCCCCCCAAAAGTCGGCCGTGCGTCGCAAGGCACTCGCAGCGGCAAAGTAGCGGAATCCCTCAGATCCGGGGTCGTATACCCGAGCAGCCGGCATCGGGCCCTTGATCTTGAACGGAAAAGGACTCACAGATTCATTTGGTGTGCTTACGGTAATCGGAATCAAAGGCGGCTGCGACTTTGGATCTCCGGGATCGTCTTCCCAGCAATTGACAGTGAGTTGCACAGGCCGTGCACTCGTTTCTCGGACCCGTTCAACTTCTTTCGGCGCTCTTTTCCTCGTAACCATGGCCCCCCGCTTTCTCTTCCTCGAACAAAACTCGGTTCAGGCTTATCCTGAGAATTTGCTCAGGCTGCGATGATGGCCCAACAAACGATTGCACTACAGACGGAACTCCAGCGGCCGTACGCCTTATAGATTTGCGCGGCCCTCTGCGCTTGCTGTGCCTTCGTACCTTCCGCCTTGATTTCCGGGTCCGAAACGTTTCGTACGGCCACCCAGCTTGGTGCGTTCGGGGCCATTCCCCCGGCCACAAGTCCCAAAACTGCGTCACCCATCTCCGAGACGTAACCCAGGTTCCAGAGACCGTATCGGTTGTTTGAGGTATCGAACCCAAAAAAGTCCGTCGTCACCACCGATGAAGAGAGCCTTGTTGCTCGGACGATTTTCGGTGGACGGGTATTATCCTTGGGCAGCTGCCCGGCGTTCGCCTTGAAAAGAACCTTGGCTTTCGAGAAATAGCGCTGGCTGATTGTACCGTCTTTATAGTCCGCGTTATGGAATGGTGCGTTCTTCAACCACTTGATGCAGTCAAACCGGATGATGGGACTTACGATCACGTCGCCAACTTCGAACTGCTTTCCGATGCCACCTGCCGTGCCCGTGGTAATGATCAGCTTCGGCTTCACCTCCTGGATGATCTGCTTCCAGACATCTTCATTCGGTAGCGTCTGCCCTTTGTTCCAGTTCGGTAGTTTCTTGGTGTCTTGCGATAAGTGGGAGTCGGACTTGAATACGACAACCTTCTTCTTTCCTATGGTGGTGGTCCAATACGCTCCAAGCCGTTTCGCTTGAACTGCGGGGCTACGCCTGCTCATCTTCTTTGCAATCGTCTGGTAATTGTGGGTATAGGAAAGATAATTGTTCCGCGAGTCCTTGCCTGGAGTGAGTACGCGACTGAGTGCGTGCCCTTCATCGACCGTCCAGGTCACTACGAGGACGTCTGCCTCGGGTAGGGGACCACCTGCTCGTCCCCCCGCAGTGGCACTGGTCCGTGGAGCCATCCCTTTCGGCCACGGAATATCCGTGAATCGCGATAGACCTGTTGCCGAAGTAAAGGAGAGAAATGCCGTACCCGCCGGCGATTCCGAATCGAAGTCAATAATCTCTCTCTGTATGTCATCAGGCGTGCTGCCTGGCTGAGCGGCAGCTGCGAACTGAAAGGTTGTCTTTGGTGGAGCTGTCGTCAGAGGATCAAATCCTACATTTCTTTCCATCCATGCATGGTCAACGATCATTCTTCCCTCCATTATGCCGTTCGTTTGGGAGAACGAGTTCAGCCGCCAAAACCCTTTTTGCTCAAGAGGATCTTTAGCGGAGATCCCGTCTCAGATACGGTTGGTTTCGTCTGCGTCGTGTTGATTGGTTGAACTCCGCCGCCAGGACACGCCAAGGGGTACATCACGGGTTTTCAGTCGAGCACGAAGTCGCGCGGTAGCTTCACGGCGACGAAGAAAGTGAAATTGAGCTAGGATTTCACGCGGAAGTCTAAGAAAGCTTCCCGATAATAAAGTTCGCAGACCATGAACAGAAGTCCCCGGGAAGGAGTTTGGCAATCAACTTCCGCATGCTCTCGGCCGGCGGTAATCGCGATAAGAGCTGTCCCGCGATAGCTTTTTACTTTTTTTACAAAAGTAGGCGGAACAGGACTTGCCAAGCTCTAAAAGGAGCTAACGGCAATTGAAAATCACTGAGCGCCAATCAATTGGAAAAGCAGGATTTCCCTAGTTTTTGCGGCGTTTCTGAAGATTCTGTCGGACAATTCCGGTTTCTCTACTACTCGAAAACATCGCCAGCGGTCCTGATGAATTGTCGGCTTTTCGCCAAACTGAATTCTCGGCTGGTCAGTCGCACATGGACTTAAGTAATGCGGGCCGGTCGGCTTCGCTTTTCCTCTTTTCTTGAACCCCTGACTCCTGCAGGTCAAAGCGCGGGTCTCCCTGTCACGGTAACGGCGCCGTGATCGTTCACGATCACTTTGCCCTTATTGGAAGAAACGTTTTTGGTTATGGCGGAAACTTCCAGTTCCGCCTTTTTGTTCATCTCAGCGATCAAAACCTCCTTGGCTATTGAACTGACATACGACCAAATGCTCTCCGATTCTTCGTCGTGCCCCAAAAGGTCACGAACAGTTGGAACGTCATAACCCCAGCCACCTAGCCATTTCGGGCGCAACCATTCCGTTGCTCGCGTCGCCCTGAAAGTTTTTACATCGAAACCACCTATTCCGGCCCGCTTTGCGATGACCTGTATCTTGTCCCATAGATGAGGATCTGGGAGACCTGTGCAGGTGCAGAAAACAAGGCGAGATTTCGGATGCGCTGGGTCGTTGATATGCGCCACGATGCGTTCCATTAGCTCTTTGGAAATTGGGACTTCCCGCTCTGAGTTCGCTTTTGCCTTGAATTTGTAAAGGAGATTTCCATTGTCATCGTACCGGGTCTTGGATCGCACACGGAGCATCTGGCGATCCTCAAGCACATCCTCCTTCTCCAGATACACTAGTTCCTTCTTTCGAAATGCAGGTTCATAGAGAGTCCTGAAGCGCAATTCCTCATCAGGTCTGCAATTCCCAAAGAATGCCCCGATTTTCGTTGCCGAATAGACCTTCACCGGGCCGGCTCGCCGGATCTTTCCGAGTTCAGACTTCTTAACAGGACCTTTTCCTTCGGGCAAACCTAGAGTGAGTCGTATCATTTGGTTGACATGTGAGACCTTTCGGTTTGCTGTACGCTTCTCATTTCCGCTCTGTTTCATGTGCTTGTGCTCGTTGCCATTTTTCATGAGCCAATTGCGGAAATCCATGAGGTGGTCGTGATCGATTTCGTCTATGAAGTGGCGAGTTGTCCATTTCTGAAACTGCCGGAGAGCCTGCCGGTGCGACTTCAATGTGTCCGGCTCAAAGGTGACCTCGATGCTATGCAGCCGCCTCTCGATGGCATCCGTAATCCTGATGCGTTCAGCCTTCTTTCTTAGAGGGTCGGGACGTTCGAAGCCATCGGCGGCGTCTTCGAGGTAGCGCTCTTTCGTCCGCGCAGCCTTTATCGCCGCTCCAAGATTCCCCCTGACCCTCTGCTCGCGCTTCTTACCCTCAGTCCAGACTAAGTAGAACTTGCCGTTTCGCTCTGCTTCGGCTGGTGTCAGCTTGTCGTCCGTGGGTCGGAGATTGCCGCTCCAACCCCACCGTCCTTCTGAACTCTTGCTTCGTTCTCTAATGCTTACAGTGGTGTTAGGCATACCCTGTATCAATACCCACTTTCAGGGTAAAGCCTCGAATATTTGGGACAAATTTGGGACAAGCTCAAGGCAAGCTATCAACCGTGCTCAAATGAATCACTTAGGAAGGGTTGGTAGCGATACCGGGATTCGAACCCGGGTTTCCGCCGTGAGAGGGCGGCGTCCTAGACCCCTAGACGATATCGCCAATCGGAAAGATGTTCCGTCGTTCCTAACGGGATT
>Ga0335073_10013405_pt1 | contig 11491 bp, 8 predicted proteins | sample Lox_Sample_22_FD_207093 | JGI IMG/M metagenome (GOLD analysis project Ga0335073, IMG submission 207093) | Soil microbial communities from Loxahatchee National Wildlife Refuge, Florida, United States - Lox_Sample_2.2 | ecosystem: Environmental > Terrestrial > Soil > Wetlands | place: USA: Florida... | reverse complement strand
GCGCGCTGCCGGCTCGTCAAACGTTGACGAGATGACTTCGCCCTTGACGGAGCGCTGCATGTCCGTCACTTCTTCCGGGCGCTCGTCGATGAGCAGCACGATCAGCACGATCTCCGGGTGATTGGTGGTGATGGAGTTGGCCAGGTTCTGCAAGAGCATGGTCTTGCCGGTGCGCGGCGGCGCGACGATCAGACCGCGCTGGCCTTTGCCCACCGGGGTCAGCAGATCCATGACGCGGGCGCTGATGTTCTCGCGCACCGTCTCCAGCTTGATCCGCTCCTGCGGATAGAGCGGCGTCAGGTTGTCGAAGAGAATTTTGTTGCGCGCCTCTTCCGGCGATTCAAAGTTGACCGCCTCGATCTTCACCAGCGCGAAGTACTTCTCGCCCTCGTGCGGCGGGCGCACCTGTCCGCTGATGGTGTCGCCGGTCTTCAGGTCGAACTTACGGATTTGCGACGGCGAAACATAAATGTCGTCCGGTCCGGGAAGGTAGTTGTAGTCGGGCGAGCGGAGAAAACCGTAACCATCAGGCAGGATTTCCAACACCCCTTCGGCGAAGATGTGACCTTCCTTTTCGCTTTGGGCCTGAAGGATCTTGAAGATGAGGTCCTGCTTGCGCAGGCCGCTGGCGCCGGGCAGCTCGAGCGACCGAGCTATACGGGTCAACTCGGTGATGTTTTTTTCTTTTAGTTCTGAGATTGTCATTGTTCACCTACGGAGGATTTTGCAGAAGGGCGGGCCGGAGGGCTTATGAGGGAAGCGCCCAAGGCGCGGCGCGCTTACGCTGCGCGCCGCTGGGCTTCGGAAGCCATCTCCGGTTCGAGGATCACTGCGCGTCGATCCGAGTCAGCAATACGGTGCAACACCTCGTTGGTCGTGTCCTGAATACGGGTGTTGGGCTTGTGAAATTTACGTGTCGCCTTGGATGCCAGCTGACACAGTGTGTAGCGATTGCGCAGGGTATGTACTGCCTCAAAAACCAGTTCAGACCTCATTGTCATAGTTCTCCTGTGTATATGAATGAATGTTTCGGAGCCGTACCCGAGTGGAAACCACAGCTCCTGGCTATGAATTCAGAGACGGGAACCTACTGCAGAACAGGAGCCAAAACGTTAGATGCTACTGTTTCTGGTTTGGTTCGGTAATTTTTCGCCCGTCCCCGCTCGCGCCATACAGCAAAAGCATTTCCCGTCAATAACTTACCTGAGTTCCGTCCTGTTTTCGGTGTAAAGCTGCACCTCGAATGTCTTCTGATTCCCTAGCGAAGACTTTCAGCGGGGCCGTTTCGGGCAGGACTTGCCTTGGACTGAGGCTCAAAGGAATACGTCTACAGCAAAAACAGTAAGGTAGACCTTCGAGCCCCCTCAGTCAAGGAAAATCTTTCCCGGAATCCTTTCCGCCACCTCAGGCATGTTGTGCACGGCTCCCGCTTAGACGCACAAGTGCATCAAAGGTTCCTAAACAATTCATAACCCGCAGTTTGTCAGTAAGTTGCGGTTTCTGTCTGGAGCTTTTCGAAGCCTTTCCAGATTCGCGCACCGGCACATTCCTCGGCACTGGTTCACCACGAAGGCACGATTGGGATTCGCTCAGGGCGGCTCCCCGCACGGAGAAAAAAGGAGAAAAGGAAACTCCGCGACCCTGTGCCTTCGTGGTGAATATCGTTATGCCGTTAGGCCCAAAAGGTCCGGTCCAAGGTCCGGTATTGGATGGCCTCGGCAATGTGGCCCGGCTCGATCACCTCGCTTCCGGCCAGATCGGCTACGGTGCGCGCGACCTTGAGAATGCGATCGTGCGCCCGCGCGCTGAGCCCCTGCTTGACCATGGCGCGCTCCAGCAGATGCTCCGAGTCGGTGCCCAGTTCGCAATATTTGCGGATCTCGCGCGAGCCCATCTGGGCGTTGGCATAGATTCGTTCTCCTCCCGAATGGAAGCGTTGCAGTTGCACCTCGCGCGCCTGGATCACGCGCTTGCGAATGTCGGCTGAGCTTTCCGGCACCGCGCCCCCGCGCAACTCGCGATAATTCACGGACGGGACGTCGATGTGGATGTCAATGCGGTCCATGAGCGGCCCGGAAATTTTCGAGACATAGCGCTGGATCATCATCGGCGTGCAGTGACACTCGCGCATCCGGTCGTTGAAATAGCCGCACGGGCAGGGGTTCATGGCAGCCACCAGCATGAAGCGTGCGGGAAAGCTAAGCGACATTGCCGCGCGCGCGATGGTCACCGTGCCGTCTTCCAGCGGCTGGCGCATGACTTCCAGCACGTTGCGCGGGAACTCGGGTAGCTCGTCCAGAAACAGCACGCCGTTGTGGGCCAGCGAAACTTCGCCGGGGCGGGGAATCATGCCTCCGCCGATTAGACCAGCATCAGAGATGGTGTGATGAGGCGAGCGGAATGGCCGCGTGCCCACTAGGCCGCTGGCGGCATCGAGCACGCCGGCGACACTGTGAATTTTCGTGGTTTCCAGCGCTTCGTCGAAGGTGAGCGGCGGCAGGATGGTGGCCATACGCTTGGCCAGCATGGTCTTGCCGGAGCCGGGCGGACCGATCATCAGCAGGTTGTGTCCGCCGGCAGCGGAAATTTCGATAGCTCGTTTCGCAGTCTGTTGCCCGCGCACGTCGCGGAAGTCGACGAGGAAGTCCTGCGAGCTTTCCAGCAGCGCCTTCGTGTCGACTTTCACCGGCTGAATGCCGTTGCCGGTGTTGAGCAGGCTGACCACTTCCATCAGCGAGCGCACGGGATAGACCTCGACGCCTTCAACCAGGGCCGCCTCTCGCGCATTGACCTCGGGAACAATCAGCTTGTGAAGATTGTTGGTGCGCGCGGTGACGGCAATCGGCAGCGCGCCGCGCACGCCGCGCAGGCCGCCGTCGAGCGACAACTCGCCCACAAACAACGCGTCCGCGGATGGCTTGTTGTTGAGACCGCCGTAGGCGCCCAGGATGCCCAGCGCCATGGGCAGGTCGAAGCCGGAGCCTTCCTTGCGAATGTCGGCCGGCGCAAGATTTATGGTTATGGTGGTGGAAGGAATGTCATAGCCGCTGTTTTTCAGGGCCGCTCGGATGCGCTCGCGGCTCTCCCGCACCGTCGCATCGGGCAGGCCGACGGTGGTGAAGAAGTCCTTGTCGCTTTTGACCGGCGCGACATCGACTTCAACCTCGATGAGGCTGGCGTCGATGCCGTAGACGGCGGCGCTAAGAGTCTTGTAGAGCATGCAGGCGAGTGCACGCCTACCACAATATCGGTAGGAATATCAGATGGGAGGGCGGCGTGGGTGTGACCGCTCTCACGCCGTCGCGTGACGACAAATCACCCCCAAGAAGCCGCCACCATCGTGCTACTTCGGCACAGCTAACGACGACCCGAGCGATAGTACTTATATTTCCAGACGAGATTTCGCAAACACCGCAATCTCTTACTTCAGTTTGCCGACACCGAAAAATTGGCTGATAAGCGGCTTCATCCCTCTGCTCGTCGCAAGGTGTTTTCTGTTGCGTGGAGGACTCTAATGGGCGCGGACTTGGACGAGGATTTGAACGTTTAGATCTGCCTGCAGAAATAAAAAGGGCGGAATTCAGTCCGGAAGCGCAGCGCCCAGTTGCACGTCCGATGCCCATTAGGCCAAGAATTCCGCCAACTTAAAGACTCGACACCACTTCAAAGAGGAGTCAACCCGTCTCTCGCTGTTGCCTTGCCGTGCTGAACTCCCGGAGGGGAGCATGTCTCATCTCGACGTGCCCATTCTTGCACCGCAGCCCGGCGCTGCCAATTCCCCATATGCAGTAGGTGCGTACCACTTCGGTCGTAGAAGCAACCAGTGCTAAATGTCAAGCGCTGACTTCCGTATCACTGCGCCACGGCACGGCTTTTGATATCTTCGTCGCATGGCTCTCGCGCCCAGCATCTGCGGATTGGTCCTCGCCGCGGGATTCTCCACTCGCATGGGCCGCGACAAGGCGCTGCTGCCTTGGCCGCCAGTGGCGGAAGGAATGCCGGCGGTCAACACTTTCCTGGGCGCGACCATCGATTTGCTGCAGGGATACTCCGATCTCGTTATTGTCGTGGCCGGCAAGAATGCTCCGGCCCTCGCCCCGGTGATATATGCCCACGCCGCCTTCCTGACCGTGAATCGCGAACCCGAGCGCGGCCAGTTCAGCTCGCTGCAGGCGGGACTGCAGGAGGTGCTGAACCAGGGACGCGATGCGGCATTTATCGCGCTGATCGATCGTCCGCCCGTACTGCCCGGAACGTTGCAGCAGCTACGTGACGCTTTCCTCTACGCCGATCCGGAGATTTGGGCAGTCATTCCCGAGGTTACGCGCGGTGAGCAGGTGGTGCACGGCCATCCCATCCTGATTGGCCGCGAGATGATGCACGCCTTTCTGCATGCTCCGGTGACGAGCACCGCCAGAGAGATCGAGCAGCAGTGCCGGCAGCACATCCAGTACGTTCCGGTTGACGATCCGCGCCTTGGCATGAACGTGGATACACCGGAAGACTACGCGCGGCTGCAGGTCGAATGATTGGCAACTTTGCCTGCGGACGCGCCGATGGGCGACAATCGCGAAATGCCCTCTGAGAACGACACACTGTGCGTCGGAGTCGTCGGTTGTGGCGCCTTCGGACGCAACCACGCCCGGGTGTATCGCGATCTCGCCGCAGACGGCCCGCAAAAGGTCGAGTTCGCGGGAGTGGCCGATCTCGACTACGATCGCGCCCGAAGCGTCGCCAGGGAATTCGGGACGCGCGCCTTTCGTTCCGTTGACGAGCTCATCGCCGCCGGAGTTGACGCCGTCTCGGTGGCCGTTCCTACGGTCGCGCATCTCGAGGTTGCCGGCCGGCTGATGGAGCAGGGTGTTGACGTGCTCATCGAGAAGCCGCTGGCGGCAACGGTAGCCGAAGCCGACGAATTGATCGCGTTGGCGCAACGGCATGGCCGCATCGCGCAAACCGGCCACCTGGAGCGCTTCAATCCTGCTGTGCGTGCGACGGTTCCCCTGCTCACCCAGCCGATGTTCTTCGAGGTGCACCGGCTCAGCGTCTTCACCCCGCGCTCGCTCGATATCGACGTGGTGCTGGACCTAATGATCCATGACCTTGATGTTGTGCTGTCGTTCGTCAACTCGCCCATTAAGGAAGTGCGCGCTGTCGGCCTGCCGATTTTGTCGCGGAAGGTGGATATCGCGAACGTGCGCATGGAATTCGACTCCGGCTGCGTGGCCAATTTCACGGCCAGCCGGGTCAGCACTGAGCGTGTCCGGAAGCTGCGCTTCTTCCAGCCGCATCAATATGTTTCACTGGATTACTCGCGACAGGACGTGCTGGTGCTGACGGTGAAGGAGACGACGCCCGAGCCGGTTGGCCTCGACCCATTCAACCCGTCCAGCATAGCTGCGAGCGCCTTTCCCGGCATCACACCTTATAAGCCCAAGGTTGAACAGCAAGAGCCCCTGCGGGCCGAGTTGAGCAGTTTTGTGCGAGCGGTTCGCGAGCGCCGCACGCCGGAGGTCCCCTTGGGAGATGGGCGGCGAGCCTTGGCGGCAGCTATGCAAATCGTCGGGGCCATAGCCGAGCACAGCCGGCAGGCACGATTGTTGGAATTGACTCGGGGATAAAGCTGGCCTACGCTTTGGGAATCAGCCATGCTGGACGAACTGGTTACGATCTCGAAATTTCTCAGTCTGGGCGAAGCCAAGCTCGCGCAAGGAAAGCTGGTGTCGGCTGGAATCTCCGCCTTCGTGTGCGACGAGAACATGCACGCCATGAACTGGCATATGGGCATGGCGCTGGGTGGCATTCGCCTGCAAGTGCCCGACAGCCAGGTGGTGCGCGCGCTGGAGGTGCTCGACGACTTCGAGCCGGAAGAAACCGACGCGCAGGGCCTTGAGGATGGCGACGACGATGACATGGAAGAGGTCGCCTGCTGTCCGGAGTGCGAGTCGCTGGAGATCCGTGAGGTGACCAGCGCCAACCCGCGCCAGATTGCGCTGTGGTCGGCCGCCATTCCTTTCCCCGAGCCTCCCGAGGTCATCCGCCGCTGGAAGTGCCTGATGTGCGGTTATCGCTGGCGCGAAGCCGAGTAGTTCCGCCCGCCCCGGCGACACGTTCTACTTGATCAAGTCCCCTGCGCTTTTGATGGCGTAATCCAGAACACGTCCGGGCAGCACGCCGAGATAGATTGTCGCGATCAGGCTGATGGCCAGACCGATCCCCAGCCCGGCAGGGATGCGCGCCACCGGCGCCTCCACCCGCTCATCGCGCATGTACATATAGATGATCACGCGCAGGTAATAGTATGCAGCAATGGCGCTGTTCATCACGCCGATGATCGTCAGTCCCACCAGGTTCGATTGCAACGCGGCCTGGAAGACGTAGAACTTGGCGAAGAATCCGCCGGTGACCGGAATGCCGATGAGCGAGAGCAGGAAAATCGTGAGGATGGCCGCCAGCAAAGGCGAACGGCGACCGAGCCCGGCGTAGTCGGCGAGCGTAACGTATTTCTCGTCGCTTGAGGCGAGATGGCTGACGACTGCAAACGCGCCCACGTTCATCGCAGCGTAGGAAGCCGCGTAGAAGATTGCGGCGGAGATTCCGACCTGTTTCGCTGCGGCGAAAGCGACAAGAATATAACCGGCGTGGGCGATCGACGAGTACGCGAGCAGGCGCTTCACGTTCTGCTGCACCAACGCGCCGATGTTGCCCAGCGTCATCGACAGCACCGCCGAGACCCACACCATCCAGAACCATCCGGGCGCGCCCGTGGCGAAGAGTACGCGCAGCAGGACTGCGAACGCGGCAGCTTTCGGCCCGGTGGACATCAACGCGACGACCGGCGCCGGCGAGCCTTCGTACACGTCAGGCGTCCAGACGTGGAATGGCGCGGACGCGACTTTGAAGCCGAGACCGACGAACATCAGTCCCACAGCGAGGTACGCCAGGACAGACGGCTGGCCTTGCAGGTATTTTGCAATGCCGTAAACATTCGTCGTGCCGGTTGCGCCGAAGACCAGCGCAACCCCGTAGAGGAAGAACGCGGTCGCGAACGACCCCAACAGGAAATACTTCAGCGACGCCTCGGCGCTCTCCGCTGCACGCCGCCGCATGCCGGCGAGGATGTAGGTTGAAATCGACGAGATCTCCAGCGCGATGAAAATGAGTACCAGCTCAACAGCCGAGGACATCAGCATCATGCCGACGGTGCCGAAGAGAATGAGGCCGTAGTATTCACCGGAGCGAATGCGCTGGACTTCCAGATACTCGAAGGACGTAAGGACCACGACCAGCGCGATCAGCAGCACGACGAAGTGAAAGAAGATGCTGAAGGTATCGACGCTGATGGTGGCGTAGAACGCGCTGCCATAGAAGCCGGTCTGATATACGGTGGCGGCCAGGCCGGCAAGCGTGCCGACAACGGCGATCATGCCCAGCGGTTTCTTGGGACTTTCTTCCGGCAGCAACGGATCGACCAGCATGATCACGATGCCGAACAAGGTCAGCACAATCTCCGGGAGAATGCGAATGTAGTCCACGGAGGGGATCATCGCGCGGTCACCTCCGCCGAATTACGCACAACCGCAACGGAGTCGTGATCGACGGTGGAAGCGGCGGACTTTAGTCCGCCGACAAAGGGCGCGCTTGGTGTCGGCTTGAGGCGCGGCCCGGCGCTAAAGCCCGCATCATAAGAACTCGTTTCGGCACGGCTAAAGCCATGCCCTTCCACCGCTTTTGCATCTCGGCCAGCGTGAGGCAAGCTCACATGCGCCGCCTGGTTGGACGCAGAAGCTTGCTTCAACGCTTCCGTCACCGATGGACTGATGGAGTGCAGCCACAGCATCGGCGCCACGCCCATCACCAGCGCGGCCAGCGCCAGCGGCCACAGCGAAACCTGCTCACGGCCGTCGAGGTCACGCAGCGTCTTGTTCGCCGGCTTCGTTACCTCGCCGTAGAAGACGCGTTGGTACATCCACAGCAGATAACAGGCGCTCCAGATCACCCCGGTCGCCGCCAGGATGCCATAGAGTTGCTTCGCCTGGAACGCGCCGCTCAGGATCATGAACTCGCCGATGAAGCCGTTCAGCAGCGGCAGCCCGACCGACGACAGCATGATGAAAGCGAAAAACGTGGCATAGATCGGCATCGGCGTCGCCAGCCCGCCGTATTCAGTAATGTCATAGGTATGCCGCCGGTCGTAGATCATTCCCAGCAGCATGAACAATGCGCCGGTGGAGACGCCGTGGTTCAGCATCTGGTAGACCGCGCCGTCCACGCCGAGTTGCGTGAAGCTGAAGATGCCGAGCACCACGAAGCCCAGGTGGCTGACTGAGGTGTACGCGACCAGGCGCTTGATGTTGGGCTGAATCATCGCCACGAGCGCGCCGTAGATAATGCCGATGATGGCCAGGGCGATGATCCATGGCGCGTTGCGCCGCGCCTGCTCGGGAAACAGCCCGAGGTTGAACCGCAGCAATCCGTAGGTACCCATCTTGAGCAGCACGCCGGCGAGCAGGACCGACCCTGCGGTGGGCGCTTCGACGTGAGCGTCCGGCAGCCAGGTGTGCACCGGGAACAGCGGCACCTTCACCGCGAAGGCGATGAAGAAGCCCAGGAACAACCAGATCGCGGCGTTGGTGAAGCCGCCGACTTGGCCATTTTGAATCGCCCTCTGGATGGTGACGAAATCGAAGCTGCCGGTGCGCGCGTACAGCCACAGAATCGCCGCCAGCATGAACATCGACGCGATCATGGTATACAGGAAAAACTTCACCGCAGCGTAAATCTTGCGGCCGTGGCCATACATGCCGATCAGCAGCGCCATCGGGATCAGCGTGGCTTCCCAGAAGAAGTAGAACAGGAAGAGATCGAGCGCGACGAAGACGCCGATCATCGCCGTTTCGAGGATCAGCATCAGAACGAAGAATTCCTTTACCCGGTCGTTGATCGACTTCCACGAGATCAGCACGCACATCGGCATGAGGAAGGTCGTGAGGATGACCAGCCACATCGAGATGCCGTCGATGCCGAGGTGATAGTGAATGTTGGGGTGGGGGATCCAGGGCACGTTCTGTTCGAACTGGAAGCCGTTCTGGCCACGCACGTAGTACCACGGCAGGTGCAGCGAGGCGAGCAGCGTGATCAGCGAGACGGCCAGCGCGAAGTAACGCACGTCACGATGGCGGCGCGGGAAGAACATCAGCAGGATGGCCCCCGCCAGCGGCAAAAAGACGACGATGGTGAGGATGTTGCTGTTGATGAAGTTCATCGCAACCCCCTCCACACCATGAAGGCGATGACGGCAGTCGCGCCGACCGCAACCCACCCCGCGTAGGAGCGAATGTTGCCGGATTGCATGTGGCGCAGGGCGTCGGAGGTCTCCTGCGCGCCCGCAGCTCCGCCGTCAACCGCGCCGTCGATCAAGCCGCGATCGATGCCCTTCCAGAAAACGTTGGTCGAGAGGGCAATCAGCGGCTGGATGATCACCGCGCCGTAGAGCTCGTCGATGCGGTACTTGTCGAGCACGAGGCGATATAGCCCGCCGGCGGCCTTGGCCATGCGGTCGGGCAGATCGGTGCGCTTGTGGTAGAGGTACCAGGCGAGGAAAAAGCCGATCAGTCCCACGCCGACGGAACCGCCCATGAGCATGAACTCCAGAGCCGCGTCTTCCGGGTTGGCGGCAGTGTTCTTCACCGCGCCGACGGCCGCGAACGAAGCTGCCGGAGCGTGCGCCGTAAACACCGGTTCAAGGAAGTGATCGAAGCGATCGGGCTGGACGTGAAGGACACTCGCCAATGAACCGGGAATACCGATCCATCCGCCGACGAACGACAAAATCGCGAGGACCACCAGCGGTAGCACCATCACCCAAGGACTCTCGTGCGGTCCATGACCGTGACCATGTTCGTCGTGTCCTTGTCCCGCTTTTGCAGGATTCGGTCCGCGATATTCGCCGAAGAAGGTCAGGAACCACAGCCGGAACATGTAAAACGAAGTCATGCCTGCGGCGACGATGCCCACCAGCCACAGCACATGCTGGCCGCTGGCAAAAGTCGCAGCAAGAATTTCGTCTTTGGAGAAGAATGCCGCAAAGGGCGGTATGCCGGCGATGGCGATGGTCGCCGAGCTCATGCACAGGAAGGTCCAAGGCATGTATTTTCGCAGGCCGCCCATGTAGCGCATGTCCTGCTCGCCGCCGAGGCCGTGAATGATCGACCCGGAACACAGAAACAGGCCGCCTTTGAAGAACGCGTGGGTCATCAGGTGGAAGATGCCTGCGCCGTACGCGGCCACGCCGCAGCCCATGAACATGTAGCCGAGCTGCGAGACGGTGGAGTAGGCCAGCACCTTCTTGATGTCGGTCTGCACGATTCCGATCGACGCAGCGAAGATTGCGGTCAGCGTGCCGATGATGGCGACGGCCATGCGCGCGTCGGGAGCGCGATCGAAGATGGGATTGGAGCGCGCCACCATGTAGACGCCGGCGGTGACCATGGTGGCCGCGTGAATCAATGCGGAAACCGGCGTGGGGCCTTCCATGGCATCCGGCAGCCAGACGTAGAGCGGAATCTGCGCCGACTTGCCGGTGGCGCCGAGCAGCATCAGCAGGCCGACGGCGGTGAGCAATCCCGCGCCCGCGCTCTCAATCGGATACTGGCCGATCATCGCCCACAGCTGGCCGAATTGCAGCGTGCCGAAGTGTTTGATCAGCAGGAACAGCGCGATCAGGAAGGCGCAGTCGCCGATGCGGGTGGTGATGAACGCCTTCTTGCCGGCATTGGCAGCGCTCTGCTTGCGGAACCAGAAGCCGACGAGCAGATATGACGCCAGCCCCACGCCCTCCCATCCGATGAACATCTGCAGATAGTTGTCCGCCAGGATGAGCATGAGCATGAAAAACATGAACAGGTTGAGGTAGGCGAAATAGCGGTAGTAGCCGCCCTCCTCCGCCATGTAGCCGACCGAGAAGATGTGGATCACGAAGCCCACGCCGGTTACGACGAGCAGCATTACAAACGAAAGTTGGTCCAGCCAGAAGCCCCAATGAACGGCAAAACTGCCGCTCGCCATCCAGGTGCCGTAGGTCTCGACGTAAGGGACCTGGACGGCGGGCAGCGCCAGGAACTGGGCCGACGCCCAGAGCGCGTAGGCAAACGACAGCGCCGTCGAGCCCAGGGCAATGGTATTCACCAGCGCCTTGGGGAAGCGCTTGCCGAACAAGCCGTTGATGGCCGCGCCCGCTAACGGGAGCAGCGGGATGATGAATAAGTGCATAAGATGTCGTACTGCGGTGCTACCGTTCCGCTATTCGCCAGAGCTTCCGCGTCAGCCCGACGAACCTCGCTGCCGCGCCAATTCTTTAGGTTTCCCTGCGCTCATAGAGTCGGTTTCCAGATGCCTATCGCCGGTATCTCGGGCGAAAAGCGAAGAGCGAAAGGCGAAAAGCGTCTTCATTTTCTTACTTGCAGCTACGGCTTGCCCGCTTCGCCGGCGC
>Ga0335073_10013403_pt1 | contig 11491 bp, 10 predicted proteins | sample Lox_Sample_22_FD_207093 | JGI IMG/M metagenome (GOLD analysis project Ga0335073, IMG submission 207093) | Soil microbial communities from Loxahatchee National Wildlife Refuge, Florida, United States - Lox_Sample_2.2 | ecosystem: Environmental > Terrestrial > Soil > Wetlands | place: USA... | reverse complement strand
CCCGGCTCACCGCGTCGCCGCTCGGGTTGGCGCTGAGCACGATGACGCTCGTCCCCTCGCTGGCGGCGAGCACCCGGCCGATGGTCTGGGCCTCGCCGGCCGCCGGGGCGTTCCGGTCGATCAGCACCGCGTCCGGGCGCTGGCGCCGGACCAGCCGTACCATCTCCTCGGGGCTGCGGGCCACCGCGCCGACGCCGTAACCATGCTGGGTCAGCACGGTGGACAGCGCGTCAAGGAAGACGACGTGGTCGTCACCGAGCACTAGCCTGGCCACGCGGTCACCCGCCTATCGCACCACTTGCCGAACAAGGCCTTCACGCTCATTTCCCCCCACCCCCGGCATCTCGCCGCCAGCTTCCGCGCTGCCCCGCGAGTCATCAGGTTTCCTGCTGCGTGTTCCCGCCCGAGACCCGATCCACGCCCGCAATCTGAAGAGGTCTCTTTCTTCGATCCGCGGGCGCCGGACTGAACCGGTCCACGTGGAGAAGACGCGTTCGTCCCGGGGTGCGTTTACAGGAAGTTACCTAGATTTACATAAAGTGAGATATTGATCACCCTGCGTACGCGGCCGCCGCGGCGGCGGAGGGCACGTACGCGGAGGTGAGCGCGGCGCGCAGGGCCGCCTCGCCGTGCTGGTCGCCGAGCCGGTCCCGGGCGGCCGCGGCCATCCGCGCGGCCTCACCCGGCGAGTCCAGCAGGTACCGGATCGCCGCGGCCAGCTGGGCCGGCCGGCGCGGCCTAACCAGCAGGCCGGTCTCCCCCGGGACGACGAGCTCGTGCACCGCGTTGACCGCGGTCGCGACGACGGGGACCCCGCAGATCATGGCCTCGACGATCACAGTGGGCAGCCCCTCGTACCGGCTGGGCAGCGCGAACACGTCAAAGGCGGGAAGCACGTCGAGCACGTCGGTACGCTCGCCGGCCAGGATCACCCGCCGTCCGGGCAGGGCGCGTGCCCGGCGGGCGACGCGTTCGGCCAGCTCACCGCCCCCCACCCACACGCCGATCGCGTCCGGGCGGCCCAGGTGCGCGAGCGCGGCGATGAAGTCCTCGGGCGCCTTCTGGTAGGTCAGCCGGCCGACCGCCCCGATGACCGGGGCGTCGGGCGGCAGCCCCAGCGCGCCGCGCGCCCGCCGGCGGGCCTCCGGCAGGCGGGCGCTCATGCTGGCCCGGCTACGGCCCGGGCCGTCCACCGCCACCCCGATGGTGCGGATCCGCTCCGGGGCGACCAGCTCGCGCCGGGCAGCCTCGGCCGCCACCGCGGCGCCCACGCACAACGCCACATCGGTGAACCGGCCGAGCCGCCGCTCGAACGAGACGTAGGCGTGGCGCCGGGCGGCCGACTGGAACTCGTGGAACGGGAAGCCATGGAAGGTGTGCACGATCCTGGGCACGACGGCCCGCCGCGCGGCCAGGCGCCCGACGGCGCCGGCCTTCGCGCAGTGGGTGTGCACCACGTCGACGGCGCGCTGCCGGAAGATTGCCTCCAGGCGTCCGACGGCCTGCAGGTCACTGGCCGGGGAGATCACCTCGCGCAGCGAGGGCTCGACGAGGACCTCGACGCCGGACGCCCGGGCCTCGTCGATCAGACGGCTCCCGCTGCCGGTCACGATCAGCGGCGCGACCAGCGCGGGGTCCAGGGCCTGGATGCCGCGCAGGGCGAGCACGCCGGCGCCGCCCTCGAGCCGGGTGATCACGGTCGCGACCCGCAGCGGCAGGCCGTCCGGGGCAGGCGGGGCAACAGGAGCGGCCGGGGCGCCCGGGCGGCCGGCCGGGCCGGCCGCGAGATCCCGGGGCCGCCGGGTGGCGGTCCGGTAGCCGATCATCGCCCGCCAGGACCGTTCGGCCGGATCGGCACCGTGGTCGGCCGGCCGCCGGTGATCGGCGGGCGCTCGGGCGGGCGCAGGCCGGCCGCACGGGCGACCCGCACGGCCTCGAGCCTGCTGTGCACGTCGAGCTTGCTGAAGATGCTGCGGGTGTGGGTGCGGACGGTGTCGGTCGAGATCAGCAGCTCTTCGGCGATCTGCCGGCCGCGCTTGCCCTCGGCCATGCTGGCAAGGACGTCGCGCTCGCGCGGGCTGAGCACGTCGAGCGGGTCGGTGTCCTCCCGGGCCCGGCGGACGTCGTCGCGAAGCTCGCGCAGGATCTCGCCGAGCATCTCCGGGGGGAACCAGGAATGTCCCTGGCACACGCCGCGCAGCACGGTCTCGAGGTCGTCGGCCCCCTGCTCCTTGGACACCCAGGCCGCCGCGCCCGCGCGCGCGGCGTCGACCGCGTGGGCGATGTCGTGGTCGCCGCTGACCACGACCACGTGGGCCGCCGGCCAGGCCGACTTCAGCCGCTGCAGCACCTCGCCGACGGCGAACCCGAGCGGCTCCACTTCGATCAGGATGACATCGGGCCGCAGCCAGCGCACCACCTCGGGCAGCTGCGGGTCGTCGGTGCTGCAGCACCCGGCCACCCACAGGTCGGGTGCCGTGGACAGGCGCGAGGCAAGCGCTTCGGTGACCATCCTGTAGTCATCAACGAGTAGCAGCCGCCGCACGTCCACCAGGCCACTGTGCCGTGGCCGGATATCTTTGTCCTCATACAGATGAATGAGGAATCCTCGTCCTGATAAGGGGGACCGGCGCGGGCGCGACGCCCCTGGTCACCCGATGCACTGAATGGGTTACCCTGCGATGAGGCGCGGCCGGCAAGGCACCGCCGCGCGCCGCGCGAGGTGCCCGCCCGTGCCGCCTCGCCGCTACCTGCCGCACCCGGCCGTAATGGCGGTTACCTCGCTGGTCCAGTATCCGGGCAGCGCGTCGTAGGGATTGGCGCCGGACAGGTTGGTCACGAAGACGTACCCGGCGTTCCGGCTCCTGGCCAGGCTGATCGCGCTGTTGGCCTGCGAACTCGTGTACGCGCCGTAGACCGTATCGGCGAACCTGTCCGCGGGGAAACCGCGCGCCCAGCCCGGCACGGAGATGTCGCGGTACTGGGCGTAGGTGCCCTCGAACACCATCACCACGTCGCCGATCGACATGTACTGCCGGGCGGGATAGATGCCCGGGTTGAGCCACACCTGCGAGCCCGGGATGATCCGGTGAATGTAATCGGATATGCGCCGGTAATAGGGGAAATCGGCACCTGTGCCGCCGACCGAGTCCAGGAAAATGCCGTTGATCCCGTACCAGTTCTTGTAGTTCCTCACGTCGGCCTCGATCTGGGCCAGGGGACGCTGCCCGTCGGCGGTCGACGAGTACCCCAGGACCGCGATGCCGGCCTTGTGCGCCTGCCGGACCGCGTCCTGGAACCCCGGGTTCGGCGCGGTCCCTGCCCCGATCCCGGTCGCCGGGTTGAGGATCATCGCGGCCGGGGTGTGCTTGCCCGAGGTGGCCTGCGGCCAGCCGCTGGCGTCGAAGTAGGCGGGCACGAACGATTTCTGGCAGTACCGCCCGGCAATGGTCTCCGACTTCAGCCCGAGCGTTATGCCGACGGCCAGGCCCGCCGCGAGCAGCACGGCCACCGCCAGGATCGTGAGCGGCCTTTTGGCCATCGTGCGCAGCTTCTCTCGCGATTCGCGCCGCTGTATTCGCCGCCGTGCCTTTACCCAGCTGTCGGGCGGATTCCCGGTCACCGGCATCGCGGCCTCAGCGCTGGCCCGATGACACTAAACGCAGCCATGGTGACTCCGGTTGCAGGCCCCCGGCCGGCAGGCAGTCGTAGGGATTGGCGCCGCCGCGGTCGGTGATGTACACCGAGCCGGCCCGGCGCCGAATGGCGAGCAGGAACGCGTGGTCGAAATTCTCCCGCGGCACCGAGTACACCACGTGGTAGAACTTGCCGGCCGGCCGTTCCCTGATCCACCGGGGCACGGCCAGCTGCAGGTACGCGCGCCACGGGCCCTCGAAGGTGCCGAGCACGTTGGCGTGCTCGGCGTAGGCCTCGATCGGGTGCGCGCCGTGGTTGAACAGCACCACCTTGGCCCCCGCGTACCGGGCGTCGCGCGACAGCGCGGCGTAGTAGCCGAGGTGCTCGGCGGTGACCGACACCCGGTCGAAGCACACCCCGGTCACGTCGTACCACTGCAGGAAGTAGTCGAGGTCGGCCAGGGCCTCGCGGGCAGGGCGGCGGCCGTAGTTGGTGTCCACGTACCCGGCCACCGCCACCCCGGCGTCGCGAAGCCGGCCGAGCGCGGGATAGAACGCGGGGTCGGGTCCGGTCCCCGGGCCGTTGGCCAGGTTGAGTATCACCATGCGGACGTGGTGAGCGTGCTTGGCCAGCAGCTCCCAGTCGTCGGGGCGGACATCGGGCCGGAAGTACGCGGGAACCACCAGCCGCGGCGCGGCCAGCGGCACCCGGTCAGAGGCCAGCCGGGTCACCGCTGCCCTCCCATAGGTCGGCCACCGACGACGCCAGGTCATGCCGCGGCCGCCAGCCCAGGTGCTCGCGCGCGCGGGTAATGTCGGCCTGCTGCCAGTCCATGTCGCCGGATCGTGCCGACCCGGCCGAGTCCTCGTGCACCGGGCCGTCGTATCCCGCCACCGCTACCAGCTCCTTGACCAGCGCCCGCGCCGGGACGGCGGTGCCGCTGCCGACGTTGATCACCGCGTGCGGCAGGGCCGGCGCCGCGGCGGCGGCGAGCACGGCCGCGGCGACGTCGCGCGCGTCCACGAAATCGCGCACCGCGTCGAGCGGGCCGAGCCGGACGTCGTCGCCGCTGGCCAGCGCCCGGCGCAGCTGCGCGGCCACCCGCCCGGGCAGGCTGTTGTCGGGAGCGCCGGCGCCGACCGGGTTGAACACCCGCAGCACCACCGCGTCCAGCCCGGCGTCCCGGCCCAGCTCGACCAGCCGGGTGCCGGCCAGCTTGGCGACGCCGTACATCGCGCCCGGCCGCGGCGTCGCGGACTCGCCCAGCGGGTCGGGCGGCTCCGCGCCCCCGTACTCGGCCGCCGAGCCAAGGTGCACAAGCCGGGCCCGGGTCCCGGCCAGCCGCATGGCGGTGACCAGCGTGTACGGGCCGGTAACGTTGGCCGCCGCCAGCATGTCAGGCGCGCCGGTGGTCAGGCCCGCGCAGTTGGCCACCGCGTCGGGCGCCACCGACGAGATGACCTCGGCGACCGGCCCCGGATCGCCGGCGGCCAGGTCGAGCCGGTGGTGCGCCGGCGACCCCGCCAGCCCCGCCCGGCCCGCGGTGACCACGTCGGCTCCGGCCGCCGTGGCCTGCCGCCAGACGTGACCGCCGAGGAACCCGCTCGCGCCGAGGATCAGCAGCCGCATCGCGCCGGTCCTCCCCTCCCGACTACTGGTGGTACTCGTTGGCCTTGAATTTGGCCAGGTTCGCGGGCTCGCGGAACCACTCGATGGTCTGGCGCAGCCCCTCGTCCCTGGTGTACTTCGGTCGCCACCCGGTGCGCTCGCGCAGCTTGGTCGCGTCACACACCAGCCGCATCACCTCGGAGTCCTTGGGACGCAGCCGCTTCGGGTCTTCCACGATATCGGCATCGACCTCCATAAGTCTGGCGATATCCTCCGCCAGCTTGCCGATCGCGATGTCGTCGCCGGGCCCGCAGTTGAACAGCTCGCCGATCACCGCCGACGCCGGCGCCTCGCCGAGCGTCATGAACGCCTCGGCGGTGTCCAGGACGTAGGAGAAGTCCCGGGTCGGGTCGAGCGCGCCGAGCATCAGCTGCTTGGAGCCGCTGGCCAGCTGGGTGATGATCTGCGGGATCACCGCCCGGGTGGACTGGCGCGGGCCGAACGTGTTGAACGGCCGCAGCGTGACCACGGGCAGACCGAAGCTGAGGTGGTAGGACTCGGCCAGCTTGTCGCCCGCCACCTTGGAGGCGGCGTACGGCGACTGGGCCTGCAGCGGGTGCGCCTCGCTGATCGGGACCGTGCGCGCGGTGCCGTAGGTCTCGCTGGTCGAGGTGTGCACAACCCGCGGCGTCCGGCACGCCCGCGCGGCCTCAAGCACGTGCATGGTCCCGATCGTGTTCGTGTCGATGAACGAGCGGGGCGCGCTGTAGGAGTAGGGCACCGAGCCGATCGCGGCCAGGTGGTAGACGACGGACGCGCCCTCGACAAGCTCGCGCACGGTCGCCGGGTCGCGCACGTCCCCGAACACGACGTCCACCTGCTCGTTGACCTCGGGACCCAGCGTGTCCAGCCACCCGGTCGAGCTCCACATGTTGTAAAGGACCATGGCCCGGACCCGGTGCCCGCGCCGCACCAGCCCCTCCACCAGGTGCGATCCGATGAAGCCCTCGGCCCCGGTGACCGCGGCGATATCCGTCATGGGTTGGTCCTCCCTGAATTCATTTCTTTTGAAGGATTCTTAACGCTCAGCCCCGGGGCCGGACCGGCCCGCGATCGCCGCTCTAGTTGGCATGGCGTACCGTCCTTGCCAGCACGATGGCCGCGAACCCGCCTACCACGATCAGGAGCTCCGTGCACGCCACGAGCTGGGCGAGCACCCCGAAGTAGCGGAACACGATCTCGAAGGCCAGCGCGAAGCCGCAGGCGATCAGGGGGAAGACGCGCGAGCCGAACGCCTGCAGCGTCAGCGCGAGGAACATGGCGGCGGCCAGCGCCAGGTAGGCGGCCAGCTGCGGCAGGTAGGCCAGCTCCGGGCGGGCCAGCCCGGTCCGGCCAGCCACCTCGACCGTGGCCGCCATGAGCACCACGGCGGCGGCCAGGTACATCGCCACCGCGGCCAGCAGGATCAGCCGCGCGCGCAGCCCGAATGCCCGGATGTCCCGGATCGTGCGCAGCAGCCGCTGGGTGCGCCGCCGGTACCAGAGCAGGCACGCCTCGGCGGCGCCCATGCTCAGCGAGAGCGGCAGCGCGGCGAGCAGCGCCCCGACGTTGATGCCGCCGTGCCCGTGCGGTCCCGCGGCCACCGGGAAGATCAGCAGCCCGGCGGCGACCAGCCCGAACCCGACCGCCGGGATCGCGCCGATCCACTCCTCGCGCAGGAACGCCGAGCCCTCGCCGGAGCTGGCGGCGCCCCGGGTGAAGATCACCGCGAGCAGCACCGCGAGCAGCGGTGTTGCGACCAGCCCGATCCACATCAGGTGCTGCAGGCCGGCGGGCCGGCCCAGGTACAGGAACGCGGCGCTGCCGAGCACGCCGGGGGCCAGGGCCAGCATCAGCCACAGCTCGGCGCCGAGCACCATCAGCACGCCCGCGCCCAGCATGTAGACGCCCTCCCCGGCGCCGAACAGCAGCGCCGACGTGGGCGCGTGCACGAACCGCCCGGTCGCGACCATCGCCAGCGCGATCACCGCCAGCCCGATCGCCAGGCCCGCGCGCAGCACCCGCTTGGCCTGGGCCATGTTCAGGGTCCGGCCGAGCCGGGTGTAGCCGAGGTAGGCCAGTCCCTGGCCCAGCGACCACGCGGCGAGCAGCGCCACGATCAGCGTGATCTCCACGCCCGCCCCGATGAGCAGCGTCACCGCGGCGGGGAAGCAGACCCCGGGCAGGGCGTAGAGCAGGCTGTGCAGGGCCGGACGGATCCCGCTGCTGCCCCCCCACGGGTCGGGCGGCAGCTCCGGCTCGGCCGGGCGCCGCGGCACCCGGAAGTACATGTCCTGGGCCAGCGCGAACACGTCGCGGTAGCCGTAGCGCACCTTGGCCGCCTGGTCGCCCAGGCCCTCGAGCTCCAGCGCGCTGGCGATCTCCAGCGGGTCGACCGCCGACTCGCACACGTCGGTGAACTGCTCGCAGAGCGCCGCGACCGTGCGCGGCGCGTGCGCGCGGCCATTGGCGACCGCCAGCCGCCCGCCGTCGGCGAGATCGGTCCCGTTGGCCCCGTTGGCCGCGTTGGCCCCGTTAGCCCCGTTGGTGCCGTTGGTCCCGTTGGCCCGCGGCACCCAGGGCGTGCTCCCCGCGCTCATCCCGCGGCCTCCAGCAGCTCGGTCTCGTCGTCGCGCTCGGCCAGGGCGGCGGGCATCAGGTCGTCCGACTCGTCATCCATCTCCGCGGTGGGCAGCGACAGGCCGGCGCCGACGAACGTGTAGATCTCGTCGAACGCGCTGATCGCGCGGTCCACGGTGAAGTACTCCAGCGCCCGCATGCGGGCCGCGGCGCCGAGCTTGCGGCGCAGGCTGGCGTCCTGCAGCAGCGTGTAGCACGCGTCCGCCAGAGCCTCCGGGCTGCGCGGCGGCACGATCATGCCGGTGTCCGCCACCGCCTCGCCGACGCCCCCGACATCGGTGGCCACGCAGGGGCGCCCGCAGGTCATCGCCTCGATGAGGGTGTACGGGAAGCCCTCGGCGATGCTGCAGAGCACCACCACCTGGCCGGCGGCGTAGGCGTCGCTGATGTCGGCCACCCGGCCCTCGAACGTCGCCACGTCGGTGATGCCGAGCTCCGCGGCCAGCGACCGGCACCGCTGCAGGTACTCCTCCTGTCCCGGGGGCGGCGCGCCGAACAGCCGCAGCCTGGCCGCGGGCATCTTGTGGTGCACAAGCGCGAACGCGAGCAGCAGCGTCTCCAGGTCCTTGACCGGGTCGACGCGGCCGGCCCAGGCGATCGTCGGGGTGTCCGGCTCGCCCTCGATCACCGGGAAGTCGGCCGGGTCCACCCCGTTGTAGACGGTGCGCACCCGGGACAGGTCCGCGCCGAGCTGTTCCTCCCAGCGCTTGTTGTAGACGTTCCCCGGCGTGATCATCTCGGCCTCGTGGTAGCCGAGCGAGCAGAGCCGGCGCAGGAAGCGCAGGTGCAGCGCGCGCACCGGCCAGCGGAACGCGCCGGCGCGGCTGTGCATGTACTGCTCGCGCATGTAGATGCCGTGCTCGGTGACGACCATCGGGGTGCCGTACCGCCACTTGGCGGCCAGGGCCGGGAGCGCGCCGAGGCCGTTGGTCACCGCGTGCGCGACGTCCGCCCGAACCGGGGGGTGCGACAGCGGCCGCAGCGAGTGCTCAAGGAGCTGCATCGCGGTCACCGCGTCGTGCACGGTGGGCGCGGCCTCGGTCGAGTCAAGCCGCCAGTCCTGCCAGGCGTCGCTGAGCAGGCCAACCGCCGCCTCGCTGGACAGGCTGGCGGTCATGTTCTCCTTCTGGGCGAACTCGAACATCTCCCGCAGCACGTCGCCGAACTTGTCCTGGCCCTCGCCGGGCGGCGCGAGCAGCAGGTCGATCAGCTCACCGAGCGGCGGGCAGCTGACCGCTCGCGGGTGACGCCGCCCGAGCCAGCCCGCCTCCGGCCCGGGCGGCGGTGGTCCCCAGAGCGGCAGGTTGGTCACGGACGTCACGTTCTCCGGAAGCGACCAGCGCACCGGCTCGGTACCGGTCGCGGTCAGGGCCACCAGCAGGAAGTCATAGTCGGGCATCCCCCGGACCAGCTGGTCGCACCACACGCTCACCCCGCCGAACTGGTGGGGGTAGGTGCCTTCCCCGATAAGTGCCACGTCCATGTGCGCTCACGTCACCCGACTCGACCGTGCCTGCTCCGCCGCCGTCAGACCGCGCCCCTCCCGGCCCGGCCGGCCGCGGAGACCTCGGGGGGCGCCGTCCGCGGTACGGCCGCCCGGCGGCGCTGAACCGCCCGCTGCGCCCGGCGCGGGCGCGTGGCCAGGATCTGCTCGTACAGGTCATCGATCCGCCCGACCACCGACTCGATGCCATAGCGGTCGAAGACCTTGGGGTCGGCCACCCGCGGCTGCGGCCCGGCCTCCACCGCCTTGCGGATCTCCGCGCCGAGCTCATCGGCGGTGCCCGTCACCAGCCGCGCCCGCTCGGTCTGGATCCCGTCAAGGGCCGGGCAGGTCGTGTACAGCACCGGCAGCCCGGCGGCCAGCGCCTCGAGCACCGACAGCCCGAACGTCTCCTGCAGCGAGGCGGCGACGTAGAGGTCGAACGCGGCGAGCATCGCCGTGGTGTCCTTCTGGTAGCCGCCGAAGATCACGTGCTCGGTCACGCCCAGCCGCTTGGCGGCCGCCTCCAGCCTGGCCTGGTCCTCGCCGCGCCCGATCACCAGGATCTTGCACCGGTCGCCCAGCAGCGGGCGGGCCGCCTCCATCGTCAGGTCCACCCGCTTGTTCGGGTCGAGCCGGCCGAGCGCGCCGATCACGTAGGTGTCCGGCCCGATGCCGAACTGCTCGCGGACCCGCTCCCGCGCGCCGGCGTCGAACCCAAGATCGTCGGTGTCCACCCCGTTCGGTATCACGGTGATCTTGTCCGCCCGCACGCCCCAGCGCACCAGCCGGTCCTTGACGATGTCGGACACCGCGATCGTGGCGTCGGAGAACTTCTCCGAGGTCAGGTACAGTGCCCGCACCCCGCGGGTCATCTTGCGCCGCTCGATGTGGGTCTCGCCGATCGAGTGCTCGGTGGTCAGCACCACCGGCGCGCCGGCCAGCCGGGCCGCCGGGCGGGCGTAGATCTGCGCCCGGTACAGGTGCGTGTGCACCACGTCGTAGCGCCCCTCTTTGATGATCTTGCGCAGCCGCAGCAGCGCGGGCAGCTCGGTGTTGCTCTGCATCCCGATGTCGCGCACGGAGGTGCCCTGTTCCCGGATCATGTCGGCGACCGGTCCGGGGTTGTAGAGGGTGACCACATCGGACTCGTGCCGGGTATGCCGCAAGATCATTGCGAGCTGCAGCTCGGCCCCGCCGGCGTCGAGTCCGGTGATGACGTGAAGCACTTTCATGTACGTGTTCTCCTTTAAGAACCCATGTGGGTTTGCGTCGGCGGGGTTCGGGAGGGTCGCGCCCCCGGGCGAGACCTCAGCGCGATACGGCCCCTGTAGAGCAGCCGCTTGGCTGCCATCCGCATGGCGTCGTCCTGCTGACCGACGTAAATCCTGGGCAGCGCCATGAGCCCGATCTCGGCCATCGAGGCCTCCACGGCGCACGCGTAGTCGTATCCGGCCTCGCGGACGGCCCGCCGGGCCGCCGCGTCCATCGACCCGTACGGGAAGGCGAACCCGCGGATCTCGGTGCCGAGAAGCCCGGAGAGGCTGGTCCTGCTGTCGTGGACCTCGGCCGACAGATTCTCGGGACCGACGCCGGCCAGGCGCATGTGCGTGGCCGCATGCGAGCCGATCTCGATGCCCGACTCGGCCAGCTCGCGGACGCCGTCGGCCGACAGCAGCGGCCAGACCGGGCCATCGTCCCACTCGTTGGTGCCGCCCAGCCGGTCGGAGATGATGAACGCGGTCGCCCCGAAGCCGCGGCGGGCCAGTTCCGGCACGGCCGCCTCGAGCACGCTGACGTAGCCGTCGTCGAAGGTGATGCCGACCAGGCCGCGCTGGCGGCCCGCCCGCATCGCGTCCACCAGCGTCGCGATGCTGACCCCACGCAGCCCGCGGCGCTGCAGCCAGGCCATCTGCTCGGCGAACCTGGCCGGCGAGACGCACAGGTTGTTCGGGTCCTCGGCCACCTCGGCGATGCCGTGGTACATCAGGACCAGCGGGGTCTCCCGCAGGCTGAGCTGGCCGTCCTGAAGCCACGAGTCGGCGCGGACCATGCTCCTCATTGCTCGCTCTCCGATCGGTGCAT
>Ga0335073_10013402_pt1 | contig 11492 bp, 11 predicted proteins | sample Lox_Sample_22_FD_207093 | JGI IMG/M metagenome (GOLD analysis project Ga0335073, IMG submission 207093) | Soil microbial communities from Loxahatchee National Wildlife Refuge, Florida, United States - Lox_Sample_2.2 | ecosystem: Environmental > Terrestrial > Soil > Wetlands | place: USA... | reverse complement strand
CGCCTGCACGCGCGGCGAGAAGCCTCCCACCTCGGGGACGACTCCGCGCAGGCCCGCCATCGTGGCGTCCCGCACGCGCAGCACGTCGAACGCGCTCTTCCGCGCCGCGTCCTCGCGCACCGCGAAGCCCGCGCCCATCCACTCGTGCGCGCCCAGCGTCTTCCGCTCGAGCAGCGCGCGGAGCGCCGCCATCTGCGCGCTTTCATCGCAGAAGGCGCGCCAGCGGGCGTCGCGGACGACGCCGGCGGCCCGGCCCTTCGCCGTCAGCCGCGCGTCTGCGTTGTCGGGCCGCGCGCTCAGCCGGTACTCGCTGCGTGACGTGAACATGCGGTAGGGCTCGCTGACGCCCTTAGTGACGAGGTCGTCGATCAGGACGCCGATGAAGCCTTCGGCGCGGGAGATCGTGAACGGCGGCTTGCCCTGCGCCGAGAGCCCGGCGTTGATGCCCGCGACGATGCCCTGCGCCGCCGCCTCCTCGTAGCCCGTCGTGCCGTTGATTTGCCCCGCCAGAAACAGCCCTTTGATCACTTTGGTTTCGAGCGTGCGCTGGAGGCTGCGCGGGTCCACGTAGTCGTATTCCACGCCGTAGCCGGGCTGCAGCATCGTCACATTCTCCAGTCCGCGTACCGTTCGTAGCATTGCGGCTTGCGCTTCCGCCGGAATCGTCATAGATATGCCGTTGGGATAGATGACGTCGTTGTCGAAGCCTTCCGGCTCCAGCCAAATGAGGTGAGAAGATTTGTTGGTAAAGCGGATAATCTTTGATTCGAGCGACGGGCAATATCGCGGGCCTTTGACGGTTTCTCGGATGTGAATTGTCTTGTCGAGGTTGGCGCGGACAATTTCGTGAGTCGCTTCGTTGGTATGAGTGCTGTAGCATGGCAATTGGTCCTCGACCTGTACCTTGTCGTTCAGGTAGCTGAATGGCATTGGTGGCTCGTCACCACCGTGTGCTTCGAGTATTCCAAAGTTAATGGTCTTCTTATCAAGTCTCGGTGGCGTGCCTGTCTTAAGTCTTCCGAGTTTGAATCCCGCATCTCTTAGACTTTTGCTCAATCCATATGTCGGTGCCTCGCCCATCCTGCCACTTGGATAGCATTCCATTCCGATGTGGATCTCTCCACCGAGAAATGTACCTGTAGTAATTACTACGTTCTCCGTCAGTAACACCTCTCCACCCTCGAGTCTGACTCCAGCGATCTTTCCCTGCCTTCCCGTCCCTTCTTCCACCTCTTTATTCACAATAATATCCTCCACCTTCCCCTCGAGCACACTCAACCCCTCATACGCCATCAACTCCTCCGTCATATAGCGCCGATACAGCGCGCGATCGATCTGAGCGCGCGGCCCCCAAACAGCGGGTCCCTTGCGGCGATTGAGGACCTTGAACTGCACGCCGGCGCGGTCGATGACGCGCGCGGCCACGCCGTCCAGCGCGTCCACCTCGCGCAGCATCGTGCCCTTGCCGATACCCCCGAACGACGGGTTGCACGAGCACACGCCGAGGTTGCGCGCCGACGGCGTCACCAGCGCTGTGCGCGCGCCCGTCCGCGCTGCTGCCGCGCTCGCTTCGCTGCCCGCGTGTCCGCCGCCGATCACGATTACGTCGTAGGGTCTATTGTGCGCGTTACGTTAGCTTAGAGCGGATGAGGGATGGGCGCGGCGAACCTGGAGTCGGGCGAGACGGTGGCGAAGCATCGCGCTGGGTGGTGGGCGGTGGGCCGGACGCGCGGTGCGTGGCCCCAGAGCGGGATTGCTCGGCGGTGGCCTCGCAGTTGGGCCATTGGGGGTGCAATGAGATGGGAAGATGGGACGGATGAAAAGTTAGAGAGTTGAAGTTTGCGCCGGGTATTTCTCGGCATGCGTCGGGCGCACGGACACAAACGAGGCTGTCAGCCTTGCCCGCGCAAAGACGTTGACGATTTTCGAGAGCACAGCTCCGGCTGAGTGGCACTTATTTAATTAAATAGAGGTTCTCATGCAAGTTGAGACGTCAATAAGCCGTTATATCGAGGGATTTCAATGAATGTAATCCCGTACTAAGTACATTAGGCGGAATGAGGAGCGAACACGCCTATTAGTGATAAGCAGTCAGTGTCACCCGCGAACCTAGCAATACTGAATTTTTGATTCAAATTGACCTAAGCGAGTAACTGCACGTCGGAATCGATTTGATTGACTCGGTCCGTGCTCGCTCAGGAGCCCCACGTTGACAGCAGTCGTTGCTCGAGGAGGTAAAGCGGACGGCAAGTCGTCCGGAACACTGCCGTCTCCACGTCACTCAAGAAATCTCTGAAGATAAGAATTATTTCAAGGGGTGGCACTAGCAGCGCAGACGTTTGCTTGATTTGCCTTCGTTTCCATCTGCGATATAGGGAGTGAAGTTGACGGATGCATTCGAGGGGATCATTGCACTTGCAGTAACTTACGGGGTTGAGCATCAGCAAGGCTGAGATAAACAATCTCAGTTGAAGCTTGCTCGTGGCTGAATAAACCCTGGGCGGGGGAAGTTGAGACACGGATGCGGTCACTTTGTCCCATTTAATAGCGCAAGGAACTTTAACATATGGCATACGCACAGACAACCAACCCACTACCATACCCATTAAGTCGTTACTCATTTAAACCGCCTGAAGGCAAATTGACCTCCGGTCTTGACGGTTTGTCATGTGCAATTCCCGTTTTATCAAGCCTAGACCATTTTTACACGCTTTTCATTACTCATCAGTCTTCGGAATCATAATCGTGCCTTTCAGATCTCATCCTGGCTCGTTTGTGCTCATTCTGTCCGTGTACCTTGGCGAGATGATCTTTGAATTCCTCCGGTAGATCTGCAACTAATTGAATATGACGCTCCGTCAGCAAGATTCCACTGCCCCTCTCCTTGTCCTTCTCCGCTTCGTATTCAGCTTGTGCAACGGCTCTCTGGAACACTGCATGGAAAGGAAAAGGTCAGCGCAGCCCGAGACCTCTGACTGGGGCACAGTCTCACCATTTCGAATCTCTCTCCCGTTCCAATTCTTGTTAAGCAACTCGTCCGAACGCAGATACTCCTTTGCAGTGTAATTGATCCTGATATCGCGCCTCTCCTGCTCAAACTTCTCCATAAATACCTTCCAGATCTGCTCGCGTTGGTTGCGATCAAGCGGTGGATAGTAAAGTGGAATGTGAACGCGAGAGATGAAGGCATCATCGAATGCCCCTACTCGATTAGTAGTGAGAAAAATGATACCCTCATAGAATTCGAGAGCACGGAGAAAACCTAAATAGTCACCATGTCAGAGGACTTCCAAATCGACCGTCGTAGTCACTTACTAGCCACGAGGCTGTTTCGCTTCAAGTCCCGTGTCTTTCGCATCTCTAAAAAGACGTCTGCTTCATCGAACAGGAGTACAGCGCCCCACTTGGCGGCTCGTCCGAAAATCGCCGCCAGTATTCTGTCCACACGTTCTGTCTCGGTGCCAATGTCACTACTCGTTATGATCATTAGAGGCCGCTGAAGGTATTGTGCGATACATTCTAAGATTTTGTCAGTTGACAAATTGTAACTTGCGAAGCCTTTGGCAGGGAGGCAACTGTAAAGAAGACCAACCGGCTGTATACGTTTTGCCTACTCCAGGGCTGCCATGTAGCAAGAAAATCAAGCCGCTTCCCTTCCCTTCTACATAGTCGGCGCTCCATACTTTCCTCTCGATATTGAAGCCCAGTTTGTTGGTCCTGATGAAGCTAACGGTTTGAGCCTTCAAGATTTTCTTGCGTTGCTCGTCCATGACCAACGTGTCGATCATGTTCTGCTTGAAATTTGGATCCACACAGTTTTGTACGTAGAGTTGTTCTGCAGTGCGAGGTCAGCGATTCCTCAGATTTAGGAGCATATTAGAACGAATAACACACCCCATCTGCGTGTTCTGAACACGAATGCAGGAATGTAATTCGGACATAAGAGATATGCATGAAGGGGCAGTTTGAATTCTGAGTGATCCTTGAGAGAGATCCTATGATAGTCTTCAAATACGTTCTTAAACTTGGCTTCTTTGGGCATTCTTTTGCAGTTCAGGCATTGGCAGTCTGACATGGGGCTTCGCAAGTCACTCGAATCCAATGGACCTCGGAAGCTATAAGCCCCTGAGCGGCTCCGAGTTTGCTTTGTGTCTCTCGTCTCAACCAAATAACTGGTCACATCCACCATGACCAAGTCGTCAATCTAGATAACAATTAGCGTAGGAATACTGAGGTCCAAGCAGTGATCCACTTTCCTCTTTGGTGGGATCCTCCCAAGTGGCACCATTATACTCTTTGCACGCTGGTTTCAAAAGACTCCAATACATCTTGCCAATTTCAACTGCTTCCTTGACCGATGTCTCCTGCTCCATTATCTCTTCCATAGACGTATCATCGTACTTCCCAGGGACGATCAAGATTTTGTCGGAGATGTTCTTCGGTCCATCATATGGAGGATAGATCAGTTTCCACTTCTGGCGACTCACGTACTCGCCATCGTATCCTAGGTTCCAAAACTCTAGGTGCCACGCTTTCGGTGGATCCTCGAAAATGCCACCCGCGCAGGAGTGCACCACGCCAATGGTCCACTTATCGCTTATCGCCATTTTTGTCATGATGGTCGTCCCTGGCTTCCATGCAATCCATTGATAGTCAAAGGTCATACTTCCTTCGTTATTGCGCTTCTTCTCGCCGTTAACTTTCTCCATGATATGCGTATCTAGATATTCAAGCAAGAGTCTTAGGTGTTCGGCTGCATCTTTTTCCCGCTCGCAAAGCGCCGACGCATCTGTCAGTCGGCATCGCTCTTGGAACGCGCGTAGCTCATCGTAGTGATGTACAAGCAAAGGGTAAGGCCAGCGCAATTCAATTATGTCACTGTTCAGGTTTACCTGCGGATAGTACTCGACCACGGCCTGCAGCGCATTGATAATGGCCAAGGAGTAGATCCGCAAGAAGTACGAGGGTTTTGCAATGGTGGCGGGAGTTTCATTTGACGCAGCCCTCGGTTTCTTATTGTTTTCAGTAGCCAATGCACTTATTTCGTATACCGCCAGGACTTCAAAAGCAGGAGACTCAGTTCCTTTGCTGTGATTGGTGATATTTGTGGCTTCGAAATCAATTTTGCCCTGATGCGCTATTGAATGCACAATATCTTGGGTTCCTCGTTTGCGATATTGAGTCGAAAATTTAATCCAAGGATGATTTCGTCCTCTGTATGAGTCTGGGGGTGAAGAACCGGCGTTGTCGTAGATGCCATTATTGGAGATTTCTTCTTTCGGCTCTGCTAGTCCACCCCTCCCAGGTTTAGTGGTAACACTGTCCACAGATTCCATCGAACTCATAACCGCGGCGAAGAGACAACGTACTCAGGAAAGCAAGGGTGCCGTTAAGCTGAAACGCAACTTTGGGTGAAAACAAGTGATAGCGGTCACTCGCCAAGTTCGGAATGTGTATGAGCAACTGACGCACTGAGAGGTGCTGAACTTGTATGTGGATAAGGAGAAGCAGTATTCATTGAGGTGATCGGTTTTCGATCACTTGTGTGTGTTATGTGTGTGTTCTCTAGGAGGCTGGGCTCTAGTGCCCGTTTTATCAACTGGATCACGTGAAGAGCTGATCTACTTCGGCCTGCGTCAGCAACATATAATCGAAGAGATGTGTGGTTCGCGATAAGATTCTCAGCTTCATCGGCGGGGCAATTTCAATAAGTATTGCGGCGTCATTCATTCGTTATCGTATCGTACATGGCACGAATGGCCGTGCGCTGGCCATAAATAAGTGTAGGAATATAACCCTTATATAAAGAGTACTTTTGTTCTTGGACCTGAAAAACGCAGGGGTGTAACGTGAGCAATAAGTAAGCAGCTGGAGCAGCACTGAGCCGCTATGAGCGAGCGTGATTGTAGCTGTGCGTAGCCTGAGCTTCATTTGAGCCAGCCGGATCATGCCTGATTTTTATCCCTGTGCCCTACCCAACGTGCAGGTCCCGAAAACGGGCCCAGACAGATCACCTTAGAAGCTCGGCAGGCCGTTGGCGAACCGTGAAGATCGTCGAACGCGAAGAAAATTTCGCCTAGGCATCGATGGGCATGTCCACCCACTAATTTCAGAGGGGGCCTCGCTATTATAGGCGCCTTCGCTGGGCAGTTTAGCGGGGTGGCCCGCTCGCTCAAGTTACGTCACGTCCTCGCATTTCTGGTGCCTAGGGACGTGGAAACGGATTGACTTGAGCGGAAGCTTTCTCTCTGACAGAATTATTCAATATGAATCTCCCACACCAAACTGCATCTATCTTACATCCATCAGTGAATTCTTCCCGCGTGACCTAAGCTCGCGCGCAATCCCCTCCATATTAGCCGTCTCATCCTTATCTACTTCATTAACCGCGTCTTCATTGTGCGCGCCATCATTTGCGCAACATGGACACGGCCTCGTCTTATATAGACGTTATCACATCGGTTTCTACCATCCTGGAAGAATTCAATCATCCATTCACCATTGTCGGACAGGCTGCGAATCGATGGATGGGTTCCAACGGATGCTATGACGACGCTATCGACTTACTCCTTCGAGACGACCAACTTACCCCTATCACGCTAGCCTTGGTTCAATCCGGCAAATGGGATTACTTTGACCTGCATAAGGATCGGCACGACGACGAGGACTGTTATCTCGAGTTTTTGGAGTATGGTCGTGGCGCCGACCAAGTTTTGGAGCGCAAAGTTGGGCCAAACGACATGTGGTGCTTCTTATACATCAGAATATGGTCCGAGAAAGCTTTCCACTTGAAAGTCGACGGGGTTTCCTGGTTTAAGGCACCTAATCTCTTTACCGGCTGGCCGACAGTCGTCGAGGATCGTTTCCATCCTGCAGCCGATCGCACTGATGGTTGGTTCTTCGGTCCCAACCTACTATCACGCTGCGACCAAAGTCGTTTATCTCCGCACCCATTGGACGGCATTAGCATCCTCGTACCGAGCATCCCATCTTATCTTAACGCAATGGTTTACCACGCGACGCAGTACAAAACGGCAAAACCGCAACTTTCATTCATGTCGAAATGGCAAATTCGCAATCTGACGAGATACTTGTATCTAGAGCTTCCGGAATGCCGTCACCGGGTTCTCCTCGAAGTTGACGCGGACGCTAAGCAGTTTCTGGGGCAGTTTTTTGACAAGTACAAGAGGAAGCCCCTTTTCAATGTCAACAAATCCGGGGAAGTCGTAGAAATCAAGCCATGGGTGCCGCAATCCTGATTGCAGGTGCATTCCCGGGGTTCATTATAGCCGGAGTTCCATCCAGTATCATGGTATCTACGGCGCGTTTCTGGCCTTGGTGTTTGTCGGGATACTTCCTACCCTCATATATTATTATAGGCATTCCCAAGCCCTCGGTTTTGTTGTTATATTTCTTACCCGCATATAGTATCATAGGCATTCACAGGCCCTCGGTTTTGTCGCTATACTTCTTACCGGCATATAGTATCATAGGCATTCCCAGGCCCTTGGTTGCGTTGGAAGCTTCTTACCCTCATATAGCATCATAGGCATTCCTAGGCCCTCGGTTTTGTCGCTATACTTCTTACCGGCATATAGTATCATAGGCATCCCCAGGCCCTTGGTTGCGTTGGAAGCTTCTTACCCTCATATCTGTCCGGGCGAAACGATTGAGTTCGACAGCCGCCTTGAGTTTAAAGTCAGACTCGAGCTGCTCCAACTCGGCGGCCCGTTCGTCGAATCAGTCTCCGCGGTCGAACTCCTTGGAGGGTTCGTCGCTGGCCTGCCGGACTTGATTTGGAACCGTGCAAAGACGATAGTCGGGCGGGGAGAGGATGGTGACGTTGCGGATTTCAAGTTCTTGTTGGCAGAAGCGGAAAAGCGGGGGCTGACAATCTCACTACGAGACGACGACATGAGGGAGGTGCTGGAGGAGGCTGGGGAGGAGTTGACGGAGCGCGAGAGAGCATTACTACAATCGCTTATGAAGCCGCCGCCGAAAGACACGGCTTCCAATACCGACAAATCATAACTTTCTTATCCGCTTATATGACTGCACATGTGCTGTGTCCAGAGCGAAATCCATTACTAGGCCAAGCCGGTTCCTCCAGTACGTTATCCTTGCGTACTGCTACCCTGATGATCATCGCTTTCCCGAACCCAGCACGCCCAATACGGCTGCGTCGCGATCCCCTTCCACTTTGTTGTTGATCGCGTCAACGAATTCCTCCAGGGCAGAGGTTATATATCGTTAGGAAAGGCGATAGGCATATCTAGAGACCTAGAATATAATTTATATAACACTAAGGAATTGTCTATATGTAACTAAACGTGCTAATGTGGCGAACATAGTAGGAATCCTGTCTAGCGCAGGGGGTTCCCACAACTGAGCACCCGAGGTGGTCAAATTTGACCGGAACTAGATTTCGCTCAGTCTAGCCATGTTTGGTCGAAGTGCGACAACCTCAAGCCTTGAGTCCTTTCGTATCGAGTGACCGGATTCGAGTATACCATCACGATCGAGCTCATCATGTTTCTTATTTTCATTGCTAGCCACAATCCATTCCTGTGACGAGTGAGCTGCATTCCTCGTTTAAGCCTTTCGAACTGGCCCTCTTGTGAACCCACCGGCCAAGCGAGACTATGCGCCTATTATATCTCGATGAATTTGGAACACCGAAGCTAGATGAATTCTCAGGCGACAAGATCCCTCATCCATATGCAATACTTTCACATACTTGGGTGCAGGATGGAGGCGAGGTGATCTACAACGACATCTCGACAGGAAATGCTAAAGCCAAGATTAGCTCTCGGAAGATACGCTTCTGCGGAGCCCAAGCAGCCCGTCATGGACTAAAGTATTTTTGGGTAGACACTTGTTGTATCGACAAGTCAAGCAGCGCCGAACTTCAGGAGACCATCAACTCAATGTATCGCTATTACCGTAATGCGGCTCGATGCTACGTATACTTGTCAGACGTTTCAGCCAATGACAGTGATGCAAACAGCCAGATCTACCAGTTATCATGGCAGTCGTCATTTCGGAAAAGTAGATGGTTCAGGCGAGGCTGGACGCTCCAAGAACTTTTGGCCCCAGAATCCGTCGAATTCTTCTCCAAACAAGGCCATCGATTAGGCGATAAGAGATCTCTAGAGCTACTAATCCACGAAATAACTGGTATTGCTGTCCTAGCACTTCGGGGAGCCCCATTATCTCAGTTCAGCCCCCTTGACAAATTCAGCTGGGCACAACACCGGGAGACCACACGACAGGAGGACTGGGCATACTCGCTGCTGGGTATTTTTGATATCTCCATGCCACTTTGTTATGGCGAAGGGGGAGAAAAGGCGACTGTGCGGCTTAGAAAAGCGATTGGCGAGGCTTCAAAGGGTAAGGACTAGTAGAGGCAAATATACCAGGCCAAGCTCGGCGTGTATACTGCCTGCCCTTTGTTTAAGCTCGGATAGCTTACTACAAACTTAGAACCGGAGGACCTGCTTAATCCTTTTCCGTATCATGCCTCGCAAAGTCAAGACCCTAGAAACCCTAGTCTACCGGATTTCCCTTTATCGGGAGCCATTTGGACTACCGAACAAATTGATCATAATTCCGAGAGCCTTAAGAGACTCTTTGATCCAAAGTATGTACGCTTGACCAATATTGCCGGTCGATTGACAATGGCACCACGCCAAGTGCATGATCGAATTAGTCGATGGAGAATGCCGGATGAACCATCACGATTCCTTTGGCTGAAGGGTGAACACGATCCAGCCATAGGCTCTGCGAACAAGGTGACAACAATGGCGGCTAGTTTAGTCGAGCAGGCACATAAAACTGATGTCCCCATCATATCGTACTTCTGCAAACAGAGCAAGAATAGGCCCAGGGAGGCCGTGACTGCCCTTCTCTATGCTCTAATGCGACAGACTGTTGAGCTCCTGCCAACAGAATCGACAACTACTATCGACATGTCCGAGGAGCGGTTTAAGGGTCTAAGCGGTGAGGCTGACACATGGGATGCGGCTTTGGTATTGTTTCGCGATGTCATTGAACTCCTTGACTCCCTCACTTGTACAGCTTGCTGCGTTGTGGAAGGTCTTCATTGGCTGGACGGCAAGAGCACAGAATCTAGACTACACCAACTTCTAGAGGCACTTGGGAACACTAACCTTAAGGTCCTTTTCGCTACTACGGGGAAGTCAACTGTACTTCTCAATACCATTAAGAAAGAGGATCAGATCGACCTCAGTTGTTACGGCAATGATGACTGGTAAGACCTCCTGAAAGTTCGGACGCTACGAGAAATCCATGAAGACGTCCAGCTTGCAAATAAGACATCAACGAGAGTAAGTCGTGCGAGAGAGGAACCGACCGAGCAGCGGTCGACCTGCCAATTGTGCAATGGATAGCATGGATGTCTCAATGACTTCGATTTTGTGCGTATATTGTGTGTACTTATCTCGTGATCGTGATAAAAATGCTCGTGGGTTAAAAAGTCTACCGCTAGCTGGATAAGCAGATCCTTCCTTCCATGCCATAACAATTTGATTACCCACCTTACGAATATGCGCGTCAAAAGTTCTGCTCAGGCATCACTTTGTGCTCAGATTTTACCCCCTAAGCAGTCCCTAAATTTTAGGGTGGACCCACTAATTGGTCAGGTGTAGCCAAAGTTGGTGTCTTGGCGTACCTTTTGACACAAATCTTCGTACCTTTTTCCTTCTTTTGAGACTCAACATTGCGCACATTTAATCATCACCAACCATCGTCTCATATGTAGAAGTCTTTGTAAGGTCTATTGGAGCATCCCAAAGCTATTCCAATCTACTCATCCGTCTTAAATTCCTGCCCGAATGACAAGGTTTCCGTTTGTCTGAGTCACTGAAAAACTCCTTGCTCTTCCACGCTCACAGTTATTGAAGTTAAGATTCGGAGGAACATATGACTCCCTGCTTCGAAATCCAAAAACTAATCATCGATGCATGCAATGAAACTGTTCTCAATAGCTTGGTCAGTGGCTTGATGTTGGCGAACGCTTTGAGTCTCAACTGCGGTACAGTGCGGAGTAACTCCAACCCGACAACGATTGTACGCTTTGTTGTAGCAACATCAGTAAATAACCTCTGATTAGTGATCCAAAGCCATCGTTGTCTTCAGAGAAGGTTGGCAATGTTTTCAGCAATTCAATTTCTTTAATAGTCGCTGATATTACCCCAAAAGACCGTTACGGGCATCAAATGTCATGTGACATTCCGGCCGTAAGCCTTCCACATTCGGAGGTATCTTGCAGCCTTTCCTCATTGTGGCGTGTTAATTGTATGGATTTGTGGCACAAGTCGGAGGATCAAATGCAAACATCCATAAAACGAACGTACGAAGCGCGCTGGCGAAAAACGGAATGATTAAAAAACAACTTCTTCACAAGGCTGTCATTCTGGCGTCACTGTCTCTTATCAGCGAATCTGTACATATATCTCTCGTCGTACTATTCC
>Ga0335073_10013399_pt1 | contig 11494 bp, 6 predicted proteins | sample Lox_Sample_22_FD_207093 | JGI IMG/M metagenome (GOLD analysis project Ga0335073, IMG submission 207093) | Soil microbial communities from Loxahatchee National Wildlife Refuge, Florida, United States - Lox_Sample_2.2 | ecosystem: Environmental > Terrestrial > Soil > Wetlands | place: USA: Florida... | reverse complement strand
ATCCCGATCCGGCCAATGCCCCGACCCTCAAGCAATGGGCGCGGGACTATTGGGAAGCCGTCCATCCTTTCAATCTCGCCGGCGCCTACGCGAACTTCATGATGGACGATGAGGGCGAAGCGCGCGTTAAAGCTGCGTATGGCGATAATTACGAGCGTTTGGCAATGCTGAAGAAGAAATACGACCCGACTAACCTGTTCAGAGTGAATCAGAACATCCGACCAGCGCCTTAAGCCCCGCCGGCAACGGACACGAAGGGTTTCCATGGCCACTTTCATGGACGGCCACGACACGCCGGTGTGAGTGCCGGATGTTCTCGAGGGGAACTCGACGGGCCTGTGAGGCTCGTCCTCTTCTTCCGCTCGCTCCCGCGACGTAGTAGAGCGCGGGCTCGCGCTGGCGAACGCCGCGGCGGTGAAGAGCCTCGGGCTATGGCTGATGAGCATGGCGTCTCTGCCTCTGGTGGCTGGCTCGTGGCTTAGGCGGACTTGATCTAAACGAACGCAGACTGCCACCGCTGACCCGAAGCCCACATCGGGCGCCTGCTAATCCAGTAATCGACCGGCGACGTCCTGGAGCGCCCGAACAACATCGGCCCGGCTTTCGCGCGTCAATTTCTTCTGGTCGACGATCAAAAGAAAGCCGTCCTGCTCTTGACGAATGATCCGCCCTTGGGCGGCGGTCTTATCGACTAGCCCCACCACCCGATGGGTGCGTACCGGGCGGCTAAATCCCTTGACGGTAATGGTGCCGGTCTCCTCGGTGAGCACCTCGTCCTTGACCAGCGCGTAAGTCTCGTGCGCCAGCAGAATGCCGCCGAGATCGGCGTGCGACTCCAATCTCGCCGCCAAGTTCACTTCGTTGCCGATAATCGTGTAGTCGACGCGGTCGTTACTGCCGAAGTTTCCGACCGTACAAAACCCGGTGTTGATGCCGATGCGAAGCTGGAACACATGCTCCTGGCCACGCTCGCGCCACTCGGCCTGCAAGTCGCGCATGCGCTGCTGCATGGCGATCGCCATCTTCACGCAGGCGAGCGCATCTTCCTTGGGCCCACGCGTCTCGGGATCGCCGAAGAACAACATGATCGCATCGCCGATGAACTTATCGATCGTCGCTCCGTATTCGAGTGCGATGGTCGACATTTCTCGCAGGTAGTGGTTAAGAAGGTTGGTCAGCTCTTCCGATTCCAGAAGGTCGGTGGTCTCCGTGAATCCTGCGATATCCGAGAAAAATATGGTCAGTTTCTTGCGTTGAGACGTAACATCGACGGTCTTCTCTCCGGCAAAGATCGACTTGTACAATTGCGGCGAAAGGTACTTCGAGAGTTTGGACGAAAGCGATTCCAATGTTCGATTTTTTTCCATCACCAGTCGGTTCGCGTCTTCCAATCGCTGTTTTGCTTCCAGCAGACTCTGCTCCGACTGCTTTAGCTCGGTGATATCCGTCATGACCGTGACAGTGCCGCCAACCGTCGTCCGCCGACGGGCAATCCGATAGATGCGGCCATCCGGGGCACGATCCTCAAAGGCGATACCGGTGGGGTTCCGCAAGCTCTCTACGCGCTGCGCGACCAACGAATCGAGGTCACCCTCGCCGTAATAGCCGTGCTCGGCCAGATAACGCAGAAAATTGGGATAAGGCTGTCCCGGCTGCAGCAATTCTTTCGGGACAGGATACATCTCCGAGAAGCGATCGTTGCAGAAGACGATATTCAGGTCTCGGTCAGTATAAACGAGCGCGCCTGGCATGTTGTCGAGAGCGACATGAAGCTCCGCCTGCTTCCGGGCCAGATTTTCCTCTGCGTGCTTGAGTCTGGTGATTTCAGTGATCGCTGTCACCGTTCCGCCCGACGCGATTTTGCGACGGTTGACCTCATAGACCTTTCCGTCTGGTGTGCGATCTTCGAGCGGGTAACCGACTGGATTGCGCAGACTCTCGATGCGACGCGCGACCAAAGTCTCAACATCGCCGTCGCCATAGTAGCCGTGTTCCGCCAAATAGCGCAGAAAGTCAGGATACGGCCGGCCTGAATCGAACAGCTCACGCGGCACCGGGTACATTTCGATGTACCGATTGTTGCAAAAGACGATTTTCAAGTTGTCATCGGTGTAGGCCAACGCTCCCGGCATGTTGTCGAGCGCAACGTGCAGCTCCGCCTCCTTGCGCGCAACATCGCGCTCAGCGAGCTTGCGCTGGGTGACGTCGGAATAGGAAAGGACGAGGCCACCGCGCGCAATTGGCGCGTAACGGATGTTGAGGATTCGCCCGCTCGGGAGTTGGTATTCGAACTGGTGTGGCCGACCTTCACGGACGCGCTCCATACGCGAGATTGCCTGGGCTTCGGCATCGCCCGGACCATAGTCGCCACGTTCGGCGTTGAAACGATACAGTTCAATAATGTCGAGGCCGGGCTTGCACAGCGTGGTCGGATAGCCGCGCAGCTCGATGAACGCCTCGTTGTTGGCGATTAGCTTTAGATTCTGGTCGAAGATCGCAAAGCCAAAGTCTAATGCGTCGAGGCCTGACTCAACGACCGCGGCGGACGTCAGCAACCCTTTGGGCGATGCTGAACCTGTAGTCCTCGCCGGGCGATCGGCCATGGCCTCCCCTTTCGGCCGAAGCGGAATTCGCTATTGGACAATACTGTGACCGGCAGTTGAAGTCTAATAACCGTAGCGCGCGATGGCATTCTCGTCCCATTCAAGGCCAATCCCTGGACGATCGGGCACCTCAAGGTGGCCATTTTTTATGTCGAACGGCTCCTTCAGGATCGGATTGGCCCAGTCCTGCCACTCCAGCCAGTGCGCGGTCTCGGTGACGCGCATCAAATGCGCCGCTACCTCCGGATACAGATGGGTCGAAACCTGAACGCCGCCCGCAGCGGCAATTGGGACGGAGCGCAGCCATCCAGATACGCCGCCGATGCGCATCAGATCCGGCATCATATATTCACCGGCACCGGCGCAAACGGCTTTATACAGATCGCGTGGACCGTAAAAATTCTCGCCTAGCTGAACCGGCGTGTCGAGTTGCGCCGCAAGCTGTACGTACCCTGCCAGGTTGTCGTAGGCGATCGGCTCTTCGAACCAGTACAATCCCTGATGATCGAGAGCGTGGCATCGGCGAATGGCGTCGCCAAGCGAGAGGCCCTGGTTGAAATCCACCATGAGCTTGATATCGCTGCCCACCGCTTCCCGGACCTCGCGGATCGCGGCAAGATCGTCATCCAGGCGGTCTCGCCCGAGCCGCAACTTCACGCCCGTGAACGAGCCCTCCGAAACAAGCTCGCGCGCCTCCGCTGCAAAGGTCGACACGTCCGTCAGCCAAAGTCCATTGCTGTTGTACGCCGGTACCGGACCTATTGTGCCGCCAACCAATGCCGCAAGCGGTTGACCCGCCGCCTTGGCGAGCGCATCCCACATGGCCATGTCAAGGCCTGCTACCGCGATCATGGCAATGCCCTCGTAGCCGACCAGATTGAGAGAGCGCCTGTTGGCCTGAAAGCGCTCCAGCGGCGCGAGTAGGTGGTTCTGTTGCGCTTCCGCCAAATCGAGGAGCGCCGGCATCACGTAGCGAGCCGCATTTTTGAGATAAGGCTCCAGATAGCTGCGCCCAACGACACCCTCATGGGTATAGAGGTCGATCAGGATCAGCGGCCATTCCTTGAACATCCCGACCTTCGAGACGACGGGCCGCCGCAACGGCACCGATACCGCGCGAACATCGATCGATCGCAGTGTCAATTTTGCCGGCATGGCTTCGTTCTCCGCGGCGCGCGAGCGCCGTCCGATAGGTCCGTACAATCGATCTGACTGCCGAAGGCGACTGATGTAAATTCACTTGTCAGTATACCAAGTCGACGGGGGCGCCCAACATGCGACGGTCACGGCTCGAGACCAAGCGACGCATCCTCGATGCAGCCTATGGCCTGTTCTGGCGCCAGGGCTTTTTTCGTGTCGCCATGGATGACATCGCGACACGCGCAAACGTCACCAAGCGCACGCTCTATAAGCATTTCCCCAGCAAGGACGATCTCATCCAATCGGTGCTGGCGCATGCGAGCGAATTCGCGCTGAGCCGCCTGCGACAGTTCAAGCGTCCGCCCGACGCGGAAGATTTCATTGATTCCTTCTTTGGCGAGCTCTCGGACTGGGCCGCGAAGCCAAAATGGTCCGGTGGCGGTTTCACTCGTGTCGTAGTCGAACTTGCCGATCTGCGGGGCCATCCCGCGCGCTCGATCGCGCGGCAGCATAAGGCGGCAGTGGAGCGATGGCTGACCGAGGCGATCGCTGCGGCCGACATTCCGTCGGCTCAGCAACGCGCGAGAGAGATCATGCTTCTCACCGAGGGTGCGATGATTCTGATGCTTATTCACGGAGATCGAAGCTACGCTCGGGCAGCGGCTCTTGCCGCCAAGGCGTTGGTCCGGCCCGTGCGTTTGCGGCGCTCGCGGTCCTGGCGATCTTCATGACTTGCGACTTCAGCTATTGGCGCGAAGCTGCGGTACGACGACCCGCATGGGATCGTCCGCAGTTGAATGAAGAGCGGCGGTACCGCCGATTGTCATGAACCGCCGCACTTGACCCCTTTCGGACATCCGTTCGCCCGACCGCGGCCCGCAAAGGCATATCCACAGTCCCCCTTTCCCAGATTTGCCGTCATCATCTTATAAGCATAAAATGCAGACGGTCTAGATTGGGGGTATGGAGGTGACAGCCGATCGGCTTGCACCGGAAACAGGGCCTCTTGCGACATCGAACACTTTCGGCGGAGGGCCGACTGCAGAAGAGACTCTGCGTGCCACGTTTGACCTGGCCGCGGTCGGCATCGCGCATGTCGCCCCCGACGGCCGCTTCCTCCGCGTCAACCAGAAGCTCTGCGACATCTTTGGTCTAACGCGCGACCAGCTGCTGCAATACCGCTTCCAAAAGCTTACCCATCCCGACGATCTTGCTGCCGATCTGAGCCTGCTCCGCCGCTTGCTTGCCGGCGAAATCCCAACCTTCAGCATGGAAAAGCGATATATTCGCAGTGACGGCAAGCTGATCTGGGCCGATCTCTCTGTCTCACTCGCCCGAGACGACGCCGGGAGGCCGTCGTACTGTATCAGCGTTGTCGTCGACATTACTGAGCGCAAGCTGGCGCAAGAGGCGCTGCGCGAGAGCGAGGCGCGCGCACACCTTGCCGACAAGCGGCTCGCGGAAGCCATCGCGACCATCGGCGACGCTTTCGCGCTCTGGGACGGCGACGCTCGCCTGATTGCGTTCAACGACCGGCTGTTGGACGTGTGGGGAGGTCGCAAGGACCTGGTGGCGCCCGGCGCGCAGATGGAAGCGATGCTGCGCGCCGGATACAGAAGCGAGATGGGCGACCGCGACATCGAAGCTGCGATCCGTCGGCGCATGGACATGATCGGCAAGCTCCCCGAGGACTACGAGATCACGCCCGCCGACGGACGCTGCTTCATGGTGCGGGAGCGTCGTCTCGCCGACGGCGGCTTCGTCACGGTTTACACGAACGTGACCGAAATGAAACGTAAGGAGGAAAAGCTCCTCAAGGCTGAAGCGGAACTGCAGGGTAAAGTGGTGGACCTCAGGGACGCGCAGCGGCGTCTTGAGAGTATGACCAAGGATCTTGTCGCGGCGCGCGACGCCGCAGAAGCAGCGAACCGTGCCAAATCGGCGTTTCTCGCCGCGATGAGCCATGAAATTCGCACGCCGATGAGCGGTATCATTGGCTTCGCCGATCTTTTACTCGAAACACCGTTGAACCAGCAGCAGCATCGCTTCGCCAAAGCTCTGAGTGAGTCCGCCAGCGCACTGCTCACGATCATCGACGATATCCTCGATTTCTCCAAGCTCGAGGCGAGGCGGGTGACCCTCAAACGAATCGTTTTCGATCCGCAGCAGGTGATCAATTCGACTGTATCGCTACTGGCGCCAACAGCGCAGAGTAAAGGTCTCAACATCGAAACAACGCCGGATGGGGATCTTCCGCGCCTGCTCCTTGGGGATCCCGGTCGCCTGCGCCAAGTGCTCCTCAATCTAATCGGCAACGCCCTAAAATTCACCGAGCGTGGTTACGTGCGGGTTACCGCTTCTCATCGACGCCTTGGCGGCGACCGGGTCGAACTGCGGATTGAGATTGCCGATTCCGGCATCGGAATTCCGGCCGACGCACGCGCATGGCTATTTACGCGCTTCAGCCAAGCGGACAGCACGACGCCACGCGCGTATGGCGGCACAGGACTGGGGCTGGCGATATCCAAGGAACTATGCGAGCTAATGGGCGGCACGGTCGACTATGACAGCGAGGAGGGGAAAGGCTCCCGCTTCTGGTTGGTGGTGGTTTGCGACATTCCTTCTGCGAAAACGCCGACACACGAGCATGGGACCGAAGCAACGAAAGAAAACGCCACTCGGAGCCTCGATATACTTGTAGTCGAAGACCACGAGCTTGTTCGGACGATGATTTCCGATATGCTGGCGGAGCTCGGCCACAATGCCGATCTTGCCTGCGACGGCCAGGAGGCTGTCGCGGCCGTGCAGGCGCGACGCTACGACCTTGTGCTGATGGATGCACAAATGCCGAAAATGGACGGCGCAGCGGCAACTAAGGCGATCCGTGCACTCGACCCTCCGGCCAATGCAGTGCCGATCGTTGCGCTTACAGCCCATGCGATCGAGGGCTATCGCGACGTGTGTGTCGCCGCCGGCATGAACGACTATCTGAGCAAGCCGGTTAAGCTCACGGCGTTGAACACCTTGCTCGCGCGGTGGAGCGCACACACACCATCGGCCCCGCAGACTTAGGCATCTCATGCGTTGAGTGATCGCTTCGACGCTGCTGCGGCTCTTCACCTTTGGCAACGCATTTAGCAGCATCGGTGTAGATGAACTCGTCATCAGGCGGGAACGATTGAGTTGGCGGAGCACGACGTTTTATGTCTGCCGTTGGGCACATCTCGAACGCTCCGGTACGCGTATTGTGAGTCCGCTAAGGGCCGCGGGCGGCGGTAGGTAGGCGGCCCCTTCAGGTCTGCCGCGTACGAGGTGGAATGACGACGGTCTTGCCAGGATGGTGCGGTTGCGACCTTTCTGGAGTGGCCTATCGCCATTCTTGCGCGCGCTGCGCGCGCTCGATCCTCGCAACGCTCGCCTGCGCTTCAGAAGAACGCCAGCGTGCGGATCTCGATGCTCTCGCGCGGCCGGGCATCGGGCGGCGCGGTCGGATCGTCGAAGGAGGTGTGCGCTGTCCAGCGGGCACGGCCGTCCTTCAGGGAATCATAGACCTTGAACACCAGGGCCTCGTTCCTCCGCATACGCGGAAACCAGTACCAGCGGTGCTCGGGATTGTAGGTGACGGCGTAGGTCTGGCCAACGCGGTTGGGATAGCGGCGCTCGGAAATGACGAGGTCCTTGGGCGAGAGCGTGCGCGCGTCGCAGATCGCCAGCGGGAAGGACTCGACGGGATGGCGGATCGGGCGCCACACCTGCACGACGGCGAAGCGGCGAGTGAGCAAGCTCTCGGCCTCCTGCGGCAGCAGGTCGCGCACGCGCTGCGGACCAGACCATTCGGTATAGTCGTTATGGGCACGCCGCACCGGCTCGCGGATCTTGCGCGCCTCGCGCTCGTTGTCGTCGGCGGTGCGCAAGGTGTGATCGAAGACGACGACCCGAGACGCGCCGCTCTCGGCTTTGATCAGCGCCTCCATCTCCGCGTAGTAGACTTGGCGCAGCTCGGCTTCGTCGAAGAAATCGACCACCTTGGTGTCATGGTGGACGAAACGGAAGCCGTTGCGCTCGAGCGCGAAGCCGTCCGCGCCGCGCCGGCCATTGTGCAGGGTCACGCGGCGCGGATCGGTCGTGCCGAAATTCCGCACCTCGGTCGAGCCGGGCCCACCAGTATAGGTGAAGGGCGTCGCGCCCGTGTCGAGGAGATAGTCGATCGTCGCCTCGATGGTGTCGGGGGTCGTCTCCTGCTCGGCAGTCTCGATCATGGCGGGCTCCTTGATAGCGTCGATAGCGTCGCGTCGCGCGGACAATGATAGTGTAGATATCCATAATCGGAAGAACTGGCGTTTCGCCGGTTCCGATCGCGGCCGCGAGGATGGGGGGCGGGTCAAGTCAGCTCCGCTGCTCGCGGAAAGGCCGTCTCTCATCGCGTCGGCCGGAGTGGTGCTTGCCTTCGTCGGCGTGGTCGTGTTGGCAGCGCAGCCTGGCCTGTCGGCAAATGCGCTTCCGCTGTTGCTTGTGCTCCATGGGCCGCGTCGCACCATTCGGCCTGCTGCTTCCCGTGTTCGCCTTGATTTCGAGCCGGTTGTTCCTTGGCGACCGCATGACCCCAAAGCTGATTGTCGGTGCGCTGCTCGCGATCTCCGGCGTTGCCATTACACAAGTAAGGCCGAGCGCTCGATCACTTTGAACCCGAACGTCGCGTCGCGGCGACTTCCGGGTTTGGCACCGAGCCGCCATCGAGCGCTGAGCCGGCACGGCGCGCAGATCGTCGCGGCCGCTGCTCGAGACCCGAAGGCGACATGGCGTCTATCTCTGCGCGCTCCCCTGCTCCACCATCCGCGGCAGTCTTTGCGTCAAGATTTGTTCGGCCTCCACGGCAATGCGGCGAACAATCTCGGCGGCACTCGGGATGTCGTGGATGAGGCCCGCATCCTGCCCGATGAACAGTGGAGCTTCGTCGGAATTGCCGCTGCCCTGCGCAGCCTGCACGGCGGCAAGCGCTTCGGCCTGGCGCTGGCGCAGGGCCCATTCGCGCCCGGCCCAACGCTCGATGAAGCGGTTACGCAATGTGCGCGACATCGCGCCGGGCCAAACCGTGCCGGCGGCAAGATCGGGGATCTCCGACAGCAGCGTGTCGTGGCCATCGCTGTCCAAGATCGCCTGTTTGAAATTGGGATGCAGGGGCGATTCTTCGCTGGCGAGGAAGCGCGTTCCGAGCAGCGCGCCGTCGGCGCCAAGCGCCAATGCCGCCGCAAGACCGCGGCCATCGGCAATGCCGCCGGCCGCCAACACCGGAATCGGAGCGACGGCGTCGACGACCATCGGCACGAGCGCCATCGTCGCCTGCCAGCTGACGTGTCCACCACCTTCAGTGCCTTGCGCGATGATGACGTCGGCGCCGGCTTCGGCCGCGCGCACCGCCTCCGGCACGCCGCCTGCCATGAACGTGACTTTGCCGCCAGCGTCATGCGCGCGCGCGATGTAGCTCTTCACGTCCTGGTCCGGTCGCGGCCAAGCGAACGCCATCACGGCTGGTCGCAGCGCGAGCGCCGCGGCAAAGCTGCCCTCGTTTAGATTGAAGATGAGAAAATTCAGCGCGAAGGGCTTGTTGGTCAGCTCGCGGACCAGGGCTGTGGCAGCGTGAATCTGGTCGGCCTTCATACGCCCGCAGCCCAGTGCGCCAAGACCACCGGCATTCGACACTGCGGCGGCAAGCTGCGGCGCGTAAACCGACGCCATGCCTCCAAGCGCGATCGGGTGCTCGATGTGCAGGACGTCGCAGACCGACGTGTGAATCATCCTGTCCCCCTTACGACCAATTGTGTAACGAAAATGATATCTCGGAGCGCCGGTGCTGAATAGGCGCGATGTCGCTTCCTGGCAGCGAGCCGTTATCGGCAAGTGCCTGTTCAAAGGTCCGCTTCCGAGCGCTGAGCTGGCGCCGCGCGCTGATCGTCGCGACCCGCTGCTTGTGACCCGAAGCGGACTTGACGCGAGCTGGGTGACATCCATGTTCATCTGAGCGGGGCAACCGGACCGGTCGAGCCTGGGATAGGTACCGTTGTCGCAACGACTCTACAATTTCGGTTGGCGGTTGATCGGCTGCGGCGAGAGGAGCTGCCCAACACCAGCGGTGCTTTAGAGGTCTGCTACAGCGCGCTAAAGCCGACTACCCGCGTGAAGCATCGCCAAGGCGGCTGCTGACCCAAAGCGGACATCGACGCATCCAGGCCCGGACCCCTTCCAAGACGGCGATGCGCTTTGATACGATGCCCTGTCCGAAGGTCGGCGCGAAGACATTCAGATGCTAGATTCCAGCGCTCTCCGCGACCAGATGACGCTTCGACGGCTCCGCCTCGCAGCGGGTCTCATCATGCTTTGCTATCTCACGATGCATCTTTGCATGCACGCGCTCGGCAACGTCTCGTTCGAGGCAATGCAATGGGGTACTCGGATTCATGATTTCGTCTGGCACAGCGTGCCGGGGACCATCGCTCTCTACGGCGCCTTCGCAGTCCATTTTACTCTGGCACTTTACGCCCTTTACGCCCGCCGCAGCTTCCGTATAGGTGCCGGCGAATTGGTACGGCTTCTGCTCGGCTTCTCGATCATACCGCTTCTGTTGCATCACTTTGCTGCCGAGCGATACGTATATTCAGCTTTCGACGTCACGCGCCGCTACGACGTAACCCTCGCCTCTTTTTTTTATTTCGTTCCGTTCTGGGGGTGGCGGCAAGTCGCTGTGCTCCTGGTCGCTTGGACGCATGGATGTCTCGGCGTGCATTACTGGTTACGCGCACGACGCAATTATCACAAGTTTGCCCCGGTATTGCTTGCCTCGGCCACACTCCTGCCAGTGCTTGCTCTGCTGGGAATTTGGCAAGGCACACGCCACCTGTTCGCGCAGTGGCAATTGCACCCCGAGTTGCTGCAAATGACCGTGCGGGAAGGTCATATGCGCGATCCAAATGTAGGTGGGCCGAGCTGGGATCTCGAGGTCCAGCTTTACTGGATTTATGGTGTTCTCCTGGCGCTCGTTTGTGTCGGATGGGGGACGCGCTGGCTGCTTGAGCGTCGCCGTGGCCTCATCAACATAGCTTATCCTGGCGGCCGCGTGGTTCGCGTGCCAATCGGCTATGCTGTGCTCGATGCCAGCCGCCGCGCCAGCATTCCACACGCTGCGATTTGCGGTGGACGAGGTCGTTGTACGACTTGTCGCGTCCGCGTGCTGCGTGGGGTCGATACATTGCCGCCGGCGAGCGCTTCCGAGCAAGCGTTGCTGAATCGGCTGCACGCCGGCCCAAGTGTACGTCTGGGGTGTCAACTGCGCCCCCGCAGCGATACCGCAGTGCTTCCGCTATTGCCGCCGGATATCGGTGCAAGCGAGTCGCGTCGACGGGATTATTCGGAGGCTTCGGACATCGAACGTTTCGTCGCGATCATGTTTGTGGACATCCGCAAGTCAACGGCCTTGGTCGAGAAGCGTCTCCCTTACGACGTGGTCTTCTTGCTGAATCATTTCTTCGATGCCGTAGCAGGCGCGGTGGTCGACACCGGCGGGATGCCGAACCAATTCGTTGGCGACGGCATGATGGCGATCTTCGGCATACATTCGGGGCCACGTGAGGCTTGCTCGCAAGCATTGGCTGCGGCGCAACTTATCCATAGCCGTCTCGCCGACATGAATCGAGTGTTGGCTGACGAGTTGCCGGAGCCAATTGCGATCGGCGTGGGGCTCCACGCCGGCAGCGTGA
>Ga0335073_10013397_pt1 | contig 11495 bp, 6 predicted proteins | sample Lox_Sample_22_FD_207093 | JGI IMG/M metagenome (GOLD analysis project Ga0335073, IMG submission 207093) | Soil microbial communities from Loxahatchee National Wildlife Refuge, Florida, United States - Lox_Sample_2.2 | ecosystem: Environmental > Terrestrial > Soil > Wetlands | place: USA: Florida... | reverse complement strand
GAATCCTGTTATAATTCCGCTGGTAGCATCCAGTTGCAGCCCGGGCGGCAGATGTTTTGCCGAAAAGACCATGGGCCGTTCGCCTTGCGCCGGAATGCGATAAAGAAACGGATGTTCCGGATGCGCACCGTAAACTTTTGGTCCATTAATGCGCGGGGCCGGTCCGGGTTTGGGCGTGAGGATGACTGCTTCTTCCGTTTGGGATAACGCCAGAGACGATTCATCCGCGGCAAATACCGGGGTGACCAATGAAATCGTGAGAAGATTGAGATAGAGAAAAAAACGGGGAAAATATTTCAACATATTTTTAAATTTTCGGATGGGACCTCAAGCCTTGCACAAGACCTGTTTGGTGTGCACGCTTTAGCGTGCCGGGTGCTCCCCACGTGCTATGGGCAAATGACGTTCGGAGCACGCTAAAGCGTGCACAACGAACGCGGCGATTATTTTGCCACCGTTTTGTCCCGCGGAATCCGCATTCCGTAAAATGAGCGGTAAACAAAGATCAGCGCGACGATAAAGAAAAAGATGCCGATGCCGATTTTGGCGTTTGCATTAGTCATAGTCACCGAGATTTCCGTCGCCAACAGCCCGAACAAGGTCGTGAATTTGATAATGGGGTTCATGGCCACGGAACTGGTGTCTTTGAATGGATCACCCACAGTATCACCAACGACCGTCGCTGCGTGGAGGGGGGTCCCTTTCTGTTTCAAATCCACTTCAACGATTTTCTTGGCGTTGTCCCAGGCGCCGCCGGCGTTGACCATGAACAGAGCCTGGAACAAGCCGAAAAAGGCGATGCCGATGAGATAACCGATGAAGAAATAGGGGTTGAAGAAGGACAAGCCGAGCGCGAATGCAAACACGACAATAAAAATATTTACCATGCCGCGTTGCGCGTAGCGCGTGCAAATCTCGACAACTTTTTTGCTGTCCTCGATCGATGCGGCTTCCTTTTCAAGACTGAGGTTTTCCTTGATGAAGACCACTGCCCGATACGCGCCGGTGACGACGGCCTGGGTGCTCGCGCCGGTAAACCAGTAAATGACCGCCCCGCCCATCAATAGTCCGAAAACAATCTGCGGCTGAACCAGGCTCAGATTCGCGATGACATGGCCATACCTTTCCTCGAGCACCATGATAATCCCGAAAATCATCGTTGTTGCGCCCACGACTGCGGTGCCGATGAGCACCGGTTTGGCCGTGGCCTTGAAGGTATTGCCGGCGCCGTCGTTTTTCTCAAGCTCGTGTTTGGCGACGCCGAAATCAGGTTTAAATTTGAAGTCCCGTTCGATTTCGGCGCTGACGTTGGGCAGCGATTCAATGCGGCTCAATTCATAAACTGATTGCGCGTTGTCCGTTACTGGCCCGAAACTGTCGACGGCAATAATGACTGGCGCCATGGCCAAAAATCCGAACGCTACCAGGCCAAACGCGAAGATCGGAGCGGCGAAGGAGAATTCCGAAGGCATAAGCATCATCAGGTCGTGCTCCTGCGACAACAGGTACGCCGCGAACATCAAGCCCAGGATGACCAGGCCCATCCAGAACGCGGAAAAGTTACCTGTGACAAAACCGGACAAAATGTTCAATGACGCTCCGCCCTGTTCAGAGGCGGTGGTGACTTCCCGCACGTGCCGCGAATTGGTGCTGACGAAGATTTTGGTGAACTCCATGATGAGCGCGGCGGCGAGGATCCCGCAGGAAATAATGCAGCCGAGAATCCACCAAAGATTGGGCAGCGGCTGATCTGCGCCGCCGGCCACAACACCCGGTATCGAAAAATCGCCCAGCAGCAGTTTGCTGGCGACCGCCACGACGATCATCGAAACGATTGCGGTGATCCAGACCAGCACAGTGAGCGGGTCTTCCGCGTTAAAGTCTTTTCTGCCGCCGTATCGCGCCACGGCGAAAAATCGGTTGATATAAAATGAAAACAGCGAGGCCAGGACCATCAGGGTTTGAATCGCGAACAGCCAGATGATCAACTTGCCCCCAAGCGCGGGCGAAGCCTCCAGGGCCAGCGCCAGAAACGCAATCAGAGCCACAGTCGTAACGCCGTACGTTTCAAAACCGTCAGCGGTCGGGCCGACGGAATCGCCGGCATTATCACCGGTGCAATCGGCGATGACGCCTGGATTTTTCGGATCATCTTCCGGTAGATTGAAGACGATTTTCATCAAGTCCGCGCCAATGTCGGCGATCTTTGTGAAGATGCCGCCGCAAATACGCAGAGCGGCCGCCCCGAGCGATTCGCCGATGGCAAAACCGATAAAACAGGCGCCGGCCAGGCGCGGCGGCACGAATGCCAGAATGCAGATCATGCAAAACAGTTCGACGCAAACAAGCAACAGGCCGATGCTCATCCCGGCGCGCAAAGGAATGAACAAGGTTTTGAGAGGACTGCCCATGAGGGCAGCGAATGCCGAACGTGAATTGGCGATGGTGTTGATCCGAATTCCGAACCATGCCACGCCGCAACTGCCCATGATCCCAATGACCGAACATATCAGAATCACTATGACGTCGCCCACCGAGTTTTTTTGAAGCCCGACAAAATAATAAATGATGCAGACAGCGATGAGAACCCAAAGCCCGACCAGAAATTTACCCTGTTGCAGCAGGTAGGTTTTGCAGGTTTCCCAAATGATATTGGATACATCGGCCATGGCCCGGTGCACTGGGAGCGCGCAGGTCTGCTTGTATTGGAAAAACCCAAACAGCGCGCCGACCACGCAAACGGCCAGGCCAAAATATAAGATGGCATGGCTGCTCAAACCGCCCCCGAAAAATGAAACGGTTTCGAGATTAGGCAATTTAATGTCCGCCTGCCCGGCAAATGCAGTTGTCATTCCGGGTGCGAGCAGGACAGCAATCACCGCTGGTATCTTCTTAGGTCCCATAGAGAACGGCCAAAATGCCTCAGGTCAATTGTGTTTTCCAGCATTTTTTCTCCTTTAATTTGCACTTTATTATACACATATCGGCCAAAGATTCCATTGACTTTGACCGGATTTATACACAAATTTTTTATTTGCAATAACTCATAAAATGAAGCGTCCATTCCATCTCGTTCATTTAACTTCTTTGTTTGGTATCATTTGCGCCACAGCCGTCAGTGCCCTGTCACAAGCTAATCCTGCTCTTTTGGACCTGACGCAGTACGCCTCGCCCCTGTGTGGAACCGCCGGCGGCGCCAATCTATTTCCCGGCCCGGTTTTGCCCTTTGGTATGATCCAATGGAGCCCGGACACGGAAATGGGCATGCGCAAGGGCGGTTATGACTACAACGACAGCCGCATTTCGGATTTCAGCGTGGAACACATCAGCGGCGCGGGTTGCAGTTATGGCGAGGATTTTGGGATGATGCCGCTCACCGGTACAGCGCCATCGGCTCCTCCGAAAAATCGTGCCACATTTGCCGCGTCATTTTCGCATGGTAATGAAATCGCCAGGCCGGGGTGCTACACGGTCACATTCGACAACGGCATCAAAACAGAATTGACCGCCACAACGCGCACCGGTTTCGGACGTTTCACGTATCCCGGCCAGGATGCGGCAACCATGGTCATTAATGCCGCGAGCGACGCGAACGGCGCGGACGGATCGGGAATTGAAATTGATCCCGCCGCCCACGTAGTGACCGGCTGGTCAATAGGCGGCTACTTTTGCAATCGCAAACACACCGATGAGAGGGACCTTCGAACAATTTACTTCTACGCCGTATTTGACCATCCATTCGCGAGCTATTCGACCTGGGCCGATGCCGATCTCCTCAAGGGCAGGGCCAGGGCCTCCGGAATCATGTCCGGTGGATATATTACCTTTGACACATCAGCCGGCCGGACCATCCTGGCGAAAATCGGAATTTCCTATGTCAGCGTCGCCAATGCAAAGGCGAATGTGGAAGCGGAAAATCCCGTTTCGGCTTTTTCGTCGGCGGATTTCGATAATGCCGTGAAATCGGCCGGCGACATTTGGAACAATTGGTTGAATAAAATCCAGGTCAGCGGCGGAACAACGGACGAGCTTCAAAATTTTTATTCGATATTTTATCATGCCCTGATTTCTCCGAGCGTTGTTTCAGATGCCAACGGCCAATACACCGGTTACGATGGCAAAATCCACACCACGTCCGAAGGCAGGGCGCAATACGGAATGTATTCGGGTTGGGACATCTATCGCAGCGAATCACAATTGATAGCGATGCTCGCCCCGGAGGAGGCCTCGGACATGGCCCAGTCGCTCCTGCTTGACTATCAGCAGGGCGGTACTTTTCCGCGTTGGGGCGTTCTGACTGAGGACAGCGGTGTGATGATGGGCGATCCGGCGGCCCCCATCATTGCTGATTTTTATAACTTCGGCGCGACCAATTTTGACGCACGAGCCGCTCTGGCCGGCCTCGTCAATGCCGCCACCAATCCTGCCGTCTTTGCGCCAAAATCAAAAACCCACGAACGCGATGCGCTGGCTGATTATCTGCATTTGGGCTACGTGCCCGAACATCAAACAGGCGGTTATGGCAACGTCTCAATGACGCTCGAGTATGCCTCGGCGGATTTTGGGCTTTCGCAATTTGCCGCGGCGTTGGGAGATAAAAAGGACAGTGCGATGCTGTTGCGGCAGGCGCAAAACTGGCGCGGCACCTATAACCCCAAAACCGGTTACGACCAAATGCGTCGGACCAACGGCATGTGGGCGCCCGGTTTCGTGACCGATCGAAATCGTTACGACGGTGATACCGCCTACGTGGAAGGGACCGCGGCACAATACCGCTGGATGGTGCCCTTTGACTACAAAGACCTTGCGAAAATACTCGGCGGCAGGCGCAAGGCCGTTCAACAATTGGACATTTTTCACACAAAGCTCAACGATGGCGGCCGTTCGAACTACGCCTACCTGGGAAACGAACCGTGCCTGGAAACTCCCTGGATTTACGATTTCTGGGGCGCCCCGTACAAAACTCAGGCCACAGTTCGCCGCGCGATGAACGAGCTATATTCCGCCGCGCCGGGCGGATTTCCGGGCAATGATGATTTGGGCGCAATGTCCTCTTGGTACGTTTTCGGCACGCTCGGAATGTACCCGGAACTGCCCGGCTCGGATATTCTGGTGCTCGGCAGCCCGTTGTTTTCCAGGGCTGTGGTGCATCTCAAAACCGGTGATGTAACTATCACTGCCCATGGTGCGGCCAAAGACGCGCCATATGTGCAAAGCCTGAAAGTCAATGGCAAGACCTGGAACAAACCCTGGGTTCGATTGCCCCAAATTTCTCACGATGGAACGCTTGTTTATGATTTAAGCGCCACGCCTGATACGCACTGGGGCGCGCATCGGTGGAATGCGCCGCCGTCCTACTCAAAGTAAATTCAAATTGAAATCCATAGGTGCAGAAGACGGTCGCGATATTGGTGAACTTTCCCTGCAGAAGATTCGCGGTTCAAGCAATCGTCCTTCCACGCTTCTTTCTTTAATGTCATTCCCTTTACAAATGCGCAGCAATTTTATCGGATCAGGGAGAACTGATTGATAGGAAACAACGAACATGGAACTCCGCGGTCCGATTCGATGTTCGATGTTTCGAGTATTCTTGCGTCCTTTGTGCCCCTTTTGTCCCTGCATCCCTGTCTCTCTCGTCTTAAAACCAAATTTTTTCTCAAAATTTACAAACCAACTTGTTCACCATGACCGTAAATGGCTCGGAAATGTTGTGAATAAATTCCGTGCCATGACCATAATCACGGCATTTTTATTGAGGGGAACGGTTTTCGGAGATGTCACGATTTGGTGAATAAGCTGTTCATATCAATTTATTGTAGGAAGTAAAAAAGTTGCTATGATGTTCGCAGTTCATTGAAAGAACGAAGCGGGCAGTAGCAGTTGAAAGATTGAGATTGTTCGTTTCCAGGATAATCCCGGGTGACCGGGGAAAAGTCGAATCAGGTTGATTGGTGCGGCTCCTCTTAAACCAGCCGAAAGGCGAGGCAGCGGAGGCAAAATTCACCGGTTCCTCTGGCGTGTTCGCGCGCGCCAAATGCGAATGAGGAATCGGCGGTGAGGAGCGATTAGAAACCGTTCCGAGCCGGATCAAGTAGTTCAGGCAGGTTTCGAGCCTGAGCGAATCGCAGTTGCCGGACAGGCTATGGTTGTTACTGCGTTTTCAACACGTTACGGGCGGCTCGGGCGAAGCTCAAAAATTAACAGTTGAGTTAGCCAAAAGAAAAACGCCGAAAGGCGGACAAAAAGAGCGCACGGAACGGGAAGATCACGATGGCGAGGCATGCCGCGTGTAAAACTTCCAAAGACCGGCGATGTCTCAAATGGCACCGCTGGACTGTGAGCAAAAGCAACCTATGAGTGAAGAGGCGAGACCCGTGGTTTCGGGCGAACGCGCTGCCAAAAGCGGCGGCTGACCCGGAGCCAGAGGGTTAAGACGCGAAAGAAAAATCGCAGGCGTGTCTTGACCCGGTTCGCAGGTTGGTGGCGCAACCACCAGTTGAAGCGAGCTAAAAAGCCTCACTCGAAATTCAGCAGCCGAAAGGCGCTGGACGGCCCTGCCACGAGGCCGAAACTCCGTTTGCCTTGGAGAATGGCGTCGGGAAACCGGCAGCCCCCCAACCGGGGAGAGCGTCTAATGCCGGTCCGGGAAAGAGAGCGTGACGAACTCCCATTCCCCATTTGTCCCTGCTCGACCGAAAGGTCGGGCGGGGACTTAATGTTTTAAGGGAAAGGGGGAATCTTTCTCGTTATCGTCCTCGTCCTCGCCAGCCGCGCCGTAGCTACAGGCGAAGGCGCGTCCTCGAATTTTCCAAATTCGAACATCGAACACCGGAATTTCTCGCGATCTGGGTCTTCACGACGGCAAAGCGCGTAAAAACACAAGTGCCATGAGCGGATTCCCACTCATGACACTCACTGATTCGTTAATTCGCAACTCTCTCTTTTACCGCCCTTTGGGCAAGGCGGTCATCCCGGCATAAACCGCATTCTTCCCAAGCAATTGCTCTATCCGGAGCAATTGATTGTATTTGGCCAGGCGGTCGGACCGGCTCAGGGAACCCGTCTTGATCTGGCCGCAATTGGTTGCCACGGCAATGTCCGCGATCGTATTGTCTTCGGTTTCGCCCGAGCGATGTGAGAGCACCGCCGTGTAGGCATGGGTTTTGGCCAATTCCACGCAATCCAGCGTTTCTGTGAGTGACCCTATCTGGTTCACCTTCACCAGAATCGAATTGGCAGTGCCGGTATCGATTCCTTTGCGCAAAAATTTGACGTTCGTCACAAATAAATCGTCGCCCACAAGCTGGACTTTGTCGCCAAGCTTGTCCGTGATCTTCTTCCACGTCGTCCAATCACTTTCACCGCAGCCGTCCTCGATGGAAACAATTGGGTATTTTCCGCAGAGTTTCGCATAAAATTCCACCAGGTCGTCGCCCGTAACGGTTTCGCCGGTGGATTTCTTGAACGTGTATTTCGAATTGCCGTCGTAAAACTCGGACGCGGCCGGGTCGAGCGTCAGATATATATCTTTGCCGGCCTTATATCCGGCGTCCTTGATGGCCTGCACGATCGTTTCGAGCGCTTCTTCCACGCTGCCCAGTTTTGGGGCGAACCCGCCTTCGTCGCCCACGGCCGTGCTGCAGCCCTTTTTCTTGAGAACCGCTTTGAGAGCATGAAACGTTTCCACAATCGCGCGGAGTCCTTCGCTGAACGTCGGCAGGCCCAACGGCATGATCATAAATTCCTGAAAGTCAATCGGCGCATCCGAATGCGCGCCGCCGTTGATGACATTGGCCATCGGCACCGGCAATACTTTGGCATTTGGGCCGCCCAGATATTTGAACAGGGGCAAATTGAGGGCAGCGGCGGCAGCCTTGGCATTGGCCAGTGAAACCGCCAGAATAGCGTTCGCGCCCAGTTTCGATTTCGTCTCGGTCCCGTCCAATTCCAGCATCGTTCGGTCAACGGAAACCTGATCCACTGAATCCAGCCCCCGCAACGCGGGCAAAATCTTTTCGGTTACATTCGCGACGGCCTTTTGCACGCCTTTGCCCAGGAGCCTCTTTTTGTCACCGTCCCGCAATTCGATGGCTTCATGTTCGCCGGTGCTGGCGCCGCTGGGCACCGCAGCCCGGCCCGCCGCGCCGCATTCGAGCGTCACATCTGCTTCCACCGTCGGGTTTCCACGCGAGTCAAAAATTTCGCGCGCCTCAATATTTGCAATTTTTGTCATAAAAAATCGGGACATGATAGGCTGCAGGAGCGGTGAGTCAAGAAAGTCTGGTTCGAAATTACAACTGATTCAGCATCATGACTGATGTAGGAACAGCGCGTTGACTACTTGCAACGATTGCTAATCGTGCGTAGAGGTCGCGGAATCCTTTCACGTAGCAGCGGGCATGACAGCAGGTGGCCCTGCACTCCACTCTGACTATCTGCCGAACAACCGTACGGCCCTGCTTGCGGTGCAACCTGTCCAATAATCGGTGATACCATTCTCCCTCTCCCGGCGGGAGAGGGCCGGGGTGAGGGAGAGTCTTGCAGAAGGAAGATGATTCATAGAACGTCTGGCTGCCACGGCGGCTGGACAACCTGAGACGCCTCGGCCAGAATCCCCGTGCTCTTCGAATGGAGAGCGAAAGGTGAACGATCCACACTTATGCACATCAAGCTTATCTATTATCTGGATGTCGTATCGTCCTGGTGTTATTGGGCAGAACCAACCTGGACAAAGTTGAAGGACCGCTACGCAAAATCGCCTGTGGAATTTACGTGGCAGATCGCATTGCTCGACGGCGAAGGTATGTCCAAATCCCGGCAACAGGCTGAATGGTTCTATCGCCGCAGCGGCACGATCGTGGGCTCGCCCTTCATGCTGAATTCTGCCTGGCTGGATCCCGTGATGCCGGAGTTCCTGGCTGCAAACTGCGTGCCCGAAGCCGGAAAGGATTTCGGGATTGTCGATGACCGGGTGCGCCTGGCGATCATGGACGCGGCCATGCGGCAGGGACAAAAAGTTGCCGATTGGAGCTTATGCGCTGCGATTGGAGCGCGAGCGGCCGGACTGACGAAGTAGCGTTACTCGAAAAAGCGCGTTCCAATGCCGTCGAGAAGCGGGTTCGCGCGAGCACAGCGGCATTTAGAGCCCTACAGGTGTCCCAGAGACCTGCGTTTCTGCTGGACAGTAATATCGGAGATCGAGCGGTATTCTCAGGCTTCTGGCGCCTGGAACCACTGGTATCAGCAATCGACTCCATGCTTGCGGACGCAGCCGCGTACCAATCATGGAAAGCCCACTTCGGTGATCCACCGGCAAACTAGACCAAAAATATCCTCTTCTGATATTGCCAGGCAATTTGGCCTAATTGGGAAGAGCAGGCCAATGATATGCGAGAATATCGCCTTTAATGACCAGCACCAGGACAAAAATCGAACAGCCAAAGAAAAAGGCATAACAAGCCACACAAATCCAATAGAAAACAGGGCTTTCGTTTTTCCTGCAAACCTGCCGTGGCCATTTTCCAAAGGCCACGCCAGCCTTTAAGCTCACCCAAAGGATATATGAGGCCAGGCAGACCATCCCCAGCGCAAAAAGATTCTCAAAAGCAATTTGTTTGAGGATGGCTGTTCTCATTTAGATTGCGAATCCGTCGTAATTAAAAAGCAACCGGCCTTCCCCAGTCATCTGAGTTAAAAACGAAGTCAAATAGCGTCGCGTTTCTACCCCCAACCTGGATCCATCCTGAAATCTCATATTCAGAGAACGGGTCCAGCGACAGATCGCCTGGGCGGGGATAAATTCTTTCGCATGCAGACGCCCTGGGAAATGAAACGGGCGGCCCGAAAGTATAATGCCGTTCGTGCAAAACCGTCGGCTGCATGCTGACCGCGTCCGAACCGGGATTTCCGGATAGCTTTTCAACTGACACTTGCAGCGTGTCATTTCCCGCGCCTGCCAGAGCCGGCGACCAGACGCGCAGGTAAACTTCGTTGTCGGACAGAAGTTTATAGTTCCAGTCAAAAGAGTCGCGCCGTATTCGCGTCCGGGCTTGTTCAGATTTGCACACCCATTCGGCCCCATTTTCCTCCGCCCGATAGTTGCGCAGTCCGGGAAAATTGCCAAAATACGCGGCCACGCGATCGGACGATGTATCGTACGTGGGAGTAAAATTACTAAGGACAATTCCCATCGAATTGATATCGTCCAATGCCCCGTGAGTGCTTTCGGTTGACTCCAGCCTGCTCCCGGCATTGATGAGCGCCGCGGCATGCACATAGTGATTATCCAGGCTCACCAGGATAGTTGCGGGATTCAGCGTGACGCTCGTGAGCCCGCGGGCAATTCGTTGCAACGCCAGAGGGTAATGATTCGTCATTGTCGCGTTCATCCAATCCTCCCCGGTCGCGAAGCCCTGCGCGTCCAGTTTTCCCTCGCGGGCAAACTCCCTCACCACCGGCTCGTACCCGAGCGGGTCTCCCTCCGCTGTTAAATATCGAAATGTATCGTTCGCTGGATTCCAGTCAATGACCGCCCGCTCGTCCGCGGAATTGAGGACAAGAAAGCGATTGGCGTCGGGAATTCGCGCCGTCACGACGTCCACGCCCTTCAAATCGACGAGCTTTCCGGCCAGCCTTTCCGTTTCAGACGGCGCGTTGTGGATTTCTATCCAGTCCTCGATTCCTGACGTTGGCAGGACGACATCGTTCGAATGCTGTATGGATTGCGCGACCTGATATCCGTTTTTTTTCAAAAACGATACGATCTGAACCCGTTCGCCACGCCCGGCATGATTATGGCCGTGATCGGAGATAATGAGAATTTGCAAATCATGGCCTTCCCGCGCCTTGTAACGCGCGCGCAGCTCCCGAAGCTTTTGGTCCAGCGTGCTCAACAGGCCAAAAACGTCGCGATCCATGTGCTGCGCGTCGTCGGATGAACGAATGTAGGCGTAATAGTTGGCGTTTGTGCCGGGCGCGTTCCAGAAACTGTTCATCAATTCGCGCACCTCAAATTCATAGACGTGGACGGAATAGATGTAACCCATCGAACGCGTGAGATCACTTTCCGACTGCCAATGCATCTGGCGTTCATGCTCCATCGTTGATGTCAAACCGTTCACAGCGACTTCCGAGTTTGCGGCTATGCTGTAATACGTGCGCTGATAGCCCGGCAGCGGACGATTCCCGAAAATGTCCGTCCACGCGACGTCGCTCGTGGAAGGAAAAGTGGAAATCATCCGGCTCACCGGAAAAAATCCCTCGTCCGCCCCAAAAGCCTGGCGATAGGTAACTCCCCAAAAGTTGGTATCCAGAACCCCTTCCTGCAGCGCCTTCATGTCACGGTACGAAATCCCGTCCATGTCGATAATCAGACGTTGTGGAAGCCCCCAACTTGTCGAGGCCACGGTGAAGAACAACAGAAGGGCGACCAAACATTTTGCGCGAGGGAAAAGTTCCAGGGACCAGGATCCAAGCACCGGAGAATACTCAAGCGC
>Ga0335073_10013396_pt1 | contig 11495 bp, 10 predicted proteins | sample Lox_Sample_22_FD_207093 | JGI IMG/M metagenome (GOLD analysis project Ga0335073, IMG submission 207093) | Soil microbial communities from Loxahatchee National Wildlife Refuge, Florida, United States - Lox_Sample_2.2 | ecosystem: Environmental > Terrestrial > Soil > Wetlands | place: USA... | reverse complement strand
TCTCCCCGCCCTGCCGGCGTCACCACCGGATCAAACAATCACACGGATGGAAACTCGAGCAGCCCGAACCCGGCGTCATGGTGTGGACCACACCCTCCGGCCGCACCTACACCACCACCCCCACCGTCTACGACACGTAGCTAGGACGTGTGGAGGATGACGCCGCGGATCAGCTTGCCGTCGTCTAGGTCCTGGTAGCCCTGGTTGATCTCGTCGAGGATGTAGCGGCGGGTGATGAGCTCGTCGAGCTTGAGCTGGCCCGCGCGGTACAGGCGGAGCAGCCGCGGGATGTCGTTGAGCGGGTTGCACATGCCGAACACGTGACCTTGGATGCGGCGCTGCCAGCCGACCACACTGCCGTTGGCGGCCAGCTGGATCTGCCTCTCGGCCGACTTGCCGACCGAAGTGATGGTCACCTGGGCGCCCTTGCCGACGATCGCGGCGGCCTGGTCGACGACTTCAGAGTTGAGCACGCCGATCGTGATCAGCGCGTGGTCGGCGAGCTGGCCCCAGGTAAGCTCGACGACCGCCTCCTGTGCCTCCGCGGCGCTCGCGAAGACGTGCGTCGCGCCGAACGCCAGCGCGTTCTCCCGCTTGAACGGCACCGGGTCGACCACGATCACGTGGGCCGCGCCCGCGTAGCGGGCGCCCTGCACGGCGTTAGTGCCGACACCGCCCGCGCCGAAGATCACCACGGTCTGCCCGGCCCGCACCCCCGCCGCGTAGACCGCCGTGCCCCACCCGGTCGGCACGCCGCAGCCGGTGAGCGCGGCTACCTCGAACGGGATGTCCGCCTCGATGGGGACGCACGAGTTCTGCGAGATCACCGCGCGCTCGGCGAACGTGCCGAGCATGCAGAACCCGCCCAGATCGGCGCCTTCGTCGTCGTGGAACCGGAACGTGCCGTCGGCCAGCATCCCCGTCATCATCTGCGCACCCCAGTCGCAGAGGTTCTGGCGCCCAGTCGAGCAGTACCGGCAGATCCCGCACGCCGGGATGAACGAGCAGACCACGTGGTCACCGACCTTGACGCGGGTCACGCCGGGGCCGACGGCCTCGATTACGCCGGCACCTTCGTGACCGCCGACCATGGGCAGCCGCCCGGTGGAATCGCCGGTCTGGATGTGCTCGTCGGAGTGGCACATCCCGGACGCCTTGAAGGCGATCCGGACCTCGCCCTGCCTGGGCTCGTCAAGCTCGAGCTCGGTGATCTCCCACGGCTTGCCGGGTTCCCTGATGATCGCTGCCCTGGTTCGCATACTTACCAGTGAAGCACTTTTCGATGCGTTCCTGGCTGGCAGCGGCGGGGCACGCGCGGCCGTACGCTAGGCGCATGGCGGTCAAGACCCCCGAGACGCGCACTGCCCTGGTGCGGCGCGCACGGAAGATTAACCGGGTGCTCGCGGAAACGTACCCGGATGCGCACATCGAGCTCGACTTCGAGAACCCGTTCCAGCTTCTCGTCGCGACGGTGCTGTCCGCGCAGACGACGGACAAGCGGGTCAACATGACTACGCCCGCGCTGTTCGCGAAGTACCCGACGCCCGAGGACCTGGCCGCGGCCAACCCCGAAGACGTGGCGGAGATCCTCAAGCCGACCGGGTTCTTCAACGCCAAGACGAAGTCCGTCATGGGCTTGTCGGCCGCGCTCGTCGAGCGGTTCGGCGGGCAGGTGCCGCGCAAGCTCGAGGACATGGTCACGCTGCCCGGGGTGGGCCGCAAGACCGCGAACGTGGTGCTCGGCAACGCGTACGGCATCCCCGGCATCACGGTGGACACGCACTTCGGGCGCTTGTCGCGGCGGTTCGGGTGGACCACGAGCGACGACCCGGTCAAGGTCGAGGCCGAAGTCGGCGAGCTCATACCGAAGTCCGACTGGGTGCTGCTTTCGCACCGGCTGATCTGGCACGGGCGCCGGATCTGCCACGCCCGCAAGCCTGCATGCGGCGCGTGTCCGGTCGCGGACTGGTGCCCGTCCTTTGGCCTTGGTCCCACGGACGCCGCGACCGCGGCGAAGCTCGTCAAGGAAGGGCCGTTTTCTTGAGTGATCGCAGCGGCAGTGATCGCAGCGGCAGTGATCGCAGTCGCACCGCCGACCCGGGGGACGTGGGGGCTCCGGCGTGGCTGCGTGACCTGGCCGCGGCCGCCACGGCGATGGTGGTGCCGCGGGTGGTCCGCCCGCCGGCCTCCGGCGGGCGGCGCTCCGCGGTTCTCGTCTTGTTCGGCACCGGGCCCGACGGACCCGACCTGCTGTACATCCAGCGCAACGAAGGGCTGCGGCGGCACGCCGGGCAGCCCGCCTTTCCCGGCGGCAGGATCGAGGACAGCGACGACAGTCCGGTCGCGGCGGCGCTGCGCGAAGCCGTCGAGGAGACCGGCCTCGATCCCGATGGCGTGGATGTCCTCGCGACGTTGCCCGAGATGTTCATCAGCCGCAGCCAGTTCCGCGTCGTGCCCGTGCTCGCCTGGTGGCGGGCGCCGTCCGCCGTCCGGCCGGTGGACATCGGCGAGGTCGCGGCCGTAGAGCGGATCAGCGTGAGCGAGCTCACAGACCCCCGGAACCGGGTCATGATGCGCTATCCGAGCGGGCAGAGCGGCCCGGCGTTCCGCGTCGGGTCGATGCTGATCTGGGGGTTCACCGGGCACCTCACCGACCGACTGCTCGCGCTCGGCGGGTTCGAGCGCCCCTGGGACGCCAGCCAGATCAGGGAACTGCCACAGGGCGCCGCCTGACCTCGGCGGCGGATCGCGCTGCCCTTAGCAGCGGATACTGCGCCTGCCAGCGGACGCTGTGCTTGCCAGCGGATTACGGCGAGGCCTACCCCGCCCTGATGCGGGGCGCAACCGGCCGACAGCGGATACGGTGGAACGCGTGCGCGGTGACCTGCTTGATATAGCCCTCCTGGTGATAGCCGCCGCGTTTGCGGTCTCCGGCTACCGGCAAGGCTTCATCGTCGGCTCGCTGAGCTTCATCGGCTTCGTCGGCGGCGCGGTGCTCGGTGCCCAGTTCGGCCCGACCATCGCGCGCGCGATCGTGGGCGGGCTGACCCAGCAGGATGTGGTCGCCGTCATCCTCCTGGTCAGCTTCGCGATCATCGGGCAGTTCATCGCCTCCTCTATCGGGGCCGCGGTGCGAGATTCGATGACGAGCCCGTCGTCGACGACCGTTGACGCGATCGGCGGCGCGGCTGTCAGCGTCCTGTCGATGCTGCTGATCGCCTGGTCGATCGGCTCGGTGCTGACCGCGTCCTCGTTCCCCGTGGTCGTGTCGCAGGTCAACAACTCCGTTGTGCTCGGCACGATGGACAAGATCATGCCGTCCCAGGCCAAGACGATGTTCTCTGACTTCCGGCGACTGCTGGCCGACGGCCCGTTCCCGCAGGTGTTCAGCGGGATCGGCGCGGCGCACCTGTTCGCCATCAGCCAGCCCGATCCGGCCGTGCTGAACAGTCCCGGCTACCTCGCGGCCCGGACCCGGGTCGTCAAAGTGCAGGGCACGGCACCGAGCTGTGACCGCAGCATCGAGGGGTCCGGCTTCGTCTTCGCGCCGCAGCACGTGCTGACCAACGCGCACGTCGTCGCCGGAGTGACCCAGGGTCCGACGGTGACCACGCCGGACGGCGTGACGTATCGCGCGAAGGTCGTGCTCTACGACCCGCAGGTCGACATCGCGGTGCTCTACGTGCCCGGCCTGAACCTGACCCCGCTCCAGTTCGACACCCAGGCCGAAGCCGGCGACAACGCGGTCGTCGCGGGGTACCCGCTCGACCACGACTTCACCGCGGTGCCCGCGCGGATCGGCGTCACGCAGAACGCCGTCGGCCCGGACATTTACCAGACCGGGACGGTGACCAGGCAGATCTTCGAGATCCGGGCGGTGGTCGAGCCGGGCAACTCAGGGGGCCCGCTGCTGAGCCCGGATGGCACCGTCTACGGTGTCGTCTTCGCGGCGGCGGTCGACACGACCGACACCGGCTTCGCCCTGACGGCGCAAGAGGTGGAGGCCGACGCGAACGCGGGCGCCACCCAGACCTTCCCGACATCCACCCAGGGCTGCGACTGACGAGGACCGGGCGACGGCGGGTTAGGGCCGCAGCGTCAGGCGCTGCTCCGCCTCGCGGACGGCGGCCAGCCCGGCCCGCTCGATCCGCGCCGCGAGGGCTTCCGCCTGGCCCGCCACGTATTCCGGGTCCACGTCCCCGCTGTCAGCGGACCTGGCCTCGGCTCCGGCCGCCTCGCGGACATTGGCCGCCCCGCGCCGAAGCAGCGCCACCGCACCGTTGGCGTTGCCGCGACCGGCGTGGGTCAGGCCCACCGCGATCTGGGCCAGGCCCCGCCACAGCTCACGCTCGGGTCCGGGGACGGACTTCCACGCCGCCTCGAAGACCTCGTGCGCGTGGAACGGCCGCCCCTCGGCGAGCAGCCTGCCGCCGAGCGCGGCTGCTTCGGCGGGGGTGACCACTAGGTCGTCGGGCACGCGCTCGACTCCGGGCGACTCGCTGAACGTGGACAGCGGTCGACCGAGCTCGTCCCGCGGCCTGGCGTTCCGCGGCCGTCCCGCACTGTCTCTGTCGCGTTCGCCCACCCCGTCGGTTACCGGTCCGGCTCCGGGTCAGCCAGCCAGCCGAGGAGCTCCGCGTCGAACAGCTCGGGCCGCTCCTCGTGCGGGTAGTGCCCCGCCCCTTCGATGACCTTCCAGCGGTACGGACCCTCGACGTAGCGGCCCGCGCCCCGCGCTAGCTGCGGGGTGATGCACGGGTCGGCCGCGCCGTTCAAGTGCAGCACGGGCGCGTCCACCGGAGAGTGCATCTGCTTCGCGTACCGCAGGCCGTCCGGGCGGAAGGTGGACCGCACGAACCACCGGTGGTACTCCAGCGAGGTATGCGCCACCGGGGGAATCCGCATCGCCCGCTGGTACACCCGCGCGGTCTCCTCGTCCGGCCAGCCGGGCGCGGACCAGGACGAGAGGATCTCCGCCACCAGGGCGCCGTCGTCCCGGACAAGCTGCCGCTCGGGCCGCATCGGCACCTGGAAGGCCAGCGGATACCCGTTGCGGTGCCCGCCAGGGCGCGGCGCCAGGGCGCGGGAGATTCCGAACGGGCTGGCCAGTAGCGCGGCCCGCATCCGCAGCGGATGCGCCATCGAGACGACCGCCAGCCGCCGGACCGACTTCGGGAAGTACGCGGCGAGCGTCCACGCCGTGAGACCGCCCCAGTCGTGGCCGACGACGACGGCGTTGGCCTCGCCGAGCGCCCGGATCAGGCCAGCCGCGTCCGCGGCCGCCGTCATCAGGTCGTATCCCCGGGGCGGCTTGTCGCTGCCGCCGTAGCCGCGCAAGTCGACGGCGACGGCCCGGTATCCCGCCTCGGCGAGCGAGACCAGCTGGTGCCGCCACGACCACCAGAACTCGGGGAAGCCGTGCAACAGCAGCACGAGCGGGCCGTCGCCCATGCTCGCGACGTGGAAGCCGGTTCCGTTCGCGGTCACCGAGCGGTGCGCCCACGGACCGCTGATCTGTATGACTGGCTGTACTGGCATTGGCGGCGTTCTCGGCTGGCGTTCTCGGCGGGGTCGTCGGCGTTCGCGCTGTTACCTGGCGGGGATTTCAGGCTTGCCGTCGGCGCCGGCGCTGACCTTCGGGTTCACGTCCGACGACGACACCTTGGACCCGTTGTGCGAGGACCCGTTCTGCGACGGCACGACCTGCTTCAGCATGTCGATGTCCTCGGTGACGGTCTTCCGCGTCATCTTCATGCCGCTCACCTTGCGGATCCGCGTGTACGCGATCAGCGCGGCGATGCCTACCACGACCACGCACGTGCCGGCCACGATGAGAAACGCCGCCCAGGCCCAGATCCCCGCGGCGATGAGCCCGTACGCGAACGCGAAACAGAGCAGGACCAAGACCAGGCAGCCCACGAACAGCCCGATGACCGCGAGCGCGGCCGCGATACCGATCCGCCGGGCGTCCATCTTGAGTTCACTCTTGGCGAGGGCGATCTCAAAGTGAACGAGCTGCGAGATGTCCCTGGTCGCCGTGGCGACAAGGTCCCCGAGTGACTGCTGCCCGTCGGCGCCGTCTGGCCTTACGCTGCGGACCATGCGTCCCTCCCCGATTCACTACTGTGACAGCACGCGCTGTCTCAGGTTGTTAAGGCTATCGCCACTGCTCGGGGAGGGCGCAGACATCCCCACCCCATCCGGAGCCGTAGGCCGCGCCCCTGCCCCCGGACTGAGGAGGGAGGGAGCGTAGCGACCGAGCGACGAGGGAGGAGGCAGGGGTCCCGAGCGGCCGAAGGCGAGAAGGCAAGCAGGGCAAGCAGAACGCGAACGGCGCCCCAGGTGCGGGGCGCCGTCGCCAGTCTGGCACGGGCGTCTGGCTACCATGCGTGCACCTAATCAATTGTCGGCCAGCCCTCATTGGCCTGGCCTGACACGCCTCCCGCGGCTGGTCGCGCGTGGGTACCTGGCAACCGTGCCCGGACGTTCTTGCGGTCCGTATGACCTTTCTACGACGAAAGCTCGTGTCAGCCAAGCTCCATCCGTGATCAATTCGTGATCTCGATCGGTGGGCGCGTTCACATGCAATTAACCACTGCGAGGGGGCTGGCCTCTTGCCAGGCCACCGCCCGGCAGCCACGCGTGAGCAGGGACCGGGGCTGGAAAAGGGGGTGCCCCCTGCCGGGGGGGAGAGCAGGGGGCACCTCACGGTTGTCGACCCTGGGGGGGTAGGCCGGCACCGTTCTACGGAAAGCTTAGCCGCTTGCGAAGCCCGGCATCGCCACAACCTGTGCAATCGAATTACAACATATATGGGTCAGCGTGAACAGACGTGCCCGCCGATTGTTTCGCGGCCAGCGAATGCCGTGCCCGCGAGTCGTTGTCCGTCGATGTCATGGGGCTCTGCAGAGCAGGATGTCGAGCAGTGCGACAGCACCCACCTTGGAAAGCGGCGAATTGCCGTTTCCGCACTTGGGAGACTGTACGCAGGAGGGGCAGCCGGACTCGCACGGGCAGCAATCGATCGCTTCCCGGGTGGCGCGGAGCCAGTCGGCCGCGACCTCGAAACCGCGCTCGGCGAAGCCCGCTCCGCCGGCCTGCCCGTCATACACGAAAACGGTGAGCTGACCCGTGGCGGGATGGATTTCGGTGGACAGCCCGCCCACATCCCACCGGTCGCAGGTAGCGAACAGCGGGAGGAGGCCGATCGCCGCGTGCTCCGCCGCGTGCGCCGCTCCGCCCAGGTTGCCGCCGGCAACTGACACCATCCGGTCGTTCGGGATGGTCCAAAAGACCGCCACCGTCGGCAACGTGCGCGGCGGCAGCTGCAGCGCCACCGTGGGGCTCTTCTTTTTTTCTTTTGAACGAACCGTCGTGTAACCCACCACCTGCCGTGTCACCACAACGTCGGCGAGGACTAGGTCCGCGGCTGCCCAGCGGACGCGGCGACGCTCCCCGGCGACCTGGATGTCGGTGACGTCGCGTGACTGAGTCGTGTAGCCAGGGTCACCGGGTGACACGAGTGCCACGGCGTCCGCCAGGTCGAGCTTGCTGACCAGATATGACTCCCCTTGATGGAGGTAGACGGCACCGTCGTGCACGTAGCGGTGGGCAGACGGCTCGTCCATGGTCCCGACCAGGCGGCCGGTGGTCTCTTCCACGACGCGGATCGGCCGGCCCAGGTCGCCCCGAATTGAGATCTTGGCGGCCGGACGGCGGTTTCCCGCGCAATACCAGCCGGACGGGCGCTTGCGCAGCTCGCCGGCCGCGGTGAGCTCGGCGACCTGGCCGGTGGCCCGCTGGCCGAACAGCTCCAAGTCCGTGTCGGTCAGCGGCAGTTCGGCCGCGGCGGCCGTCAGGTGCGGTCCGAGGACGTACGGGTTGGCCGGGTCGAGCACGGCGGGCTCGACCGGGTGGTGCAGCAGGGTGTCCGGATGGTGCACCAAGTAGGTGTCCAGCGGATCGTCCCTGGCGATGAACACGGCCGTGGCGTGGTGCCCGGCCCGGCCCGCCCGGCCGGCCTGCTGCCAGAGCGAGGCCCAGGTCCCCGGCCAGCCGGCGATCAGCACCGCGTCCAGCCCGGTGATGTTGATGCCAAGCTCAAGCGCGGTGGTGGCGGCCATGCCGGCGATCCGGCCGTCCCGGAGCCCGGCCTCCAGCGCGCGGCGGTCGTCGGCCAGGTAGCCGGACCGGTAGGCGGCGACGCTGTCGGCGGCTTCCTCCTCGAGCGCCTCGCGGGCGGCCAGCGCCACGGTCTCCGCGCCGCGCCGCGACCTGACGAAGGCGAGCGCGGGCACCTCTGCTTTCACGAGCGCGGCGAGCAGGTCCGCGGTCTCGCTCGTGGCCGCCCGCCGCGCCCGCGTCTCCGCGTAGGTGTGCAGCAGCGGGGGCTCCCACAGGGCGAAAGTCACCGGGGCCCGGGGCGAGCCGTCATCGGTGACCGCAACGACCTCCAGGCCGGTCAGCGCCCGCGCGCAGGCGACAGGGTCGGCGATCGTCGCGGAGGCGAGGATGAAAACCGGGTCGGCGTCTTCCGGGGACGCCGCGTGGTGCGCCACGACGCGCCTCAGCCTGCGCATGACCTGAGCGACGTGCGAGCCGAAGACGCCCCGGTAACCGTGGCATTCGTCGATGATCACGACCCGGAGGCGGCGGAGGAAGCCGCGCCAGCGATGATGGTTCGGCAACAGCCCGCTGTGCACCATGTCCGGGTTGGTCAGCAGGTAGTTGGCGTGTGCCTGGGCCCACGCCCGCTCGGCCGTCGTGGCGTCGCCGTCGTAGCAGGTCGCGCGGACGCCGGGGATGCGCAGGCCCCGAACCGCCTGGAGCTGGTCGGCGGCCAGCGCCTTCGTGGGCGCGATGTACAGGACGGTGCCGCCGTCGAGGGCTTCCGACAGCGCCGCGGCCAGGTAGCCGGCCGACTTCCCGGAGGCGGCCCTGGTGGCGATGATGATGTTCCGCCCGGCCCGCGCCAGCTCCGCCGCCTGCGCCTGGTGCGTCCACGGCGCGGTGACTCCCCGCGCGGCGAGGGCGGCGGCGACCTCTGGACGAACAGAATCCGGCCAGGAGGTGATGCGGCCCTCTTGTCCGGGTATGTACTCGCAATGCACGAGCTCACCGGCACGCTGCGCCTCCCGGAGGACGGTAAGCGCCATAGTGTCCTGCCGGGTTCGCGCTCTGCCGGGGGCGATGATGGGCATAGGTTTTAAGTGTGTCATCCGTCAGGCGGATGCCTGGCACCATGATTTCGTATAGACATGACATCTGAGCGTGGTTGAATGCCGACAGGGGTAACCCTAACGACGCGACGCCCACGGGGCGCTGGAGGATTTGTGGATCTGAAGCTGTCGCACAGCAACAAGGACGGCATCGAGATTGTGGACGTCGAGGGTGAGATCGATGTCTACACCGCGCCGCGCCTGCGCGAGCTCCTCATCGAGCTCGTGAACAAGAAGAACTACCAGCTGGTAGTGAACATGGAGAAGGTCGAGTTCCTCGACTCAACGGGACTTGGCGTCCTGGTCGGCGGGCTCAAGCGGGTACGCGCGCACGACGGGTCGCTCGACCTGGTCTGCACTCAGGAGCGCATCCTCAAGATCTTCCGGATCACCGGCCTGACCAAGGTGTTCGGCATCCACGAGTCCGTGGATCAGGCCATCGCCGCCCGGAAGGCGGAGAAGTAAGCCTTCCGCTGCGCAATGGCCACCGTCGAAGTCACCTTCACGCCGCTGCCCGTGCATGTGCGCACCGCCCGGCTGGTCGCCACCGCGGTCGCGCGCCGCAGTGGCATTTCCGAGTCATTGCTTGACGAGGTTCGCCTCGCGGTTGGTGAGGCCTGCTCCCGAGCGGTGGAAGCGCACCTGCGGCATTGCCCGGGGCAGCCCATCCGGGTCGCGCTCACCGACGACGGCGAGCGGTTCGAGGTAGTGGTGACGGACGCGGCGCCAGGATCCGAGCACGACCTGCCGGCAAGCGCTGGTTTGCCGGCAGGCCCGGGCTTGCCAGCAGAAGAGCCCCTACCCGAGCGGGTGGGGACAAACGTCGGCATCATTCCGCTTCAGCTCCCCGACGGCGTGGGCCTCGCGGTCATCGCCGGGCTCGCCGACGACTTCAGCATCGCGCCGGCGGCGCCGGCCAGCCCGGGTACCAGCGTCACGATGAGCTGGAAACGCCGCGTGGCGGCAATCTGAGCGGATCACACCGCGGCGTGGATCTCATCACGGCCGAGCTGGTCTCGCCACAGTCGCGGATCGGTGATCGCGAGGATTTTTGGCCCGCATCCTGCTTTATCACCTCATGTAAAAAAGCTTTCGCTATCATGACGCCGTGGGGGCTCTGGGCCTGCGCGGCACGGGCCGTCCGTCATGTCCCATTAGGGTGGTTTCGGCACAGGGAGCGTGTGAAGTGGCGAAACTGGGGCAAATCACAATACGGTCGGTGCCAAACTGTGATGCGTGGGGCTTTCGATGCTGATTTGAGGTACCTAGCATCACTACACGGCTGTGTGAATATAAGAAACTCATGTCTCTCTCAAGATCCGAGAGCCGCCGCGTAGACTCCGGCCACGGCTCATCCCGGGTCAGCGACTGAGCAGGAGAAGCGATACTTTGGCCACGACTGACTTAGCGGCGCGTGCCAGACGTCGAAGGAGATTGAATGTCTAAGCTCAGTTCCCTGCTCGCGGCGAGCGGACCGCCAAGTTCGGTCAGCGTCAGCGGCGGCAACCTTACCTGGGTAATCGTCGTCGCGCTGGTCGGCTTGGCTGCCCTCGGTGTCGCGGGCCTGCTGGTCCGCGAGGTGCTCGCGGCGAGCCAGGGGACCGCCAAGATGCAGGAGATAGCTCATGCGGTGCAGGATGGCGCGGCCGCCTACCTGCGCAGGCAGTTCCGCACCCTCGGCGTGTTCGTGTTCATCATCTTCTGGATACTCCTGGTGCTGCCCGCTGACGGGGACAGTGTCCGCTGGGGCCGGAGCCTCTTCTTCCTAGTCGGCGCGCTGTTCTCCGCGGTGACCGGCTTCACGGGCATGTCGCTGTGCGTGCGGGGCAACGTCCGGGTCGCGGCGGCGGCGAAGGAGTCCGGCGAGCGCCAGGCGATGCGGATCGCGTTCCGCACCGGCGGTGTGGCCGGCATGTTCACCGTGGGACTTGGCCTGTTCGGCGCGGCCGTGGTCGTGCTGATCTACCGGGGCAACGCGCCAGACGTGCTGGAGGGCTTCGGGTTCGGCGCGGCGCTGCTCGCCCTGTTCATGCGTGTCGGCGGCGGCATTTACACCAAGGCCGCGGATGTGGGCGCCGACCTCGTCGGCAAGGTGGAGAAGAACATCCCCGAGGACGACCCGCGCAACGCCGCGACGATCGCCGACAACGTGGGCGACAACGTGGGCGACTGCGCCGGCATGGCGGCGGACCTGTTCGAGTCCTACTCGGTCATGCTCGTGGCCTCGCTGATCCTCGGCAAGTCCGCGTTCGGCGACAAGGGCCTCATCTTCCCGCT
>Ga0335073_10013392_pt1 | contig 11496 bp, 11 predicted proteins | sample Lox_Sample_22_FD_207093 | JGI IMG/M metagenome (GOLD analysis project Ga0335073, IMG submission 207093) | Soil microbial communities from Loxahatchee National Wildlife Refuge, Florida, United States - Lox_Sample_2.2 | ecosystem: Environmental > Terrestrial > Soil > Wetlands | place: USA... | reverse complement strand
GATCCGCCGGGGAAGAACGCCGAAGGTAACGGCGATTGGATATTGCTTCTGGAAAGCCTGTCAGATCACTGACGGACCATTCGCACCGTGATCAGACAATGCCATCTGGCGATACTCCTGAATGAGAGTTCCCCGCGCTCTCCGCGCAAGGTATCGGGTCCCGAGTCGACCAGGCTGCCGAAACTGCCGTCCAAACCTGCCTCCGGGTCTGTCCGCTCGGGGATCGTTATAGGGATATTCGGCAGCCGCCGGTTTGATGAGCACTGGGGATGCCTCGGCGCCGAACGGCCCGCCAGACTGCACCGGGAATGCGCAAGGACCACGGATCGGAGGAGGCGACATGACCCCGAAAATCTCCGCCCTCGTCCCCGCGGCGGTTCTGGTCTTCGGCACCGCTGCGCCACTGGCCCAGCCAGTGGCGAGCCCCTCGTCTTGCGCTGCGGTCCAAACCGGGCAAGCCTGAAGCGCAATTAAGGAGGGGGACTTCACATGCCAACGTCGCGCCGATCTCTGATCAAAGCTGGCCTCGCGGGCGCGCTCAGCATGCCTCCGCTGCGCCATGCACGTGCCGCAACACCAGCCAACACGCTGCACGGCGTGATGCAGGGCGACCTACGCTCCTTCGACCCGATTTGGACCACCGCCAACATCACCGCGTATTACGGCGCGATGGTCTACGACACGTTGTTCGCGGTCGATGATAAATATCAACCGCAACCGCAAATGATCGGCAAGTGGGACCTGAGCGACGATAAGAAAACCTATACGTTCGAATTGCGGGACGGGCTGGGTTGGCAGGACGGCACCCCGGTGACCGCGGCAGACTGCGTCGCCTCGATCCGCCGCTGGGCGGTTCGCAATGCCGGCGGGCAGGCGATCATGACGCATGCCGCCGATCTGTCCGCCAAGGACGACAAGACCATCGTCCTGAAACTGAAAGAGCCATTCGGCCTGGTGATCACCGCGCTGGCATCCTGCACCACGCCGCTGTGCTTCATGATGCCGAAGAAGGACGCCGAAACCGACCCGTACCAGCAGGTCACCGGCCGTGTCGGCTCCGGTCCATTCACCTTCAACCAGAACCTGACCCGCCCGGGCAGCCGCTACGTGTGGGACAAGTGGGACAAGTACGTGCCGCGCAAAGACCAACCGTCCGGGCTGGCCGGTGGCAAGGTGGTGCATCTCGGCCAGGTGGTGTGGGAGAACATCACCGACGAGCAAACCGCCTCGGCCGCGCTGAACGCCGGCGAGATCGATTTCTACGAATTGCCGCCGCTCGACCTGTTGCCACAGTTGACCGGCAATCCTGATCTCAAATTGAAGGTCATGAACGCGACCGGGTCCGACGGCATCATGCGGCTGAACTGGCTGCATGCACCGTTCAATAACCAGAAGGCTCGCCAGGCGATGATGTACCTGGTGGACCAAAAGGCGATTTTGAACGCCACCTTCGGCAATCCGAAATACTACAATACGAACCCATCGCTGTTCGGTTACAACACACCGATGTCGAACGATGCGAATACCGACTGGTTCAGGCAGGCGCCGGATCCCGCCAAGGCCAAGCAATTGTTCCAGGACTCCGGCTACAAGGGCGACAAGGTGATCGTCCTCCAGGCGACCGATTTCGCCTTCATGAACAACTCCGCACAGTTGATCGCCGGCTGGCTGCAGAACATCGGTGTCAATGCAGAACTCGCGGCGATGACCTGGGGCGAGGTGATCACCCGCCGCGCCAGCATGAACCCGGATGACAAGGGCGGCTGGGATATTTTCATCACCTATGGCGGCGGCTTCGACTTCAGCAATCCGATCACGCTGATCGCGCTGGCCGCCAACGGCAAGAAGGCCTGGTTCGGCTGGCCGGAGAACGCCGCATACGAGACGCTGCGCGCGCAATGGGCCGCCGCCCCGACGCTCGCTGACCAGAAGTCGATCGCGCAGAAAATGCAGGCAACGGCATGGGATTTCGTGCCCATGGTCATGCTGGGCTCGTGGACGCAGCCGGCGGCGATGCGCAAGAACGTGCATGGCTTCCTGACCAATCCGGACGTGATCCCGTTCTGGAACGTCTCGAAGTCATGATCGCCGTATGCTGAGCTACGGCTGCCGCCGTCTGGCCTCGACGCTTCTGGTCATGGCGATTGTCGGCGTGATCGTGTTTCTGCTGCTGCACCTGGCGCCTGGCAGCCCGGCCGCGATCATCGCCGGCGACAACGCGACACCCGCGCAGATCGCCGAGATCAACCACCAGCTCGGCCTGGACCGGCCGTTGCCTGTGCAGTTCGGCTTCTGGGCATGGAACGTGCTGCGCGGCAATTTCGGCACGTCGATTTTTTCCGACACCCCGGTCATGCAGCTTATCGAACAACGGCTGCCGGCGACGATTTCGCTCACCTTCGTCACCATCGTGTTTGCCGCTACCACGGCGGTAACCGCCGGGTTGTTCGCCGCCTGGCGCGCCGGCGGCCTGCTGGATCGCGTCCTGATGGGCGTCGCCGCACTGGGATTTTCGGTCCCGGTGTTCGTGGTCGGCTACCTGTTGATCTATCTTTTCGCCATCAAGTTGCAGTGGCTGCCGGTGCAGGGTTACGTGCCGCTGTCGCGTGGCTTCTGGCCCTGGTTCAGCCACCTGATCCTGCCCGCCCTGGCACTCGGGTTGGCCTACCTGGCGCTGATCGCCCGCATCACCCGCGCCACCGTGCTGGAAGTGCTGTCCGAGGACTATATGCGCACCGCGCGCGCCAAGGGCGCCTCGTCGCTGCGTCAGCTCTTTCACCATGCGCTGCGCAACGCCGGCGTGCCGATTGCCACCGTGATCGGCATCGGCATCGCACTGCTGATCAGCGGCGTGGTGCTGACCGAAACGGTCTTCAACATCCCGGGCGTCGGCCGGCTGACGGTGGATGCGATCACCAATCGCGACTACCCGATCATCCAGGGTGTGATGGTGGTGTTTTCCGGAGCCTATGTCGTGATCAACCTGCTGGTCGATCTCAGCTACACGCTGATCGACCCGCGCATCCGGCGCTGAATAATGTCGGACTCAGCGCTACCCGGCGTCCTCGCGCAACCTGTGCGCCGGCGTCCGCTTGGTACGTTGTTCCGCCGCTACCCGACGGTGTTTATCGGCGGCGGCATCATCGCCATGATGGTCTTGCTCGCCGTTGCGGCGCCGTTATTCGCCGGCAGCCCACTGACGATGGACCCGATGCACCGGCTTCTGCCACCATCCGCGCAGCACTGGTTCGGCACCGACAATCTCGGCCGCGACGTATTCGCCCGCACGGTTTTTGGCGCGCGTGTTTCCCTGTTTGTCGGCCTGACCGTCGCGGTCGCCGCGATCGCGGGAGGATTGGCAATCGGTCTGCTTGCCGGTTTCTATCGGCGTGTTGATGCCGTGGTGATGCGGCTGATGGACGGGCTGATGGCGATCCCCTCCATCCTGCTCGCGATCGCCTTGGTGTCGCTGTGGCAAGGCGGCGTTCCGGTGGTGATCCTCGCCATCCTGATCCCGGAAATCCCTCGTGACGTGCGCCTGGTCCGTTCGGTGGTGCTGGGCGTGAAAGAGCAACCCTACGTCGAGGCCGCCATCGCCGGCGGCGCGCGCACCGGCAAGATTCTGCGCCGCCATATCCTGCCGAGCACGATCGCGCCGTTGACCGTGCAAGGCACCTATGTCTGCGCCTCAGCGATTTTGGTGGAGGCGGGTCTGTCCTATCTCGGGGCCGGCATTCCACCCAGCATTCCCACCTGGGGCAACATGATCGCCGGCTCGCAACTCTATCTGGCCCTGGCGCCATGGACGATCTTCTGTCCCGGCGTGGCACTCGCCGTACTGGTGCTGGCGGTGAACCTGCTCGGCGACGGTCTGCGGGACTGGCTGGACCCGCGCATGGCGCGCCGCCCTTGACCGCACCGCTACTGCAAATCGACGAACTGCGCACGCACTTCTTCACCGAGGATGGCGTGGTCCGCGCCGTGGACGGCGTCAGCTTTGCCTTGCAGCAAGGTGAGACGCTCGGCCTGGTCGGGGAATCCGGCTGCGGCAAGAGCGTCACCGCGCTGTCCATCATGCGGCTGCTGCCGCGCACTGGCCGCGTGGTCGGCGGCAGCGTCCGCTTCGAATCGCGTGATCTGCTGGCACTGCCCGAACCCCAGATGCGCCAGATCCGCGGCAATCTCATCGGCATGATCTTCCAGGAGCCGATGACCAGCCTGAATCCGGTGCACACGATCGGCGAGCAAGTGGCGGAGGCGGCGCGCATCCACCAGGACATCGGCCGCGCTGCCGCCCGCGCCCGCGCCGAGGAGGTGCTGCGCCTGGTGCGGATCCCGGATCCGACGCGGCGGCTGCGCGACTATCCGCACCAGTTTTCCGGCGGCATGCGACAGCGCGCGATGATCGCCATGGCGCTGGTATGCTCGCCGCGCCTGCTGATCGCCGATGAGCCGACCACCGCACTGGACGTCACGATTCAGGCACAAATTCTGCGCCTGATGCTGGAACTCAAAGCACGCATCGGCGCCGGCGTGCTGATGATCACCCACGACCTCGGCGTGGTGGCAGAAACCTGCGAGCGGGTGATCGTGATGTACGCCGGCCGCGTGGTGGAGGAAGCGCCCGTGCAGACGTTATTCGATAACCCGATGCACCCCTACACTCGCGGCCTGCTGGCCTCGATGCCGCGCGGCGCCGACCGCCGACGGCGACGCTTGCCGGAAATCCCCGGTGTGGTGCCAAGCCTGAGCCAACCGGTGACCGGCTGTGCGTTCGCGCCGCGCTGTCCGATGGCGATCGATGTTTGCCGTGCCACTGCGCCAGAGTTGCGCAGCATGGCAGCCGGCCACCGGGTTGCCTGCCTGCGGGCAGAGGCGGCATGAGCCAACCCTCATCAGCGGCGCCGGTGCTGCAAGCGCGACACGTGTCGAAGATCTTCGCCGTCAGCGGAGGCTTGCTGCATCGGACCAAGGGGATGTTGCGTGCCGTGGACGATGTCTCTTTCGCCATTGGTCCCGGCGAAACGCTTTGCATCGTCGGCGAGTCCGGCTGCGGCAAGTCCACTCTCGGGCGGCTTGCATTGCGCCTGATCGAACCATCCGGCGGCCAGATCCTGATCGAAGGCTGCGACGTAACGGCGCTCTCCGCGGAGCAAATGCGGCCGTTCCGCCGGCGGGTGCAGATGGTGTTCCAGGACCCTTATGCCTCGCTGAACCCGAGATTGAGCGCTCAGGAGATCGTCACCGAGCCGATCGAGAATTACCAACCGCTGTCGCCCGGCGATCGGCGTGAGCGCGCCGCGGATCTGCTGACTCGCGTTGGCCTGCGCCCCGACATGCTGAACCGGCGGCCCTTCGAGTTTTCCGGCGGTCAGCGCCAGCGTCTCGGCATCGCTCGTGCGCTCAGTCTGCACCCGGCGCTGATCGTCGCGGACGAGCCCGTGTCCGCGCTCGATGTCTCGGTGCAGGCGCAGGTGCTGAACCTGATGCTGGACCTGCAGGAATCGATCGGCATCGCCTATTTGTTCATCTCACACGATCTCGGCGTGGTGGAACATATCGGACAGCGGATCGCGGTGATGTATCTCGGCCGCATCGTCGAGCTGGCGGATCGCGATGCATTGTTCTCGCAACCGCAGCATCCATATACCGAGGCTCTGTTGCAGGCTGCACCGGTGCCAGATCCGCGGGTGCGAGGGACGCGGCCGATCCTGGAGGGAGAACTGCCGAGTCCGATTGCGCCGCCCCCCGGCTGCACCTTCCACCCCCGTTGTCCCTACGCCATCGCGCGGTGCCGAACAGAGGTACCGGCCTTGCGCCAAATTGCCGATGGGCGGCTCGCTGCCTGTCATTTGCGATGACGTCGAGCTTACTGCGCATGGCGAGTCGCGACGTGTCGGTAGCCCAGGTCCATGCCAGTACGCATACGGCGCGAACACGACCAAGGTCTGGGCGGTTTGCGCATTCGGTTGTTGAACAGAATGATAACGTGACCGTCTGCAAATTCCATGACGGTCGGCAAGACGGCCACTGCACACACCGACGGCACCGCGATTTCCTGCGGCGCGCTCCAGGTGTCCAACCGCCAGGTGTCGAGCGTCCAGGCGGCGTGCGGCGGCTGGTCGGGCGATCGCGCCAGCCGGCCGTGCCACATCTCGATGGTCACGCCGCGGCGGGCCAGTTCTTCGGCCAGCAGCGCCCGATAGTCCTCCGCCGCCATAGAGGCGGCGCGGATCATCGCGCGCGCAGCGCCGAGGCCAGCAGCAGCGCCCAGCCGAGCATCAATAGCGTGCCACCGATCGGTGCGAGCAGCCCAAGCGAGACTCCGCCAATCGCGAGCGAATCGACCGCGCCGCAGAATAACAGCAGGCCCATGGCGAAGGCGGCACCTGCGGCATCCGCCAGCCGTCCGCCACGCGGCGCCCACAATCCGCAGAACAGCAGAGCCAGTGCGTGCCAGCCCTGCATCTGTAACGCGTTGTGCAGCATGTTCATCCGCGCCGCCCCGATCGACGCCAACCCATGCGCCGCCAACGCCGCCAAGCCGACCGCCAGCAGCCCGGCCAGCGCTCCGAGCGCGATCCACAGCCTGCCCATACCGCTGCCTTGTTCCCTTTGCCCGCCGGCCCTTATACCATTGCAGAATCATGCCGCGCGGCGACCTGTATCCTGAGATCGGCCCATTCGAGACCGGCTATCTGCCGCTCTCCGGCGGCCATGTGATGTACTGGGAGCAAGTGGGGAACCCGCGCGGCAAGCCCGCCCTGTTCCTGCACGGCGGCCCTGGCGCCGGCGCGGGCGCGGTGCACCGCCGCTTCTTCGACCCCGATTTCTGGCGCGTCGTGATCTTCGATCAGCGCGGCGCCGGGCGATCCCGCCCGCTCGGCAGCCTGGAGAACAACACCACCGACGACCTCGTCTCCGATATCGACACCCTGCGCCGCCATCTTGGCGTGGAGCGGTTTCTCCTGTTCGGCGGCTCCTGGGGCTCGACGCTCGCACTGGCATACGCGCAGGCATTCCCAAATCGCGTGCTCGGCTGCGTGCTGCGCGGCGTGTTCCTGGGACGGCCGCACGAGGTGGACTGGTTCCTCTACGGCATGGCCGCGGTGTTCCCCGACGCTTACGCCAATTTCGTCGGCTTCCTGCCGGAGCATGAGCGGGGCGACATCCTGGGCGGCTATCTGCGGCGGCTCACGCATCCGGACCAGTCGGTGCATCTGCCCGCCGCGCGGTCATGGTCGGTCTACGAAGGCTCCTGCAGCACGCTGATGCCAAGCCCGGAGACGGTGACCTCATTCGCACAGGACCGCACGGCGCTCGGCCTCGCCCGCATCGAGGCCTATTATTTCGCCAACGGTCTGTTCTTGCCGCCCGAGGGATTGCTCGGGCAAATGGACACGATCAGCCATATCCCGGCGGAGATCGTGCAGGGCCGCTACGACATGATCTGCCCGCCCCGCACGGCATTCGAGCTGGCCGCGGCCTGGCGATCGGCGCGGCTGACGATCGTGCCGGATGCCGGGCACTCGGCGCTGGAGCCGGGGATCCGGCGCGCGCTGGTTGCGGCAGTGGACCGGTTCCGCCACGGGCGGTAACTGTAACGATCTGGCCTGTTGTGGACGTAACGATCGACCGCTTCGATGGTTGTTTTGCAGAATCCGTACGCACCAGCAGCCAGGCACGTCAGTGCCTCAATCATCCAAGTCCCGCGCCACCTCCGGCACATGCAGCAGCCGATCGATCTTGGTCGCATATTCCAGCGCGTGGTCAGGCTGAAACGTCAGCTCTGGCGCAAACTTCAGACGCAGCGCATGCGCCACCTGGCCGCGCAGGAACGCCGAGGCCCGCTTCAGCGCCGGCAGCAGCGCATCCACGTCGGATCGCCCGAGCCGCGAAATAAACACCGTGGCATGCTTCAGGTCAGGCGACATCCGCACTTCGGTCACGGTCAGCGACGCATCCGCCAACTCCGGATCCCGGAAATCGCGGCGCTCGAACAAGGCGGCCAGCACGTGGCGGATTTCCTCCGCCACGCGCAGTTGCCGCTGGGTCGGTCCTGCCCGGTCCTGCTTCCTCAAGCCGGCACCATCTCCGTCTCGAAGCACTCGACCACGTCGCCTTCCTCCAGGTCGTGGAAGTTGGCGAACGACAGGCCGCACTCATAGCCGCGCGCCACTTCGCGCACATCGTCCTTGAAGCGCTTCAACTGCGAGAGATCGCCGGAGTGGATCACCACGTTGTCGCGCAACACGCGCACGCCGGCACCGCGCTTCACCACGCCCTCCGTCACCATGCAGCCCGCCACCTTGCCGACGCGAGTGATGCTGAAAACCTTGCGCACTTCGGCGTAGCCCAGGAACTTCTCCCGCGCCTTCGGCGCCACCTTGCCCTGCACCAGCTTCTCGATGTCATCCGCGACTTCGTAGATGATCGAGTAATATCGGATATCGACGGCCTCCCGCGTCGCCAGGTCGCGCGCCTGCGCCGTCGCGCGCACGTTGAACGCGACAATCACCGCATTCGATGCCTTGGCAAGCTGGATGTCGCTTTCGGTGATCTGTCCCACCGCGGCATGCAGCACGCGCACCTTCACTTCCTCATGCGCCAGCTTCAGCACGGTCTGCTGGATCGCCTCCGCGCTGCCCTGCACATCCGCCTTGATCAGGACGGCGACTTCCTTTTGCTCCCCGGCCTGGATGCGCGCCAGCATCTCGTCCAGCGTGCCGCGGCCGCCGGCACTGACGCCGGCCGCCTTCTCGCGCAGACGCCGGGTGCGGAACTCGGCGATCTCGCGCGCCCGCGCCTCGTTCTCCACCGCGACGAATTGCTCGCCCGCGGTTGGCACGCCGGCGAGGCCCAGGATCTCCACCGGCAGCGAAGGCGCAGCCTCCGGCACCGTGCGGCCCTTGTCGTCGAGCATCGCACGCACCCGGCCCCACTCGGCGCCCGCCACCACGATGTCGCCCTGCTTCAGTGTGCCCTTCTGCACCAGCACGGTCGCCACGGGTCCCCGCCCACGATCCAGCCGCGATTCGATCACCGACCCCTCCGCCGCCCGCAGCGGGTTCGCCTTCAGGTCCAGGATTTCGGCCTGGAGCGTGATCGCCTCCACCAGCTCATCCAGGCCGGTCTTCTTGATGGCGGAGACTTCCACGTCCTGCGTCTCACCGCCCATCTCCTCGACCACGACCTCGTGCGACAGCAACTCTTGCCGCACGCGATTCGGGTTGGCGTCCGCCTTGTCCATCTTGTTGATGGCAACGATGATCGGCGCGTTGGCCGCTTTGGCGTGGCGGATCGCCTCGATGGTCTGCGGCATCACGCCGTCATCCGCCGCCACCACCAGCACCACGATGTCGGTCACGCTGGCGCCGCGCGCCCGCATGGCGGTGAACGCCTCGTGGCCGGGCGTGTCGATGAAGGTGATCTGCTGCCCGGAAGTCAGTTGCACCTGATAGGCGCCGATGTGCTGGGTGATACCACCGGCCTCGCCGGCCGCCACGTCGGTGGAGCGCAGCGCATCCAGCAATGACGTCTTGCCGTGGTCGACATGGCCCATCACGGTCACGACCGGCGGGCGTGGCTGCAACTCGGCCTCGGTATCGGTCGCCCCTTCCAGCCCGATCTCGACGTCGGATTCGGAAACGCGCCGGGCCCGGTGGCCGAATTCCTGCACCACCAGTTCGGCGGTGTCGGCGTCGAGCGACTGCGTGACGGTCGCCATCACGCCCAGCTTCATCAGCGTCTTGATCACCTCGCCGGTGCGCGCGGCCATGCGGTTGGCCAGCTCCTGAACCGTGATCGCATCCGGCAGGATGACGTCGCGCACCACCTTCACCTGGTCGGAACGCAGCCGCTCGAGCTCCGCCTGGCGGCGCTCGCGTTCGCGCTGGCGGCGCACCGAGGCCAGGGAGCGGACCTTCTCGTCCTCGCCCTCGATCGCCGCCTGGACGTCGATCCGGCCGGCACGGCGACCGCTGTCCCCGCCCTTCTTCGGCGCCACCACGGGCGGCTTGCGCGGCGGCACGCCGGCGCCGGGGCGGCGGACCGGGCGCGCCTCCTCGTCGTCGTCCACCGCGCGCGTGCCCGGGCGCAGCCGCAGCGTCTCGGTGGCGGGCGTCGTCGGCTGGGGCGCGGCGGGCGCCGCCGCCGGCCGGCCGCGCGGCTCCTGTGGCGTGCGCGCGGTGGCCGGCGCGGCCGATGCAGCGTTCACCACCTGCGCCGCCACCGCAGCGGCCGCCTCCGCCTCCGCCGCCTGACGCGCCACCGCTTCCGCCTGCTCGCGCGCCTCTTCCTCCTCGCGCCGGCGCGCCTCCTCTTCCGCCGCCTTGCGCGCCTCTTCTTCCCGCCGCCGCGCCTCTTCCGCCGCCGACAGGATGGAAATCTTCTCCTGCTCGCGCCGCTCCGCCTCGCGCTTCGCGGCTTCGCGCTGTTGCTCGACCAGGGCCCGTTGGCGGGCTGCCAACTCGGACGCGGTCAGCGCGCGACCGGCGCCGGCCGCCGGGCGTCCCGCCGGCTGAGTGGTTCCGCGCGCGGCGGGCGCGGCTTGCATCGGCCCCGCCGGCGGCGTCGCGGATCCGGGCGTACCGACGGCGGCGCGCTTCTTGCGCACCTCGACCTGCACCACCTTGGACCGGCCGTGGCTGAAGCTCTGCCGCACAGAACCCGCGTCGACCGTCCTGCCCAGCTCCAGGCGTCCCGACGGGCGCAGAGAGAGCCGGGTCTTGCCGGCGTCCTGATCGTTGCTTTCGCTCATACTTTACCCGTTGACACCCAATCTCTTCGTTATCGTCGTCGGTCACCCCCGCGAAAGCGAGGCACCCGTATCGCCGGGATCCTCGCTTTCGCGGGGGTGACGCTGGAACTCGATCGTGCCGCCGTCACCCCGCCAAGCCGGCTGTTGGCCACGCAACCCGGCCAGCCGGCTTGCCTCGTTGATCAGTCGCTCGGCCAATCGGCCCGGCGCGACCGCGACATGCACCACCTGATCGCGCCCGAACATGCGTCCGAGGATCGCCGCAGGCAACGGGCGGAACACCAAAATTGTCTGCCCGCACCCGGACAGGAACCGCGCATGCTCTGCGGCGCTACCGTCCGCGGCCTGCAACACCAGCCGTGCCCGCCCACAGCGCAGCCATTCCCGCGCCTTCTCGAAGCCTGCGACCGCCTGCCCCGCGCGCCGCGCCAGGCCAAGCGCTTCGCCAATCCGCCGGACCAGCGCCGCCTCGAGCAGGGCAGGGAGATCTGGCGGCACAGTGACCGGGCCGCGGGCAGCCCGGGCGAACATGCGGGCCAGGCCACCTTTGTTGGCCGCGGTTTCTAGCACATCCCTTGAGGCACTCAACCACATTCCCCGCCCCGGCAGCGTCGCGGCCAGGTCCGGCACCAGCAGCCGGTCCGGACCGACAACGAAGCGAATCATGCGTTCCCTGGGCAGACGCTCCCGCGTCACCACGCAGCGGCGGAACGGCGAGGAACACTCGTCCTCCAGTT
>Ga0335073_10013391_pt1 | contig 11497 bp, 11 predicted proteins | sample Lox_Sample_22_FD_207093 | JGI IMG/M metagenome (GOLD analysis project Ga0335073, IMG submission 207093) | Soil microbial communities from Loxahatchee National Wildlife Refuge, Florida, United States - Lox_Sample_2.2 | ecosystem: Environmental > Terrestrial > Soil > Wetlands | place: USA... | reverse complement strand
TCTTCGGTTTGAGCTAGCCATACTTGCGACGGTACAGGGCTTCTATCAGAAGCTGATGGCGGAAGCCTTGGGCGGACCTGTGCCTGTGCCGAATGCCCTCGACGAAGATGCACTGCGGCATTCCGAGGGCGAGCTGCCGAACACGCTGTCGCGCATGTATCGCTGGCTGCATCTGCTCGACATGGCGATCACGCCGGCAATGCTCCGGAAGGCACTCACGCCGGAGACGGATTCGGAAGTGGCCGAGGCGCTGCTGCGTTATTTTGTCCGGCGGCGCGAAGCGACCGATGTCAATCGCGACAAGACTGATCTGATTGCAACTTTCCTGTACCGGCATCCGCGCGTGCCGGGGCAGTGGGAACAGAGCGGCTATGGACTGGATGGGGCGTTGCCGCTGTCCCCCTTCGAGATTGCGCTCATCGAGATTCTTGCGGATACGGACGTACCGTCGCTGCCGGAAGAACATGTGCAGCTGCTGCGGCGATTCGATCCGCTACGGGAAGAAGTGGCGCGATTCCGAGACTTCAATGCGTTGATCGATTCCGGCATCATCGGTCGCGTGCGCGAGCTGAAGCAGTGGCTGGATTCGTCGTTCTATCATCCCGGCGTGCTGGCCACGGTTTCCGCGTACAACGCGATGTTCGGCAAGAAATTTGATGAGCTGTTTGCCAAAGCTCTGGGCGAGATCAAACAGTTCGGGCAGGCGCTCGAGGAAATGGGTGGAACGATTCTTACCACGGTCGATGGCGTGGAAGTCACGGTCGAGCATGTCGCGGCGATTGAACAGAATCAAATGCTGCAAGCCGATTATGGCAACACCCTGGAAAAATTCCGGCGCGTGTCGAAGCTGAAGAAGGAACTGGATCGGCGGCCGCCGATTAGAAGACCATTGTTGGCTCCAGCGGCACGGGCATCGCATGGGGGCAGCGGCAATGCCGCGGCGGCGCCGAAGCCAGCACGCGTGCCGCCAGCGAAAACTCCGGCTGCGCCGGCCGTGTTTCAGCCTCCCGCAGTGACCGCGCAGCAGATATCGATTGAGGACGCGAAGTTGCGGCGGGTGGAAGAATCGATTCGTGTGTTTGTGCGCGTCGCCGATCCGAAATACCGGCAGGTGGTGCCGATGCGGTTCTTCAACCTGACGTTGACTCCCGCCGAAGCGGATGCGTACAGCGCAGCGTTCCTCGACGAAAAGACCCTTCGCGCCGATGTGGCGCGAACGCTGATCCGACTGGTGTCGATCTCGGCGCGAATCAGCACCGAACTGGAAGAATTGAAGCGCAGCCAAAAAATGTCATCGGTGTGGAAGCTGCATGCCGACTCGGTTGTCGTCTTGCTCGATATGGCGAGCACAACAACCGAAGAAGCGGGCAGCGTTGCGAATCTAGCCGAGCAGGGCGCGGCAGGAGTCGCCGCCAAGGTGATTCACGAATCGGTGCAACGGTTGCGCGGACGGTCAGATATAGCGGTGAAGACGCTGGCGAATGTGAGCTAGGGAAATCGGCCATTGGCGCTCCTTTCCTGAAGTGAAACTACACGTTACCAACCCTACCCCACTCGGCGATTCGCCTGAGTCCGTGCGTGATAGAATTTTCGCGTCTGATTCTCTCAGGCGTCATTATGCCCACCGTCTCTGCCTCCAAGACTCTCTTTGACACTCTCAAAAATAAGATTGAAAAACACGAAGCTCGCGTCGGCATCATCGGACTTGGCTATGTAGGGTTGCCGCTGGCCCTGTTGTATAGCGAGCAGAGTTTTCGCGTGACGGGCTTCGATATTGATGCGCGCAAGGTTGACGCGCTGACCAAGGGTGCCTCGTATATCTATCGCATTCTTCCGACCGAAATCCAGACCGCGCAGAAGCAGGGATTCACCGCCACGGCCGATTATTCCCAGATCGCGTCCATGGACGCGATTATTATCTGCGTGCCCACGCCGCTGGATGAATATCATGAACCCGATCTGAGCTTCATCACTGGGACCACGCACTCCATCGCCCCGCATTTATGTGCTGGACAGCTTGTTGTTCTCGAGAGCACCACATACCCGGGCACAACAGAGGAAGTCATGGTGCCCATCCTCGAACAGGGGAATAAGCGCGGACTGAAGTCGGCGCGCGGCGAAGCGGCCAACGGCAATGAGTTTTTCGTCGCTTTCTCACCGGAGCGTGAGGATCCCGGTAATACAACAGTGGCCCGGCGCGATATTCCCAAAGTTGTGGGCGGGCTGAATCGGCAGGCTTCCGATCTGGCGTGTGCACTGTATGGATCGATTTTCAACCGAACGGTTCCGGTTTCGTCGCCGGCAGCGGCGGAGATGACAAAACTGCTGGAGAACATTTACCGCTGCGTAAACATAGCTTTGGTCAACGAGCTCAAGTTGCTTTGCTTACGTATGGGCCTGAACATTTGGGAAGTCATCGACGCGGCGTCGACCAAACCGTTTGGCTTTCATCCGTTTTACCCTGGCCCCGGCCTCGGTGGGCACTGCATTCCAGTCGATCCCTTTTATCTCTCGTGGAAAGCCAAGGAATGTGACTTCCGCACCCGATTTATCGAACTCGCGGGCGAGATCAACACCAACATGCCCTATCACGTTCTCGCGTTTGTGGTCCGGGCGTTGAACCGACACAAGAAACCGCTCAACGGCTCGCGCGTGCTGGTGCTGGGAGTGGCATACAAGAAAGATATCGACGATCTGCGGGAATCACCTTCGCTGACGATCATCGAGCTACTGCAGAAAGAGGGCGCCGCGGTCAGCTATCACGACCCGTACTTTCCGTTTATTGGGAGAGGACGAAAATACGATCTGCAGATGAAATGCGCCGGCCTCGACGATTTAGGTCAATACGACTGCGTCGTGATCGTCACCGACCACTCCGACTACGACTATCGCCGCATCGTTGACGAAGCACGACTCGTCGTGGATACGCGCAACGCCACGCGTGGGATCACGAGCGAGAAAATCGTGCACTGCTGAGACGACTTCTCTTCAACCACAGAGGGAACTGAACAGAGGGGCAGCAATCATTGCCGCAGTGTCAACCCGCTCAATACAGCCTGTTGCTTGGCAATTAGCTGGCGCACGCCCTGGCGGGCCAGTGCCAGCATCTTTTGCAGTTGCTGCTCGTCGAATACCTGGTGCTCGGCGGTGGCTTGTATCTCCACTAGTTTGTGGCCGGCAGTCATGACAAAATTCATGTCCACATCGGCGCACGAGTCTTCTTCGTAGGCGAGGTCGAGAAGAATCTCGCCTTCAACCATCCCTACGCTTACCGCCGCGACAAAGTCTTTCAGGGGAACGGAAGTCAGCGTTCCCGCCTGCACTAATTTCTCCAGCGCCAGCCCGAGAGCGACGAAGGCTCCGGTGATGGAAGCTGTCCTGGTGCCGCCGTCAGCCTGAATCACATCGCAATCGATCCAGATCGTGCGCTCACCCAGCCGCGCCAGGTCCGTTACGGCGCGCAGACTGCGGCCGATCAGACGCTGTATCTCGTGTGTGCGGCCGCTCGGTCGTCCTTTGGATACTTCTCGCGGTGTGCGGGTAAGCGTCGAGCGGGGAAGCATGCTGTATTCGCTCGAAATCCATCCTCGGCCCGAGTTACGCAGGAATTGCGGCACCGATTCTTCGATCGAGGCCGTGCAGATCACTCGCGTGTGACCCACTTCGATCAGCACCGATCCTTCAGCGGTGGCAATGAATTCCGGAGTGATCGTGATGGGCCGAAGCTGATCGGGAGCGCGGTTGTCAGAGCGGTAGAACATCAGCGGGATTGTAACTCAGTCAGCAACAAGGCATTTGCGGTGTTGACAATAGATATATCTAACGATATTATTACAGATAGATCTAAAGAATTTAGTTGAGGTTCTCGGGTCATCCCGGCCTTTCGAAAAGATCGATTTCACTCGAACCTGGGCGGTGAAGCCTGAGATCTGCAACTCGAACCAAGGAGTTTGTTTATGTACGGAAGATGTGAAAGTTGGTGGCGCAGCGGAATGGCTGCGCCGTTTATGGGGGCTGGATTCCCCTGGGGCCGAGGCGGCCGCTGGGGTCGGTTCTTCGGTCCGGGAGAAATTCGGATGGCGTTACTCTCGATGCTCGAAAGTGGACCCAAACATGGGTACGAGCTGATGAAAGAGCTCGAGTCCAAGTCGAACGGCATCTACAAGGCGAGTGCTGGGGCGATCTATCCCGCGCTGCAACAATTGGAAGACGAAGGATTGGTCACTTCGGACCAATCTCAAGGCAAGCGCGTGTACACCCTCACGGATGTGGGGAAGGCCGAGGTTCAGCGCGAAGCCGAAACTATAAAGCGAATATGGTTTCGTGCCCAAGATGCTGGAGGCTGGCTGATCAGTCCCGAAGGCGGAGAAGTCGCGCGTCCGGCCGCGGCGGTTCTGAAGACAGCCCTTCGAGTCGCGCGCGAGAGCTGGCACGATTCGGCAAAGATGAACAAAATTCGCGAGATTCTTGATCGCGCGAAGCAGGAATTGGAAAGCCTGGAAAAATCCTAACAGCGACGGAAGGCGGTCCGGCCTCTTGCGTTTCTCAAGGTGAGGCCGGTCCGCGCATGCCGATCTCTGCGTCAGACTGTCTTGGCTCCGCGTGAAATGGAGAAGCGGCGTTCTCGGTCGGGGAGTATTCCGCCCTTCGGGCGGGGATTTTCAAGGCATGAGGGTCTATCGTCCGATGACTTCTTTTCTTTATCGTGCGGCGCGAGAGAACGCCTCCCGCGCTGCTAGACATCGGCTCGATGAGCCCTCCGGGTTATCCCTCGGCATGGTTGCGTCCCCGCAGAGCCCGCCTCCGTTTCACCCGGCAAGTTCATTGTAGCTCCGCAACGACCTGCCGTTTCTCGACCTCTGTTTGGCCGTAATTCCGCGAGAACCAAGACTGGCCAGACCCGAATCGTGCTCAGCGAATGACAGAAACTCTTTCGATTTTCTCAGGACCTCGTGTAGCCGAACCCGGGATGACGGTGCCGTCCTTATTCGCCAGTGTTCCGTCGGAGTTGTACGGGCCGCCGACTCGCCAGTTCTCCCGCTGGTAGAAAACCACTTGCACCGCCGCTCCATTCACGCGATGGTGAGCAATGGTTAGGGCGGCTAGCACCTTCTGTTGTTGGTCCCGTGGAACGCCATATGTCTCTATTACCTGATACCGCGAACGAAAGATCCCATACTCCGCTTCCGAACAGAACACAGCAGGCTGACCGGGGGATGACACAGATTGAGGGACAGCGTTTGTATGAACTGCCGCGTCGATGAAGTCCTGACAGTGTCCGAGATCACCTGACCTTTGAACAGCTAACGCAAGGAATGAAAAGAGACCCCAGCCGATGTAGCCGACAAGTAGCACGGTGCGAATAACCCGCAATAGAGTGAGGGACAAATTCGGCGCGCATGCCCGTACCATAGCCATAAAACCGTACAGGATCGCGACAAGCCCTCCAATGGTGCAAACCGCGTCCCACCATATGCTGTAACGCATCGGCGGCAACAGTGTCCCGACGCACAGACCAGCAAGTACGAGAACGACTCCAAGAGCTATTCGATTCCGGGGAAGCACGCGCTAATTATGGCACGCTCTCCTACCGGACCCGCTGATGACTCTTGTAACATTCGCAATGTGACCCATCTACTGTGGTTCAAAATATTTTCCTTGGCTGTCCGATCGCGCTGGCTGGCCGCTTCGCTCTTCACGCGGTTTGCTGGCGGTGACTCTGGCGTTGCTCCCTGGCGGCTCCTAACTTGCGGTCGCGTTCCGCGTGGATCTCCTGCTGACGCCCCGCTAGCACGTCCTTGGGCGTGATGTAGCCGGTGGCACTGTTCAGGCGGACGTTGTTGTAATGCTCCACGTAGCCCTCGATCAGATGCCGTGCATCTTCCAGCGACAGCGGCGTTCCGGGTCGGATGCACTCGCTTTTCAGCGACTTGTGCCAGCGCTCGATCTTGCCTCACGCCCCCGTTCACCGTCTCGATGAGCCCACCGGGATATCCCTCGGCATAGTTGCGTCCCCCGCAGTGCCCGCTCCCGTTTTCGCCCGGCAGAATCATTGTAGCTTCGCAACGCCATACCGTTCTCGACTTCCGGTTTACTAGTGATACGGGATGAGATGCGACGCGAATCGGTAGACCCTTGACTATGCTGATCGGCGCCAGGGTGTTTCAAGTGCGTCATTCTCCGGCAGTCGTTTGGACAACTGCCGGAGTAGTGCACTCACCGCGATTCGTAGACTAAGGAAGAGCGTCAGCGATCTTCATGCTTAGGTCTGAGTTTCCGCTGCCGACTGAGTACACTCGTTCGCTCGTGCTCCGGACAACCATCGCCCGTTTCACTGCACCCTTCCCGTCGAAGGCCTCAATCAGCAGCGCCGGGCCCGCCCGCAGCGCCACCTCCCGGACGTTCACGACCGCATCAGCTGGGATGTCGAGCAACCATGCTGGATGGGCCACGAACCTCTGGGCGATGGCACGCGCTTCCCACGAGGAAACCCCGATGCTCCGGAATGCCACCTCCGCGAATTGTTCGAGGGGAAAACCGGAAGGAACCGAGAGTTCCATAGGCTGCGTTTGCATGATCTGAACCCCGTCGGGATAGTTCAGCTCCACCGTGGGTCCGATCTCGGTGCGCAATTGAACTCCTTCCCATTCAGCCGGTACCCGCACGTCACCTGCTCCCACGTTGCCAAGAGCAGCTTCGATATCGCGCACGTGGATTGTCTGCTCGACCGAGATCGGCCCAGTGATCGTTATGCCAGGATTCGCGTACTGAACGCTAAGTGATGGTAGATACGGCCTAAAGCCTGCTTTGCGCTCGGCTTCATCTACGCTCTGGACGCTCTGCTCCAGACCGTTGGTTGTTACCTGCATTTGCAGCGGCATTTTCGACGGATCGAGCCGTACAACATCTACACGGTTCAAAACAAACCGGTACCAGAGTTCTTGGGCGAGCGCCCGGTTTCCCGTGGGCACGAGCACTGCGACGCACACCGCAGCAGTGGTGGCAGCAGCCGCCATCCAGGTCCGCGCGTGGTGTCGCCTCAACAGTCTGGCATCGAGCAATTCGCGCCCACGCGCGAAGTTCGGACTCCATTGTGGTTCGATCGCCGCAAGCCGGTTGCCAACCCAGGAATCTTCATGTTTGGTTTCCATATCGTTTCAAATACTCCTTCCGGAACGCTTCTTGAGCACGGTTGACGAGACTTCCAACATAGTTGGAATTCACTGCGAGACAGACCGCAAGTTCTCGGTAGCTGAGACCGTGACTCCACAGGAGCAATAGCTCCGCCTGACGCCGATTCAAAGCTCCGAGCGCGGTTCGCACTCTGTGCTGCTCGGCGTTGACGGCGAATAAGTGTTCCGGCGTTGGAGGCGACTCGCGTACGAAACTGAAGAGGTGCTCGAATCGGTCTCGTCGTGTCTGGCGTCTTAACTCATCCAACGCCTTACGTACGGCGGCCCGGTAGAGCCAACCCTCCGCGTGCTCTCCGTGTGCTTGTGGGTTCCGCCACCACTTCAGAAAGACCTCCGCCGCCAGTTCCTCCGCGCGGGCTTGGTCGAAGATGACCCTGCCAATGGCGCGGGCAATGCGCTCATAGTGAGCACGAAAGATCGCATCCAGTGCTTCGGAATTTGTGACTTCCATCCCGCTCGGTTCAGCCATGCTTCTTGCGTTCACATACCAAGAACGTCTGAGGCTCATACTTTGTGGCGGCAATTTGCGACGAAGAGTGACTAGGGAGGGTAGAGACCTCCCGGCTTCCCCAGGAGCCACAACCTACAATACTTAGCCGAACTCGGTCAGGGTAGACGCAGATAAGCCGTGGGGTGGAACCGACAGTACCCCCTTGAAGGATGTGGTCGGCAAGCCGGAAACTCAATTTTGGATTTGAGGAAGTAAAGCGCCTCGCTGGTGATGTCGGATACCTAAAAGTCACTGGTTTTCCTGACGCTGAGCGAGGCGGGCCAACGGTTGCGGCGGCAATGATGTTTCTCACCCATACGGACGCGCTCATCATTGACCTAAGGAGGAACAGAGGAGGTGAACCGGAAATGGTCGACCTGCTCGCGTCTTACTTTTTCGGTGCCCGGCCCGTACAGTTGAACGACCTTTCCTTGCGCAAGGAAGGAACGACGCAGCATACCCTACTGCAGTTTTGGACACTCCCGTATTTGCCGGGAAACAGATACCTCAATAAAGAGGTCTACATTCTAGTTAGTCATGAGACCCCGTCAGCGGCGGAAGAGTTTACGTATGACCTCCAGGCCCGAAAGCGTGCCGTCATCGTGGGCGAGCCGACGTGGGGAGGCGCGAATCCGGGCGGTGTGGTTCCGCTGGCCGACCATTTCTTAGCGTTCATACCTTCTGGGCAGGCCATCAACCCGACCACCAAAACGAACTGGGAAGGCAACGGCATCCAGCCTGAGGTGAAAGTGCCCGCCAAGGACGCTTTTAAAGTAGCCTACAAGATGGCTCTCGATCATCTGATTGCAACTACCAAGGACGAAGATGAGCTATCTGATTTGAAGGCTGCGCTTGCTGATACACAGTCGGGCGGGACAGAGTTAATTGAGCAGTAGCCGGGAACTCTCGGCGAAATGAGGAATAGAGCGGGTTATAGGGCCCATTTCCGAACCCGTTGCGGTAGAGGGTTGGGACAACTCAAACCGAGGCGGGACAAGACCGCACCGCTCATGTACACGGTTCTGTGGATTGTCTTCGGCCCGGAGCCTGTGGTACTGCTGCTTGTAGTCACACTTGATTTCGCAGAGAAACGCCTTGCCAGTCGAAGGGCTCCTGTGAAACCACGCGACCCGTCCCTTTCGGCCCCTTGGGTTTCTAGGTTGGAATTGTTGTGAAAGAGCGGCAATGTTCATCCGCACGTGGTAATTCGTAGGAGTGGACCATGGAACCAATTCCGGCCAGGAAAATTCGTGTACTCGTTGCCGACAATTCCGTCATCCACAGCCAATTGTTGGCGAACGCATTGCAGCAGGACCCCGACTTCGTAGCCGTGAGCTGGAACGCGAATTTTTCCAGCCTGGTTTCAGCAGTGGTGACTCAAAGTGTGGACATTCTTGCGATCTGCTCCACCTTCGCAGGGCATGCCGCCGCAGGCCTGAAAATCGTGCGAGAGCTGCGATCGCTGCATCCGAAAACTAAAGCAGTTGTGCTTCTCGATTCACAAGAAGCGCAGTTGGTCACCGATGCCTTTTGTGCCGGAGCACGCGGCGTTTTCAACCGCGAGAGTTCGGTGGAAATGTTCTGCAAGTGTCTTCGCAGTGTGGGTCGTGGAGAGATTTGGGCCGACAACCGCGGCGTCTCGCTGGCGGTGGATGCCCTGGCATCCATTCCCATTATCCGGACCGTGGATTCCGCTGGATTGAACCTGCTCTCCAAGCGCGAGTTTGAGGTTGTGCAATGCGTAGTTCAAGGGATGACGAATCGCGAAATTGCCCAGCGTCTGGGATTGAGCCAACACACCGTCAAGAACTACTTGTTCCGCGTCTTCGACAAGCTCGGTGTCTCCAGCCGAGTCGAGCTTTTGTTCATTACGCTCGGGCCGAACCATGATGCTGTGCATAGACCGAGCGAACCGCCGGTCCCGGGCGAAGCGCTGCGGCAAATGTTGCAGGGCGAGCAGCAGAACGGAGCCACCTTTGACTGGCTTGAAAAGACTGCGGAGCAGGGTGTACCGGCGGCCCAGGTTTTCCTCGCTGAGGCTCTTGCCGCACGGACTGATCCCGCCGAATCGGTCAACGCGTATATGTGGTTTCTGATCGCTGCCGAGCAGGGCCGCCAAGCGCGCGAGCAACTCGCTAAGAAGTTGACTGCGGCGCAGATTGAGCAAGCCCAGCAAAGAGCTGGGATATGGTTGAGGCGAACCAAACCCACTGTTTCCCTTTTAGCCAGTTGATTATAGGCAGAGGCTGACAGATCCGCAGTCCCAACGGCTACTCCCATTCCCCAGCCGGCAGCACAACCAGGCAGGAGCGGAACCGAAATTGCCGCGGCGCGCGGAACCGGACCGTCCGCGCTCAGCTGGTGAACGTGTGTTGAACTACGGGTTCGGCGTAGATCCTGTTTGCCGGGAGCAAAATAGTTGCAGTTGATTGAATGAGCTCTGGTTGGCAGTGACGCCTCCCTGGTCATGAACACGCGGCCAGTCAGGTTTGCTGGCGCCGTTCGCCGGGTGCGATGTCTGCAAGCTCTTGTTCGTGGCAACGGTCTGTTGCGCAGTTTTGCGCCGCCTGCACGAATTCTCTGGCTCGCGTGCGGAAAATGTGTATACTCGCCTTGATTTGGTTCAAGTCCATTGAAGTCCTCATGTCGCGCAGGCCGAGGTTTTTGGGAAGGGAACGCCTCGTGGACCTGTTCGGGTGAGAGCAAGTGAGAAGACCATGATGATGAGGGGAGGGGGCCCGCTCACAATGGATCCGCTCTTGGTAATGCTGGGTAGTCTGATTTGCACGCTGACAGGGCTGATTTTTGTAGAGGTCCGGCGCATCCGCAAACGGCTGGAGAAGACGTCGCAATCCGCTTCGGTCACCAAAAACAGCACAACCACAGTTTCCGTATAAAATTTGGCGCGCGGTTTGGAATGGAATATCCGTTTCCGTTCGCGCCCATCCGAATGGTGGGCTTAGGGGCGTTGCCGCGAGCAATCAGGTCTGCGGTTCCGGCCAAGCTGTGAGGCTAAACTCTGACTGCCAACGACGGGCACGTCGATAGTGGTCATTCAATTCTGTTTGCTGACTTCGAATGCCTGAAGTTCCCGTATGCGAGCTTCCCCCGTTGAGGAAAGAATATTTAGTCGTATACGCGACGAAGTAACTCTGCCGAAACTGTCAATCCGCTTGTGCCCGATGGTGTGTCCTTCCACCAGGCTCTTCCAGATATGCCCATCCCAGGCTTCGATTCGATAGTGTTCAATGTGCTGTCCGTCATTCAGCCATTCCATGATCATCGTATGATCGAAAGTGATCGGGTGCCGGAGATCTGCTTCCAGAATGGCGTGATCCGACCCCTGTGGTGCTGACCAGAACGTATCGGGGTCGCCATCGAAAGCAGCCTCTGTTGCGGCGTTGTGAATGTATTCTTTTGCAATCAAGTTACTGGAATAGCGGTTCCGAATAGCAGCTCCGAACTCTTCGAGACGTTTGACATCGGCGTCGGGCAATAAGCCGCGCCGATCTGGCGCAACCCCGAGCATCAGCTGGCCACCGCGACCGACTGTGGCTTCGTAAGTCGAGATCAATTGATCGAGACTCTTTAATGTCGCTTCATCATTCGGATGCCAGAACCAGTGGTCCTTATGCAGAGGAGTATCGGCCTCCACCGGCCGCCAGCGCAGATATCCGTGACGATCGAGCACGTTCCAGTTCTCATAAGGGATCACTCCTTCTTCGTTTCCAGCCCAGCGAATATCTCCATATTCAAATAACGCCGCGTCGGCAAAAACCAGCGTGTTCGGCTGCTTTACACGGAGAGTTTCGAT
>Ga0335073_10013390_pt1 | contig 11498 bp, 13 predicted proteins | sample Lox_Sample_22_FD_207093 | JGI IMG/M metagenome (GOLD analysis project Ga0335073, IMG submission 207093) | Soil microbial communities from Loxahatchee National Wildlife Refuge, Florida, United States - Lox_Sample_2.2 | ecosystem: Environmental > Terrestrial > Soil > Wetlands | place: USA... | reverse complement strand
GCCTGTCGACCATCCGGCGCGCCGACAAGATCGTGGTGCTGGATCGCGGACGCATCTCCGAAGTCGGCACGCACGAGGAGCTGATCAACCACGGCGGCATCTACCAGCGGCTGCATGAGCTGCAGTTCCTTCCGGCCGATCCTTTGGTTAACCCATGAGCAATCCCATCCGCAGTATGACCGGCTTCGCCCGGGTCCAACGCACGACGCCGCTGGGCGAAGTCACCGTCAGCCTGAAGAGCGTCAATCATCGCGGGCTGGATCTGCATTTTCACGTCGGCGCGGAGCTGGATCCGTTCGAAGGCGCCATGCGAGCGGCGCTGAAGCGCAGCGTGCTTCGCGGCCACATCGACGTCCGCTGCTCGGTGGCTCCGTCCAATGGCGCGGCCGGGGGACTGAACCTTCCGTTGTTCCGCGCCTATCTCGCCGCGTTCAAGAAAGCGGCCGCAGAAGGGGGTCTCGCGGCGCAGCCGGACCTGAATCGAATCCTCCAATATCCGGGCATGTTCGGAGGTTCCGCCGAGGTGGAACTCGATCCGGCCGTGGAAGGCGCCATTGTTTCGGCTCTGGGCGCCGCCATCGATGAGTTGAATCAGTTCCGGGCGCGCGAAGGCGCCGAACTGGCCGCCTTCATTTGCCAACAAAACCGGGCGATTCAGGAAGGAGCCGCCGAAATGGAAAAAATCCGGTCCACGGCGGCGCCCGCGTTCCAGAAACGCTTGCAGGATAAGCTTCACGAGCTGTTGGGCGGATCGGGCATCGACCCGCAGCGCCTGGCGCAGGAAGCCGCTTTGCTGGCCGACCGCAGCGACATCGGCGAAGAGATCGCGCGCTTGCAGATTCACTCCCGCCAAGTGGACGAAATTCTGGAGGGCGGCGGCGAGGTGGGCAAGCGCCTGGATTTCCTGCTCCAGGAAATGAACCGCGAAGCCAACACCATTCTTTCCAAGACCAACGGCATCGGCGAACTGGGAGTGCGGGTCACCGAACTGGCTCTCGCTTCCAAGGCCGCCATCGAGAAGATCCGCGAACAGGCGCTCAATCTGGAATGACGTCGGTCTTCATTATCTCCGCCCCGTCGGGATCCGGGAAGTCGACCCTGGTGCACCGGCTGCTCCAGACCGTACCGGAGCTGATCTTTTCCATCTCCTACACCACGCGCCCGCCACGCCCCTCCGAAACCGACGGGAAAGACTATAACTTCATCTCCCGTAAGGACTTCGAGGCAGAACTCGCGGCCGGAAAATTCCTGGAATACGCCGAGGTTTTCGGCAATTACTACGGCACCAACCGCAGCAGCTTCGAAAAGGCGGTACACGAGCGAAAAGACCTGCTACTCGACATTGATGTCCAGGGTGCGAGACAATTGAAGGTAGCGATTCCGGAAGCCATCAGCATCTTTGTGCTTCCACCGTCCCGGGAGGTTCTGGAACAGCGGCTGCGTACCCGGTCGCAAGACAGCGAGGAAGTCATTCAGCGCCGTCTTAAGGGGGCGGCCGAAGAGGTTCGGAATTATTCCCAGTACGATTACGTCCTGATCAACCGGGAGATTGAAGAGGCTTCGGCGCGCCTGGCATCCATCGTGAGAGCCGAGCGGCTGCGCAAAGCGCGGATGGAAGAAGAAGTCCGGCCGATCCTGGAAAGTTTCGAAAACAGTTTCGAGAAGAAGTGAGGTTGAGAACGAATGGCAGAGAGAATGAGAAACAACGCGATGTTCGCTATCCCCGATGATGGGGAACAGAGCACCTATCGCTTCATTATCGTGGCCGCGAAGCGAGCGCGGCAATTGCAGAATGGCGCTCGTCCGTTCCTCCCCACCACCTCCAAGAAGCCCACGATCACTTCCATGGAGGAAGTGCGGCGCGGCTTGGTGAAGTACACCGATCTGGCCAAGGCGCAAGCCGAGGAAGTTGCGCCGGAAGAGTAACGCATGAAGGCTGTTCTGGGTGTCGGCGGCGGCATCGCGGCTTACAAAGCCGCCGAGCTGGCCCGGGCCATGATGGAGCGCGGTCTGCGCGTCCAGGTGGTGATGACCGCGGCCGCCCAGCGGTTCGTTACGCCGCTGACGTTCGCCGCGCTTACCGGCAATAAGGTCATCACCGATCTGTTTGCCGCCGGAAGCTCGGAGGAAACTCTGTCGAGCGCCGTCGAGCACATCGCGGTCGCGCAGGACAACGAAGTTCTGGTGATTGCGCCCGCCACCGCGGATTTGATGGCGCGGCTGGCGCGCGGCCTCGCTGACGATTTTCTTACGACGATGTACCTGGCGTTCACAGGATCGGTGGTCCTGGCGCCGGCGATGAACAGCAACATGTGGGCGCATCCGGCCACGCAGGAGAACCTGGCGATCCTGCGCAAGCGCGGGCACATCATCGTGGAGCCCGAAAATGGCCTGCTGGCCTGCGGCACGACCGGCCCGGGGCGCTTGGCGGAACCGGAGAAAATCGCCGGCGTCGTTGCCGGGCTTGGCCTCCACCTGCGCGATCTGGAAGGCGAAACGGTTCTCATCACCGCCGGTCCGACGCAGGAGCCGCTCGACCCGGTGCGCTTCATTTCGAATCGCTCCAGCGGCAAGATGGGTTATGCATTGGCGGAAGCCGCAGCCCGGCGCGGCGCCGAGGTGATTTTAGTCTCCGGCCCCGTACAGCTTCCCGACCCCTCCGGCGTGCACGTTGTGCACGTCCGCACGGCAATCGAAATGCACGACGCCGTGATGGAGCATCTGGCCGAAGCCGGCATCATCATTAAAGCCGCCGCCGTTGCTGACTATCATCTGTCGCACGTGCCGCAGCACAAAGTGAAGAAGACCGCGATGCGCATGTCGCTGGAACTCGATCCCACGCCGGATATTCTGGCCGAACTGGGCCGCAAGAAAGGCGACCGGCTGCTGATCGGATTCGCGGCCGAGACGGAGAGGCTGGTGGAGAGCGCGCGGCAAAAGCTGGCATCGAAGAACTGTGACATGATCGTGGCCAACCTGGTGAACCAGGAAGCCACCGGTTTTGAATCCGACGAAAACGAAGTGGTGCTGGTGCTGTGCACCGGAGAAACGATTGCGCTATCGCGCGCACCCAAGCGCGAGATTGCCGACCGCATTTTTGACCAGGTCCTGAAGCTTCGGCTCGCTTTGCACGCGGCACGATGACCAAGGACGAGGTTCGCCGCCGGCTGGAGTTCTACCAGGACCTCGGCATCCAGACGCTCTACCGCCGCGCAGCCACCAATCACCAGTCGCCTGCCACCAGCCTCCAGCCCCAAATCCCGAGTCTTCAGCCCGAGGAAGACTCGCTCTTCAAAATCCTCGCGGATCTCGGCGACTGCAAGCGCTGCCGCCTGCACGAAGGCCGCAACAAGATCGTCTTCGGCAGCGGAAACGAACAGGCCAGGCTGGTGTTCGTGGGCGAAGGTCCGGGCGCCGATGAAGACGCGCAAGGGCTGCCGTTCGTGGGCCGCGCCGGTCAGCTTCTCACGCAGATGATCGAAGGCACGGCGTCGAAGGAAGGCATTCCGCTGAAGCGCCCCGAGGTTTACATCTGCAACGTGGTGAAGTGCCGGCCGCCCGAGAATCGGACGCCGCAGCCGGACGAGATGGAGATCTGCGGCCAATTTCTCTTTCGCCAGTTGATGACCATTCATCCCAAGGCGATTTGCGCGCTGGGCTCCACGGCGGCCAAGGCGCTGCTCGGAACCAAGGACGGTGTGACGCGGCTGCGCGGCAAATGGCACAAGTGGCGCGACCTTCCGGTGATGGTGACCTACCATCCGTCCTACCTGCTGCGCCCCTACAACCAAAACGCGAAGAAGGAAGCCTGGGACGATCTGAAAAAGGTTCTGCACTTCGTGTACGACTAGGTTTTCTCGCCGAGCAGTTTCAGTTCGTGAATGCGATCCACCTCCAGCACCAGGTCGCCTTGCGGATCGACGCTGAATGCGGGAGTGAACTTTGCGCCCCAAACGAGCTCATCGTGCCGGTAGGAAAACTGGGCGTGCACCTGCTGGCTGAACGTGTCGTCGAAGCCCTGGACCAGGATCAAGAACTCGACGGAGAGCCGGGCCAGATCTTCGCGCGTTTTCCCGTAGAGCGGGCTCGCCGAATCGATGGGATGCACGATGGTCCAGGTAAGCGGGAAGAAGTAGACCGTGCGCCGTTCGAGTGGCAAGTCCACGAAACTACGCCTGAGCTGGCCGTCGGTGCTTTCCACCGTCATGAAAATGACGCGCGCCTCCAGGTTCAGGAGCACGTTGCTGCGGGCGTTGGTGATGCGGAATTGAAAGCTGGCGCCTTCCTGGTAGGGTGCAATCACAGCACGGTTGCTGAACAGAATGCGGGCGGTGGGCCGGGAAAAGCGCCCATATAAAAGGCCGGTGACGATCGCAAAGACCATCAAGCCGCTTGCGGCCTCCGTGGCCGCCACCACGTTGGCCCACGTACCGTCCGGATAGACGCTGCCATAGCCGACGGTGGTGAGGGTGTGCACGCTGAAGAAAAAGGCCTTTTGAAAAGCGCTCAGATCCGCCTCGCTTCCTTTCAGATTCTCAATGCCGAGCGCCAGGTAAGCGCCGGCGAAGAGCAGGTTCACCGCCAGAAACACAATCAGGACAATCAAAAAGAAGCGTGGCCAGGTCGTATCGATCAGCTTGAGATAGAGGTTCGCGTCGCGCCAGTGGAGCCCCTTGCGGCGCACGTTGAAAGTGCCGTTCGCGTTGATGGTGCGGCGCAGGACACCGCTGAATTGGGTAGTGAGGCCCGGATCGAAGGATTCCTGTTTCATAGGAGTGAACTCAGAATAACCTAACCGAACGCGGCAGGTGGGTTTCAGGAGGCCGCTGGCGCGGCGGGGGCGCTTGGGACGACGAATGCGTGGAGTTGGTCGAGCGTGCCGTTAAACCAGTTGAGGTCCACCGGCGTCGGGATGCCGGGCGTGCGCCCACCATGTGTATGTTGCCAGAAGGTCCAGGAGGCCCAGGGCTTGGGGATGCGCGGCGCGGCGGCCTCGGTGTAATGCGCGAGCCAGACCGGATGACGGGCCAGCGCGGGATCGTTCTGGAGGATTTCAACGGCGAAGGCCGGGCTGAGGTAGATGATCGGCGTGACCAGTAGGGCCTTCTCCACCGTTTCGAGCCATTCGGTGACGAGGCGGATGCGCTGCGAGGGCGCGATGTTGGTCCACAGGTCGGGAGCTTCCAGGTCCAGGACCGGCGGGAGATCGCCGGGGTCGAGCTTGCCGACAGAGCGGAGGAAGAGGCTGGCCTGCGCCGCGGCCGAGCAGTCCGGCGCGAAGAAGTGATAAGCGCCGCGCAGGAGTCCGGCTTGGGCGGCGTTGGCGCGGTTACGGGCGAACGAGCGGTCGACCGAGGCGGCGCCTTCCGTGGCCTTCAGGAAGGCATAGCGGATGCCGGAGGCGGCGACGGCGGGCCAGTCGATGGTTTCCTGGTAATACGAGACATCGATCCCGGCGACGGTGGGGCGTTGTGTTGGTACAGGCACTCAGGGGCAGGATAGAACGGTGTAATCAGGAAGGTTGCAGCGTACGTGCCTTCTGCGTTGAATTCTCAGCTGAGAAATGAAGGAAAAGTCTGTGACTGCCTACCGCAGCACGCCCATTTTGTCCAGCGGCCAGTAAATGAACACCGCTTTGCCGTAGATATCGCGGCGCGGGACCATGCCCCAGGCACGGCTGTCGTTGGACGAGCTGCGGTGGTCGCCCAGCACGAAGTACTCGTCGGGACCGACGACGCGCGAGTCCATGGAACTCAGGTCGCGGAACTCGGGCGGCACGTAATTCTCGGTAAGCGGTTGGCCATTGATGACCACGGTGCCGTGGTCCACGGCGACGCGGTCGCCGGGCACGCCGATGACGCGCTTGATATACGACTTGGTGGGATCACCCGGAAACCAAAAGACGACGGTGTCGCCGCGGTCGATGTGGCTGAAATGGAAGCGGTAAATGAATTTGTTGATGAAAATGCGCTCCTGATCGTCGAGCGTGGGCATCATGCTGGTGCCCTCCACTTTCACGGGCTGATAAAGGAACAGAATCACAACAATGGCCAGGACGACGGAGACGAGAAGGTCTCGAAGCCAGTGAGCCAGGATGCCGAGAATCGAGCGCTTGTTGGCTTCAGGGCTGGCAACGGATGCTGGAGCCTGGTCTTGCTGGTCCATCACTTTTTGGCAAACCTGTTTTAATTTTCCCACCGGCGCGCCGAAGCTCGCAAGGCGGGTACTTACTTAGCGGTGTTCCGGTAGAGCAGGTACGAGCCTAGCCCCAAAATCGCAAACGACATGCCTAGAATCCAGTATAGATTTTGGTAGATGCGCGGCCTCACTTCCTGAATGTTGGGCTGGCCGCTGTCTTCGCCCGAATCGGAGCCGCCGCCGGCTGCTTCGGTCAACGAACCGGTTCCGTCCACTTCGATCTTGAAGCTGGTGTTCTCGATCCGATAGATGCTGGCCTGGGTCTTGGGCTCCGTTCCCACCAGTTTCAGATCGTCGCTTTTTACCGTGACGCCCGCAGGCACGACGAAGTTGGACGAGTCTTCGGGCTGGATGAGCTTGTCCGAAAAGACCAGGGGATTGGTAGTGGGGATAGTGTAGTTGAGATCGAAGCGAGTCTCGCCCGGTGGGATCGGGTAGTCAATCTTGTAAACGTTCGGCTCTTTGGTTTTCTCGGCGGGACGCTGGATGGGCATGCCACCCGCGGGATTCACCGTGACGCTCACCTTGCCGTTCGCTTCGGGCGGCAGATAGAAGCGCGCGGATCCTTCCTTGGGGTTGTTGTAGGTCAGGTTGGGGCCGCCCTGGTAGAGGATGCCTTCGCTGACGGTGGTTTCGGTCTGGCCCGGCTGCAAAACGATGAAGTGCTGGGCGACTTTGGCGGTGCCCGGTTTATTGGTGGAGTTGTAAACATCCACCTGGACGCCGGTCGAGGGCATGCCGGGCGGGATCATTTTGTTGTACAGCACGCCTTCATAAATGGCGCGGATGAGGCGCGGGCCTTGGGCATCGTTACTGGCGAAGCTGAACTTGCCCTGCGCGTCGGTCTTGACGGTGCCCAGGTTCTGCATGCCGCCCTGCGTGGGCTCGACCAGCATGACGACGACGTTGGCTTGCGGCTGGTTGGTGCTGCCATTGACGATCACGCCGTTGACGGCGGCGAAGGCGGGCGCCATCGCCAGCAGCAGCGTGAGAGCGAGCCGACTCATGACGCCATCGCCTTTCCGCATTGGCCGCAGAATTTCATCGGTTGAGCGAATTTGGCACCGCAATGCGGGCAGCTTCTGTCATCGGTTTGGGGCTTGGCCGGCGCGGCGGCGGCTTTCGCCTGCGCGGGCTTGGGTTCCGGCGGCGGCTGAATGGCGTCAATCTCCGCCAGGACCCTGGCCAGTTCGCGCTGCAAATCCAGCTTGGTCTTCTGATAATCCTCGTCGGAGAGCTTGCCCAGGCGAAACTCGAACTGCAGATCGCGCAGATTTTCGTAGATCTGCGCCTTGCGCAGGTCCAGATGTGCGGTGGGCGACGGCGCGGGCGTTTCGGGAATGTCCTTGGCGCGAACGAACAACGTAAACAAAATGGTGCCGAAGAGGAGGGCAACGGCAGCTGTCACGACCATCAGTCCAGCTTTTCCACTTCTTTCTCGATCTGGTCGTGATAGCGCTCCAGCAGCGGATCGTTCCCGGCGCCCGCCTCCGTAACGGCGGCGGGAGGCTTCCGGCTATATTTGCGAATCACGAACACGACGAGAATGAGGCCCAGCGCGGCGGCGGAATAGAAGGAAAGCGATCCCAGAATCCCCGGCGGAGTGATGATCACATCCGGGCCCATGTCCTGAGCGAATTTGGCCAGAATGGCGTCATCGGACATGCCGGCCTGCTCCATCGCCAGAATCTTCTTCTTGTTTTCCCAACAGGTGCGGCACGGGTACGGATCCATGCGGCAAGCCATGTTGGTCTTGCAACCGCACGGGCAGTTCAGCCGATTGGCGATACGGTTTACCGCAGGGCTTTCCAGCTGCTCGGCCGATTGAGCGAAAACGCCGCTCGCGCAGCCGATCAACAGGCTCAGGACAATAAGGCTACTTCTGAACCGCCGCATGCTTTTGTGTTACTCCAATGACTTGCGTTCGTGCGTAGGCCAAGTGCACTTTGTTGGGTACCAGGCAGATCAGCGTTCCGAACGCGAGCACCCAAAATCCGATCCAAATCCAGGAGACCAGCGGGAACACATACGCCTGGATCACAGCGCGCTGGTTATCGCTGGAAAGGCCGGCGAAGTTGATGTACAAGTCTTCGTCCAGGCGCCGGCGAATGGAAACTTCCGAAGTGGGCTGCTGGCTGGCCTTGTAGAGGCGGCGCTCGGGATACAGATTGCCGACGGACTTGCCGTCGCGCAAGGCCTCCACCGTCGCCCTCTGCCAGGCGTAGGTATTGTTTTCGCCGGTTTCGATATTGGCGATGCGCACGTTGTAATGGCCGAGCTGGAAGGCGCCGCCCGGGGCCACTTCCTTAGTGGTGTCCTGGTTGAAGGCCGCGCCCGTGTAGCCAATAAACATGAACACGATGCCCATGTGCACGAGATACCCGCCGTAGCGGCGGGTGTTGCGGTGCGTCAGCTCCACCGCCGCCGGGATGATGCCGATGTGATTCTTGGCGTTGATGGCCGACGCGCCCTTCCAGAACTCCGAGAAGATGGTCGCCGCGACGAACATGCACAGGCCGAAGGAGGCCAGCGCGTAGGGATGTTCATACACGCCGGCCACTCCGAGGCCGATCATGAGCAGCACCGCCGCCACCGTAGGCCACAGGAACGCGCGGCGCAGGCTTTCGAGCGAACTGCGGCGCCAGGCGATCAGCGGGCCGATGCCCGTGAGCAGCAACAACGCCAGGCCGATAGGTACGTTGATGCGGTCGAAGAACGGCGCATCCACGCTGATCTTTTCACCTGTCACGGCTTCTGAAATCACCGGGAACAGCGTGCCCCAGAGCACCGCGAAGCAGCTGGCCAGCAGAATCAGGTTGTTAAACATGAAGCTGGACTCGCGCGAGACCACGCTTTCCAGGCGCGCTTCACTCTTCAGGTAGCTCAGCCGCTCCAAAATCAAAATGATGGTGGCGGCGACGCCGATGGCCAGGAAGAAGACGAAATATTTTCCGATGGGCGACTGCGCGAAAGCGTGCACGGAGCTGACCACGCCGGAGCGCGTGAGGAACGTTCCGAAGATGCACAGGAAGAAGGTCCCGGAGATCAGGACCATGTTCCACACCTTCATCATGCCCTTCTTTTCCTGCATCATGACCGAGTGCAGGAAGGCCGTAGCGGTGATCCAGGGCAGCAGCGAGGCGTTCTCCACCGGGTCCCAGCCCCAATATCCGCCCCAGCCGAGCACGGCGTAAGCCCAGCCCTGGCCAAGTAGAATGCCGGTGCTTTGGAACAGCCAGGTGACGATCGTCCAGCGGCGGGTGGTGTGAATCCAATCATCGCCCGGCTGCTTGGTAATCAGCGACCCGATGGCAAAAGCGAAGGGAACCGTGAAACCGACGTAGCCCAAGTAGAGCATCGGCGGATGGATCACCATGGTCCAGTACTGCAGCAGCGGGTTGAGGCCCTGCCCCATGCCCTCGACGATGTTGCCGCGGCCGGCTTCCAGCACAGCGAAGGGAGTGAGCACGAAGCCGATCAGAAGCAGGAAGAACGCTTCCGTGACCATGAGCACCGAAGTCACCCAGGGCATCATGTCGCGAAACTTGCGGCGGTTGGTGAAGACGACGACGGCCGAATAGGTGGACAATATCCATGCCCACAGCAGCAGTGAGCCTTCCTGGCCGCCCCACCAGGCGGTGAACTTATAGATCGCCGACATGCTGGAGTCGGTGTGCGCGGCCACGTAGGCTAAATGGAAATCGCCTGTTTCGAGGGAATAGATGAGAAGGCCGGCGGCGACGGTGAGGAGAATCCAGACCGAATAGACCGCGCGCTCCGCGCTCACGACCAGGAAGGAATTCTTTTTGAACTTGCCGACGACGGAACCGACGACAGCGTAGATGGCCAGGCAAAACGCCAGGAGGATCGAGAGAGCGCCGATGTTTTCCATTCGAGATTAGTCCTCGGAACGGAGCGCGAGAATGGCTAGGATCTGGCCGGAATCGCGTCCTTCTTCAATTGTGGTTTGGCTTCGTATTTGGAAGCGCATTTCGCCTGTACCTTGCTGGCATGAAAGACGCCATCCGGGCCCAGCTTGCCGTCGGCCAGGGCCTGCGCGTTGTCCTTGAAGGTGTCGGGCAGCGGATCGATTCCGTTGTAGACCACCGCAAGGTGCACCGGGTCGTCGCGCAGAATGCCGGGGGTCTCATGCAGGGTGAACATCACCTCGCCGCCCTTGCGTACAATGGAGCCTTCCTCCACGTAGCCGTTCACGCGCAAGCGTTTGCCCTGGGCCTGGTCGCCCATCTTTTGAACCTCTTTAATTTCCTTATAGTACGTCTTACTTTCGCTAACGCCACCCAAGGCGAGCCAGGCGAGAACACCGATGATGATTGCCACCATGGCACCAAACTTCCAGTAGGTCGTCATGTTCTGCTCCTAGAACTATCAGTATAGCGCCGCCGGCCCAGGGGGTTCGTTTCCAGGCTTAGGACGCGGGAAAGCGGAATTTTCATCCCGGTTTTTCACTCGAAGTCTCTTCCGGAGCAATCTATCGGCCAGTCGGGCCGCCTACGAGCAACGTCACTCATATGTCCTTATCTTCCAAACCCATACGCGTCGCCTCCACGGCTTCCGTCGAAGCGGTTGCATTGGGGCAAGACGCCCGCAATTCCCGGCTCATGCCCCTGCTCGAGTACCCTGGACGTAAGCCAGCTCGATCCAGGAGGGACGGTTTGAGCGCGTATTCGCATACTGTCGGTGCAGTTTCTTACCAGTTCGCGGATCTGAAGACCTTGCTGGCGAGGGCCACGCCGGCGCGATCCGGGGACGAATTGGCGGGCCTGGCGGCGGGGAGCGCGGAAGAACGCGTCGCGGCGCAGATGGCGCTGAGCGAGCTGCCGCTGAAGACGTTTCTAGCCGAGCCGGTGGTGCCGTACGAATCGGATGAAGTCACGCGGCTGATTCTTGACGGCCGTGACAGCCGCGCGTTTGAACCGGTGTCGCACCTGACGGTGGGCGATTTTCGAGACTGGCTGCTGAGCGAACCGGCGACCGGCGAGGTGCTGCGCGCGCTCGCCCCGGGACTTGTGCCGGAGATGGCCGCCGCGGTCTCGAAGATCATGCGGCTGCAGGATCTCGTTACGGTGGCGTCGAAGATCCGGGTCGTCACGCACTTTCGCGATACGCTGGGCCTCGCGGGCCGGCTTTCGGCACGGCTGCAGCCGAATCATCCCACCGACGATCCCAAGGGTATCGCGGCGAGCATCGTCGACGGGCTTTCCTATGGCAGCGGCGACGCAGTGATCGGAATCAATCCCGTGTCCGACAACGTGGCGACGGTGGAGACGCTGCTGCGG
>Ga0335073_10013389_pt1 | contig 11498 bp, 14 predicted proteins | sample Lox_Sample_22_FD_207093 | JGI IMG/M metagenome (GOLD analysis project Ga0335073, IMG submission 207093) | Soil microbial communities from Loxahatchee National Wildlife Refuge, Florida, United States - Lox_Sample_2.2 | ecosystem: Environmental > Terrestrial > Soil > Wetlands | place: USA... | reverse complement strand
AGGAGCTTGCGCAGATGCTCCTTGGCGCGGAATAAATGGGTTTTCACCGTTCCCATCGGCATTCCCAACACCTCGGCGATTTCATCGTACTGCTTTCCCTGCAGGTGATACAGCGTGATGACGGTGCGGTATTTCTCGGGAAGGGCTTCGATCGCGTCGTGCAGGCGGCGAGCCTGATCGAGCGCGATGGCCTGTGCCTCCGGGCCGGGGCCCGGGTCGGCCGTTTCGGGCATTTCATCATTACTATAGCGTTTACGGCGGCTGAGACGGTCGCAACACGCGTGATAGGTGATGGCGAAGATCCAGGTCGAGAACTTCGCGCCCGGTTTGAAGGTGCGCAGCGAGCGGTATGCTTTGAAAAAGGCCTCTTGCGCCGCGTCGCGCGCTTCTTCTACGTCGTGCAGCGTGCGGTACGCGAGATGGTAGACGGCGCGATCGTATCGCTCGACCAGTATCGCGAACGCGTCGGAGCGTCCTTCGAGCGTCATCGCCACGAGCTCGCCGTCCTCCGGCGCGGGGCGTCCCGTGCTAACGATACGGCGTGCCTCCGCTAGTGCTGCAGCCACGCTCGAGGTACGCGCGAGAGGGGGGCGGTGTTTCGCCCGGCCCCTGAAACACCTGGGCCGCCGCACCGTATCTGTGGCAGGACGAACTACGGAGGTCCCACCCCATCATGGTCCTTGCGACGACGCTGAACAAAACGCTCCCCCACGGCTCGCGGCCGACGATTCCCTCGGGCGGTACCCCAGACTCCGCCCAAGCTTTGCGCCCCACCTTCGAAGGCTGGGGACCGCGTCTGTGAGTGACGAACGGAGCCTGTAACCTATGAGCCACGAGATGGACGACATCGTCGCACTGCTCGCAATCTTCTTGATCTTCGGCGCGCCGATGGCGGTCTGGCTGTTCTCGCGGATCGCCTCGCACACCGAGCGGATGGAGATGATCCGCCACGGCATGGTGCCGCCGCCGGCCGGTTTTTCCGGCCCGATGCCGCCGCTCGGCGCGCAAGTTCCGCCGCCGCATTGGACGAGCAAGCGCGGCGTTCCGCCGCCCGGCACGTACGACGACTACTATTACGCGCAGCGCCAGCTGCGTAAGGGCATCTCGCTCAGCTTCATCGGCCTCGCGCTTTTGATCGGGCTCGGCTCGATCGGCCCCCTCGCGCACATCTTCTATCTCGGGCCGTGGCTGCTGGGCGGGTTGATCCCGATGTTCGTCGGTATCGCTCAAGTGGTGAACGCGATCCTCAACGGCGCACAGTTCCCGGCCTTCGGCCATCCGAGCGGACGAACGACCTTCGGGCCGCCGCCGAGCGCCGGCGGTTCGCCCCCGCCGCCGCAGGCGCCCCCCGGACCCTACGCATGGCGGCCCGGATCGACACCCGAGATCGAAAAACACGACAACGCCGGCTCTTGAAGAACCGGCGTTGATCGTTGCTGCTGGAGGTGGAGAAATCTACGTTATGAAGCCGTTGCTCGGCGGAGGGTTTACTTCGAGGACACCAGCGCTATTGCCCATCCTGCGGTTGTTCTCGTCCGTACGAGATACCCGTCCGCAGTACGATCGTAGACCTGATAACCCGCGCGCAGCGCGTCGGCTAGCGATTTGAAGACCATAAGACCTGCCATCTGCGGACCCTCCTTTCCGAGTGTTTCCACTCTCTATTATCTATAACGGCTTTTGTAGCATCGAGGTTCAGTCTTTAGCGCGGACTTTTTTTAAAATTTGGCGAAAACGCCGCCAAGCGTATGGCAAGCGTAACGACGTCGGCATCTCTCCATCACGCGATCGTGCTCGATCGGCAAGAGCTCGCTCCGGGCGTCGTGCTCCTTGGATTCGACGCGCCGGAACTCGTGCGCGTGACGCAGCCCGGGCATTTCGTCATGATCGCGCCGCCAAGCGGCGAGCGCGCGGCGATCGCGCTCGGCGTCTACGAAGCGCGTGGCAACCGTGCAAGCGTCCTGTTTTTCGTCGTCGGGAAGCGGACGGCCGAATTGGCCGAGTTGCACGCAGGCGAGCAAATCGAGCTTGCGGGCCCTCTTGGCAATGCCTTTACAATCGACGGTGCGCGCAACGTTGCGATCGTCGCCGGCGGAACGGGCATCGCCTCCGTGCTCTTGGCCGCGCAGCGGCTGGTTAGCAGCGGCGCGCGCGTGCGTCTCTACTATGGCGCTCGCACCGCCGAGCTGCTCGTCGATCGCGAGCGCTTCGTTCGCGACGGCTGCGAGCTGCTTGTCTCGACCGACGATGGCAGCATGGGATACACGGGATACATCACCGATCTGCTCGCGCAAACGAACGACGTTCCCGATTCGATCTTGGCGTGCGGTCCGACGCCGATGCTGCGCGCGGTCGCGCGCGTCGCCGGCGAGATGAACGTGCCGGCGCAGCTCTCGATCGAGGAGACGTTCGCGTGCGGCGTCGGCGGATGCTGGGGATGCGTCGTACCGCTCGTGCGCAGCTCCGCGCAAGCGCCGAGTTTTCCGCCCGCCGAGCGTAACGGCAGCGACGTGGTGTACGCGCGCGTTTGCAAGGAGGGCCCGGTCTTCTGGGCACACGAACTGCGATGGTAGATGCAAGCGGCGTCGATCTGAGCGTGAAAATCGGCAAGCTCGAACTGCCGTACCCGACGTTCATGGGAAGCGGTTGCTACGGCAGCGGCGAGGAGTTCGAACCGTTCGTCGATCTTTCACGGCTCGGCGCGATCGTGCTCAAGAGTGTCACGCGTATGCCGCGATTGGGGAATCCGACGCCGCGGCTCGTGCATACGCCGGCCGGCATGCTCAACGCGATCGGTTTGCAGAATCCGGGTATCGACTGGTATCTCGAACACGATGTCGCAAAGTTTGCAAGCAGGCCGTGCGTCGTCGTCGGCAGCGTTGCAGGCTTCAGCATCGACGACTACGCGTACGTAAGCGAACGGCTCGCGGCGCGCGACGAGATCGACGCGCTCGAGGTCAACATCTCGTGTCCCAACGTCGCAAGCGAGGGCGAGACGTTTGCGTGCGACCCGAATCTCACCGCCAAGGTCGTGCGCGCGGTGCGCGCGACGACCGGCAAGACCCTGATCGTGAAGCTCTCGCCCAACGTCACCGATATCGCGTCGATCGCGCGCGAAGCCGAAGCCGCCGGTGCCGATGCGCTGGCCGTCATCAACACCGTGCGCGGCATGGCGATCGACGTCGAGCGATGGCATCCGCGGCTTGGAAACGTGACGGGCGGGCTCTCCGGCGCCGCGATTCGCCCGATTGCGGTGCTCGCCGTCTACGAAGTCGCGCGGGCGGTGCAGATCCCGATAATCGGTCAGGGCGGCATAGAAACCACGAGCGACGCGCTCGAGTTTTTCCTGGCGGGCGCGAGCGCGATCTCGATCGGAACCGCAAACTTCACCGACCCGCAGATTCCGATTCGCATCGTCGACGAGCTGGCAGAATACCTGCGGTTGCGCAACGTCCGGTCGCTGGCTAAGATAGTCGGAAAGGCAAACGTGGGTTTCTCGAATGCCTACCAATACGAAGGAGACGAAGGATAACCGGATGGCGCAGCTGATCGTCGCGCTCGATGTTCCCTCGGCCGACGACGCGGAACGATTGATCGATCGGCTCTACGAGCTGGACGTGATCTTCAAAATCGGACTGGAATCTCTTTACGGCTATCCCGAGCGTATCTTTTCGTACTGCGAGGCGCGCGACGTTCGTTACTTCATCGACGCGAAGCTGCACGATATTCCGCGCACGGTTGGCGCCGCGATGACGCAGCTGGTTCGCCCGGGAGCCCATATCATCAACGTGCATGCGCTCGGCGGCGTCGAGATGATGCGCGCGGCGGCCGAGGCTGCGCAAAGCCGCGCCGGCGAACTCGGCATCACCGCACCGCTCGTCTTCGCGGTCACGATTCTCACGAGTCACGCGCCCGAAGATCTCGCGGAACTTGGATTGCAAGGCGGCCCGGGAGAGAACGCGACGCGGCTCGCCGCGCTCGCGCGCGACGCCGGGTGCGCGGGCGTCGTTTGCAGCGCGCACGAAGTTGCCGGTCTCAAAAGCTTCTTCGGCGAGGATTTCCTGACGCTCACACCCGGCATCCGTCCGTCGGGCGAAGCGCACGGCGATCAAAAGCGCGTGATGACACCCGCGCAGGCGGTCACCACGGGCACCGATTACATCGTCGTCGGACGGCCGATCACGCAGGCGAGCGATCCCGCCGCGGCCGCGCGCGCGGTGCTCGACGAAATGGCCGCGGCGCTTGTCTGAGTTCGATCTCGAACGCGCGTTGCGCGAGCGCGGAGCGCTCCTGCACGGGCACTTCCGCCTGAGCTCCGGGCGCCACAGCGATCGTTTCATTCAAAAATTTCGCGTTCTCGAAAGCCCACCGCTGGTCGAAGCGGTCGCGAAGCAGATCGCGAAGCATTTTCGTTCGCTCGAACCTACGGTCGTCGTGAGCGCCGCCGTCGGCGGCATCGTGCTCGGCTATGAGGTCGCGCGGCAGCTCGGTACGGACGCGATCTTCGTCGAGAAAGAGAACGGCGTTGCGACGCTGCGCCGCAATTTCATGCTGACGCCGCAGGATCGCGCATTGGTCGTCGAAGACGTCGTCACCACCGGCCTTTCGGTGCGCGAAGTCATCGACGTCGTACGCAAAGCGGGCGCCGCGGTCGCGGGCGTCGGCGTCATCGTGCAGCGGGCTGCCGCCGATTTCGGCGTGCCAACGTTTGCGCTGCTCGACATGCCGATCGAATCCTACGAACCGGCGGAATGTCCGCAATGCAAGGCCGGTCAAGCCATTGACGATCCTGGTTCGCGGCGCAACTGAGGCCGACCGCGTCTTCATCGAGACGCTCGGCAAACGCACGGCGATGGACAGCGCGTCGTCGCTGCGTCCGGCCGACCCGGCGTCGGTGCTCGCGAACTTCGAGCGGCTGCTCGAGATCGTCGCGCAGCGCGAGCACGTCGCACTCATCGCCGAGTCCGGCGGCAAGCGCGCGGGATTTCTCTTGCTGCTGAACTCGCTTCCCGACGAGGTCACCGGGGACGATCAAGCCTTCGTGGTCTACATGGCGGTCGAGCGTGAAGCGCGCAGGGCGGGGATCGGCTCGGCGCTGCTGGAACGAGCCGAAGATGAAGCCCGCAAACGCGGAGCCCCGTACGTGGCGTTGATGGTAACGCAAGAGAACGCCGCGGCGCGCGCGCTCTACGAACGAGCCGGCTATCGCACGGAACGGTTGCTGCTGTGCAAAACGCTATAAGCCCCGGAGGGTGGCGGCGCGTCTTCGTCGCGATCGTAGGGCTCGTGATCCTGATCGCGCTCTACATCTTCGTGCGCCATATCCCGCACACGATAGCGATTTTCCTGATCGCCGCTTTCATCGCGTTCGGCGTACAGCCGGTGGTCGGACTGCTGACGCGCCGCCGCGTCCCCAAGCCGCTCGCTATCTCGATCGTTTTTCTGGTCTTGACGATCGTCATCGTGCTCGGCCTTTTGGTAATCGTGCCGTTGACGCTCGCGCAACTCCAGTCGCTCGTGACCAACGCGCCCTCGTACGTCGGCGCGATCGAGGCCTGGTCGCACGACGTACAAGATTGGCTGCAGCTCCACGTTCCCGGTTTGCACCTGCCGCAGAATGCACTCGACATCGGCCAGCTCAGCGGACAGAGTCTCACCGCGCTCGTGACCGGTTCGCTCAACTCGCTCGGGACGATCCTCATCGGAACGGCGACTGCGTTCTTCATCGCGTTCTCGGCGATCGTGCTCTCGTTCTTTTTCTTGCTCAACGACGACCAGATCGTCGATGCTTTTACCTCGCTCTTCCCGATGCGCCGGCGCGAAACCGCGCGTAAGCTCGCGACCGAGATCACCGAAACGTTCGGCAGCTTCATCTCCGGCCAAGTGGTGGTCAGCGCGATCACCGGCGTCGTCGTCACGGTGCTCACCGCGATCTTCGGCTTCAAGTTTTCGTTGATCATCGGCATCATCACGGCGGTAGCCTACGCGGTTCCGGTCATCGGCATGGTCATCGCGCAAGCGATCGCCGTCGTGCTCTGCGCGCCGCAAGGCGGCTGGATGATCCTTTGGGTGCAGGTCATCATGTTCGTCGTCGCACGCATCAGCGACAACGTGCTCGTTCCGAAGATCATGGGGCAATCGGTCGGCGTTTCGCCGATCGGCGTGATGTTCGCGGTTTTTGCCGGGGGCGAGCTCTTCGGCATCCCCGGTTTGCTCTTGGGCATTCCCGCGGCTGCGCTCATGAAGATCTTGTGGCGCTACTTCGTCGCTCCGTGGCTCACCATTCGACTCGACAAAAGCTAGGTTTGGGGCCTACATCGTCTCCGGTGCGTTGACGCCGATGAGCGCAAGCACCTCGGCGAGCACCGATTTCGTCGCCATACAGAGCGCGAGGCGAGCGAGCCGGACGTCGCGTTCGTCGACGAGGATCGTGCATTCCGTGTAAAACTGATGGAACTCGGTCGCAACGTCGCGCGCGTACTTCGGCAGGCGGTGCGGCGCGAGGTGTTCGACGACGCCGGCGACGACGCGCGGAAGCTCGGCGAGCCGGCGGGCAAGCGCCATTTCGGAGGGGTGCGTCAGGGCCGCGAGCGGCGCGCGCGCGGCCGCATCCACGTCGGACGGCTCGACGCGGCGCAGGACCGAGGCGATGCGCGCGTGACCGTACTGCACGTAATAGACCGGGTTGTCGCTGCTCTGCTCGACCGCGAGCTGGAGGTCGAACGTGAGCGGCGAGTCCGTCGCGAGCATCGCGAAAAAGAAGCGAGCCGCGTCGACGCCGACTTCGTCGAGAATCTCGTCGAGCGTGATGATGTTGCCCTCGCGCTTGCTCATGCTGACCTGCTCGCCGCCGCGCATCAGCGTGATCTGCTGGGCGATGAGAATATCGAGCCTGCCGGGGAAGCCCATGGCCGCCGCGGCGGCTTTCAAACGGCCGATGTAGCCGTGATGATCGGGCCCGAGGATATCGATGGCGCGCTCGGAGCGATTGAGCTTCTCGTAGTGGTACGCGATATCGGGAGCAAAATACGTCGGGCTTCCGTCGCTGCGGACGATCACGCGATCTTTGTCGTCGCCGAACTCCGAGGTCCGGAAATACTTCGCGCCGCCGGCTTCGTAGATGAGCCCCATCGCATGCAGCTTCGCGAGATCCTCGTCCATGCGCCCGCTCTCGCGCAGATCGAGCTTCTCGCTATACCAGCGATCGTAGTGCACGCCGAAGCGCTGCGCGGTCGCCTGCTGTTCGGCAACAATCGCGTCGCGGCCGATTTTGGCGAACTGCGCGTACGGCGCACTGGGAAGATCGCGCCACTTCTCGCCGTCGCGCGCTGCGATCGCGCGAGCGATCGTCACCAGATACTCGCCGGGATAGCCATCCTCCGGGAATGGAAATGCCGGATCGTAGTGCTGCATGTAGCGAGCGAAGAGCGAACGCCCGAGCGTCTCCATCTGCGAGCCGGCGTCGTTGATGATCCACTCGGCGTAAACCTCGTAGCCGCAATACGTGAACGCGCGCGCGAGCGTGTCGCCGATCGAGAGCGTGCGTCCCTGTACGACCACGAGCGGTCCGGTAGGATTCGCGCTGCCGAACTCGAGCGAGATACGCTCGCCGCGCGGAAGCGCACGCCCGAAGTTCGCGCCGTCGCGCAAGATCGCAGCGACGAGCGCCTGCCATACCGGCGGCGCAAGGCGCAGGTTGATGAATCCCGTTACCGCGTCGATCGACGCGAAGAGCGCGACCACACCGGGCGCTTCCGCGTGCAGCTCCTCGACGAGCGCGTTCGCAACGTCGTTCGGCGAGCGGCGCGCAGTCTTCGCGAGCGTGAACGCGATGTTGGTCGCGAAGTCGCCGAACTCGGGACGCCGCGGCGCTTCGAAGAGCACGGGCGATGGCGGCGCACCGGGATAGGTGCGCGCCACGATACCTTCGACCGCCCGCGCGAACGCGTCGAGCGCGTCGTCGGGCAGCATGGCGTCAGTAGTGGTAGGGTTCATTCCGCAAAATCTTCGCCGCGCGATAGAGCTGTTCCAGCACGATAGCGCGTGCCCACTCGTGCAAGAACGTCAACGGCGAGAGCGACCACAGCACGCCGGCGCGCTCGCGTAGCGACGAGTCGGCACCAAAGGTTCCGGCTACGACAAAGGTCAGGCGCGAGACGCCTTCATGCGTGATGCCGTCGATCGCGCGTGCAAACGCGGGACTCGAAAACGCGGTGCCGGTGCGTTCGAGCAGCCAGACCCGCTCGTCGGGGCGGATGTGTTTGAGGATCCGCTCGGCCTCTTCACGCATCGCTCGCTGTGCGTCGCCCCCGTGCGCCGGGCGCACTTCGAGCTCTTCGTACGGAAAATAGGGCGCGAGACGCTTGCGAAAGTCGGCGCACGCATCGGCAACGTATGCGCTGCGAATCTTGTCGACGGCTATGAGCCGGAGCTGCATGCATAACGCGTTGCGCCGCGGCGTTCGATCGCGCCTTCGAGCTCGAGCATCGCGAGTTCGGCCAACGCCTGCGCCGGCGCAATCCCGGTAGCGTCGACCAGCTCGTCGAGATCGCATTCGCCGCTGCGCATGACGCGCAGAAGCGCGCCCGCGGGCCCTTCGCGTTCGACCGCGAGTAGCGGCGGCGGCGCGTGCAATTTCAGCACTTCGAGCACGTCGGCGGCGCAGCGCGCGAGAATCGCGCCGTCGCGGATCAACGCGTGGCATCCGGCGGTGTGCGCGCGATCGACGTCGCCGGGAACCGCGAGCACCGGGATGCGCGGCGCGGCCCAGCCGGCAGTGTTGAGCGCTCCGCTGCGCGCCGGCGCTTCGATCACGACGACGGCGTCGGCAAGCGCGGCGACGACCGCATTGCGCTCCAAAAAATGCCACGGCTGCGCGATCTGGTCGGTAGGCCACGGCGAGAGGACCGCGCCGCCACCCGCGATCATGCGCTCCGCCAGCTCCAGATTGCGCCGCGGAAAGAAGCGGGCGTGTCCGCTGCCCAGGACCCCGACCGTCGGGGCGCCGGCGTCGAGCGCGCCTTCGTGGGCGGCCGCGTCGATGCCGAGTGCGAGCCCTGAGACGATGCAGCATCCGGCGGCCCCGAGGTCGCGTGCAAAGGCCCGGGCGAGCCCGCGGCCGTAGGGCGTTGCCGCGCGGGTCCCCACCAGAGCCACACTCGGGCGCCCTAGGCCTTCGAGCGCGCCGCTGCGCCAAAGGCCCGCGCTCGTGCAAGCAAAGCCACGCTCGCCCCGGAGTGCCTCGAAGAGCTTGCGGGCGGTGTACTGCGGTGCATCCACGGGTAAGCCATCCCACCGAAGGGGGCCGATGCCAAGGGTCCCCCACAGGAGGCGTAGGGGCGTACCCGAATACGGGGAGCCGCACCCAGCCCGAAGCTCTGGAGGATCCTCAGGTGGCAGCAGAAGCCTATTGCGTCAAGTGCAAGACCAAACGCCAAATCAAAGACGCAGTCCAGATCACCATGAAGAACGGCCGCCCCGCGACGGAAGGCAAGTGTCCGGAGTGCGGGACCAAGATGTTCAAAATCGGCGCCGCCTCGTAGGCTCTGCCTGCACGGGCAGGCTGGCCGCATCAGCTGCGCGAGTTTCGAAAAGCCGCCGGCGGGCACGCTGCGCGGCTTTTTTGCGTTTACTAGGGGTAGTACCGTATAATACGAGCACCTACTATATGTAGAGGTGAAGAACTGATCTGCCCGACCTGTCGCAAGAGCGAAACGCGTGTCGTCGACTCTCGCGACGATGAAACCGTCGTTCGTCGCCGGCGCGAGTGCTTGGACCCGCGCTGCAAGCATCGCTTTACCACGTACGAGCGTATGGAAGCCCCGCGCCTCTTCGTCGTCAAGAAAGACGGGCGCCGCGAGCAGTACAGCCGCGAGAAGATTCTCAGCGGCCTGCGCAAGGCATGCGAGAAGCGGCCGATCTCCGAGGGGCAGATGGAGGCCGTCGCCGCCGATCTCGAGCGCGATCTCTTCGCGCGCGGGGAGAGCGAGGTCAGCTCGACGATGGTCGGCGAGAAATTGATGGAGGCTTTGCGGACGCTCGATCCGGTCGCGTACATTCGCTTCGCGAGCGTGTATCGATCTTTCCGCGATATCGAAAGCTTCCGGGAAGAGTTATCGCAGCTTCTTTCCAAATGACCCCTTCTATGGATACGCTCGTGCGGGTCGCGCTCAAGCGGCTTCCCGGGGCGGATGACGTTCCGCTTCCTTCGTACATGAGCGAGCTTGCGGCGGGCGCCGATCTGTGCGCCGCCGTCGAGGAAGATCTCACGCTCGCACCGGGTGCGCGCGCGTTGATTCCAACCGGCTTGTCGATCGCGCTGCCGCCGGGATTCGAAGCGCAGGTGCGGCCGCGCAGCGGACTCGCGTTGCGCGACGGCGTGACGTGCTTGAATACGCCCGGCACGATCGACGCCGATTACCGCGGGCCGATCGGCGTGATTTTGGCGAATCTGGGTTCCGCACCGGTCACGATCAAACGCGGCGATCGCATCGCGCAGCTGGTGATCGCACCGGTCTCGCGCGCGCATTTCGAAATCGTCGAAGAATTGCCGGAGAGTGCGCGCGGAGCGGGCGGCTTCGGAAGCACGGGCACCGCGCGATGAGAGTCTACATCGTCGGACGCGGTGCCGTCGGCTCGTTTCTCGGCGACAAGCTCGAGTCGATCGGTGTGGAGGTCGCCTACGCGCCGCGCTCGCTCGACGACGTGACGCACTACGACGCCGACGTTGCGATCGTCGCAACGAAGGCCTATGACACCGCCGGCGCCATCGCGACGCTGCGCAAAGCGATCGCCTTTCCCGAGAAGTGCGTCTTCGTCTCACCCCAGAACGGCGTGGGCAACGAAGAGAAGCTCGCGGATGCGTTCGGCGCGAAGAACGTCGTTGCGGCCGCGCTCACGGTGCCGGTCGACCGCGATCGCGACGGCCGTACCTCCGCGGCGAAAGAAGGCGGGCTCGCCTTTGCGCCGGTCGGCGAGAGCGCGTTCAACTGGCTGGTCGCGACCTTCGCCAGCAGCGGGCTCAAAGTCAGCGTCGTCGAGGATTGGCGCGCGCTCAAATGGAGCAAGCTCGCGCTCAATGTCGTCGCAAACGCGAGCTGCGCGATTCTCAACGTGCTGCCGGCGCGCATGATTCACTTCGAGAAGATCTTCGCGCTCGAAATCCGCATGATTCGTGAGGTCAGTGCCGCCATGGCGGCGTTGAAGATCAAGCCGATCGATTTGCCGCGCTACCCCGTGCGCGCGCTGCTCGCATCCGCCTCGCTGCCGAGTCCCGTCGCGCGCACCGTTATGGGCGCGCGGATCGCGCGCGGCCGCGGCACCAAGCCGCCGTCGCTGCTGCTCGATCTTCGCGCGGGAAGGCCGCAAACCGAGGTCGACTGGCTCAACGGCGCGGTGGCCGCGGCCGGACAGCGCGCAGGCGTTGCGACACCCGTCAACAGCGTATACACGCGCGTGCTCGACGATATCGCCCACATGCCGCAACTCTGGGCGAAATA
>Ga0335073_10013388_pt1 | contig 11499 bp, 11 predicted proteins | sample Lox_Sample_22_FD_207093 | JGI IMG/M metagenome (GOLD analysis project Ga0335073, IMG submission 207093) | Soil microbial communities from Loxahatchee National Wildlife Refuge, Florida, United States - Lox_Sample_2.2 | ecosystem: Environmental > Terrestrial > Soil > Wetlands | place: USA... | reverse complement strand
ATCTGGGCGCGACCGCGTGGCAGACCTTTATTCGGGTAATCCTTCCTCTTTCACTGCCCGGCGTCGTCTCCGGCGCAACATTTGCTTTTTTGCTCAGTTTCGGTGACTTTCTCGCCCCGCTGCTGCTCGGCGGCCCCAGCAGCGTGATGATCGCCAACATCGTAGCCAATCTTTTCGGGGCAGACTACAACTGGCCACTGGGAGCGGCGGTCGCGGTGGTGATCTTATTCATGGTGATGGTGATTCTCACCATCACACAGCGCCTGGAGCGCCGCTGGAGGGTCGCGTGAAAGCCGGCCGCTCCGTCCTGACGGTCTACGCTGGAGGAGCATATGCCTTTCTCTACCTGCCCATCGTGGTGCTGGTAGTTTATTCCTTCAATCGGGACGGCGTGGGCGGCTTTCCACCCCAGCATTGGACGCTCGATTGGTACCGCACCCTATTTGCCGACTCGGCCATGTGGACGTCGGTAGGCAACAGCGTCATTGTTGCCCTGTCCACAGTTGCCTTGTCCATGCTGATTGGGTTCCCCGCCGCCTATGCGCTCGATCGCTATTCATTTCCTGGAAAATCTGCTTTCCAAAGGTTGGTTCTGCTGCCCCTCATCGTGCCCGGAGTGATCACGGGCATCTCATTGCTATTGCTGACGGTGACCAGTGGATTCCGCCTCAGCCTCGCGACGGTCATCTTCGGCCACGCCACGGCTCTGACGGCAGTCGCTGCTACCGAGATCTTCGCCGGCTTGGCCAAGCTTGACCGGTCCCTGGAAGAAGCCTCGGCCGATCTGGGTGCGGGAAAGCTACGCACACTGTGGCATATTGTGCTTCCAGGTATGCGCACCTCACTGCTTGGCACTGCGCTGCTGGTCTTCACCCTTTCCATGGACGAGATTGCCGTCACCTTTTTCCTGATCGGCAGGGAGAACACTCTGCCGTTGGAGATATGGTCACGCCTGCGCCGTGGCGCCACGCCGGAAATGAATGCGATCGCAAGCCTCATCTTTCTGTTTTCGGTGGTCACGATTTTTCTGTCACAGTGGCTGATGTCCCGGAACAACACGGAGAGAATCAAACCATGAGTTTCACTGACAAAGAACTGGGTATGCACTGCCCCATCACTCGACGTGACTTCATGAACGGCGCGGCTATGGCGGTCGCGGCGGCGCTGGCTCCAAAATCGTTCCCGCAAGGCACTACGGAACCGCAAGACCGCCCCGGCTACGATCCACCAGCATTACAGGGATTGCGAGGCAGCCATGTAGGCGCGTTCGAGGTGGCGCATCGCCTGCGCGATGGAGCGTTCTGGGGTACAGCGGGAGAACCCGAAAATACCGGAGAGAGTTACGACCTGGTGGTGGTCGGCGGTGGCATCAGCGGCCTTGCCTCTGCAAGCTTTTTTCATCAAGCTGCGGGCAGGGCGGCTCGCGTCCTGATTCTCGAGAACCACGATGACTTCGGCGGCCATGCCAAGCGCAATGAATTCGAAGCGGAGAAGACCTTCATGCTCGGCTTCGGGGGCACATTCTCGATCGAGAGCCCCGCTCCCTACAGTCCTGTAGCGAAAGGTGTGATCCAGGCTCTGGGTATCGATGTTCCTTCGTACGCGAAGCATCTGGACGAAAAAGCGTTCGCCTCTCTTGGCCTGAAGAGAAGATATTTCTTCAACAAGGAAACCTTCGGCGTCGATTGCCTGGCGCTCAAGCCTTCGGATTGGAAGGACGAGAAGGCTTGGCAGGAGTTCGCATCCCAGGCGCCTCTCTCGGACAAGGCCAAAACTGACCTGAAGCGTCTTGGCGCCCTGAAGGAAGATCTGATGCCAGGGCTCACGTCGGATGAAAAGAAGGCCAAGCTGGCACGGATCAGCTATGCGGATTATCTGGTCAAGCTAGCCAAAGCCGACCCACAAGTCGTGACTCTTTTGGACCCGGAACAAAAATCCCTTTACGGCGTCGGCCTGGATGCAATTTCGGCCCAGGATGCATGGGGCCTGAACATGCCCGGTTTTGACGGCTTGCAGCTCAAGCCTGGTCCAGGCCCAGGAATGGGACGTGATGCCATTCCCAACGAAGAAGCCGAGAAATACTTCTTCCATTTTCCGGATGGAAATGCGTCTATTGCCCGGCTTTTGGTACGGTCCTTGATTCCAGAAGCGGTCCCGGGACATTCCGCAGATGATATCGTGACTTCCCAAGTCCGCTACGAGCGCCTCGACCAATCGGCCCAACCAACCCGGATCCGGCTGAACAGCACCGTCGTGCGCGTGAAACACCTGGGAGACACTTCCACAGCTAATGAGGTGGAGATCGCCTATGTGCAACAGGGACGGTTATACAAAGTCCGGGCGGCGCATTGCATCCTGGCGTGCTGGCACCAGGTGATCCCTCTGCTTAGCACTGAGCTTCCTGCGGAGCAGACCGCGAGCTTGCGCTCGGCAGAGAAGGTGCCGCTGGTCTACACCAACGTCGCTCTGAGAAATTGGCAGAGTTTCGTAAAGCTGCAAACACGGAGTATCACCGCCCCTGGATCTTATTTCACTGATTTTGGACTTGACCGTCGCGTCAGCATTGGAAATTACCACTGCACAAAGCTGCCGGAAGAACCGATCGTCCTCACGATGGAGCGGTATCCGTGTTCGCCCGGCCATCCGGCACGACAACAGCACGTCGCCGGACGATACGATCTCTATGGCACTTCGTTTGCGACCTTCGAGCGGAATATTAGAGAACTGCTCGCGCGCAGTCTCAGTTCGGGAGGGTTCGACCCGGCGCGTGACATTACTGCGATCACCGTGAACCGCTGGCCTCACGGCTACGCGTATCAATACAACTCTCTCTGGGATCCATTTTGGCTTGAAGGTGGCCCGCTGCCCTGCGTTGAGGCACGCAAGCCCTTCGGCCGCATCGCCATCGCCAATGCCGATGCGGACGCATATGCGTATACGGACTGCGCGATCAACCAGGCCTACCGCGCGGTGAACGATCTGAAGATTCGTGCTCAATCGGCCTAGTGGGGGAGTACCCACAGAGAACTACGTCACAACCGCCGGATGCCCCGGCCAAGCCTTGCCCCGTGACACGACAGCCGCCACGATCAGATACAGCAGGAGCCCGATCGGCCCGAAAAGGAACGTCAGCAACAGGCAAGGAACTACGAGCAAAAACGGAATGCGATTGCGCCTGGCGTCGCGCACCTGCCAGCTGCCGATGAAGAGGTCGAACGCCAGGTAATGTACCCATCCCGCAAGCACCAGCCAACGATCGGTGAAAAGCAGCATCACTCCGCTCAAAGAGCTGAAGCCGCCTTTATGTCCACTCCAATGGGTGACGATCAGATCCAGGTAGACCCCGGACAGCAGCGCCGGTACCAGCAGGCCGGTGATCAGTGAAGAAACGATACGCGATGCCCGGGCAGACCAGCCCGTAGCCACCAGCAACACCCAGCTGGCCAGGGCCACGCTGTTGCAAAGTCGAAACAACCCATCTGCCGTCATCGAAGACCTTCCTTGCTTTGAGAAATACTGTGACCTCGACCGCTATAGATCGCACTCATGGTAACAACGGTAAGTGCCAGCCACGCAGCAAAGCTTTTGAGTGTCATTGCGTCCGGCTGGGCAATCGATTGGCCACGAAAAGCCTGCCACAACACTAAACCGAAGAACGCGAGATAGCTGACGGCCGTCCCAAAAATGAAGTTCCGTTGTGTTCTTTCATCCAGCCGCGGACGGCCGCGCGCTAGCCACCATGCCAGGAGTGGAAGGATCTGCAAGCCGTGCATGCCCACAAAATGTGCGATCCGTAGATCGCCGTGATCTGCGCTCCAATCAGTTACGGGGAGGCCCGGGCCGCCGTCGGGAGCACCCACGGTGTGCGCTCCTGCGATTGGGAGCTTACCATTCGCGTGCGCCGCTGCCAGTTGTTCTGAGGTTGGAATCGTCATCAGGGCGCCAGAACCTGTCCCAATCAGCGCAAGCACCATTCCCAGCCGCAGAGACCATCCCCATGCGGGACGGGCAAAAGGCTGGCGAAAGAGCAGAAACGTGAGCAGCAACATCGCCAGCCAGATGCAGGCGATACTCACGCCCATGATCCCGAAGACGATGCCGTTGAACGGAGTCGAAAAATTGAAATGACTGGTGGTGCCGCGCGCGGCTTGCAGGTCGATCAACACGATTTCAATCAACAGTGCGAGGGCCAGGATGAAATCGAGGGCCCGCCGGAATCGCGGCCAGGTACGCACCGACGCGATACAGAAGGCAAAGCTCCAGGCCGCAATCAAAGTGGAAATGGCAAACTTTGCCGGCTTCAACCACGCCGGCGCTCCGGTAATTACGCGGTGATCCACAAGCAGCCCGAGCCTACAGAACAACAGGTCGGCAGCCATGATGAATCCCAGAACAGTCAACCCGGGCGCCGCGGCATATCCCGCGGCGACGGCTTTCCTCCATTTCGCTTCGCGATTGTCCATGTGAAAGAGATTAACATTAATGTTAAATAGATTCACATTCGTATAGAATTATTTTTACCGTGACCGCGACCAGAAAACACGCCTATCATCACGGGGACTTGCGGACAGCCCTGGTACGCGCCGCGCTGCAGTTGATCGAGAAACATGGCGTCAAGGGTCTGGCTCTCAGTGACGCGGCGCGGCTCAGCGGCGTAAGCGTGGCCGCTCCGTACCGGCATTTCAAGGATAAGGAGGCGCTGCTGGCGGGAATCGCGGCGGAAGGCTTCGCCCTGTTCCACGATGCCCTGGCGCAGGCGCTGGAGAGTCACCCTAAAGACAAGGGAAAGCGCCTGGTGGAAATGGGCGTCGCGTATGTCGACTTTGCCATCAAACACCCTTCGCACTTCAAGGTGATGTGGGAGAGTGTTATCCCCAAAGACAAGTATCCCGAGGTTCGGCAGGTTGCGAACAGCGCTTATCAGCTGTTGCAGCAAGCCGTATTCGAGCTGCTGCCGGAGTCTTCCGCGGCGCGCCGCCAGGCGCTAATCGCTGCCGCATGGAGCATAGCCCATGGCTATGCGAGTCTGACCCTCGGGCGAGAACTGGAGGTGGTTACGGCGGGGAAAGACAACAGGAAACTCCTGCGCCAGGCGCTCCATCTGCTGATAGATCAATTCGCAGCCGAGGAGGAATGAAGAGCGCGCTTCGCGTTGTTTGTATCAGGTACGGCTTAAGCAGCGCCTTGAGACACGCCCGAAAGTTTGGCTTTAGCCCCTGGCACGTTCGGTGCTTGCTTGACAAAGAAATCTTGCGGTTCGCTACAACCTATGGCATGTAGAACACTTCATGCAGCATCGGAAAGCGCTCCCCCGGCCTGAGGGGATCCAGCGGCGCAAAATAGGGCGCCATTGCCTGCTGCCAGCGGGTATTGACCGGATCGGCCTCAATGCGCGCCCATGTTTCTTCGAAATTCTCAACCCGCATCGACAGGATCAAAAGCTGATCGCGCCGGAAGATGGAGTACTCGGAGATGCCCGCGCGCTTGAGCAACGCGAGCATCTCCGGCCACACTTCCGTGTGCGCTTTGTCGTATGCCTCTTCCGTGCCTGGACGCAACCGCAGAAGAAAGGCGACTCGTTGCATGCTATTCGGGCTGGGGCACCAGCCGCAGGTAAGGCTTGGGCGCCTTCCAACCACTGGCGTACTTCTGCTTTGCTTCCTCGTCAGAAACGGAGGGAAGAATGATCACTTCCCCACCCTGCTTCCAGTCCGCCGGTGTGGCAACCTTGTGCTTCGCCGTAAGCTGCATCGAATCGATAACCCGCAACAGTTCCGGAAAATTACGGCCGGTCGTCATGGGATAGCTCAGGTGCAACTTGATTTTCTTATCCGGCCCGACAATGAACACAGTCCGAACGGTGGCATTGGTTGCGGCGGTGCGCCCCTCCGACGTGTCCCCCGCCTCTGCCGGCAACATGTCATAGAGCTTCGCAACCTTTAGTTCGGTGTCACCGATCATGGGGTAGTTGACCTTGTGACCACCGGTCTCTTCGATGTCCAGCGCCCACTTCCCATGGCTGCTTACCGGATCAACACTAAGGCCGATCACCTTAACGTTGCGCTTGCGGAATTCAGGCTCCAACGCCGCTACACTCCCAAGTTCCGTGGTACAGACCGGCGTGAAATCTTTGGGATGAGAAAACAAGATGGCCCAGCCATCCCCGATCCATTCATGAAAATGAATCGGACCATGGGTCGTTTCGGCGGTGAAATCGGGCGCGGTATCGTTGATTCTAAGAGACATGCGGCGTTTCCTCTTTCCTCTGAACTGCTTCTGGTCAAACCCTGATTTTATCAGGCGGAAGCAGCGCGCCGCACCTTCATGCCTGGCGGTAGGGGATCCATACCTGCATGGAAGAGAGCTGGCGGTTGGACCAGGCATAGTACGGGATAAGGCGCAGCGTGGTCGGGCTGCTCGCCTGTGAATTTGGCGCGCCTGCATGGTAAAGGCCGCCGGGTTGGGCGGGAAGCCAGGCACCGGGGTGCTCCAGCATCACGACGCCCTCCAGCAACTCCGGCTGATACTGCTCCCTCGTGGTATCGGTAAGCAGGGCGGTGTAGCGGTCGAAATCCTGTGTTTCGGTGGGCGCCACCGCCTGATCCATCTGTTCCATGCAGTAAACGATCGGACCGCGCTGGAAGGCAACCCGTCCACGATCGTCGGTCACTGCAATATTGGCGTGCACTGCCTGTGGCTGCTTATCGAAGCTCTGTTCGACCGTGTCTCCCGCGGCCCAGCGGCGCTTCAGCGGCACATACTCGCCCGGATTGACAACTTCGACAGCGCGACCGTTAACTTTGACGCTGCTGGCTTTCGACCATCCGGGAATGCGCACGAACAACGTAAATTCCTCAGGGCTCGCCGGGCTCACCACCAGATGAACCGTTCCTTCCCACGGATACTTCGTAATCTGCTTGATCGAAAGCCGAGTTCCACTCTCCAACTTCCAATCGAGCTCAGAATTGTCATAGAAGTGCACATACACGCCTTCAGCTGAGGTGGAGTAGAAGTAGCCTGGCAGCGATGCGAAGGTGCGTTCCAGGTTGGGCGGGCAGCAGGTGGTGTCGTACCACGGGTTGCGGATCTTATCGCCGGTCGAAGGATCGAACGCCAGCGGGTTACGATAGCAGTAGAGTTTTCCGTCCAGCGACATGCCGGAGTTGATGCCGTTGTAAAGCGCTCGCTCCATCACGTCGGTGAACTTGGCGTCTCCGCTGGCCGACAGCATGCGCCAGTTCCACATCATGTTGCCGATGGCAGCACAGCTCTCGCCATAGGCGGTCTCGTTAGGAAGCTCATAGGCGTTTCCGAAAGCCTCGCCGTCACTGCGTGCGCCGACTCCACCGGTCACGTAGAGTTGATGTTCGGCCAGGTCCTCCCATAAATGATTCAGCGTCTTCCAATAAGCTGGATCACCGGTTTCCAGGTAATAGTCGGTCGCCCCGCAACAGGCGTACATTGCACGGACCGCGTGACCCTCGAGCTTGGTGCGGGAGGTAAATGGAATGCCGCAGAACATGTACACAATCTGCCGTTGCTGCAGTGGGATTCGCGGATCTCCTTGCAAAATGTAACCCGCGAGTTCGAGGTAGCGCCGGTTTCCCGTGGTGCGGTAAAGCTCTATCAGCGACATCTCGATCTCGGGATGGCCGGCCACAATGGGCCCCTGGTTCGCTCCCGGGCCGTAGTTCGGCAGGAGGAAATCATCGACAAACCGCACGCCGGCATTGAGCAGCGTCGGATCGCCGGTGGCGCGGTACCACGCAATGCCTCCCTGCAGCAGATGTCCGATGCAGTAGAGCTCATGCCCGGTAGTCTGCGTTTTAGGCAGCATGCGTTCACGCTTCTTGTCTTCTACGTAGTAGGTGTTCAGGTACCCACCGGGTTCCTGCGCAGCGACGACTTCGCGGATCATCTCTTCGGTGGCAGGACGTAAGGTGGGTAACGGACCGGACTGCAAGGCAAAGCCGACGGATTCCATCCACTTGTAAATATCCGAGTCGGAATAAACCGGGCCGCGCTGAGGCGCGCTGGACTTTCCTTCCAGTCGAAGGAAGTTGTCCATGCGCCCGTGCTCAAGCAGTTCGAGGCGCATGCTGGGAATGCTCGCATCCACGTTGGTCTGCCGGCGCCTGGACCAGAACCCCGGCTGAATGGTGACCGCACGCACGGGAACACTCTTCAGCTTGGCGTAGGGTGAGTTGCGCGTGGAGATGATGCCGGCATCGCGCCAGTCGGGATCCAGCGTAGCGCTCCCGGCCGGAGCAGTGGATTGGGCAAACACAAGATTGTTTTTGAGCAGGGCAGCTGCGCCAGCTGTTGCAATGAACCGGCGGCGGGTAAATGAGAAATTCAGAGGCATAGCGGGCCTGGGAAGGTCAACCGCATAGTATACGTCTACGCTGGGATCACTGCACCGGTCGTCTGGCGCGGGTCCTCGCGGCTACTGTGTGCTTTTGTCCGTGGCTAAAGCGTGCCGTGGCTGTTCACTCAGATTGGACTGTGCGTTCAGTACCGGGAGGCGAAGCGTCTGACCGGTCTCGATGTGATCGAGATTGCTCAGCGACGGGTTCAACTCGCGAATCTGTTGCAGGATCTGCGGAGTACAGCTTCCGAACTTATCCACGCAGATACCCACCAGGGTCTGCCCAGGCCCAACACGAACGATACCCGGTGGGTCCGTCTTCGAAGTTCTGTCGCTAACCGCCGCTGCGAGAGGTGGGTTGGGAACCTCTGCCGGGCTGGCCGGAAGCGGACTCTGACTCTGAATTGGATCCGGCGCAGCAGCCTGTGCAACCTCCTGAGGAGGTTGTACCGTCGCGGGCGGTGGCGGCACGACCGCCTGTGGAGATGGCTGCATTGCAGTTGTAGATTTCTCAACAGCATTGGTTCTCGCCGGCTGAACGGAAGCCGCAGGAGCCGACTGGACTACGGCTGGTCTGCTCAGCCATTGCCGGCCTCCTAAGATTGCAGCGCCCACAACCAGTACTGCTACCAAGCCTGCTGCGGCCTTTGGCAACCAGCCGGCAAACGTCGAAGGTTCGCTTTGCTGCAGCGAAAACGCCGGTACCGGTGGACTGACTTTCTCTTCCACCGGAGACGGGAGAGATGGTTTCTTGCGCAACGGGCCGAGGTCCAGATCGGCAATCACCTGGCGCAGCACGTCGCGATCAATGGGCTTCTGCTGCAGCGCGCATCCCAGTGACATCGCATTGAAACACAGATTGTTCACATTACGCGGAATGCCCTCGCTCCAGAGCGCAATGAGTGTCAGCGCATCCTTGGTAAATAAAGGCATCATGGAAGAATATCCAGCCACTTTCAGCCGGTGCGCGATGTATTGTGAAATCTCGTCCGGAGTCAACGGCTTGAGCCGCGCGAAGATCGAGATCCGCTGGCGTAGTTGCAATAGCTCCGGCGAGCCGATGTTGTCTGCTAACTGCGGCTGCCCAGCCAGAATGATCTGGATCAACTTATCGCTGGCAGTCTCGAAGTTGGACAGTATGCGTACCAACTCGAGGACGGGTTCGTCCAGATTCTGCGCCTCATCGATGACCAACACCACCCGCTTGCCTTGACGGAACTGTGCGCTGAGCAGTTCCTTCAAGCGAATCTGCATTTCCACGAGACTACCGTTCAGTTCGCGGCTGTGCACACCCAACCCGGAGAGCAGGGCGCGAAGCAGGTCCAGCGGAGTAGCGATGGTTTGAAACAGGAATACGATCCGGGCTTTCTCCCGCAGGATTTCCAACGCCTGAAACAGGAGCGTCGTTTTTCCCATACCGGGTGTAGCAATCAACGCGACAAACCCGCACCCGGACTCAATTCCGTATATCAGTGAGCTCAGAGCCTCTTTGTGAGTAGGGCTCAAAAACAGATAGCGGGAGTCAGGCGTAACGCCAAACGGTTGTTCCTGTAGCTGGTAATAGTCCAAAACCATAGTTTTAGCCTGCGGTTCTGTTTCGCCAAGCCGGCGCAGCCCTTGTGGACATAAGCTCAGCTTGAGGAGACGAAATCCTCACTGAAACACGCCGTGCTGCTGTCTGGGGCCCCTCGGCGAAGGGCGCTGTGAGCCTGTACGCACTCCAACCGTTGTGCAGAGAAATTGTGGGAATAGCCGGTGCGTCCTGTTTCGTTTCGGGCGCGCTTCACGCGACCGAGTCCGCCGTTGTCGACGGGCGTGGTGATCACCGGGATCGAGTTTACCAACGTTTGCTCGATCACATTGCGACCAGAATACCACGGGGTTCTGGTTGTGGAATTGTCGTCATGGCTGAGGAACACTCTCCACAAACAGCTGGTGATCCCCTTGCTGAGCCAAAAACAGGCGCTGGTGTTTCCGGAGCAAGAACATGTCTGATATCGCGAAAGATGAAAAGGAATCTAATTACTTCTGTGCTTGAATGGCGCAAACTCCTGTTCCCTCCTTCACGCATTCCCTCTATAAAAGGAGACGAGCACCCCCGTAGGTGAACCTGAACCAGACACCGGCCTGAGCGATTCGCTCAACCTGGCGCAGAGAAGAAATCGTCTGCGCTACGTTTGCTGACGGGTTTGTTTTCTATCGCACTCCACAACACCGAACCGCAACCATGAGGTTCAAACACGGCTTGCGAAGCGTCGCCGGACTATCGGACAAGTCCGGGCTGCGACGCAAGACTTCGTGTCTCCCTTGCAGGAGATTCGGACTCCATGTTGGAGCGAAGCAGAGCAACATCGCTCATCTCCGATTCCCGAATACACCTCGCGCCCGGCTCACGAGCGTGCAGTGTACTCTTGGGTTTGTGGCTGCTGGCGATCGCTCTCACGTTTCTCAACGGATGTGAAAAGCCGTCCTGGTCCGGCGCCATGCCCGCTGTGATATCGGTAAACGGCAGCGTGCAGGGTGGTCAACACACGATCAGTGGCTCCTCCATTCAGATTTACTCTGCGGGAACCTCCGGCAATAGCTCTCCGGCCAAGGCTCTACTGAACGAGCCCGTCCGCTCCGATAAGAATGGAGTCTTTTCTTTCACCGCCGTTTGCCCTTCGCCCAGTGCACAACTTTATGTGGTAGCGCGCGAAGGCAATCCCGGACCCAATTCGGGTAACAACAATCCGGCTATAGCTCTGATGGCCCTGGTCGGAACCTGCACGGACACGGTGTCGTCTTCTACCGTAACTGTCAACGAAGTCACGACGATCGGTTCGATTTGGCCACTGGCTCCGTACATGTCCTCTCCCACACTTCTGGGCTCAAGCGCCGGCGACGCATCGTTTTCTTCCGCTGTTACCCTGGCACGGCAATTGGCAGATATGGCGCACGGCGTGTCACCCGGCAAGGGCGTTCCGGATGGCTACGTAGTTCAGACCGCAAAACTCGATAGCCTGGCAGATGTGCTGAACGCGTGCGTCAATTCTTACGGAGGCACCGCTGGGGACGGAAGTTCGTGCGGACTTCTGTTCTCTCTCGGCAGTTTACGCGGGAGTACACCACCTACCGACACCATCAATGCC
>Ga0335073_10013387_pt1 | contig 11499 bp, 13 predicted proteins | sample Lox_Sample_22_FD_207093 | JGI IMG/M metagenome (GOLD analysis project Ga0335073, IMG submission 207093) | Soil microbial communities from Loxahatchee National Wildlife Refuge, Florida, United States - Lox_Sample_2.2 | ecosystem: Environmental > Terrestrial > Soil > Wetlands | place: USA... | reverse complement strand
GTAACGCCAGGCACTTTCGGTGATTTGTCCGCCGCTGGCGGCCCGGCTCCGGATGGCCTTGCCTCGCCGAGCCGGTCGACCCCGAATACGTCCTCAAGAACCAGCCGGGCACGTCCTGGGGACTTGAGATCAGAGGGTCCACAGTGCCTCGGTCGGTGCCATGCGGGCGGCGCGGATGGCGGGCCACAAGCCTGCGGCGGCGCCGATCAGGAGGGCTGCTGCCAGGCCGCCTGCCCACGCGAGCGGGGGTATGACGGTGGTCCAGCCTTTGGCGTGTGCGTAGATGGCTGTTGCGGCGGTGCCGGCCGCGACTCCTGCGGCGCCGCCGGCCAGGCTCAGGATGATGGCTTCGGCCAGGAACTGGGCGCGGATCTGGCCGCGGGTCGCGCCGAGGGCGCGGCGCAGGCCGATCTCGGAGCGGCGTTCCAGGACGGAGATGACCATGATGTTAGCGACTCCGATGGCGCCGACCAGCAGCGCGATAGCGCCTAGTCCGAGGAATAGCGTGTCGAACGCGCCTTGGGCGTCGGCCTGAGCGGTCAGGGCGGCTGACGGCTGGGAGACGGTGACGTATAGCGGGTTTTCGGGGTTGGCCTGGGCCGCCAGCAGGTAGTCGACCGCGTTGGTGCGGCCGGCTGCCGTACGCAGGTAGATGGTGGACGGGTTGCCGTCGAAGCTGAGGTATCTTTCTGCGGCCGGCCAGCCGACCAGGACGGCCGAGTCAATCTCGGGGGCTAGCGGGGCGGGCTTGAGGATCCCGGCTAGGTAGAGCCACGTGCCGCCGGTCCAGATGCGTTCGCCGGTCCAGATCTTGTCGATGCCGAGCCGCTGGGCTGCGGCGGCGCCGAGCACCGCGACCGGCTGGCGGGCGGTGGCGGGATTCAGCCACCGGCCGGTCATCATGGTGGTGCCGATCGTTGCCGGAAGGTTCAGGCTGGCCGCCTCGACCGACAGGGCGTTGGTGTCAGTTGCCGGGATTAGCGGCGTCCGGTAGACGTTCGCGGTGGTGACCGCTCCTGTTTCCTGGACGGCGGTGACGCCGGGCAGCCGCGAGATCATCGCGGGCGAGACGGCGGGAAGTTCGGCGACCTGGCCGGTGATTGTCTGGCCGTTGGTGACGGTCAGCAGGTTGGTGCCCAGCCTGGATATTTCAGCGAGCAGCCCGGCTGAGGAGGAGGCGGACAGGCCGAGTACCGCGACGATCGCGGCGACCCCGATGGCGATCCCTAGTGCTGAGAGCCCGGCGCGAAGCCTTCGGGTCCGCAAGCCGACCACCGCCAGCCGGGCCAGATCGGCCGGCCGGAGCCGGGCCGGTACGGGGCGTTGCGGTTCTGCAGCGGGCACGCGGGTGGTGGTGGTCATCTTGTGCCCTTCCTCCCGTAGGTGCTGGTGTCCGAGGTGATCTTGCCGTCGAGCAGTTCGATCTGGCGGGGCATGCGCTCGGCGATTGCCTGGTCATGGGTGACGACGATGATCGTCGCGCCTGCCGCATTCAGGTCGTCCATCAAGGCCAGCAGTTCCTGACCGGTCGCCGAGTCGAGGTTGCCTGTCGGCTCGTCGGCCAGAATGATCGCGGGACGGCCCGATAGGGCACGGGCGATCGCTACGCGTTGCCGCTGGCCTCCGGATAGCTGGGTCGGACGGGCATCGGGCCGGTCGGCTAGTCCGACCAGTGCCAGAGCCTCGGCGGCCCGTTCCCTACGCTGGGCGATCGGATAGCCGGCGTACAGCAGCCCGTCGGCCACGTTGTCCAGGATCGTGGCATGCTCGGCGAGGAAGAACTGCTGGAACACGAATCCGATCCGGCGGGCCCGCAGCGCGGCCACATCCCGGTCGCTGAGCGTGGCCAGGTCCAGGCCGGTCACCCGCACCGTGCCGGAATCTGGCCGGTCCAGGGTGCCCATCAGGTGCAGCATCGTCGTCTTTCCCGATCCGGATGGGCCGCGTACCGCGACCAGGTCGCCGGCCACGATCGTCACGCTCACCCCGGCCAGCGCCGTCACCGGCGGCGAGCTGGGGTATACCTTCGTCACGTCCACCAGTTCCAGTACCGGCGCGGGCTCATACACGCTCGCTGACTGCGGGCCGGAGACCGATTTAGTCGGGCCAGGCGTGGTGCCGGCGACCGTGTTGCCCGCGTTCATACCGACGGCACCACGACGCGCCGCCCGACGGCCAGGCCGGGTCCGGTCACCTGCACCAGGCCGGCGGCGTCGTCGAACAGCCCCACCGTCACCCGCACCAGCCGGTGACGGCCGCCCGCCAGTTCGACGCCATAGCCACCTGAGGGCTGCGCCAGCAGCGCGTCTACCGGCACTGTCAGCACGTTGCTCACCGAGGCCGTGGTGATCGTCACCGTCACCGGGGCGGAGTTGAGCCGTCCTGCGGCCTTCGGGTCGGCCATGGTGACTGTCACAGGAATCGTCGGGACGGACGGCCCGCTGGAGTCGGCGGTCGGCGCCGTGGCGACAGTTCCTACCTGGGATACCTCTCCCGGCGTAGTCGACCCGTTCGGCAACGTGATTGTCACCTTGTCGCCGGTCTTGACTTCGGTCTGCTGGGCGGCGTCCAGGCTGATGGTCACGACGGGGGTCAGTGACGACGCGGTCAGCACCGGCAGTCCCGGCTGAGCGGGGCTGCCGGGCGCGATCCCGGTCGTCCAGGCGGTGACGCGGGCCGCGCCGGGAAGGAACACTGCCTGGCCGAGCGGCAGCGTCCCGCTGACCGGCAGGCCGAGCTTAGCCTGCAGCAAACCGAGCGCGTACGCCGTCTCGCCCGAGAAGCCGTCCCATCCCGACCTGGGGCCCAGCGCTACCACGCTGGCGTATCCCAGGGCGACCAGGTCCGCGTTCAGTTCGGTCACGTCCGGGCCTATCATTCCGGCCGATAGGCTCTCGAACGACGGGACCTGGCCGTAGAGCAGCACGACCGGTTCGGCGTTCACCTCATAGAGGGCTTGGCCCTGCCGCACCGCCTGGCCGACCTGCGGCAACCAGGTGATCGTGCCGCTGGCCTGCTGGTTCACAGCCGTGTAACTGCCCGCGTCGGCAAGGGTGGCATCGACCTGGGTCTGCGCGGTCAGCGATCCACGACGCACCGGCGCCGTCGACGTCGCATAGGATCCGGCTCGCCGCCCGGGGCTCGCCGGGCCGTGGCCGGTCAATCCCGACAACGCCCCGGCCACCGCCGCGCCAGCAGCGGTCGCCAGGAGGAGCGCGACGGCCGCCTGCCACCATCGCGGCCTGGCCCGGTTCCGGTCGGCCGGTGGCGGGCCAGCCGTCTTGACCATCCCGCCGGGTGGGATGGTTCCCGTCATGACCTGTTTCCCTTGCTGGCAATGATCGCCATGCACGCCTTCCACGCGGCCTGGCCTTGCGGTGTGTCCAGTTCGGCTTGCAACTGGCCTTGCGGCAGACCGGAACCGGCGATCCCGACCCCGACCCCCCCGTTATGCACGATGATGTGCCCGCTGGGGTCAGGAAAGTTCTGCAGCCCGTGAGTGCGCATGCACTGGGCGAACTTCAGCGCCCTGGCCAGGATTGCCTGCTGCTCTGCCGCGCTCACCTGGAACTGCGCCGAGTGCGGCAGCAGGTTCTGGCAGGCGCTCGACGCGGACTGATACTGGGCCGACTCGACGTCGATCTGACCCAGGCTGAAGTTGCCGGTGCTGGTCGGGTCGGGAAAAGCAGCCTCGCCGTGCGAGCGCATGCACTCCGTATAAGCTACGGCCTTCCGATCGGCCGCCGAGCCGCCGACCCGAGCCGAGCCGCCGCACGCCGTCAACGCCACCGCTGTCCCCGCGATGGCCGCCGCCAGGACGGCCTGCCGCCTGAGCCGGCTCCGGCCGTGTCCGGTGTCCGCATCCATGATGATCGTCCTCGTTCGCCTTGTCCTGGCAGGCGGAAACCCGCATCCGGCCCACTACGATGCCCCGCGGATCGCGTGCGGCGCATCGGACCACCGGCCATATTGCGGGCAGCACAGTTAGCCCGCAGGCCTAAGCCGCAAGGCGGATGGCCCGCCGAAACCGGGCGGTTACCATCGGTGCATGTCCACCGTGCGGCGCCCGCTACTCAAGCGCATGCCATCGCGCGCCTGGCTAGCGCTCGCCTGGTGCGTGGCGATCGCCTACACGCTGGGCACCCCCCTGAAGAGGCTGCAGCTGCTGGCCGAAGGTTCCCCGCTCGCCGCCGCCGCGGGCGGGCTCAGCTCGATCGGCTGGCCGCTGGCGGCCAAAGCCGGCGTCCTGGCACTATCCGCAGGTCTTCTGCGCCGCAAGCCGCTGCTGGCCCTGGCCCTGCTGCTGGCCGGCTCAGCCGCAGCCGCGGCGGCATGGAATTCAGGCCAGATCGGGATCCTGCCGATCCTGCCGGCTGGCATCGAAGTCTGCTTCATCGCCGCCACCCGCCCGCTCCGCAGCTCCGTCACCGCCCTGGGGATGGCGCTCGGCGCGCTGCTCGGCTCCATGATCATCAGCGCGCCGGCGCTATCCCGCGCGGCCGCCTGGCCAGCGCTTGCGCTCGGGCTTGCCGTCATCGTCGCCTGGCTGATCGGCTTCGCTATCCGCCAGCAGCGCGCCCACCGCGAATCCCTGCTCGCCCAGGCCGCCATTCAGGCAGTCACCACAGAACGGCTCCGCATCGCCCGCGAGTTGCACGACATGGTCGCGCACAGCATCGGCATCATCGCCATCCAGGCCGGAGCCGGCAGCCGGGTCATCGACACCCAGCCATCCGAGGCCAGGAACGCCCTCGCCGCCATCGAGGCAACAAGCCGGGAAACGCTGGCCGGGCTGCGCCGGATGCTCGGCATCCTCCGCCAGGCCGAACCGGACCCCGCCGCAGGCCGCTCACCTCTTGACCAGATGCCAGGCCTTGCCGATATCGGCCGGCTCGCCGAGACGACCGCCGACGCCGGGCTCCGCCTCGACATCCACTCACACGGGGAACAGCGCCTACTCCCCAGCGAGGTGGATCGATCAGCCTTCCGCATCATCCAGGAAGCGGTCACCAACGTGGCCCGCCACGCCGGCACCGACAGCTGCCAGGTCATCATCGACTGGGCGCCCGACGAACTGTCCATCGAAATCCTCGACGATGGACGCGGATGCGCAGCCGAAACGCCCGTCAGCGGCTACGGACTCGCCGGGATGCGCGAGCGAACCTCCCTGCTCCACGGCCACTTCACCGCCGGAACGCGTCCGGAAGGCGGCTACCGAGTCACCGCGCGGCTGCCGGCGCCCGCCAGTTCCCGATGAGCGTGCGCATCGTTCTCGTCGATGACCAGCCCCTCATACGAGCCGGGCTGCGCGTCCTCATCGCCGACGCCGCGGGCCTCGAAGTCGCCGGAGAGGCCGGAACAGGTGCCCAAGCAGTCCAGGTCGTCCGGGACGTCCGCCCCGACGTAGTGGTCATGGACATCCGCATGCCAGCCATGGACGGCATCGAGGCCACCAGCTTGATCACCACCGAATCCGGCCAGAGCCGGGTCCTTATCCTGACCACCTTCGACGACGACGAGTACGTCTACGCCGCGCTGCGAGCCGGCGCGAGCGGGTTCCTCGTCAAGGACATGGCCATGGAGGACATTCTCGGAGCGATCCGCATTGTCGCGGCAGGCGACGCCCTCATCGCACCACGCATCACCCGGCGGCTGATCGAACACTTCGCCACCAAGCCCGCGCCGCGACCTCGACGGCCGGAATCCGCCGGCCTGACCGAGCGTGAACGCGAGGTGCTGGTCCTCATCGCAGCTGGCATGTCCAACAGCGAGATCGCCGTCCGCTTGTACATCAGCGTGGCCACAGTCAAAGCACACGTGGCGCACCTGCTGACCAAACTCGCCGCCCGCGACCGGGTCCAACTCGTGATCGCCGCCTACGAAACCGGCATCGTGTCACCACTACGCTGACCCACCGCCGACATGATTAGCCCGCCAATCCCAAATGACAGTTGCATAGCTTGACAACGCAGCGATCAAGCGCAAGGTTGCCATCTGGCTCGCTGAAGGCGGGTGCGGGGTCGGTCAAGCGTGGGGCCGGTGGTGTCGAACTGGACGGCTCACCGGACGAACCGTCCCATCCTGATCGAGGGCGACCCGCTGCCGGTGCAAACCCACTGACAGTCGCCGCTCTACGGCCTCACGCCCGTCGACGCAATCAGCTATGCCCCGCACCGATGGTTCGTCCTGTGACCGGCACCCCAGCGCTCTCGCCCAGGTCACCGGGACTACTGTCGAGAGCCTGGGCCAGGTACTGATATGGGTGACGGACAGTAGTTGCCGCTGCCGGACATGCGTGGCGCTAGTTAGCGGTTGATGAGCGCGCTGGCGGGGCGGTCACGGGGTTGAGTGCCAGATGGCGTCGATGGGCAGGGCGCGGAGGCGGTCGCCGAAGGGGAGGGTTTGCTGGCCGGTGTAGAGGATGAAGCCGGCGATGAACCTGGGGCCGAGGCGCTGGCTGAGATGGCGGAGGCCGGCTAGGTCTTCGGTGTGTATGGTTGCTCCGGCCTTGACTTCGATGGCTACGATCCGGCCGTCGGGGGTTTCGAGTACGGCATCGACTTCGATCTGGTCTTTGGTGCGGTAGTGGTAGAGGCGGGCGCGCTCGGCTGACCAGGTGAGCTGGCGGGCTAGTTCCATGACGACGAAGGTTTCGATCATCTGCCCGGCCGAGCCGTCTGGGTCGCCGAGCCGGGCCGCGTCCTGGCCGATCAGGTGGCAGGCGATGCCGGTGTCGGTGAAGGCCATTTTCGGGGTGCCGATCGCGCGGTGAGTCTGGCTGGTCGACCAGGCGGGGATCTGCTTGATGAGGAAGACGGCGGTGAGCAGTTCAAGGTAGCGGTTGAGCGTAGTGCGCGGGATTCCGGATTCGCTGGCGAGCGCTGCCGGGACCAGCAGGTTGCCGGATCGGCCAGCTAGCAGGGCTAGGAGACGGCGGAGCTCGCCTCGGCGTTCGATGGCGCTGATCTCCTTGACGTCGCGCTCGATCAAGATGGTCAGGTAGGAGTCGAAGAAGGCTGCGCGGCGGCGCGGAGCGCGCCGGAGTGCTTCAGGGAAGCCGCCGCGGACAACCCGTTCGAGATAATCGCGCTTGCGCAGGGTTGAGGTCCGGGACAGTGCGGGGCCGAGCGCGAATGCGGCATCGACGAAGGCGTCAGGGCACCGGTCGATCTCCCCTTGAGAGAACGGCCACAGTTCTACGATCTCCATCCGCCCCGGCAAGGCGTCGGGAAGTTGGCGCAGTGCGAGAACTTGCGCCGATCCGGTCAGCAGGAAACGTCCGGGGCGCGGATCGGTATCCACTGCGACCTTGATGGAACCGAACAACTCAGGTGCCAGCTGAATCTCGTCAATCACCAGAAGTCCGTCGTGATCGATGAAACTGGCTGGGTCGTCTTTTGCGGCCCGCAAGGTGGCAGGGTCGTCGAGCAACCAGATCAGCGAGTTGGGCCTTGAGGCGGCGGCAAGCCGGGCGAGGGTACTCTTGCCTGCCTGACGCGCTCCGTTCAAGGTGACGACCCTGGTATCTGCCAGCGCCTCGGTCACCAGCGCCTCGGCTCTGCGCGGTATAAGGTCAGGAGAATTGTCCACGCTCGCAGTATCGCAGCACGACGGGTCGTGCGTGGTCATCTGGCCGCTGGCTGTGTGGACGATCAGTCGCAGCTATCGTGGTCATCTGGCCGCTCGGCGCGCTGATGATCCCCGTGTTGACAAGCCGATTCCCGCTGCCAGATTTCCGCTTCAGGTTCGACCTCTGGTTTGAGAATTTTGCGTGCGATGTCCCAGTGCGGGCGTGTTTCTGCCTGAAGGCTTATGTGCGGCGTGGCTTGTTCGAGGATTTCATCGAGCCTGGCGGTCCATTGCGGGCTGAGCTGGGCTCGCAGCTTGCGGTTGGTGCGCAGGAAGTCTGAAGTCTCGTCCGGTGTCCATGGCCGCTCGCGTTCGAGGTCGATCGCCTCGCGCAGCAGAAGGGGAGCCCGCTGGTGCTCACTGATTTGGTATCGGGGGGCTGCTTCGCCGCGCCGGAACACGCCGGCGTAGTCGGCGAGGTGCTCGCGGTAGATGACGTCGGCCAGGTCGAGAACCCCGGCATAGGCCCGGTCGGCGTTCGCCTGGACGGTCAGGTGGCCGTGGCCCTGTCTGCGACTTGTTCGGCGTAGCGGCTGAGAATGCCAGGTTGCTCATCGCCGCGGGCACGGCCAGGAACATGGCCTCGATCCGAAAACCCGCGTCACGGTAGGCCCGCAGGTGGACGGTGGCGCCACGGCTGTCCTGGGCGGTCTCGTACTTGAGGGCGTTCAGGCGGGCGGAGCGCACGTGGTCGTGTGCCTGGGCCAGCCAGGCCCAGCTGTCCGGTCCGAGGTGAGCAGTTCGGGAACGATCTCCTCGCGGAAGATCCGGCGGCCCTCCAGGGGAGGGAGCAGGTACTGAGGCGCGGCCGGATCCCCTACCGGATTGCGCCGGGCATAGATCCGCCACGCCGCCCGGTCCAGGTTACGCATCCATGTCCTGGCTGATCTCGCGGGCGAGGTCCGCGAACCGGCGCCGCGCGGCTGCCACGGCCGCGCGGTCAGCCGGATCAAGCTCCTTGCGTCGCCGGGCGCACTCAACCCGGCCTGATCTCGCTGCCGCTATCACTGCCGGGTCGGGAACTGGCTTGGATTCCTCGGCGTGAATCCGGGCGGTGTAGGCGCCAACCGCTCCGTTGATGGCCTCGATCGCCGCCTCATACGCCACGGACTCCTCCGTGGACCACGTAAACCCTTCGAGATCTCCGAGCACCGGTCGAAGCCGATCGTGATCCGTCACCAGTCAGCACTTCCTGGCTTTAGGCAAAGGCGAGTCGATATCGGCGACTCCGGAGCCTTTATCGCCAGCGCCTGGCTAAGAAGACTGGGTTCTCGGTGCGTCGCTCGCCAGCGTCACGATAGTCAGAGCGGATACGCTGCTGCGCTGGCTCGGGGACGGTGCCGGTGGAACGCGGAGGCGCCACAATAATCTAACCCTGGGTGACCGGCGTTAACCGCAAAGCACTCCCGCAAGCAGAGAGTAGCGGACCAGGTGTCCACGCCAGCATTTACCGGACAAGACTCAGGATATTTTCGCAGGTCAGGTGGGGCGCCCGGGGCTCGAACCCGGAACCTACGGATTAAAAGTCCGCTACTCTGCCATTGAGCTAGCACCCCTTGGCTCCCGCTCGTTGCGGCAAGCCATCGCACGAAGCGTACCGAGTCCGGCGGTACTCGCGCTCGTCTGCGAATGCTAATGGAACCGAACGTTGCCCCGATGTGTTCCGGGGAAGCACGTTAGCATCCGGGTGGTGGAAAGCGCGTTCTATGAGCAGGTCAGTCCGGACAGCTACCTGTCGACACCGGCGACGGCTGGTCCGTGGTCGGTCGGCGCGCAGCATGGGGGGCCGCCGTCGGCGCTGGCGGCACGGGCGCTTGAGCTGCATGAGCCCGATCAAGGACAGCGGCTGGCGAGGGTCGCGGTCGATATCTTGCGCCCCGTTCCGATCGGCAAGCTTTCACTCAGGACGCGGACAGTCCGGCCGGGTCGCCGGGTCGCGCTGCTTGAGACCGTCATGGAGTCGGACGGGCGGGAAGTACTGCACGCGCGGGGCTGGCGTGTCGAGCGTCCGGCCGGGCCGGTGCCCGAAGTAACGGATGGCCGGCCCGCGGAGCCGGTGCCGCCTGAGAGTGACGGGCCGCCGCCGGAGATCTTCGTCAGCCGGCCGGATGGATACCTGTCGATGATCGAGTGGCGGTTCCTGCCGTCAGGAGGAGGACTGGCGGTCAGGGAGGGGCCAGCCGGTCTTGAAGCCGAGGTCAGGCGGGCCTGGGCACGCTCGCGCATTCCGGTGCTCGCAGGCGAGGAGCCGACGCCGATGATGCGGACCCTGCTCGTCGCCGACTCAGGAAGCGGCCTCGGGGCAGCCCTGCCACCTTCCGGCTTCATCTTCATCAACGTTGATCTGACGGTGGTGACGGAGCGGGACCAGGCGGGCGAGTGGCTGCTGCTCGAGGCGTCGACCGTGATCGGAGCGGACGGAACAGGGCTGGCGACGACGAGGCTAGCCGATCCGGGCGGCTCTTGCGGTCAGGCCATGCAAACGCTGCTAGTAGCGCCGCGCTGACGTACCCTGGCATGCACGGCCGCGAAAGCGGGCCGTACATACCGGGAGGAAAATCATTAAATGACCGCCATCGAGCTACAGGGCGCCTACAACGTCCGTGACCTCGGCGGCTTGCGTACCAAAGACGGACGGATCACCAGGCCTGGCGTGATCTACCGTGGCGACTCACTCGACAACCTCACGGCGGGCGACGAGAAGATCCTCTTCGAGAAGCTGGGTATCGGCACGATCGTTGACCTGCGCACGCAAGCCGAGACCGAAGGCAAAGACCTGTATTTTCCCGTGCCGCGTTGCAGGTTTTCGCTGCTCGTCGAGGGCAGGCTCGGGCATGAGCCCTTCCCGTCTGATGACCCGGCCGAGCTCGGCAAGGTCTACCTGGCCAACCTGGAGAGCGGCCGCGCGGCGGTGAAGGGCACCTTCGACATCATCGCCGCCAACCTCAAGGCAGGGGTCGCGACGTTGTTCCACTGCGCCGCAGGTCGCGACCGGACCGGGGTCATGGCAGCGCTGCTGCTCGGGCTGGTCGGCGTGACAGACGGGCAGATCGCCATGGACTATGTGCAGAGCAACAGGAACGCGCGCCGAGTTACCAGAAAGCTCGCCGAGAATCCGCTTTACGCTGACAACAATCACGATCGGCCAGAGGTCATCCTGCTGCATGAACGCACGATCTTGAACTTCATGCGGCTGCTCCGTGATAAGTACGGCACCCCGGAGCTTTTTTGCAGAGAATGCGGAGTTTCTAAAGAGACCATCGCCGTGATCCGTGAGCTTTTCCTGACCCGTCAAGCCGAGGTCCCCGTCCTTACCTAGTCATCAGGCGGCTCGCCCCAGTCGATGTTTACGGTAGCTGCGGCGTCTGGATGGCGCTCGAGCCAGTCGCGCGCGAACGGGCAGAGCGGTACCAGCGTCAGGTGCTCCCTTGCGGCCCGCTCGACCGCTGCCGCGACGAGCCGGCCGCCTAGTCCGTGCCCGGCCAGCGTCTCCGGCACGCCGGTGTGGACAAGAATCAGCCGGTCGGCTCGCCGCCGGTAGACGAGTTCCGCGATCTCGCCGTCCATCGCGATCTCGAACCGGGAATCCGCATGATCATCAGTAACCTCGGCCGCACCGCTCATGTCTTAATCGTCGCACCGGCAAGGCCCGTTAGCGAAGTGAGATTTACCTGAGAAGCGCGAGCAGGACCTCCGCGCCGACCGGGCGGAATCCGGAGGCAAGGAACGTGCGGACGCTGGCCGCGTTGCCTGGTGCGATCTGTGCCCACAGGTCGGTAGCGGGGGGCGCCAGGTGCCTGGCGGCGATGGCGAGCTGGCGGCCAAGGCCCTGGCCCCTCCGGTCCTCATCGACCTCGACCGCGGTTTCCA
>Ga0335073_10013385_pt1 | contig 11500 bp, 8 predicted proteins | sample Lox_Sample_22_FD_207093 | JGI IMG/M metagenome (GOLD analysis project Ga0335073, IMG submission 207093) | Soil microbial communities from Loxahatchee National Wildlife Refuge, Florida, United States - Lox_Sample_2.2 | ecosystem: Environmental > Terrestrial > Soil > Wetlands | place: USA: Florida... | reverse complement strand
TACCCAAGGGTCTCCCTTAGATAAGTTGACAGTTAACACTATCATTGGACTTCATTTAACGACCTCTTATTCCTTACTGCTCTAAAATATCTCTTTATGTCCTTTACGAATTTTCAATGTCTTTTCAAGCCGTAGACTATCTTTTCATATCCCTTTTACCCAAAGATTTGTAGTTACGGATTCCATTTCCCACCAGAAGCTAAATTAGTCTTTGTAGTGTTTTAACTTTTCAGTCCAGAAAATGAACACGGTAGCCTTTTCATTGAACATGAAGACTTTACAAGTCATACCTAGGCTAGGCTATCTATATATCGGATCAAATGAAAAAGAACGAAGATCTGTATTTGTGTTGTTCTTCGGAGTTTTATAGCTGAAGTGTCGACGCGACGAATATAGTTACCAACGATAAAGCAAGCAACGTGTTGAAGAAGCGAATATTTTGGAAATTAAGATCTAGGAAATAAACTTCGGATCAAGGAACCCGATTCAATACTAGTGGCTGAAATTGGGTTTGATCTGGGGACGGGTCCGATTATCCCGGATTTGTTATATTTACTTCGATGATGAGTACTTGTCGTTTCCAAGAGTTATCATCTTTACTCAAGAGATTCACGAAATGGCAGAACCAAAGTCAAATACTCACACGGCCAACGAGATCCTAAGTTCTAGCGATCACACTCCAACAAATCATGATGCTGACTTGGACGCTGCAATCGGTCGAGATTTCACCGTCGACAATGATGATCTTCCGAAAGGTTATTATTTCAGCCCAAGCTTCATTGGATCAATGTTCGCCATTGGAGCAAACTTGTGCTCTGGTACTGGAGCTTTTACTTTAATCGCTCCGATCTTGAGCTTCATCGACGAAGATATCGGTCCCAGTCCCAACCTAACTTGGGTTGCGCTGGCTTATCTTCTGACTACTTCCATCGGGTTCGCTTTCGTGGGAAGATTGTCAGATATCTTTGGTCGTCGATGGTTCTATATCTTTGCAGCAGCTCTTGCTACTGTTGGTTCTATTGTTGCTGCTACCGCACAAAGTATCAATGTGTTGATCGCCGCCGAATGCATTATGGGTTTCGCAGCCTCCGCACAGGTTCTCTATGGACGTAAGTCTATCCATGAACTAGTTAAAGCAATGTTTACCAGCGTAAAGCCCCTATTAGTGAACTTGTTCCCATGAAATACATGTTCTGGGCTCAAGGATATGTGTATGATTTTCGGTTTCGATGAACTTACATTTCTTTAACGCTCTCCTAGAGTGCTATGGACCATTCCTACGAGTAGTTTAGGTCCGGCAGTAGCCTATGCGTTCTTGTATCAAAGCAAGGTTGGCTGGAGAGGAACTTTTTACTTCCTCATTGCTCTCAATGTTGTTACTACGCTCCTGTTATTCCTTTGCTACCGACCACCAACCTTTCACATGAAGTATGGTGATCGAGCTATGGTGCGATACCTTAAGGATTTTGACTATGTTGAAGCTTTTCTTTTTGTTGCCGTGTTATTACTTTTCCTCATTGGTATTTCTTAGGATGGTTCTTTGTACCCTTGGTCAGTTCAATTATATCATGGTCAGCGTCTTCTAACAATAACACAGGAAATCGGCCCATGTCATTGTCATCATAATTGTCGGATTTTTCCTTATTGTTGCGTTTATTGCCTACGAAGTGTTAATGAACCTAAAAGAACCATTTGTACCGGTACACCTCTTCAAATCCCGAGGGTTTATTGTTTCAACACTTATGTGGTCTTTGGGAGCTTCAGTCTATTATGCGAACGCCATTATTTGGCCCAATATGGTGAACGCATTGTATGCATCTGGCCACGGTGTGATGTGGGCAGGATGGGTTTCATGTCTTCCGAATGCTGCTATCACTCTTGGAGAAGTTTTTGTACCTCTTGGTACGATGTTGAAGAACAGACATATACAAATTAGAGTTGTGTTCTTGATTGGTAGCGTATTCGTTGCTTGTAAGAAACCTTAGGGCTTGTTTTTCGTCCAACTGCTACTGCTACTGCTACTGCTACTGTTACTGCTGCGCAGGGGCCTCTCGCCCCGACGCTGCTAGTGCGCCACTCTTGCTACCAGCCATTTTGCGTGGCGCGAGGAGTGACTGACCAGCTGGCACGGGGAAACTAATCGGTGGCTCGAGAACTGCTACTGCTACTGCTGGAGCAGTAGCAGTAGCAGGCGCGAAAACAAGCCCTCATATGCATCCATAATCCAGCAAATGCAACAATTTATCTCGTTTTTACCGAGAAGTATCCCTTATAACCCCGTAGCTATGCAGTTTGAAAGTAATGTCGTAAAACCCGAGAAATATTGACGATTTGAGGGTAATATCCAGAAAAGCAACAGCTCTCAGTGTCAAGTTTTATCGTGAAAACCGAGAAAAACAACAGTCTTGCACGTTTTGATCGAGGAGGAATGAGATTTTGAGGGGAAATTCAGAGATTTTCAATCATCGATATCATACGGGGCACAGGAGCCTGTTATTGTCGTTAGAAACGTGAAATTAATGATAAAAGGGGGTAAAAATCCACATACGGAGTTGAGAATTGCCACGACTTTCTTCTCGAGCTTGAGATTGACAAGCAGTAACACGGGAATTACCGATGTTAAGCAGCTAATTTCTCGTTAAAACTAGCTAAAAATGCGTGATTTTACTACTTACTTTCTCAATGGTAAACCGTCCAAAGAGAGACTCGAACAACAAGAGAAGGCTGGCTCTGTTTCACATTATTTACGAGGAAAATAGTTAAAATTAAGGTAAATTACCGATGTTTGCCAATGGTCTTGGGAATTTTTTTTGGCTCATGACCATATTCGGTGAGTGTTTCCGGGTTCTTTACAAGAAATTAGCTCTATTATCTCAGAAAATAGAAGAAGATACTTACAAAGAGTCCCTTACAAACCATATACATCTCCAGCATTGAGAGCTAAATATCGTTAGTGACGTTAAAATGTACAATTTTTCTCGCAAATTACCATATAGTCACATCCACATGGGAGTAGGTTGGAAGTCATATTGCCATTCTCGTCAAATACGTGATTCAGTTGATTTTCTGCCGGAATTCGCTACAAAAGTGAGCAAATTCCTCGTTAAAAACGTGAAAGCTAATGACTTACTGCTTGACTTCTGCGACAAGTGTAGCAACGGGGAAGGGAGTCTGCATGACCCCAGAAATTTGCCCTATTTTCTCGTTAAAAACCATAAAAAATTGTCGCTTTGGGGAAAAAAGACATACATCAATTTCAGTTCCATGTCTCGGTCTTGCTCGGCCTATACCTGAAAGTCAGCAAATATTGGGGTAAAATACAAGGAAAATGTGGACTGGATCTCGATCCGAGTCTTCTCTTTCTGCCTGGTAAAAAACGAGAAAATATTTTACCTTTGTGGGTTTTGTCCCGGGAGCCCAACGCTCAGCCCACTGGGCCAGAGCACGCTCTCGGCGCTGCTCTGGGGTCTGCCTAGCCCTAAAAAACGTGAAAATCAGCATAAAACCACGTAAATAGCGTAAATATGGGATCTAGAGAGCGTGATATCACTTACTTGGGAGCCATAGTTGCATAAAAAGTGGGAGAAAAGCGAGGTAAGTGGTTGAGATTTGGGAGACGCGCAGCGCGTCTCGGAGCCGAATTAACATTTTCCGAGGCTTAGTCAGCGATAAATTGATGCCTGACAGTCACAGTCTACGGAGGTGCGCGTTAAAAGTTTGGCCGTATGCCTTGATGCCTTGATTCCCTTTCAAACTTCTTGCCTCAGGCATTAATTACAGCCCCCTAAATTGATAGCGCCTTCGGCTACTATTTTTAGTGGATAGCCCCTAGAATTGGCGTCTCTCCCGCTAATAAATTAGCGGGAGCCGTTTTATGCCTAAGGCAAATTTTGCGAAAAGTTGTAAGGCTACAAGGCATAAGTGGCCAAACTTTTGACGCGCACCTCCGTATATCTCTCCGTGTAGAAAAATACAAAGATCGAGCTTGTTTTATTATCGTACTCTACGCGTGTTTTTAATAGGTTCCCAAGTCTTGTACTCTATGTCTGCCTCGCAGCGCCACATTCGGGCTGTACGGCCACAGCCCCGAGCGAGGCCAAAGCGAAACACAGGGAGTACAACCCTTTTTACATCTCGATAATCATGGCGTGCCTCCCTGACTAGATTTGCGGGTGATAAGATCCCTCAATATGCGACTCTTTCTCATACTTGAGGCTTGGATGGCGGCGAGGCAACCTTTAAAACGTCTCTGAATGTACTGCGAAGAACAAGGCTGAATAGTACTAAGGCCGGCTTTTGCGGAGAACAGGCCAAACATGATTGCAATGATTCGCTAGAAGTCGGCCTATCCTTGATAATATAGCTAAATTATCTGAGTAGAATCCCTTCTAGGTCATCTGTGTGGCTGCCATTCATTGTCTCTCCGTCCATCGCACTGTGGATGTAGCAGCTTCCAACAAGCTGTACACTGTTCATAAATGTGCCCCGACACATTGCACATCTACAGATCGAGGGATAAATGGTGTTCGACCTCCCAACAAGATGAACACCTCGTCACCCGCCTGTGCTTGTTTCGGTCTAAGTTCGATGCTGTCATCGCTGCACGTGAAGAAACATCGATCCAAGGTGGCAACTCTGATGGAATGGTCCATTACATTGACCGCGCTATTCTGCCCATATGATTCACCCAACAGTGAACCTTGCCTTGGCCTTGGATCTTGGTCCAGGTCAGCGTAACTCAACTAGCTTTTGAACGCGGCACGATCTTCACAGGACGCCCGCCTGTAGCCTGTTGAGCTGTTGGGCTCGCGGATCAAGTCGCAGCATAGTGTCCGCCAAAATCGATCTGAGAAGTTGGCTTCTGTATCGAAAAAGCCGGAGAAGCTTCTTTCAAGAGGTTTTGTCGGTGTCCACTTCCACACGGCCCACCATGACTTCCAGGTATCCACTGCTACTAATTTGCCATCTGTCTTAGACAGGGTAAATTCTGAGACATGGTCGACTGCGCAGAGCCGAAACCCACGTAACGAGATGATAGATGATGTTACAGCTTGGCAGTCGGCGGTAGAATCCAGTGGCGCCTCGAAGAGTTGGGTAGAGAACAACAATTCCACTTCGTGTGGTTCTTGAGGGCTCGTCCAGTCCGACGCCCAAGAGGGAAGCTGAGGGAATTTTGTTTTGTCGGGATTCCCGATGAGAATGTCCAGGCGACTCCTACCTTGGAGAATATGAAGAGCTGTTTGGCGGAAAACTTGAGTGCCGTCCAAAGAGTAATCAGGTTCTAATGGCTCGCTGCGTTCCCAGTTTGTTACCAAGCTTGTGAGAGCGTATACGGTACTTTGTCTCTATCGTCCGAGCTCTTCCTGGACTTGAACTTCCAGTGCAGCGATAGGAGGTTGACATTAACAATCTCAGTGACTTGAGCACGTGAATTCGAATGTGAATCTATCTCCTTTTCCTTTCCCTTTCCATTTGAGGCAGAGGATATCAAATTGTCCATATATCCAGGGGAGGCATACTTCGCCCTTCGAGGTGATGCTGAGAAAGCCAGAACACAGGCCATGGCCGAGCTCAAACCCAAGATTCAGGCCTTGTATGACGCTGGTGCACCGCTATTTCCTCGTCACCTCATTCAAGACGTCCGTGACCAGCTCAGGAGATTAAATGGAACTTGTGGCAAGGTCATCGTGAGAGGTATTGATGGAAATGAGGTCGAGTTTAACGTAGAGACCCGGTCACACAATCCCTTTTGGCTCGGAGAAGGAATTTGTCATGTATTTCTCGCCCTTATTCCTACTCTACAAACTCTTGTGCTCATATACGTTCAGCGGAGGTCCATTCATCCACTATAGTTCCATTCAGCAGTTAACATTCACCGATGCTTTTGCAGTTCTGCGCCTTGCTAATTGTAGCCTTCGGATATATCACCATATGAGAGAGCGTAGCAAGTTCTCAAAAGAACTACTCGACCCTACACCTTCCCAATTCTTTGAAAGCTTTAGGAGCGTCTTTAAAATGAACCGGCAACTTTGGGAAGAAAGCGAGCAATGCAAGAGACTCATTACATCATTCCAGTCAATCTCTTTCAATATCCAACAAATCATCGCCTTCACGTTCGGTTCCATTCAGACTGATACCACTAATCCTCTATGTTCATTGTTTTAGCACGCATTGATTTTGACCCTTCATTGTATAATCAGCTAACGTCAAGGGCATGCCATCTTCTGCTACGCTTAAGACCCAGCGTACAGCGAGATTGACAAGTCGATCTTAACAGAGAGCGGCATTGTAATCCTCGATGACCCAGACGGTTTCCTCAAGGTGGATGAGAGAACGTTGATTCTTTCATTCGCTGCTCAAGCTCCTGTCAAGCAAATTGTCTTGGAACTTGTCTGACCAAGTATGATTATATGGGACAGAGACAATAATCATAAACTTGACGTTCCAATGTGAGATCCTCTCCATCTCTCAAATACTCAGGACCAGTGGCCTTGCTGACCATTGAAAGGGCTGATCCGGAATCTCGCCGCACTTCTCAAGTGATCCGAGACCATTACGAGACACATGCACTCCCGTTAGACAAAGAGTCGTTTTCAAACGCGGTCATGTACTTAAGGCGTCCAGATAACGCACTCCTGAAGTTTATTTGACGGACACAGAAGGTGAGGATATCTTCATAATTATATGCTGCGCCGTCCCTGAGAGACGTCAGCACTCTTGAATGCTATGAAGTGATGGACTAAGAATTTGCGCGGTGCTGGTAAAAGTGAAACACGGCACGCGGTCATGGACGCACCTAGAAACCTGCCAGTCACTGAAAAAAGACTAATAATGTCGCACTAGGGTGTACTAAAGGGAGGTTCTTTCGGGCAGGCAATGAGTTGTATTCTGCAGCTTGTTCTACGGAATTCACGGCAAGATCTGTTGCAGTTTGCGCGACTGACGTAGAGTAATGTTGCAGAAAGTTGAACGAACTGTGACATTGCAGATCCGCTGGCTGGATTGACCATCGGGAAGTGGCTTTAGATGTGACACATTCGCTCCAACTGCCATTCGTGTCGTACGTGAATAATTTCAGGGTATCAAATGCTCCGTAGTTAGCAACCCTAAGCGTGACGAGCTGCTTAAATGTCGTGATGATATGTAAATTCTTGACGTCTTATGCCATGCTTTGCAGTGCCATGTTAAGAAGAACGCTATTATTTCTTTCCTTTCTTCTTCTTCTTACCTCCACCGCCTGTCTGGCCGCCTTTCGCATCCGCCGCGACATTCTTCACCTGCTGCGTCTCAGGAACGGGTGTGCTTGTACGCGGCGCGTTCTCAGCTGCCGTGATATCAGTCATCGTAATATCTGCCCTTTGGTGTAAGCCAAATCGATCACTCAGACCGAAAGTAAGGTCGCAACCTTCAACTTGGTCCGGCAGCGCCGCCATGCTCCTTCCCAGCCGTCCCAGACTGCTTATCAGTCGACCCACTTCCGCCGCTTTGTCAGTCCGATATTTCAGGCACACTCCCGAGCTCGGATCGTAGGTCTTCAGGATCAATTCTGCCCTAACCGTTGGTGCTTGTATGGAAGTGTCTGCGTCTTGAGCTGAGGATTCTGCATCTTTTGCAGGTCGTTTTCGCTTCTTGCTTTTGGTGTCATCGTCTGGAGGGACGACGGAGTATTTGGTCGTTATTCGCGTCTACAATTTGATGGTTAGCTCGGAAGTTTGTATTGACTGTAGGGAGGCACGAACAGAGCTTGGGTACGCTTTAAGGAGCAGAGAGGACTGCTGGAGCCACTCCTGGCTCGATCGTAGGTAGGGCATTTATGAATCGAAATGTCAAATTTGTGGGTTGGTAGCATGTTGCTTGCAGGAAGTTCGCGAGTTCAATTTCAAAAAGCTTCGGGAAAAACTTCGGCAGGTTCAACGAGTCGAAACTCTGATTGGCTCGAAATGTTCAATCTACCATACACACCCTGTGTCAAAGCGAAGCAATTTGGTTGGGGTATCTTTTTGCTAGAGCAATTAATGGCATCTTCGGATACGTGGGTGTGGTTGCGATCGCTGTCTGAGTTAGACTTCTGCTTGGATGACTCAAGCCGCACGGTGCTTTATGATTTGGACTTGGGAAGCCATATAACTATCGATCTCCCACCTCAATATTGCTCGAGAGCTTAGTTTGTACAAGACCGGGCGAAGTCTGAGTGATATGCGACTTTAAGCAGTTCAGTTCACAAAGTGCACCCTTCACCCTCGGACGAAAGTATGGATGCTCAGGACGTCGATTCGCTCACAAATCCAGAAAGCCTAGACGCTGACTCTCAACCCAATGCTGATGACCTAATACAACGCACTAGACATCTCCTGGGGGAGATAGAGACATTTAAAGCTCATCTGAAAACGAAACGCAAGCTAAACCGCGTAGAATATCGACACTTTGAAAACGACGTGAAGAAAGATCTGAAATATCTCGAGACTTTGTGTGAGACAAAGCGCTACGACGAAGCTTCTCGACATGCTATCAAGTCATCGAATCTACCATTCATGCAAGCCGTTTGGGATGCTGCAAAAGGAGCAAGGGATATCGTTCGTTTGAAACGACACTCAACGACTGTGGATGTTATAGCTGAAGGTGGTGCGGAATGGATCAAAGTATCCAACCTGACAGAAAGGCGGCTTTTGCTAGATATGGCGAAAGAGGGCTGGGAATGGGATGAAAATTTGGAGGACGAGGGCGACGACGACTACAACAACGATGACAACGACGACAATGATGAAGACGCTGGTGATGGAAAAGGTGGTATGGGGTCCAGGTCAAATGCGGAGCGCGATGGCACCACATTACCGCTTTTGAAGGTGGTCGATGACTTGTTGAAACAAGCAAAGTCAACGAGAATAAGATACAAGCATCCACGAGTCAAACTGCTCCTTCCCAAAATTTCTGCCGGTAGCGTCCGGGAGGTTGATGCTGTCATAGACCGCATTTCTGAGCTTGGGGTAATAGTCATTTGCGCCAACGACCTTCCGTCGCCGTCGCCTGTGGATGATGTGCTTGACGAGATGGTAGTCGATGAATTCGCCGACTTTTCAGACACATTGAATATCGATTGTACAATACTTTTGGCCATCGTGTCCGATATCTCACATTCTCAAGTTGTAGAACTCCCGTGGTTCAACTCAGCCATCAAACGGCAACTAGAGATGGAAGTTAAAGAGCAGCTTCTACCTTCGGCACTATGGCCAGCCATGAGAGGGAGAAGATTGGTCTGCACCAAGGAAGCGGCGAACCGTATGCGAGAGCTAGTCGACATGATTGGAAGCGAGACGGAACATGCCAGAACGCAATTATTCATGGGCGATGATAAATCGAAGTCACAAAATGAGCTCATTCATGACTTTCAATCTCTGTCTGAGCATCAAGTGCCACCAGATTGGCAGCTACCGATCTCTGTCGTGGAGTATCAACAATCATGGCTGGAAAAGCTGCCACCGGCCGCTGCTGTGGTGGAGTCTCGACTCACGGACATTAATAAGTCTATATTCTTGTACGGTTGGGCGGCTGGAATTACGACCATATCATCAAATAGAACTGCTGCAAAACTTATTGACAGCATCATAGAAGAGAGTAGTACAAGCGAGGACGAGACAGGGCCTCACATCTGGATTTCTCCCGCCAGCAGGAGTTTAGTTGCCAAAGAGAAGGAGAGGAAGACATGACGGTATGGAATGCCATTTATTACAGTGCAACGATTTTATCATCGCATATAAACACTGTTAGGTGCTAGAGTCTTCAGGAGCTGTCTTGTAGAACGGTCCACCACCACTCCTTCGCCGTTACGCTTTTCGTCGTATTGCTACGCAGATGAACGTCAGTCGACCCTTCAATCCACCTAGCGACTCCAATTTCAACGAGCCATTGTAATACCATTTCGATCTCCCACGACCAGATGAGCCCCTTGAAGCTCACTTGCAAAGAGTCGATGGTACTACCCGCCCGTACAGCAATGAGATAGGCAACTGTGGTGACCATATTCTCCCAATTTTCGCGTAGAAAATTGCCATGAATGTCAACCCAATACGGAATTCGCTCCACATCGTTCCCATCACCTTTTGGAGCCATTGGTATGTGGACTTTTTGAAGCGCGCTTACAATCGAAAATCCCATGACGAACGAAGCAGTCGGGTGAATTTCCACAGGCCATCGCAAAAGCTTCATATCTGCGTACTTGCCGTTGGCGTAGTGTGCTTTCTTCCCTAAACCCCAGACACTGATCTTCGGCAATGGGTGACCCGAGTTATTGTTCTTTGGAGAAAGACGCGGAATGATTTGGATCCTCCCATGAGCCATCAACTCTGTGATGCACAGAATCTCGCCGTCGCTCACTAGATCCGGAACAACATAAACTCTATCTTCTTCCTTCTTAGCGGCGAATATGGAATCGAGTTTCTTCTTGAATGTGATGGCTTCAACAAAGTGTTCGCGCTGTAACTGGCGGATGAAGATGCATTTTTTCGAATTTGCTGTGTTATAATGTTCGGCAAGATGGTAGTTTCGTCCACCAGTGGGCTTCTCTCGCCCACGGTAGGTCTGCACGATGATTTTACTTTCTTGGAGTTGCTGGATTGCCATAGTAAGTAGTGGATCTCCCAGACGCCTCAACTTGGCGTGTGCAGATGCAGCATCGTAGTAGTTTTCTGGAGTCGCGATTGAGGCTCGAGCCCAGGATTTGGCAAGTTCCATCTCCGCAGAACCGAATCCATCCTTCTCCACGGTCTTTTGATTGACATCGGTTCTCGAGGAAGTCAATTCGACGCAGAACCGGAGTTCGTTCATAATCTGTTCCCTCAATATCATCGTTGAAATTTCCCTGTACATGCTTTCTCTTGTGGCTACCTCGGTTTCCACACGATCTTCGTCTTGTTCCATCACGAATCTCTTTTCAAATTCTTCTCGGATTGTTGGCAGCTCAGTGTCTCTGCTATCGATCATGACGTTTTCCCCAGCCCATTTCACAATGCCTTCCCAATCATAGTCCTCGGGATGCTCGTTGTTCAGTCTTGGTACTTCATCTTTTTCATACGCCGCGAGGAAAGCGCTCTGGAAAGTACTTTCGACACGTGCAATAACGTCGCGATGATATTGAAGCATGATTGCCCACCGCTTTCTGAAGCTTGTTTCGTCGAAATTTGCGTAGTCTTTGAAGAGACGACACACTATGGGCCAGTGAATAGTTTGAGCAGGTCCACCAGCAAGCGTACGAATGGCAATGATACTGAAGAGAAGCCTCTTCGCAGCCACTGGTGTGATAAAGCAGGTTGGATCACCTTGCTTCGACTTTGCGTTACCAGCCGAGTGAGGAGTTTTCTGCGCACTCCATACTTTGAATTTGGACACAGTTTGTTGAGGTTTAGCCGGTATCCAAGGAATTCCTGGAGGTTGTTCTATTTCAAAGGCTCCTTCTTGAGCTGTGTAGGATGACAAAGCGGTAGACCGTGTTACAGGCAATGGAGTG
>Ga0335073_10013383_pt1 | contig 11501 bp, 11 predicted proteins | sample Lox_Sample_22_FD_207093 | JGI IMG/M metagenome (GOLD analysis project Ga0335073, IMG submission 207093) | Soil microbial communities from Loxahatchee National Wildlife Refuge, Florida, United States - Lox_Sample_2.2 | ecosystem: Environmental > Terrestrial > Soil > Wetlands | place: USA... | reverse complement strand
CAATCGCCAGACGTACGAGGAGATGGGCGATCCCGAGACAAACTCGCGCATTACCCAATACGAAATGGCGTACCGGATGCAAACCTCGGTTCCGGAATTGGTCGACATGAGCCGGGAGCCGCAAGCCACGTGGGATTTATACGGGGAGGACGCGAAGGAGCCGGGGACGTACGCCTACAATTGTCTGATGGCGAGACGGATGGCGGAGCGCGGAGTGCGCTTCATCCAGGTCTATAAGCGCGGATGGGATGTGCACACCAACGTGACCGGTATCCTGCCGATCCTGTGCCAGGAGACGGACCGCGCCACCTATGCGCTGGTAACCGACCTGAAGCAGCGTGGCTTGCTGGACGACACCCTGGTGATCTGGGGCGGCGAATTTGGGCGAACCGTTTATAGCCAGGGCGGCCTTACGCCGGACAACTATGGACGTGATCACCATCCCCGCTGCTTTACCACCTGGATGGCGGGCGGCGGAGTGCGGCCGGGAATCAGCTTCGGCGAGACCGATGAATATAGCTACAACGTGGTCAAAGACCCGGTGCCGGTGCGGGACTTCAACGCCACCGTTCTGCATTGCCTGGGAATCGACCACAACAAGTTGACATTCAAATTTCAGGGATTGGATCAGAAGTTGACCGGCACGACACCCGCGAGCGTGGTCAATCAACTGCTTGCGTAATGTTTAAAGCTAAGGCCCTGGCGCCGGGAGCGGGCAAGAGTCTCTGGGCGACCGCATTCGTAGTCAGCGTATTGTTGCTGATCTTGCCGTTTGTCTTCAGGCTTGACGGCAAACCGCATGCAGATTGGCAGCAGTTCCTGGGCCGGTTCCATCCCCTGGTCGTGCACCTTCCAATTGGGCTGATTCTGCTCGTTCCGATATTGGAAATCGCGGGCAGGTACCGGCCGGCGCTGCTCGAAGGGGCGATGTTTGTGCTGTCGCTGAGCGTGGTGTGCTGCCTGTTGGCGCTGGTTCTCGGTTATCTGCTGGCCTACGGAAGCGGTGATGCCGGGGCGGGCGTCGCGCGCCACATGTGGGGCGGCATTGCACTGACAATTGGAGTTCTCGGCTGCGCGCTGGTTCGCGGCTCTTTCGGCGGAGCGCGGGGACTCTATCCGTACATGCTGGCCTGCGTGCTGGGCCTGCTGGCGTGGACGGCTCACCAGGGAGGATCTCTCACCCATGGAGATAAGTACCTGACCGAGTACATGCCGAGTCCGCTCAAGCGCATGATGGGCCTGGGAACGGTGCAGGCCAAGGCGTTCGACTATCCTGACTCGTTTTATGCGCGGCACATTTATCCGATCCTGGATTCGAATTGCGTGGTCTGCCACGGGGAGCAGAAGGTCAAGGGCCATCTAAGGCTCGATACTTACGATCACCTGATGCGAGGCGGATCGGACGGCGCCGTTGTGATTCCCGGAAAACCGGATAGGAGCACCCTGCTGAAGCGCATCACGCTGCCGCCTTCGGATAAGAAATTCATGCCGTCGGATGGACGGCCGGCACTGAAGCCGGAGGAGATTGCCTGGATTCGGGCCTGGATTCAGCAGGGGGCTTCGGAACAGGTGAGGTCGCTGGTGGGGATCTACCTGCCCGACGATGAACCTCTGCCGCAGGTGGGAGATTACAGTGCACTGATGCCGGAGATCGCGAGGACAGAGAAGGCAGAAGGGATTACACTTGTGCCCGTATCCCGGAACCTGGGAGATGGTCTTATATTGAACACTGCCGATGCCGGATCGAAATTTGGCGATCAGCAACTTGCGAGCTTGCTCCCGTTTGCGCCCTACATCGTGGAGGCGGAACTGGCACGCACTTCTGTGACGGACGCCGGCCTGGCCACGCTGGGCAAGTTCAGTCATCTGCGCGCGCTCCATCTGGATGGGACCAGCATTACCGGAAGCGGCCTGGCCAACCTCACGCAACTCACGCAGTTGAACTATCTGAACCTGAGTGAGACCAAGGTGACGCAGGCATCGATTACGCCGTTGACCGCGATGAAGACTCTCCGTCATCTGTATCTCTACGACACACCAGCCCAGCCGGCGCCGGCTGGAAAGCAGGGACAATGAACCGCCGCGAATTTTGCGCGATGACCGGGGTTGCTGCGTTGAGCAGCCTGATGGGCCCCTATGCAAGATCGGAGGAGCGTCACTTGGATTCACCACAGATGCAGACTGGCAACGGCGAATGGACTTACCAGGTGGTTTCGAACTGGGGGCATTTGCCGGAAGGAAAAGCATTCGGCGGCACTCACGGCGGCATCGCGACCGACAAGAGCGGCCTGTTGTACGTGAGCACACAGAGTTCGACGGGTGTGTTGGTCTATGACCGGGATGGGAAACTGCTGAAGACCATCGCCAATGAATACCCTGAGATTCATTCCCTCGTATACGCGAATGAAGATGGTGTGGAGTACTTCTACGTGACAGTGCAGAAGGGGACGCCACAGGAGAACTGGCTGTTCGTCAAAATGAAGACCGATGGTACCGTGGTGCAGAAGATCACGGCTCCGGGCGAAGCTGGATTTCAGGCTCCGAACGAATGGCGGTTGACTGCGGCCGTTCCCGGCCCGGATGGCTCCATCTATATTGCCAACGGATACGGCGACTCGCGCATTTTCAAATTCGATAAGAAAGGCAACTACCAGGCCGCCTATTCCGGCAAAGGAACCGCGGACGGCCTGTGCAATTGCAGCCACGGAATGGCGCTGGACACGCGATACGATCAGCCGCTGTTACTGGTTTGCGACCGGGAGAATCGGCGTCTCAGCCATTACGATTTTGACGGGCGTTTTGTGCGCAACGTTACGTTTCATATGCGTCGGCCTTGCCAGGTGAGCTTCTGGGGGGACTACGCAGTGGTGTCGGAACTCGAGGGCCGCGTCACTATTCTCGATAAAGACAATGTGCCTGTGGCGTTTTTGGGGGACAATCCGCATAAAGAGCAATGGGCCAATTACAAGTTGCAGCCGGCAGATATTGCCCCGGCCAATTTCAGCGCGGCGCATGGGTGCTTCATCGATCGGGAAGCGAATATTTACGTGTCGGATTGGAATGTGTCCGGGCGGGTGACGAAGCTGGCTCGGGTGAAGGTGTAGTTAGGGCCCCGGGTGCACCCTCGGGATTGCATCCAGGGGTTTGGTTCATGCGTCCCTTCGGGACTGTCCCGTTATTCCTATTTAGCGTAGTCGTTGCGCACCACATCTCCGCCTTTCATTACGAATCGTACGTGTTCCAGTTGCTTGATGTCGTCGAGCGGGCTCTGGTCTACAGCTATCAGGTCGGCATATTTGTTGGGCTCGATGGCTCCGATCTGGTCGGCCCAACCCATCAGGTCGGCAGCATTGATAGTTGCTGATTGAATGGCTTGCAGAGGCGTCATTCCATAACGGGTCATCCACTCGAACTCGACGGCTTGCGTACCGTGTGGAAAGGGCCCGGCATCCGTGCCGAAGGCGATCTTGACTCCTGCCGCCAGCGCTTTCTTAAAACTGACTTCGTGGATAGCGAGGCGGCTGGTCTTTCCACCAGACATAGCCAGGTCCGCTTTCTCCAACGCGCAGCAGTAAACGTAGAGTGTGGGGACGAGATAAATGCCCTTGGCCACCATCTTGTGAATGGCATCGTCATCCAGCCCAATGCCGTGCTCGATGGAGGCGACTCCCGCGTCAATGCAGTAGTGCAGTCCGGGTCCATCATAGGCGTGACACGCGACTTTGATGCCCTTCAGGCGGGCTTCATCGACGATGGCCTGGGTTTCTTCCAGGCTGAAATCGGCAACGCTCACCATTTTGCCGTCGGGCAGAAAGCTGTAACGGTCGGTTCCGTAGATTTTAATCAGATCGGCGCCGTAATTGAATTGCTCACGCACCGCTTTCCGCGCCTCTGCCGGGCTGTCGATGGTTTGTACGCCGATGGGCACGGTGACTTCCGGGGAGTAGCCCTCGAGTCCGTAGCCACCGGTCGTTGAAATTCCTCGGGTAGCGACCTTCAGCCGCGGCCCGGGGATGAGGCCCTGGTTGATGGCGTTCCGTACGTCTACATCGCTGTACATTGCACCTTCCGTCTCGACATCGCGCATTGCCGTGAAGCCGGCTTCCAGATCTCGCTTTACGTTGAGCGTGGCGAGAATCGTCCGGTATTGCCACGACTGCTTGAGCAGAATCTCGTCGTAGTGCGAATCATCGGTGTCGGACAGCATGATGTGGGTATGGCAATCAATCAGGCCTGGCAGCACGGTGGCATGGGAGAGATCCACCGTGCGCGCACCTGACGGGATCTGCACCTGGCTGCTGGGAGCGAAGCGTTCGATGCGATCGCCGCGAATCACAATGACCTGATCCGTAAGCATTTTGCCGGAACGCACGTCCAGCAGTTTTCCCGCCTGCACGTAGGTGGTTGCAGGCACCTCCGCTGCATTCGTAACCGTAATTAGAGCAAACCAACCAAGGGTCGCGATGAAGAATTGACGCAAAATTCCTCCTGTTTAGTTGTTTTGCGATGCGTAAACTCTAAAGCGGATCCAGTAGGTGCCATTGTCCCAGTTAATGCGGTTGCCATCTGAGCTGACGGTTCCGCCGATCGTGGTGCCATTCCAGTTGGTCGTCAGGGTGCGTTTTCCGTTCAGTTGGCCACTAGCGCTGCTGCCGGACTCGTTGCTCAGTTGTAGATTGCCGCCGCGCTGGCGGATAGAACAGCCTCGGGAGCGATCGCCCTGTGCGTACCAGGTTCCGGTCAGGTTCAGGCGATGGCGGCCACCGCCGCCGCCGCCTGAGTTGCACCGTGCCCAGTAGGTGCCGTTGGACCAGTTGATTTGCCTGCCATCAGGGCTGAGAGTGCCGGTGACGAACTGCCATCCAGGCGCAACGATGCCGGTCTGACCCTGGAATTGGCCGGGCGACGTGTCGCCATTCTCATTTGTCAAGGTAAGCATGGGGCCATTGGCGCTGATGGATGCATGCTTGGTGAGATCCCCCTGGGGACACCAGGCCCCGAGAAAGGCGCTCGATTGCGGATTGGGCCCGAACTGGGCGCGGGCATGGTTTGCGGGAAGTGTGAAGGTGACAACGGCAAATAAGGCGGCAAAGATGCAGATGCGACTGCTTCCAGTCACAGGGGTCCCCTCCCTTATTTCAAGGCTCAATCCTTTCGGAAGTACATGGCCCTCTGAGACTACATGGGAAACGCCGCGATGCGTAAACGGAAAAAAACGTGATGGGCAGGTTTGTTGTTCAAAACTCGAGTGCGGCAGCGAGACCACTACGGTGCGTCCGCAATCTGGGTGGGGCGAAACTCTGGATGAACATACTCGTTCGGGAGGAGGGGGCTTTTCAGCCCAACCTTCTCGCCCGGGCTTGTTACGGCTCGGCTAAAAGCCGTGCCCTGATACAAACAACACCAGGTTCTTCGTTCCCTTAACTTGCCGGCAAGTGGGCAAATCAGCCGCTTTGGGTTGGAGAACTCTGATCAAGCAGCGGGTTCACAATCTGAACTGCACCGTAATGCTCTCCGGTTGCCAGGTCCTCCGAGTAGAGGACAGACGCACCCGAACTCTCAGCCGCCTGAAGGATCAGTGCGTCCCAAAAGGATGTCTTGTAACGCGCCTCGAAATCGAGTGCCTGGAGCACAGCCTCGGGGGTATTGATTACGACTTCCCAGGCAAGATAGTCACGAATGAGAAGACGTACTTCCGCCAGGGGAAGTGGACGACTGATCTTTCGGCGAAGGTTGATGCACAGTTCTTGCAATACCTGGGTACTCAGTACCCCACCACCTGAACTCCAGAGACTTTCGAGTAAAGCACGAGCACGCTGGTGCTTCGGTCCTGCTGAAGTGTCGTGAGCATATATGAGGATACTGGTATCAACGAAGAACTTATCGTTCATGCAACTCGTCGCGCGATCGAGGCGGGCTCCAACGCAGATCGAAGCCCTTTCGCAGGCGGGCTTCTGCTCGTTTGCGAGCCAAATCGTATCCTTTACGCTCACGCACCTCTTGGGCTAACCTTGCCGCCAACAGGGCGCTTACAGAAGTACCCTCCTGAGCCGCCAGCACGCGAGCTTCCCGCAGTAAATCCGCATCTATCTTCAGAGTGATGTTGGTTTTCGTCGACATGGTCGCTGTACGTGCTGCACGTAGTTTACGTGCTCAATTCCAGTTCAGCAACCGATGCTTGTCTGCTCGTGGATTGTGCACAACGGCATCAATCAGAAGCCGTCTAATGAAGATGAGCCGGGTGCTTGCTCGCTTCAGCGAACCGAGACTATTACCATGAAGAGAATGGGTGACTAGTTGGCCAACCGGCGATTTGCCCAGAGTTGAAGGATGGTGTGTGTATGACTCTCAAACCGACGGACATGCTGGAGATTCAGTCGGCAATCGACGCGTACGAGAGGAAGTTTCCAAAACGGGCCGCGCCCACAGCAGAGGTGGCTCTAGCCTGGCGGCTGGGCAAGAAGGAGTGGGCCAGACGGCAGGCTGCAGCGGCGGCAGCAGAGAAGGTAAGTGACGAGCCGGCACCCACTGCCGGCAAACGTGGGGGTAAGGAAAAGACCAAGTTGATTCTCGCCGAAGAGGAGGGCAGCCGCCTGGTTTGGCTCTCGCAGCAACTGGGATTACGCTCCTTGACACGGCAGCTCTCACCTCAGGCAGCGGATCGTTTCGAGGAAGACGACTTCGACAATCCGGCTCCGCTGCTGAAAGGCGTACTCCGGATTGGCTTGTGGGGCGTTGTGGCGGTGCTAGTCGCCTCGGTCTTTTTGCTGGGCGCTATCGTCGGCGGATTCAAATGAATGCCGGGCAGGTTCTGCGGCGGTCAGCCTGTGGGCTGGTTGTTGCCGGAACCCTGCTGGGCGTCCTGTATGCACAACGCCCATTTCGTGAATATCCCTCGGTGGAATACGGAGAATCTGTGCCTTTGCCAAGGGATTGGAACCGGCAGGCCGAGTGGACGTTCGCGCGGCTGATGTACCCTCCTGGGCCGCTCGATGGCTACCGTCCCAGATTTCAAGGCGACTGGCGGCAGGGGCTCTCGCTCTGGACCCAGGATTACCCGCGGGCTGACCGCGCCTTTGCGCAAGCGGTACGCCGACTGACCCGCGTGGACGCGCGGTCCGTCGAAGAGGCCGTAAATCTCGATGATGGAGACGAGGTTTACAACTGGCCGTGGCTTTATGCCGTGCAGGTCGGCGAATGGGGCCTTACGGACGCTCAGGCGAAGAAACTGCGGGACTACCTGTTGCGGGGCGGCTTCTTCATGGCGGACGATTTCCACGGATCCGAGGAGCAAGCCTTCTTCGAGCAGACCATGAAAATGGTGTTCCCCGAGCGTCCGATCGTGGATATTCCGAATAACGATCCCATCTTTCACACTGTTTTCGATTTGGACCATCGGTACCGCATCACCGGGGCCGAACACCTGGCTACCGGGTACAAGAAAGACGGAAAAGTTGCCCGCTGGGAGGGCATTTACGACGACAAAGGCCGCATCATGGTGGCGATTTCCCTGAATTCCGACATCGGTGACTCCTGGGAATGGTCGGACACTCCTGAGTACCCTCTGGAATTCTCGGATCTTGGAATGAAACTCGGCATCAACTACGTCGTTTACGCCATGACTCATTGAACGGGTGCAAGAAACCGTGGCCGCTCCATGGGATTACCCAGATGGAGTTACTACAATTCGGCCGACTGTTACCCAAGAGCCATAGCTAATTCCTGAAAACCAGCTATTCTCATCAACAAGCGGCGATTCTCCGCGGAACGTTTCATCGATTCTTTCGGGGGAGGGACTTGATGAAATGGTACGAGGAGAGTCGCCGTTAGTACTTTTGTAACCCTTCCGATCGTCACACTTTATCTCTGGCTTCGCCTTCCGGCCGTCACATCGCGATTGAACTCCGCGGACTGATTTCTAGGCACGCTCAGTGACTTCCATGCCGGCCCCGCGTAATGTTTGGCCAGCATGATGATCTGGCCCACATGAAGCCTGTAGTGGACGACCTGGCGCGACGGTCTTGGGGTGAGCCTGAACCCTCAAATCAATTTGGATGTGAGGCCAGTTCATCCACAGAAACGAGCTCTGATGTCTGCGGTTGGCGCAAGACGACGCGCAGTCCCTGTGTGCTTAAATCGCGGCCGTAGGCAATGCGGTTAGCGTCGGAGTGATCGCGAAAGCTCAGGCGATATCTGTCATCCGGGCGAAGCCCCTGCAGGACAAAGGAGTGGCTGGGATCGTTCTGTTGAGTTCCCCGAAAAGCAAAGAGAACTCCCTTCCCGCGCTTCGGGTCGAAATACTCGATGCCGTCCCAGTGAATGCCGTCCGGCCGCTGAGAGACATGGTATAGCTCGGCGTCGCGTATGAGCGGGCGCAGATCCTTCTTGTAGAGGGCGAATTCGATCCTGGCTGCGGCGTGCTGTTCCGGGGTCCATGCAGTCGTATCCTGCATGATGGTCAGCCAGCCCATCATGCCGCTGCGGAGCATATAGAGGAACTGCTCTGTGCTCGAGGTAGGCCATTTCTCTACATACGCTTCCAGCATGGCAGGAGGCAGCAAATGACTGGCATCGTAAAAGGCACGGCGGTTCGAAAGAGGATCATACGAATCGGTGATGGAAAAATAATCCCCGTGCGCAGCAGTGCCAAAATCCACCATGCGGCCGCCGTCATTGCAGATCTCCAGTAGCAGCCCGGGATGTTTGCGCCGCAACCCGGAGTAGATGTCGTAATAAGCGTTCACCGTGTGATAGTCGACATCGGTTGAGTTGGAAGCGTCGGGCATCGCAATGCCGCTGCCCCCGACCACCGACATCTGTGGAGGGCTCGCGTTTGCATGAGGATGATCGGTTCGGGCGCAGTTCTTGGCCACCAGGTATCCGTCATGCTCGAGCATGTCGAGGTCGTAGTCGGTCACGATGCGATTGACTTCGTGCTGCGCGTAGGATTGCACCGCTGGAACGCCGAGGTCCATGGTGCGCCCTACGAACTCCTTTGGGCTCCAGCCTGGTGGCGTATCGGCAACCAGCCAGTCTCTGATCGCGGGGTTGCGTGCGTTCAGGGCTCCGGGATTGGTGTCCACCCCCGCCTGCGCCCAGTTCACCCAGATGCCGAACTTCATTCCACGGCGGTGGGCTTCGTTGGCGATCGGGACGAGGCCGTGCGGGAATTTTGCAGGGTCGGGATACCAGTCGCCGACGCCGCGAAACCAGCCGGCATCGATGTGAAACATCTCCAGGCCGAGCGCTGACGCGTCGCGCAGCATGCGCATGGCGTGCGCTTCGTCAATTTGCATGCCGGCTCCCCAGGTGTTGTTGACCAGCAGGGGATACTCCGGATTTTTCCAGGTTTCAGGATTGTTCAATACCTGGCGCACCCAGGAACGCAAGATGTTGCCTAGACCATCGGGGCCGCCGCGAAAACCGCCAAGCAACACCGTTGGTGACTGGAACACTTCGTTCGGCCGTAAACGGGTGCGGAACGGACCCGGATCAGGATCAAGGCCCACAGACCCATACAGCGACGCAGAATCGCGCTGAAGCACGAGGTGGGTGCGTCCGCTGAACTCGATGCCGGCGTACCAGCCGTCATGAGAAGGACCTTCGCGTTCCACCATGAACCAGGGGATGATTTCATCAGAACCATCGCGGGCATAGCTGCTGGATTTTCCTTCCCAGAGATAGCCTGAGGGCACATCGTCGAGATGTGTCCCGATCTTCGTGGGCTTCCCTGCGCCCTTATCGATGTGCATCTCGCTGAGGGACTGTTGCGGAGACACCTGTAAGTGGAAGTCGAAGCTGTCCTGGAGTGGCAGCCATATTTCGTGAGCATCGAGGTTTTCAATGCGAATCGAGTGCTCCACTGGGCCAGATTCGGAACGTGCTTCCCATTCCCAGCTCAGCCGCAGGCGTGGCGATGCCGAGTCGTAGACGAAGGTTACGCTGGTCGGGGTCACGCGGCTCAGCGGGCGGTTGAGTGTCCAATGGAGCGGAATTTCCTGGCCTGCCGTTTCGAGCGTAGCGATGAGGGGCTCGGAGGCGGTATTTATCCAGGCAGGCAAACCTTCGTATTGCAGACGACTCAGCCGCGGGGTATCCGTTGCGGCTTCGAGGTGCACGACGGTCTGCCGGGTGCGAACAACCGCAGTGATTTGACCGTCGGCTTCAACGCCGTAAGTGAGTACAAGCAGCGCCGCCCACAAAGCGAGAGAACGCACGGAGGCCAATCCTTCTTAGGCGGAGCAGAAAGCCCACCTAAAAGAACGATACAAACAATACTGAGATGGCAGGAATCGATTCGGCGGCTGTACGAAGGGGGGTAGCAGGAGCCGGTCCACCACAATCGGCGGGCCGGCCCAAATCCGCTATTGTTTTTCGAAAACGACGAGTTCGGTAAAGGGCTTGCCGTCCTTGTCGGTGCCGGACATATGGAAGGTCTGAGTTTTGCCGTCCCTGGAAAGAGTGGCATAGCTCTTCGCGGGTTTTCCGTTGTAGTTCCAAACCTGAGTAGTCTTGTAAGGGCTGACTTTGGTGGCAATAACAGTTACATTTTCACCGCGCCCCGTGACCGGCACTGCTTTGCCTTGCTGGGGCTTGTAGGACCATTTCGATTGCTTTCCGGTGGAGCTGGTCTCTTCCACGGTAATGGTGAAGTCCGGATCTATCGTCACCTGGTCTACCTGGGGAGGATTTCCGGGGAACTTTGACTTTGCAGGATTGAATTTCCACGTGCCTGCCCAAAGGCCGGCCTGGACGTCCTGTGCGCTGAGCTGATGCGGAACGTTCAGCAAAAACACGGGCATCGCTAAGAGGGTGATGGCTGCTTTTTTCAGGCTGCTTTTCATGTGCGCTCGACTCCTATTGTTTCTCGTAGACAACGACTTCGCTGAAGGGCTTCGCCACGGTTGATCCGGGAGCCCTGTAGGTGCCGGGAGCTCCGTAGAAGGTTTGGATTTTGCCATCTTTCGAGAGTGTCGAATGGGTGCGGGTGACTTTGCCGTCGTGGGTCCAGATGTGATTGTTGCGGTACTTGCTGACCTCAATGACTTCGACCGTGGTGTTGTCTCTGCCCTCCACGGGTACGGCCTTGCCGGCTTGCGGCTTGTACGACCAGTCGCTGACTTTTCCATCGGAGCTCACGACGTGGACAGCTACCGAGCCATCCGGCTGAATGGTGACCTGGTCCACCTTCGGGGGTGGGCCCGGAAATTTGGATTTTGCATCGCTCGCCACCCAGGTACCGGCCCAGGCGCCGGCCGGCATATCCTGTGCGACGGCAAAGACGGGGGCTGCACATAGAAGCAGGGAAGCAGCCATCAAGCGTAATTTCAGCGGTTTCATATGTTTCTTTCCTCCGGGAACTCTATGCTGTGGTTTCAGGATTTGCCATGAACCGGGTAACGCAATTTCGCTTTGCTGCCCAGGATCTGCTGGAGATCGAGGGCGAGTTCATCCAGGCCGTTCCTGGCGGATTCTTTGCCGGTGAGAATCTCAGACAGACG
>Ga0335073_10013381_pt1 | contig 11501 bp, 4 predicted proteins | sample Lox_Sample_22_FD_207093 | JGI IMG/M metagenome (GOLD analysis project Ga0335073, IMG submission 207093) | Soil microbial communities from Loxahatchee National Wildlife Refuge, Florida, United States - Lox_Sample_2.2 | ecosystem: Environmental > Terrestrial > Soil > Wetlands | place: USA: Florida... | reverse complement strand
TTTTGTTGATGAATCGCCGCACATTCATCGCGCAGGCGGGATCGGTCGTCTTAGGCGCAACCTTGCCTGCGTTCAAGTGGGCACAAAGCGAGCCGGACGTAAGACTCGAGATCGCCCCACTGGAACTGGAAATCGCGCCAGGAAAATTGATCCACACCGTCGCCTACAACGGGCGTGTTCCCGGTCCGCTCATTCGCTGGCCCGAAGGAAAGGCGATCGTCATCGATGTGATTAATCGATCGGCTGTTCCGGAAATCGTCCACTGGCATGGCCAGGTCATTCCCTCAGAAATGGACGGCGCCGCGGAAGAAGGCAGTCCAATGATCCAGCCGGGCAGCCAATTTCGCTACACATTCACTCCGCGCCCCGCCGGATTTCGTTGGTATCACACTCATGCTTTTGCCGGGCACGACTTGAAGCGCGGGACCTATACCGGACAGTTCGGTTGCTTCTACATCGAACCCAAGAACGACCCAGGCGCCTATGATCAGGAAATATTTCTGACTTTGCACGATTGGAATGCGTACTTGGCTGGCGGCGGTGACTCTTCCATGGACGCCGCTTACGATTACTCGACGATCGATGGCCGCATGCTCGGATTTGCGGATCCGGTGAAAGTCCGCGAAGGCCAACGAGTGCTTATTCATCTTCTGAACGCCAGCGCGAGCATGATCCATTGGCTGGCGCTCGCTGGACACGAGCTAACGGTAGTCGCGATGGACGGCAATCCCGTGCCCGTGCCAGCCTCGACTCCCGCAGTCCGGTTGGCACCGGCCGAGCGTGTCGATGTGCTGGTCACTATGAATCATCCAGGGGTTTGGATTCTGGGAGAAACGCGTGAGCAGATGCGCAAAGCGGGCATGGGAACGGTAATCGAATATGCGAACCAGCAGGGCAAGGCGCGGTGGATTGATCCACCGGAGACTTTATGGGATTACGGCCGCTTCGCAAAACCCCAAGCGAAGACCCGCCCCCCGGATCAAGTGATACCCTTACGTTTCGAATCGAAATTTCACGGCCAAGGCGCCGTTGCCACCTGGACCATCAATGGAAAGTCGTTCCCAAAAACCGACACGATCATGTTGAAAGAGGGACAGAAATATCGGCTACAGATGATCAATCGCAGCACGGATGACCATCCTCTTCATCTACATCGGCACACTTTCGAGGTCACGAGCGTGAACTCGGAGCTACTCGCGGGATTGAACAAAGACGTGGTGATTGTGCCAGGGAATGGAACAGTCGAAGCCGATTTCACGGCGAACAATCCAGGTGTGACACTGTTCCATTGCCACAATCAGACACACATGGACTTCGGATTCATGATGCTGTTTCGATATGCCTAGAGTTCCGCTGTGTGGATGGCACAGAGAAATGCGTTTTCAGGAAGTCCTAGGCATTGCGCTTGAGGGCTACCAGAGTTCGCAGTTTGCGGACCGCAGCAGGCATCTCTTGGACTAGCGTGCTGCCGAATCCAAGGATGAATCCCTGTCGTGCTGTCTTCCCCAGGTAGAAAGAAGAAAGAGGTACCAGCCACAAATTCTCCTGTGCGGCTCGCACGCTAAGCTCCCGATCCGAGATTCCGTTCAGGATGATGGAAAGATGCATCCCCGCCTCTACCCCAGCGATCTCGACCAGTGACCCGAACTGATCTTGTAGATTCTCTATCAGGGCGTTCCGTCGCTCCGCATAAACCACCCGCGTGCGTCGAATATGGCGTGCGAAGTGACCCTCCGCGATAAAGTCTGCCAGCACCGCTTGATGAAATGTTGGCGGACCAATATCCAGCGCGAATCGCGAGGCAAGAAACCGCTCCACCAGATCTTCCGGGATGACCAGGTAACCGAGCCGCAATGAGGGGAACAACACTTTGCTGAAGGTTCCGATGTAAACGACCCGAGAATTGCGATCGAGTCCTTGCAGCGAAGTCACCGGCATACCTTCGTAGCGATATTCACTGTCGTAGTCGTCTTCGATAATCCAGGAACCGTTGTTTTCAGCCCAATCTAATAATTGAAGGCGCCGCGATGCACTCATGGTTACGCCAAGCGGATATTGATGGGAAGGGGTCACGAGCACTACCCGAGCACCTCCGCATCTCTTCACTCCGGCGGCGACATCCAGACCTTCGGCGTCGACCGGAACCGGTACGACAACGCATCCGCTGCATGTGAAAACATTTCGAGCAAACCTGTAACCCGGCTCTTCAATCCACACCGGATCTCCGGGATCCAACAGTACGCGAGTCGTAACCTCCAATCCCTGCTGTGAACCGCTGACAATCATGATCTGCTGTGCGTCGCACCGCACTCCACGGGCGATTCGAAGGTATTCGGCGATTCTTTGTCGAAGCTCCCTCAAGCCCATGGGATCGCCGTAGTCAAACGACGTGGCTCGGGAGGTCCGAGCATGGCGAGTCACGAGACTGTTCCATACAGCCAGCGGAAAACAGTCGAATCCTATTTGACTCACATTGAACGCTCCCATGCCACGCGAGGAGGAGAATCCCCGCGCGCTTGAAAGGTTCAAACAGCGCTTTGAAACACGGCGTCGATTTCGATTGCCCCCCTTTGCCCGCGCGGCAGCGGGCACCGTGTGAGTGGTACGTTCTGGCAGCGACTTCGAGACTACCGTCCCGGAGCCGACCCGACTTTCGAAATAACCCTCAGCCAAAAGTTGCGCATAAGCGTTAAGCACCGGCATTCGTGAGATTCCCAGTTCGAGCGCCAGCACCCGGGTAGATGGTATCCGCTGGCCAGTTCGTAAGTTTCCGTCCACGATCGCTTTGCGATAGCCCTCGTAAACCTGCCTGTATAGCGACTTCGACGTTCGTTTCTGGACCTGAATGACAGGGGCAATTCCGGAAGCCACTTTCTTCATTGGCAAACCATAATGGCTATACGATATTTCGGTCAAGTGGATATTGTGTGATGCCATTTTCAATAGCATTCTGGTTTGAGAACAAGTCTTTGTGGGACGAGCGATGAGAAACCGAGTGAGAATTGCAGGATCAGTGCTTTTGCTATTTCTGGTGGCTTTGCTTTCGTCGAGCGGCGGTTCGGCGAGTGCAAGTACCCAGGACCCGCCTCAAGTCAAGAAAGGGGTGGTCTATGTCTGTGCCTGCTTGAAGACGAAGTCATGCTTCTGCATGACTGAGGCAAAAATGGAAGGCCCATGTGCCTGTGGAACCGAAGGCGGTCCACCCATGAAAGCCGTGCCGGCAGATAGCAACTGGGCGAAGGAGAATCGCGACGCTCTTACGAAGTAGGTCGGGCGCGCCGATTCCCTAGGCCCTGACGTTTCGAAAGACAAACCGCTACAAGGGAATTAAGAAAAGGTAAAAGGTCATGCGTGTCTTAATGGTCGATCAGGAACCGACGGCTGAACAGGTTTTCGCAAACGTACTTGGCACCCGAGAAGACGTTGAGAGCTTTGACATCGCGACTGACAATGGGGAAGCACTCGAAAAGTTGCGGCAGGAAGCCTATGACCTGCTGCTATTAAATGTTAACTTGCCATCAATTTCGGGAATGGAGTTGCTTGACCAACTCCTCGAAGACCGGCGCTCGATTCCCTCGGTCATTTTTGTCAACGCCCAACAACAGCACGCAGCGGCCGCACTCCAACAGCAAACGGTGGATCACATTCTGAAAATTCTCTCGATCGAAGGTTTGAACGAAGCTCCGGAACACGTCGAGCAAGAGAATGCCGGTCAATGGACAATGAAGCTGCGGGACGTGCTTAAAATTCTTCGAGACGCAGCTCGACCACGTCCTCCAAGAATTGCAATCAAGACAAATGGGAAAATCCTTTTTATCGACCCCCTTCAGATACTTTCCGTTCACGCGGAGGGCAATTACGTATCACTGCAAAAAGAATCTGGCTCCTACTTTCTGCGGGAATCGATTTCCGAGATGGTAGAGAAACTTAAGCCCTACGGGTTTATCCGGATTCACCGTTCGCTGTTAGTAAACGGCTCCATGGTGGAGGAAATTCATCCCCACGCTGCGGGGGCGTACCGGGTTCGCGTCAAGGGTGGCAACGAATACCCGGTAGCGCGCAGTTATCGGAAGAATCTCAGATCCCTGGCAGATTTCTGGATCGGCAGCGAGAACTTCGCAACCGACTGAGAAGATGGTTTACGGTGTGCACCGCAGTTCAACGCCACTCTTCACTGCTATCGGTGCCGGTGGCTGATGACGTTTTCGAACTGCTTCATCGTCTCCGCTTCAACCAGAGATCACGCTTGCGCCAGGAAAACCTTTTGGCGCCTTAGGGCGGGGTTGGCCCTTGAACCACCTGGACAAAATCACCTGGACGAATCCACTTGGCAAAGGCCGCGCGGACGTCTTCCGCGGAAAGTTTTTCATAGCGCTCGGCTGCGCGCACGGGCTCGTCAAGCGGCAATCCCATCAGCGACCGGGCAAGCAAGCCGCCAGCAATTTGCGATTCACTCGATTCGCCCAGCGGAATCTGGCGAATCAGCATGGCACGGGCTTGCTCCAGCTCGTCGGCACTGGGTGCAGTCGTCTGCATGGCGGTGAGATCCTGTTCGATGAGTGCGCGCGCCTTTGGAACGTTCACCGGATCAGAACCATAGGAGACCACAAATTGAGTGCGCGTGCGCCCGGCTTCGAGCGCCTCGTCGACCGTGTAGACATAACCGGTCTTTTCGCGGAGATCGCGATAGAGTCGCGTGGCGTAGAATCCTCCTCCAAGCACGTGGTTTCCTAGCTGCAGCGAATAATAATCGGGATTAAAGCGATTCATCGGGAGTTCTTCTGCCAGAGTCACTTCATCCTGCAAGCGCGTTGGGTCAGGCACCTGACTCGCAGAGGCTTTGTTCGGGGGTACCGGCGGAAGATCGAGGTCGGGTTTAGGGCCTTCGGCTTTCCAGCTGCCAAACCATTTCAAGATTTCTCTTTGAGCTTCCTCCGGAGTTATGTCGCCAATCACAACGATTTTGGTAACGTCTGGACGAAACGTCTTGTGATAGTAAGACTGAACATCTTTCAGTGTCAGGGAGGAGACTTTCTGGGGTGTCGCCTCGCGAAGTTCGGGATCTCCCTTGGGCAACAGGTCTTCGAGCATGGTTCTATGCGCGCGGTAGTCGGGACTTTTCAGCAGGCCTTCCACGGAGTCTTCCGTCTGTTGTTGGACCACCTTGAATGCGGTCTCAGGGAGTGCAGGATCGAGTTCGTTCCCGGCAAGGAGTTCAAGCCCGCGGTCAAAATATTGTTTCAGTACTTGCAATTGAAAACTCGCACCTCCGTTCTCGTTGGCGGCAATGTCGTCGAGTGCCTTTTGGAATGCTAGCCGATCGAGTTTGCTGGTGCCGTAATTAAACAGCCCATCGAGCGTGCTCGAAATACCCTCCTGTCCGGGTGGAACCTGGAGTGCCGTCTGGTTACGAACTTCGCCAGCAACGGTGATCGTCGGAGTAAGAGTTTCACTAATCACGATCAAATGAATGCCGTTGGGCAGCGTGCTTTCCACCGGGTGAAGATTCCATGTGGGCACCTCGACAGACTTGGTCAAAACCTCCGCCCAAGCCGGCAGTGCAACCGCTTTTGTCGCAGCCGGCGCGGCTTTCTCTGCGCCGCCGAATCCCTTACTGGCAGCCACTTGCCCGGAAGGCTGGGGAACAAGACTCGCCACGACCGCGTTCTGGTTGACCAGATATTCCTTGGCGACCCGATTCACGTCGCTGAGAGTGACGCGCTCAAGCGCTTCAACATCCTCTTCCGGGGAATTTCGGCCCTCGGCAGCAAGCGCTTGCGACCACAGGGACGCGAGGCCCGAAATCGAATTGCGCTCAAACTCGTACGATGCGATTTCGCTTCGCTTGGCCGCTTCCACGAGATCTTCAGGAACACCTTTCGTGGCATAATTCGCGACGACTGACTCCAGCGTCTTTGCCATAGCTTGCGAATCCGCCGTAGTAGGAATCACAGCATACGCAAATGCTGCCCCAGCTTTTGGATAGGTCTCGCCCAACTCGTATCCTGCATCGAGCGCCTTGCCCTCGGGCACGAGCCCATAGATATCAGCACGCTGGCTGGCGAGAACATCACTCAACACCCGGCTTGCGGCAAAATCGGCGCTGTCGCTGCCGGGCATGCGATAAGCGATGATGGTGATGGTGTAAGGGAAATCGCTGGGCAGGGTAAAATTCTCGGCCTTGACTGGCTGCAACTCCACTGTTGAGCGCTGAGGGAGATCCCTCTTCGGAATGTCTCCGTAAAGCTTCTTGATCATCTCGATGGCTTTTGCAGGATCTACCTGGCCGGTAATCACAAGAACTGCATTATTTGGCGCGTACCATTTTTCCTGAAACTCCTTCAGCATGGCTCCAGTAGTCTTGTCGAATGACGGTCGGGTGCCGAGCGCATCTTCTTCATAGGGCGTACCGGCAAACATGTCTTTATTCATACGGACAAGAAAGTTGTAGGTCGGGTTCGAGAGGTCGCGCGAGACTTCCTGCTCAATCGCGCCACGCTCCTTGTCCCACTCGGCTTGGCTGTCAGAGATGCTTCGCATGCAGTCGGAGTCAGCATGCAGAGCAATTTCAAGATCTTGTGCCGGAATCGTCTCGAAATATTGCGTAATATTCTGCTGCGTATCGGCGTCGTTATCGCCTCCGAGCTGCGCGTAGATCGCCGCGATCTGATCCACTGTCAGATTGCCGCAACCGCGAAACGCCATGTGCTCCTGGGCATGAGCCATGCCGGGAAATCCCTTTGGAGTTTCATCGCCGCCGACGAGATAGTTCTCTTCCACCGTCACAACCGGAGCCAAGTCGTTGGGAATGATGACCACCCGCAATCCGTTCGGCAGCGTATAACGGGTCACGTTCGCCGGCGTAATTTGCGGCAAGGACGGATTTTGAGCTGCTGCTACTGTTCCGATCAGGCAGAAAGAAAAAAAGAGCAAACAGCATCGAAACGGCCGCAACAGTGTGGCGAGGTGTACCATGCGAACCTCCTTGGTTGGCAAACAGCGGAATCTCTATCGTACTATTGTTCATACGATTCCCGAGGCATTAGCGAGCTCGAACCTGATTATCTGTACAAAATAAAACGCCTCGGGAAACAAAAGCCTAGGGTTTTGCCGGTAGAGGCTGGGATAGAATCCCGCGGGACCTCTGACCAAACTAGCGAACACACTCCACACCTCATGCCACCCAAGAACAACTGAGACTTAGATTGATATTGAAAAGATTCTGTGTCGATCGACTGAGAAGGTACGTCGTGCCAACATGCCAATCTCAATCTATTTCGATTCACTCCCTCTTGCGGGTATTACGTCTTAAGTAAGACAGTTGAGATAAAAACCTGTTAAGTAGAATCACGATCTCTCGTGATTTCACTCACAGCGCCTCGATCCGCATTCGCCTGAAAATACTTCGCGAGGTCGCTCGAGTCTCCCGAGGTCTGCCCAAACGAACCACCGGACAGTTCTCATCGTTGTTCAATACCCGAAGACGAGCGATTCCGTCATCTCCAGCGGCGAACAGGTCAGAGAGAGCTTGAATGCACGCCGCCGCTCTAAGCTCTTGCCCCGAGAACGGGGGCGGGTATCGCCTTTTTGGATACATAACGTAGTCACATTCACGTTCATACGCAGGTTGCATGAGGAGAAAGCCCCATGAAACATCGACTTAACCGTCTAATAGGACTCTTAGTGGCACTGGCACTTCTTACGATTCTTGGCGTCGCTCAGACAGAAACGGGAACGATTAACGGAACGGTCACCGACGCGACCGGCGCTTTGATCAGCGGTGCGACCGTCACTGTGACCAACACCGCGACCGGGGCGACGCGCACAGCGACAACCAGCGGCACCGGCGAATACACAATTCCAGGCTTGCCGCCGGCCCCCTATCAGATCGTCTTTTCGGCCCCGGGCTTTGCTGATTTCAAGCAGTTGCTCACCGTGACAGTAGCATCGCAGAATCTGGTTTCTCCTCATCTGGAGGTTGCCAAAACCGGAATCACGGTCGAGGTCTCTGCCGCAGTCGGCGCTGTTCAGGTGGAGACTCAAAGCTCTGAATTGTCGACCGTGGTCACTCCGCAGCAAGTCAGCGAGTTGCCGAGCCTGAACCGAAACCCCTATGACTTTGTATCTATTGCGGGCAACGTGACGCCGGATCAGTCACCAGGCCGCGGCGTAAACGGTATGGCTATCAACGGGCAACGTTCAGCCAGCACCGACGTTCTGCTCGACGGTGCGGAAAATGTGGATCTGTTTGATGCCGAAGTTGGGCAACAGGTGCCGTTGGATTCTGTGCAGGAATACCGCGTCACCACCAGCGATTTTACTGCCGAATACGGCCGAGCCAGTGGCGGCGTTGTGAATGTAGCCACCAAGTCCGGCACCAATGAATTCCACGGATCGACCTACGAATACAACCGTGTCTCCGATCTCGCAGCCAACACCTACGACAACAATGCCAATGGCATCGCGCGGCCACCTTTTACCCGCAATCAGTTCGGGTACTCGATTGGCGGGCCGATCATCAAGAAGAAACTGTTCTTCTTCAACACCACAGAGTGGATCCGAGTTCGCGCCACAGCAACCAACGAAGCGTACGTACCTGATCCGGCGTTCCTCGCGCTCAGTGACCCGGCCACTCAATCCTATTTTTCTACTTACGGAACCCTCAAGCCCGGGACGGCAACAGTGACCTCCGGTACATTGACCGCCGAAGATCTTGCAAGCTCGGGCTACGCAGGACCTCTACTCACGGCTCTTGCAACCTCCGCTCCTAATACTCCGGTCCTCGATCTCATAAAGTATCCATTCCCGGCGGATGTGGGCGGCGGCGCACCAGAAAACAATGTCGAAGACCTGAGCAGAGTGGACTACACGATCAGCGACAAGACCCAGTTGTATGGCCGCTATGCACTCTACAAAGACAAATACTTCCCCGGCTATATTTCTGCCAGTGCCTACTCCGGCTTTGACACTGGACAGACTGACATGAACCAGAACTGGTCATTGAATCTCACGCACCTCTGGACCGCTAATCTCTTGTCCGATACAAAGCTCAGTTTCAACCGCCTCACCCAAATGCAGGCGGAGGGCTCGATGGGAACCGCCCCTGGATTGTTGATTGGACTCGGTGGGGACGGCTACACCGTTAATGGCCAGGTCAACATGTTGCCGGGGTACTTGCCGTACGCACCCGGCGCTGCCCTTCCGTTTGGCGGACCACAGAACGTTGCAGAAATCGACCAGACCTTGAGCTGGACACGTGGCAAACACAACTTAAAGTTCGGTGCCGAGTACGTTTACATTCGTGACAACCGCATGTTCGGCGCCTACGAAAATGGCATCGAGTACCTGTCGAACAGTAGTCCCGCAGATGCTTATGACGCTCTTCTGAGCGGACAACTTTATCGCTTCAGCACTGCTATCTACCCACAAAACGAGTTTCCCTGCTTCCGGGATCCCGTTTCAAACGCTCCCATTCAAACGCCGCAATGCACGTTAACCGGACCGGCTACGGCACCAAACTTCAGCCGCAGCAACCGCTACAACGATGGCGCAGCATACTTCCAGGATTCCTGGAGAGTAATGCCGCGTCTGACTTTAAATCTCGGCCTTCGGTGGGAGTACTATGGCGTTCAGCATGACAAAAACCCGAGCAACGACGCCAACTTTGTGCTCGGACCGGGAAGCAACATCTATCAGCAAGTGGAAAACGGGTTCGTGGCGAACGGCAGCGCCTTGCCGGGAGGACGCTTGTGGGCACCGGCCGATCACAATTTCGCTCCCCGAATCGGCTTTGCTTATGATGTTTTCGGAGACGGAAAGACCAGCCTGCGTGGCGGCTACGGCATCGCTTACGAACGCAACTTCGGTAACGTCACGTATAACGTTATTCAGAATCCACCGAACTACGCCGTCCTCAGCATCCAAAGCGGACGGGATGTGCCTGTTGGGAGTCTCCCCATTACGTCCAACAACTTCGGTATTGCGGGGGCATCGGGCACCTATCCGTTCCGCAGTCCCACCCTGCGCGCAGTTGACAACAACATCAAGCCCGCATATGCGAACACGTGGAACCTCTCTATCGAACGCCAACTCCACACAGGGGCGGTTGCTGCCCTCGAGTATTCCGGGTCGCGCGGTATTCATGGTTACACCATCCAGAGCTATAACGATATCGGTTTCGGCCCCACGTATACCGGTCTCGGATGCGACGGGACAGGGGGCGCAAATTGTGCCAACCCGTATCAGCAGTTAAACCCTCAGTACAACTACATCAACTACCGGACCAATGGGAACGATAGCTGGCATGATGCGTTGAATGCCAAGCTGACCACCGATAACCTGTTCCACCAAGGGTTGAACATCACCGCAAACTACACTTGGGCCCACACAGAAGACTATCTGAGCGCTACGTTCGGCGGATCGGATGAGTTCTCCGGACAGGCATTGGGAACTCTCAACCCGTTCAATCCCAGTCTCGACAAGGGCGATGCCGACTACGATATCCGCAACCGTCTGGCGTTGACCGCGGTCTGGACATTACCCTACGCCAACCGAACACATGGGCTTACCAAGCAGTTCCTGGATGGATGGGAACTCACGCCGATGGTGTACGCGAACAGCGGCTATCCTTACACCATCTTCGACTGCACCAACGAATACACGGCGTACATCTGCCCGCGTTACATCCCCAGTGGACCAGTGGCGGCGAGCGGAAACAGCTCAACCTCGGGAGCTTATCAGCTAGGCACGCCGAACACCTTCGGCTATGAAACCATTCCTGCGCCGTTGGTTTATGGCTCGATCCTCGGCGGCAACGGCGGAGTTCCCACCTGTGCGATGGACCCAACCACCGGTTTGTCACTCGGGACCAATTGCGTGTTCCCGTCGAATATGACGTCACGCAATGCGTTCCGCCAGCCCGGCTATTGGGATACTAACTTCGGGATCTATAAGAACTTCAAGGTCACCGAGAAGGTCGGGATGCAGTTCCGTGCGGAGATGTTTAATGCGCTAAACCATTCCAATTACTACGTCCAGACCGGTAACCTCGATAACATCGGCGGCCTGGCCGACGTAAATAACCTTACGTATCAGTCGGGAGTTGTCACGAACTATGCTACCGGCACGAACAACGGGCAGGTCGAATACACGGCCGCCAGCGGTGCTCCGGTGCCCTACACCATTGTTGGCAAAAAAGGTGTTGCCAATCAAGCGGCGGGTCTGGGCACTGGCTCTACGGGTGAACGGCGATTCATCCAATTTGCCATGAAAGTGACCTTTTAACCTATCGCAGCGATAACCGGGCGGACGCCGAATAAGCGTCCGCCCGTTTTTTGTTTTCGATTCGAAGGCCGATGTCTACCTGCGGCCGTAGCCCTAATCGACAACGTCCGATCCTTTCACTTCTCATCACGAAATGCGTGGCGTTATCCCAAGCAAGTTTGCCTGATCGAAATCTTTACCTGGCGCACTTTGGCGCCTCGGCTACAACCATCCGAAGC
>Ga0335073_10013380_pt1 | contig 11503 bp, 12 predicted proteins | sample Lox_Sample_22_FD_207093 | JGI IMG/M metagenome (GOLD analysis project Ga0335073, IMG submission 207093) | Soil microbial communities from Loxahatchee National Wildlife Refuge, Florida, United States - Lox_Sample_2.2 | ecosystem: Environmental > Terrestrial > Soil > Wetlands | place: USA... | reverse complement strand
GGAACTCTACGCCAACTCCTCGAACAACACCATCTTCGCGGATGCCGACGGCGATATCGCGTATTTCCACGGCAACTACATCCCGCGCCGCGACACTCATTTTGACTGGACCAAACCGGTGGATGGGAGCAACCCGGCCACCGAATACAAGGGCCTGCTCACCGTTGAGGAGACTCCGCATCTGCTCAATCCGCATGTTGGCTGGCTATACAACTCCAACAACTGGCCATGGTCTGCGGCCGGACCTGACTCACCCAAGCGCGAAGATTATCCGGTTTATGTGGAGCAGGGAACGGAATCAGCGCGCGGTCTTCACGCCATCCGAGTGCTCAGCAACAAGCACGACTTCACGCTCGACTCGCTAATCTCCGCCGCATATGACAGCTATCTGCCGTGGTTCACGAACACCATCCCCGCGCTGATCCGTGCCTACGACGGCCTCGCCGACTCTGATCCACTCAAATCCAAGCTGGCAACGGAAATCGACACGCTGCGAAAGTGGGATCTGCGCTGGGCCAGCGATTCGGTGGCGACTTCACTGGCAGTTTTCTGGGGCAAAGAGATTCGACGCACCGGCATGCGCATGAATCGGGATCGCAGCGTGCTCGTCGAAGACTACATCGCCTCTAAAGTTCCTGCGGCCGATCTGCTCAACGCTCTTGACGCCGCGGTGACGCGCCTGAATACGGACTTCGGCACGTGGCAAACGCCGTGGGGCCAAATCAACCGCTATCAGCGTGTGAACGATGACATCGAGCCGCATTTCAGCGACTCCGATCCCAGTATCCCCGTTCCGTTTACTTCGTCTGTGTGGGGATCGCTCGCCAGCTTCGGGGCCCGTCCTTATCCAGGTACAAAGAAGTGGTACGGGGATGACGGCAACAGCTTTGTCGCTGTCGTCGAATTCGGCGCGCGTATTCGCGCACGCGCCGTCACCTGCGGCGGCGAGAGCGGCCATCCCGACTCGAAACATTTCAACGACGAGGCCGGGCGCTATGCCTCCGGCAACCTCCGCGAGGTATATTTTTATTCCGACCAGCTCAAAGGACACACGGAGCGCATGTACCACCCGGGCGAATAGCGCGGAGCAACCAAAACGAAAGATTGAGCGAGTCTAACGCGGTGCACCGGGGTGATGCATGCCGCGATTGCGCAACCATTTGGCAATGCCGAGCGTGAGTAGCAGTCCTCCGAAAGGCAGACACATCAGAGCGATGATGAGGGCAAACCAGCCGGTGTTGGTGCTGGCGCCGGTGCGACTGAAGCCGCCGAGAAGGGTTTGGAGCAGAATTGCCGCTAGAACCCCGGCTCCAACCATCGATCCTCCCCATTGCAGAAGCTGGCGCGTGCCGTCCTGGGCGACCCCAGTGCGTCTTGTCGATTGCTGAATAGGCTCGCTCACGGGCATTCCGTTTACCTTCCCTGTGCAAGGCGCAGCATCACGTATGTGATTACGCCGGTGACGGAAACGTAGAGCCAGAGCGGAAAGGTCCAGCGTGCTACCTTGCGGTGCTGAGGAAAGCGGCCGGAGAGCGAAAAGAAGAAAGTGACGAGCACCAGAGGAAGCGCAATCGTCGCCAGGACGATATGACTGGCGAGCAGCGGCAAATAGATTGATCGATAAGCCGCATGCAGGGGGTAACGCACATCTCCATGCAGGTAGTGATGAAGAATATAGCTGCACAGGAAAAGCGTGGAGAAGATGAAAGCGGTAATCATCGACGCACGATGGGCGGCAATTTTGCGAGCGCGAATGAATGTGAATCCCACCAGGAGCGCTATTGCGCTCAGGCCGTTCAGGATTGCGTTAAGCGCGGGTAAAAAGGGAAGTTTGGCGCTGGAGCTGTCTGCAGCCGGATGCTGGTAGATCAGCCAGAACAGGAAAGCAGTTGCAGCCGCACTGATGATGAGAATGACGGCGATCGCCGGCCGCGTATTCGCTCGAGATTCCGGAGTTGTTGCCGTTGTGCCCATGTCTTTCTCAGTGCTTTGCAATGGCGCAGACCATCAACGTGGTGAGCAACAGGGGTAGATACATCACGCTTACCTTGAGCAGGTCGCGTGCCACCATGCGGCTTTCAGTCTCGCTGGTCGTGCGCAGGATGCGGGAGAAGCGAATGGTGTACGCGAGATAGACGAGGCCAAGTGCGGTTGCGGGAATGGCGTAAAGCGCGCCTGCCATTCCGAGTTTCCATGGGGCAAGGCTCACGGGAATCATTAGCGCTGCGTAAAACAGCGCTTCCACTACGGTGGACCAGCCATCAGGTTGCACCACGGGAAGCATTCGGATTCCGGCGCGTGCGTAGTCTTCCCGATACATCCACGCAATAGCCATGAAATGCGGAAACTGCCAGACAAAAAGAATGGCAAACAGCGCGACCGCAGGCCACTCAATGCGACCGCGAGCGGCCGTCCAACCGAGCATGGGGCCCATGGCTCCGGGAAATGCGCCGATGAAAGTCGCCAGCGAGGTGACGCGCTTGAGAGGCGTGTAAATCGCGACGTAGGAAAACGCGGTGAGCAAGGCGAGCGACACGGTCAGCAGGTTGGTGTGCAGGAGCAACCACCATCCGCCGACAGCCAACGCTCCGATGCCGGCGAGAATTCCCTGCGCGAGCGAAATACGTCCAGCAGCAATGGGACGGTCGGCGGTGCGCTTCATCTTGGCGTCGCTGGTGCGTTCCAGTGCCTGGTTCAGTGCGCTTGCCCCGGCCGAGACAAGGCCGATCCCGATCAGCGTATCCAGCAGGCCGCGCTGCACGCTTGAGATTCCCGACTGCATCGATCCAAGGTAAAAACCAGCCCACCCGGTGATAACCACCATTCCCGAAACCCGTACCTTGAAAAGCTCGCGCAAATCATTGATCAGCGTGGCCGTGACGCCGGGGCTTGGCGCATGGATATGCGTACCGTGCGTGGACTGACTGGCAGCCTGTGTAGCGGGAGTCATGGAATGGAAAAACGACCTCAGCGGAGGCGCTGAACAGGCCTCGTAGCTGTATTGATGATATCAAGAGTGATCTGGCTACCACTTTCAGCGAGGGAATTCATTCGATTCCGAGGTATTTCTCAGCGATGGCGATGATTGCGGGCCGGCTGTCGCGCCAGCTGTCCCATACCGAGACACACCATTTGTCGATCATTGCGTCGCGAACCGGACCAGCCTCGGCTGCCAGCACGTGCTGGATCTGGATTTCTCCCCTTTGGACTGGTAGGGGAAACTTTGGCCAGGTGTTCGGCCATTTGGCAAGCAGCATGTGGGCCTTTTGCACTTGTTTGCCGGTGTACCGCTTTTCGAGATGCAGATAGAGGCCAATGAGTGAGAAAGCTATCGCGATTGGCTTGGTGGAATCGTCTGCTGTCTGTGCGGCATAGGCATCAACAACAAGCTGGTGAAGGAAGGCTGGGTCAGGATGCGCCAACGTGTAGTACGCCAATTCGTTGTAGAGGTCGTCCTGCTTCATCGTCGCGTTCCTGTCAGTTCTCGTTATTGGTTCACCCCGGCGGCGAGGAGCACCGCCTGCGCAACCTGCCCAGGCGTCTTGTCATCGGCGCGAATGGAAATGTGGGCCATGCGGTAGAGCGGCAGGCGGCGCTGATAGCGTGCGGCGAGGTTGGCCTGGTCGGCCAGCACCGGGCGGGAGTGTTCGGTTCCGCTGCATCGCGCGAGGGTAGTCTGCAGATCCACCTCGAGATGCACCAGCAGGGTGCCCGCAGCGTTCAGAAGCAGTTCGCGGGTATCCTGGCGCTCGATGGCTCCGCCGCCGAGCGCCAGGACGAGATGATCCGTCGATGCAAGCCTCGCGATTGTCGCATGTTCACGATCGCGAAATTCAGCTTCACCGTATTGCGCGAAGATGTCTGCAATAGCGGCTCCCGCTTCTTCTTCGATTACGTCATCCACATCGATAAATCCCCACGCTAACCGTGCGGCGACGAGCGGACCAACGGTGGATTTGCCGGAGCCCATAAATCCGGTGAGGACGATGCGGCGCGGAGGAGCGGCAGGGTTCGAATCGGTTTGTGCGGTCGGGGCCAAGTTACTTTCACCGTTTTTCAAAGCAGCATTCTGTATTGTGATCAGTATAGAAACTGAGCCGTTGGTCGGAGGTTATGCGAGCACCATCACGACCGCTCCTGCTGTAATCAGTAGGCCCCCGGCGATGGCCGCAGGATTGAGTCTCTCTCCTAATAGAAGCCACGCAAAGAGCATGACCAGCGGGACGCTGAGCTTATCGAGCGGAGCTACGCGCGAGGCCGGCCCGAGTTGCAGAGCGCGGAAGTAGCACAGCCACGAGAGACCGGTCGCCATGCCCGAAAGCACGAGGTACATCACGGTGCGCCGATCGAGCAGGCGCATCTCGCCGTGCTTCCCAAGGGCCACCGCAATTGCCCATGCAAAGACAAGAACCACGGTAGTGCGAACAGCGGTTGCCAGGTTCGAATCCACGTGAGCTACGCCCACCTTGGCCAGCAATGCAGTTGCGGCGGCAAAGAGGGCTGAGAGCAGCGCCCATCCTATCCAGGTCATGACGTCTATGGTAGCGGCTGTCCGTCTACACTCGAAGGTATGGAGACGGGCCGCGCCAGCCGAACTGCTCTTCGCGTGGCCCACCGCCGCGCTGTCCATCAGGTTCTCGATCTGCCATGCATTCTGAATGATCCGATCGCCGTGCCGCTGTTGGGGCATGATTTTGCGATAGACCATGCAAGGGAGGCGCGTCCGCTGGCACGCGTGTTCCGTGCATTCATGGCGGCGCGCAGCCGGTTCGCCGAAGACGAGCTCGCCGCGCTGGTTCAGCAGGGAGTTCGGCAATACGTTGTGCTCGGCGCGGGACTCGACACGTTTGCTTATCGGAATCCGTTTGCCGAACTGCGCGTATTCGAGGTGGATTTTCCGGCGACGCAGCAGTGGAAGCGCACCGTGCTGGCTGATGCCGGCATCACGATTCCGGCAAACGTCAACTTTGTACCTCTTGACTTCGAACACCACACACTCGCGGAAGGATTGGCAGAAGCCGGACTCGAAATGAAGCAGCCCGCATTCTTCGGGTGGCTCGGCGTCGTGCCTTATCTCACACTGGAGGCTTTCCGTTCAAGCATTGCAGCGATTGCGCAGTTGCCATCCCCAACAGCAGTCAACTTCGATTTTGCCCTCGCCCCCGAATTGCTCTCGCCGCGCGCTCGAGCGGCTTTCGAAATGCTTGCCGAGCGTGTGGCCGCCGCCGGCGAGCCGTTCCGGTTGTTCTTCGCGCCGGAACAACTCGACACGGAGTTGCGTTCCGCAGGATTCTCTCACGCGGAGATCACGGGCGCCGATGAATTGAATCGGCGGTATTTCGCTGGCCGGAGCGATGGATTGGAGCTTCCCTCGCCGGGACTAGGCATGCTGGCGACAGCGCGCGTGTCGCCCTCGGCCGCAAAACCGCCCGACTCGTCGCTAAAATAGCGGTAAGCATGTTTCGTCAACTTCTGGTTGCGGTTTTTTCGCTATCGCTGGCTGGGCTTTCCGGCTGCGGCTATCACACGGTTGGTTCGTCAACGCATCTTCCGCCCGACGCGCGAACGCTGGCGGTCCCCATGTTCGCCACGCACACCGAGGCGTACCACACCGAGACTGCGCTCACGGATGCCGTGATCCGGGAGTTCGCGGCGCGATCGCGCATGCACATCACACCGACGAACAATGGGGATGCGGATGTGGTTCTCCATGGCACCATCCTTAATGAGGTGGTCGCGCCGCTGACCTACAACACTTCCACGCAGCAGTCCTCCAGTTACCTGATCACGCTGGTGGTGTCGGTGGTTCTGGAAAACCGCGAGGGCAAAATCCTGTACCAGAACAAGAATTATGTCTTCCGCGGCCAGTACCAATCGACAACAGATTTGCCGACCTTCCTGGACGAAAGTCCAGCGGCCGTAGATCGCATGTCGCGCGATTTTGCCCGGGCGCTGGTGGCCGATGTGCTGGAGGGAATTTAGAAGCAGGGATCGGGGACCAGGGGCTAGGGAGCAGGGAATCATAAACAAACCACTTCGTTGAGCTGGCGTTGTTTGTACTTGTTCTCCTCAGGGGTTCGAGCATGTTTCGCTGATATTCTGTAGTCGCATGCAGGCGGCCCAATTCACCTGGAGTATCACCCAATGACGGCAGGCCGTTGGGGCGCGGGTTTCAGCGCAGTCGCGCGGTTCGTGGCGGAGATTGAGGCTGCCGCAGCCGGAAAGGGGTCGCTGAAGCCGGGATACGTGCTGGCAGGGGATGAAGTCTTTTTGCTGGACCGGTGCCGCGAGGCGATACTGAAAGCATTTGTTCCAGCGGATCTCAGGGATTTCTGTCTATCCGATCTCGATCTCAGTTCTACGCCGATCTTCGAGGTGCTCGATCGGGCACAGACGCCGTCGCTGATGGCGCCGTTCCAAGTAATCTTCGTTCGCAACGTGCGGCAACTCTATACTCGCGGGGCGAAGAAGGACGAGTTTGCCTCTTTGGATCGCTATTTCCGCTCTCCGAACCCGCAGGCGCTGCTGATCTTCGTTGCCGATTTTCTGCGCATTCCAGTCGATACGCGGCGGATGGAGCTCGAAGACAAGGGTCGGTTCGAACGGCTACAGGAGACGCTCGGCGAGCACTGCGGGATCGTCGAGCTGGCGCGTGTGAACGATGAGGATGCGATGCGCTGGGTTGTGGCTACCGCCCAGTCCGCCGAGACGAAGGTCGACCCGGATGCGGCCCGCGAACTTGTTGACGCGCTGGGAGCGGACATGATGCTGATAGCGTCCGAACTGGAAAAGCTCTTGCTATTTACCACCGGGCGCGGGCGCATCACGCTGGGCGATGTGGAGACGATGGTGCTGGCGGCCAAGCAGCGGTCTCTGTACGAGCTGACCGATGCGATCAGCTCGCGGAACACCGCGCGCGCGCTGGCGCTGCTGCATGGGCTGCTGAACAGCTCGGACGCAGGGGAAGATGCGGCGATCGGGCATCTTTACATGCTGGCCAGGACGTTCCGGCAGATGCTGGTGATTCTCGAGAAGAACGTGCGCGATTCGCGGGCGATCTGGCAGGCGCTGTGGCAGGGATTTCGCATGCCGCCGTTTGCCGCCGATGACTTGATCCGGCAGGCGCGCCGCTACAAAAGCCGGCGAGACCTGACGCGCGCCTTGCGGCTGATTGCCCGCGCCGACCTCGAGTTGCGTTCGTCGCCGCCGGACAAGCGGCTGGTGCTGGAGCGGCTGGTCTACGATCTCGCTTCAGAGCCCAAGGCGGCAGCGCCCTCGTGGGCTTCGGCGCAGCTTTCGCTTGAAACGTGAAAAGGCAGGGAATGGATTAAAAGGCAAAGCAAAAGCAAGAGCAAAAAGCTGTGCAGGCAGGTTTGTTTTTCCCTGTTCCCTTGTCCCTGTTCCGGGGGCCCTGCTTTCAATACACTCCGTGTTCGTTGAGCCAGGTGCCGTAGGGCTGGTCGAGCTGTTCGACGTGTTCCAGATACCACGCGGGCAGGAAATCGAGCAGTGAGTTGAGCCGGACGGATTCGTCCCGGTTTACCTTTTCGAGTGCAGAGTAGAGACGCGCGAGCAGCTTGTGATGCGCTTTGCGATGGTCCTCCGTGCCGGGGAAACCCTGCTGTTGAAGCAGATGCTCTTCGCTCTGGAAGTGCATCTGGGAAAAATCGATGAGGCGTTCAAGCTGGAGGGAGACGTCGCGACGGTCGGCGCCGCGCAGGAGCAAGATGCGGAGCTCGTTGAGCGTGTCCATCAGGACGCCGTGCTGGTCATCCATGGCCTGTACGCCAACGATGCACTCGTGACTCCACGTCAAGAACGTCACTTCTTCCTCCAGACCCAAAACGCAAGTCTAGCTCCGCTCAAGAAAGTCTCAATGGCGCGAAGCGGGTAGGGAGAGTGAGACTTTGGATTCAAAGGCATGTGACCTCCGGCGCATTACCCGAGTGACTTTTTGTTGGCGATGGGCTAAAGTTTTTGCTCTTTTACTCGAGGATCATGTCGGGTTGGGTTTCATGGCCGCTGGTGGTCAAAACGATGGCGGCTCCCAGGATGAGCGCGCCGCCAGACCAGGCGTAAGGGCCGAGGTGCTCGCCGAGGAGACGAACGCCGAGGTAGGAGCCGAGCGCGGGTTCGATGTTGAGAAAGACGCCGGCGCGAGAAGCCGGAACGTGATGAATCCCCCAGTTCCACAGAAACGTGGTGGTCGCCGTGCAGGCAATGCCGCTGATGGCGAGAGCCACCCATGCGGTCAGGCTGACGTGAGCGACAGGAAGCGGTGCGAGCTTGTGCAGGCGCCAGGGATTGAGGATGAGCGGGCCGAGGGTCCACACCGCCAGCATCAATGTTCCGACAACGATGGTATAGGCGGTTACCACGACGGGGCTGTGCGACCGCATCAGCTTTTTGCTGAGCAGAATGAAAGCGAGGGCAGTGCAGAGAGAGAAGACGACCAGAAGGTCGCCGTAAAGGGTGGGTACTTCCTGCCCAGCCGGACCGTGCTTGCCTCCGAGGACGATGAGGCCTGCTCCGATAGTAGAGGCGACCAGCGCCACCCAACCGATAGGATCGAGTCGTTCGCCGGCAAAGAGAGCCGCGCCAACCCCAAGCAGGACTGGCATGGTGCCGACCATGAGCGAGGCATGGCTGACCGTGGTGTGAGCCAGCCCGTGGAACTGGATCAGGAACTGGATCGGGACGCCGAAGGCCGCGGAGATGAGAAGGGTTCGGATCTCGCCGGCGGTGAAGCGGACGCGGTTGACGAGCGCAACGGGCAGTAGCACGATGCAAGCAAAGAGGAAGCGATAGAGCACCATGTGCTCCACGCTCATCTCGTTGAGGGCGATGCGGCCGAAGTAGAAGCCAGTGCCCCAGAGGCATCCCGCGAGTGCGCATGCGCCATAGCCGAGAAAAGCGATGCGCGGGGTGAGCGTGGGCGTGTCGGGCATGATCCTCCTCTTACTCTCGCATGGAGCAGTTGGCAGACTTCATTTTCGAGTCCAGACTTGCGGCCGGATGAGTGGCGACCGGGTAACCGATGCGCGGAAAATTCGATTTTCCGGGGCCAGTAAACTTTGTGGCCTGTTTCAGTCGTTTCTTGCTGATTCGGTGTAAGTTACCAGAAATTGTTGTGGCGCGTTTTAGTGCGTTTTAGCGCGATTTTGTTCGCGATCGCGGAAGGGTAAGGCTCTCCCCACGATGCGAGTATGCGATCCCGGCAGTCGATGCCAGGCTGGTTTGTCCAAGCGAGGCAAACGACGCGGGGGTGGTTCTGCTGATCGAAGGATAGCGAAAACATGGGAAACTCCTTGCAAAGGAGGGCAGGGAATCTCTCGCTTGTTTGCAGCGAGTTAGCGGAAATCTTTCCGTGGAGGGCTTGACACCAGCTAGAGTGAACCCCTCGCGATCCCGCTCTTGCTGCCATCACGGAATGGCGTGAAGCTGTCGACTCGAGTGCGCAGCATCCTGCGAGTCCCATTGGAGCTGATTCAGACGGGCATCGGACTGGCGCCGGCGGGCGGCTTTGCCTAAAACGAGGAATTCGACAGGATTTCTTGGTCAGCAGCTCGATTTCTTGGACAAGTGACTGAAGCCGACGAAGGTTCAGCAAAGTTCCGCTACCTGCCCAGAACTCGATTGTTCCGTGAGTGATTTGGCGATAACGCGCTCTTCGAGATTCGTCAGCGCTAAACTTCAGGATTGCCCACTTCTCTCACCGCCAGTCATCCATAGCGTACACATCGGCGCGGTTGAATCCGTCCCCGTGCGGGCGTTGCATGGCGACGCCCTGTGTCATGGCTTTATAGCCGTGGGCGAGCATCTGGGTGTATGCGTCTCTACGTGCCAGGTTCACACCGGCTTCAACATCGGCTCCGCGGGAGACAGCGAATCTGTCGATCGCGTCAAGAAGCAGGTCGAAACGGACATCGGCCCCCTTGCCTCCGCGCACCACGCCGAACTTCACATAGCATGTCTTCGCGCCGCCTTCCGATCCTGGGCCAGTCATACACACAGCAAATCCGTCGAGCTTCAAACGCGAGTTGATCATCACCACGTCACCCACCCCTTGGGCCAGCACAGCACGAATCTCGTCGCTCAGATCGAGGCCGTTGTCGATCCGGTTCGTCAGCCGCGCGCAAGCACGGATCCCCTCTTCGCGCTGGCTCCTTTTCAAGGTCGAGAGCAGGACGGGCATACTGCCGTTTGAACCACGTGCGTTCGTCGCCGGTGCGTGCTGCATCAGCGCCGTCAAGTATCCGGGCCAGAAGCCGAATTTGTTGTAAAGGCCCACGTGCTTCGCGCTCTGCGCAAAGGTGAACAGACCGCTGCGCCGAAGTTTCCAACCGTCGAGAATCTTTACGGTGCCTTCCAAGAGCCGCTGCGCCACGCCATGATCCCAGAGTTCTGGCAGCACTGTCAGCGGCCCAAAGAATCCGAACGAACCCCAGCGCGTGATGACATTGGTGCCCACGAGCCGGCCATCGATGCGTGCTCCAAGAACCCTCGTGTTCGGGGCCCGCCATCGCGGCGTCATCAAGTCTCGATCTCCCATAAACTGCATGGGATCTGGTAAGCCGAGAAAGGTTCCAAAGGCGAGCCGCACAATGCGAACCGCCTCGCCTAGCTCGCTCTCGCGCAGGGCGCTGATTCTGACTGCATCCTTCTTCGACATGAGAAATCCGACTTCCGTGCCTGGCATACGCTGCGAAGATGAGGGAGGCTGCGCTGTGGCCAGATCGAAGTAAGTTCCAGGTAAATCATAGGAGCCCGGCTTCACAGCACGCAATCAATTTGGAAACGCTTCACGAACTTGGCCGGTGCAGCTACGGGTTATCTACTCTTCTTCTACGATGGCAGCAATATTTGGACGGCGGGTAACGTCAGCGACACGGTGACACGCCTGCTGGTTCATTTACGACTTGCTTGTCCGTGAATTCAGAGTTGAATACCGAAAAATCGGCAGGGAGTATTGTTTACTTGCGAATTTTTGGCCAAACGTTGCCGCTCAACTTGTTGCCAAGGTCATTGCTACTGGGAATTTCTAAGTAGCTTAGCTAGCCTACGCGGCGAGGATCCCATGCGCACGCCGTGGGACCGAGCGGACTAATTGACGACGCCCCGGCGAACGTTGCCAACGGTAAGGCGCGTTGATATATTGATGCCGAGGCCGTGCAGGGAGCCGACCGTCCGCGTAAAGGGAGTTTCCCGCCTGCGTCTTCTCGAATTGCGACACCTTCTTTCAAGCCCGAACAGCGGACGACGGGCGCGCATGGAGGAAGGTCCGTCATGTCAGAAGCCGAAGCGCTTCCCGCGTCTCCCAATCTGGACTGGTACAAAAAATCAGCCAAGAAGCGCCTGGCCGAACTGCGGGCGCGTGACCCCGAAACAAAACTTGCCGATGCCCAACTTGCCGTCGCGCGAGAGCATGGGTTTTCGACCTGGAGGAAGCTGAAAGACCGGGTCGATCAGCTCGTCGAGCTCCCCAGGCTTTTCGAGGCGATCC